>JADHEF010001820.1_pt1 | contig 11554 bp, 7 predicted proteins | sample 8952391 | NCBI WGS metagenome assembly JADHEF01 (sample SAMN16124439, study PRJNA663245) | bioreactor sludge metagenome | isolation source: sludge (nitrite) | place: India:Bengaluru | collected 2019-02-28
CGGCTGCGCGCCGAAGTACAGGGTGTTGCCGCCTTCCTCGCCGCCGAACATCAGGTTCTTGATGCGGATGTTGGCGAAAGTGCCGCGCACCATCACGTCGTCGTTGCCGCGGCGGCTGCCGTAGCTGTTGAAGTCCGCCGGCTGCACGCCGCGCGATTGCAGGAAGCGCCCGGCCGGCGAGTCCTTCTTGATGTTGCCGGCCGGGGAGATGTGGTCGGTGGTGATCGAATCGCCGAACAGGCCAAGCACGCGCGCGCCGTGCACGTCCTCGATGTGGCCTTCCTGCATCGTCATGCCGTCGAAGTAGGGCGGGTTCTTGATGTAGGTGGAGGCGGCGTCCCAGGCATAGAGCTCGCCGTCGGGCGAGGCGATGGTGTTCCAGCGGGCATCGCCCTTGAAGACGTCGGCGTAGTTGCGCTTGAACATCTCCGGACCGACGGTGGCGGCGATCACGTCGCCGATCTCCTTGTTGCTCGGCCAGATGTCGCGCAGGAAGACCGGCTGGCCGTCGCTGCCGGTGCCCAGCGGCTCGGTGGTCAGGTCGATGTCGGTGGTGCCGGCGATGGCGTAGGCCACCACCAGCGGCGGGCTGGCCAGATAGTTCATCTTCACTTCGGGGTGCACGCGGCCCTCGAAGTTGCGGTTGCCCGAGAGCACCGAGCACACCGCCAGATCGCCCTCGGCGATGCCTGCGGAGACTTCCGGCGGCAACGGGCCGGAATTGCCGATGCAGGTGGTGCAGCCGTAGCCGACGATGTAGAAGCCGACCTTTTCCAGTTCGGCCAGCAGCCCGGCCTTTTCCAGATAGTCGGTGACCACGCGCGAGCCCGGGCCGAGCGAGGTCTTGACCCACGGCTGGCGGTTCAGGCCCCTGGCGGCGGCATTGCGGGCCAGCAGGCCGGCGCCGATCATCACCGCCGGGTTGGAGGTGTTGGTGCAGGAGGTGATGGCGGCGATGGCCACCGCGCCGTCCTTGAGCTTGACTTGCTTGCCGTCGATTTCGATGAAGGCAAAGCCCTTCTGCAAGGCTTCGTTGCCGACCGCCGCGCCGCCGCCTTCGGAAATGAAATCGGCCACCGCCTCGCTGCGTTTGTCGCGGTTGGCGGTCAGCAGCTTCAGGCTGTCGCGGTAGTTCTGCTTGACGTCCGGCAGCAGCACGCGGTCCTGCGGGCGCTTGGGGCCGGCCAGCGAGGGTTGCACCGTGGCCATGTCCAGCTCCAGCGTGGCGCTGTACTCGGCGTGCGGGCTGTCCGGGGTGTGCCACAGGCCCTGCGCCTTGGCATAGGCCTCGACCAGCGCGATCTGCTCCTCGCTGCGGCCGGACAGGCGCAGATAGTTGATGGCCTCGGCATCGATCGGGAAGATGCCGCAGGTGGCGCCGTATTCCGGGGCCATGTTGCCGATGGTGGCGCGGTCGGCCAGCGGCAGGTGCTGCAGGCCATCGCCGTAGAACTCGACGAACTTGCCCACCACGCCCAGCTTGCGCAGCATCTGGGTGACGGTCAGCACCAGATCGGTGGCGGTGGCGCCCTCGGGCAGCTTGCCGGTCAACTTGAAGCCCACCACCTGCGGGATCAGCATCGAGGACGGCTGGCCGAGCATGGCTGCCTCGGCCTCGATGCCGCCCACGCCCCATCCAAGCACGCCGATGCCGTTGATCATCGTGGTGTGCGAATCGGTGCCGAACACGGTGTCCGGGTAGGCCCAGGCCTGACCGTCCTTGTCGGCGGTCATCACCACGCGGGCGAGGTTTTCCAGGTTCACCTGATGGACGATGCCGGTGGCCGGCGGCACCACGCGGAAACCGTCGAAGGCCTTCTGGCCCCAGCGCAGGAAGCCGTAGCGTTCCTTGTTGCGCTCGAATTCGATCTTGCCGTTGAGGTCCAGTGCGTCGGGCTTGCCGAACACGTCCACCTGCACCGAGTGGTCGATCACCAGCTCGGACGGAATCAGCGGATTGATCTGGTTGGCATCACCGCCCAGCTTGACCACCGCATCGCGCATTGCCGCCAGGTCCACCACGCAGGGCACGCCGGTGAAATCCTGCAGCACCACGCGCGCGGGCATGAAGGCGATCTCGGTGTCCGGCTCGGCCTTGGGGTCCCATGTCGCCACCGCCTCGATGTGTTCGCGGCCGACGGTGACGCCGCCATCCTCGTGCCGGAGCAGGTTCTCCAGCAGGATCTTCATCGAGTAGGGCAGGCGGGAAATGTCGAAGCGCTCGCCCAGCCTGGGCAGGCTGCAGTACGTGTAGTGCTTGCCGCCCACCTCGAGCTGGCTGCGGATGGAGAACGTGTCGTTCATGAGGTCGCTCCTTTGGCGTTGAGGCTGATGGGGACTGGGCGCAGTCTGCGCTATCCGGCGTGTATGTTCAGTAATGCTTGGGTCGCAGGCTGCTTGAGTACGCGCGAGACGGTATGTAAAATCCATGCATACTTTTCGAGGCGTACCGAAATGGAAGCCACCGTCGCCGAGCGTGGCCAGATCACTTTGCCCAAGGCCGTGCGCGATGCGCTGGGCCTGACCAAGGGCACGCTGCTGAAGGTGGAGCTGGACGGCAGCCGCATCATCCTGCGCAAGAGCGTGGACGATGCCATCTCGCGGGTACGCGGCAAGTTCGCGCTGGACGGCTTCGACTCGGCCGATGCCGCCCTGCAAAGCACCCGCGCAGGGCAGGCCGAAGGCTGATCTGCGCCATGATTGCCGTCGATTCCGCCGTGCTCATCGAGTTGCTGGCCGACCGCCCGCAGGCCGACGCCGTGGAAGCCTGCCTGCGCCAGTGCCTGACGGGCGGGCGCGTGGTGGTCTGCGACGTCGCCCTGGCCCAGATCAGCGCCTCGTTGCGCGGCGGGGCCGAGGTACTCGGCGCGCTGGAGGAAATGGGCATCCATTTCAGCCCGATCGAGGCCAAGTCCGCATTGCGGGCCGGCGAGATGCATCGTCGCCACCGCCAGCGCGATGCCGCCGCGCGCGGCATCGACGATTTCCTGATCGGCGCGCACGCCATGCTGCAGTGCGACGCCCTGATCACCCACGACGACGCATTCCACCGCGCTTATTTCAAGGGGCTGAAGCTGATCGTGCCAGCGCTCGAATGAGCGGCACGTCCCGCCACCGCCCCCTGTTGCCATACCCACTCACCGTCCCTGGAGCCACCACGATGTTGGAAGCCTACCGCCACCATGTCGCCGAACGCGCAGCGCTCGGCATCCCGCCGCTGCCGCTGACCGCGCAGCAGACTGCGGATGTGATCGAACTGCTGAAGAACCCGCCGGCGGGCGAGGCCGAGTTCCTGCTCGACCTGCTGACCCACCGCGTGCCGGCCGGCGTGGACGACGCCGCCAAGGTCAAGGCCAGCTATCTGGCCGCCATCGCCTTCGGCAGCGAGAAGAACCCGCTGATTTCCCGCGCCCGCGCCACCGAGCTGCTCGGCACCATGCTCGGCGGCTACAACGTCGCCCCGCTGATCCAGCTGCTCGACGACGCCGAGCTGGGCACCATCGCCGCCGACGCACTCAAGCACACGCTGCTGGTGTTCGATGCCTTCCACGACATCGACGAAAAGGCCAAGTCCGGCAACGCCAACGCGCAGGCCGTGATGAAGAGCTGGGCCGAGGCCGAGTGGTTCACCAGCAAGCCGGAAGTGCCGGAAAGCCTGACCATCACCGTGTTCAAGGTGCCGGGCGAAACCAATACCGACGATCTGTCGCCGGCACCGGACGCGACCACCCGCCCGGACATCCCGCTGCACGCCCTCGCCATGCTGAAGAACAAGCGCGACGGCGCGCCGTTCGTGCCGGAGGAAGACGGCAAGCGCGGGCCGATCCAGGCCATCGCCGATCTCAAGGACAAGGGCCACCTGGTCGCCTACGTCGGCGACGTGGTCGGCACCGGTTCCAGCCGCAAGTCGGCCACCAACTCGGTGCTGTGGTGGACCGGCGACGACATTCCGTACATCCCCAACAAGCGTGCCGGCGGCGTGTGCCTGGGCGGCAAGATCGCCCCGATCTTCTACAACACGATGGAAGACGCCGGCGCACTGCCGATCGAGCTGGACGTGTCGAAGATGGAGCAGGGCGACGTGGTCGAACTGCGCCCGTATGACGGCAAGGCCCTGAAGAACGGCGAGGTGATTGCCGAGTTCGCGCTGAAGTCCGAGGTGCTGCTGGACGAAGTCCGCGCCGGCGGCCGCATCCCCTTGATCATCGGCCGCGGCTTGACGGCCAAGGCGCGCGAAGCGCTGGGCCTGCCGGTGTCCACCTTGTTCCGCCTGCCGCAGCAGCCCGCCGACACCGGCAAGGGCTTCTCGCTGGCGCAGAAGATGGTTGGCCGTGCCTGTGGCCTGCCGGAAGGCCAGGGCATGCGTCCGGGCACCTACTGCGAGCCGAAGATGACCTCGGTGGGTTCGCAGGACACCACCGGCCCGATGACCCGCGACGAGCTGAAGGATCTGGCCTGCCTGGGCTTTTCGGCCGACCTGGTGATGCAGAGCTTCTGCCACACCGCTGCCTATCCCAAGCCGGTGGACGTGAAGACCCACCACACCTTGCCGGAGTTCATCTCCAGTCGCGGCGGCGTGTCGCTGCGTCCGGGCGACGGCGTGATCCACAGTTGGCTCAACCGCATGCTGCTGCCCGACACCGTGGGTACCGGCGGCGACTCGCACACCCGTTTCCCGGTGGGCATTTCGTTCCCGGCCGGCTCGGGTCTGGTGGCCTTCGCCGCCGCCACCGGCGTGATGCCGCTGGACATGCCCGAAAGCGTGCTGGTGCGCTTCAAGGGCAAGTTGCAGCCGGGCGTGACCCTGCGTGACCTGGTCAACGCGATCCCGCTGTACGCGATCAAGCAGGGCCTGCTGACCGTCGCCAAGGCCGGCAAGAAGAACATCTTCTCCGGCCGCATCCTCGAGCTCGACGGTTTGCCGGACCTGACGGGGGAGCAGGCGTTCTCCAGGTCCGACGCCTGGGCCCAGCGCTGGGCCGCCGGCTGCACCGTGCGCCTGAACAAGGAGCCGATCATCGAGTACCTCACCAGCAACATCACGCTGCTGAAGTGGATGATTGCCGAGGGCTACGCCGACGCGCGCACGCTGGGCCGCCGCATCAAGAAGATGGAGGAGTGGCTGGCCAACCCGCAGCTGATCGAGCCGGATGCCGACGCCGAATACGCAGCCGTCATCGAGATCGACCTGGCCGACGTGCACGAGCCGATCCTGGCCTGCCCGAACGACCCGGACGACGTGAAGACGCTGTCGGAGGTCGCCGGTGTCAAGATCGACGAGGTGTTCATCGGTTCGTGCATGACCAACATCGGCCACTTCCGCGCCGCGGCCAAGCTGCTGGAAGGCAAGCGCGACATCCCGACCCGGTTGTGGGTCGCCCCGCCGACCAAGATGGACGCCAGCGAGCTGACCAACGAGGGCATCTACGGCACCTTCGGCGCCGCCGGCGCACGCATGGAAATGCCGGGCTGCTCGCTGTGCATGGGCAACCAGGCGCAGGCGCGCGAGGGCGCCACCGTGCTCTCCACCTCCACCCGCAACTTCCCCAACCGCCTGGGTCGCAACACCAACGTGTACCTGGGCTCGGCGGAGCTGGCGGCGATCGCCTCGCGCCTTGGCCGGATCCCGACCAAGGATGAGTACATGGCCGACATCGGCGTGATCAACGCCAATGGCGACGAGATCTACCGCTACATGAACTTCGACAAGATCGCCGACTACAGGGACGTGGCGGACACCGTCGTCGCCTGATCGCGGAACATCGCGGTTGCATCACCGGAACCCGGCGCAAGCCGGGTTCCCTTTTTCCGGCCGGGCGTCGGGACTGGCGGAGTCGGCTGAAACAGCTGTCGCACGTTTGATGGGCCGGAGAGGACGATGACATGCCGGCAACGGCATGTCCGCATCGGCAACTGCCGATGTCCGGCCGTCCTGAAGCGGGGGATGTGGGGGGCGATGGAGGCAGCGCAAGAAAGTGCGCGGCATCGCCGCGTGCCGGTCCCCGGCCGCAACCCGGCTCGGCAAGCCAGTGCCCTGCTCAGGACGTGCCGGATTGCGGCCGCGATGCGCCACGCCGGCGGTGTTCGTGCAGCCAGTTTTCGAACGGCTCGGAGGGCAGCGGGCGCGAGAACAGATAGCCTTGCAGCACGTCGCAATCCAGCCCGGCGAGGAAGTCGCGCTGCTGTTCGGTTTCCACGCCCTCGGCGACGATGCGCTTGTCCAGCGTGGCGCCCAGTTGCAGCACCGAGGTGGTCAGGGCTCGCGCGGAGGCGCTGTTTTCGAGGTCGCGCACGAAGCTCTTGTCCAGCTTGATCTCGTCGATGGGCAGGCGGTGCAGGTGGCTGAGGCTGGAGTAGCCGGTGCCGAAGTCGTCCAGCGACAAGTGGATGCCCATCCGGTGGATGGCCTCGAGGTTGTCGGACACCACCGGGTCGTCGATCAAGGCCACGCCTTCGGTCAGTTCGATGGCAAGGTCGTCGTGGCCCAGCCCGAATTCCCGCAGCAGCGCCTGGATCTGCGCGGGCAGGTGCGGGTCCTGGAAGTTGAGCGGGGACAGGTTGGCCGACACGCGCGGCACGGCGATGCCGCGCGCGCGCCATTCGGCTATCTGCGCGCAGGCCGCGCGCAGGACCCAGCGGCTGATTTCGCCGATCAGGCCGCAATCCTCGGCAATCGGGATGAACCTGTCCGGCGGGACCATGCCGAGCACCGGGTGCTGCCAGCGCACCAGCGCCTCGACGCCGTGCAGGCGATGGTTGCCGCCGGCTTCGACCTGGGGCTGGAAGCACAGATGCAACTGATTGCGTCGCACGGCTTCGCGCAAGGCCGTCTCCAGGGCCACGTTCTCCTGCACGATGCGATTCATGTCGGTGCTGTAGAAACGGAAGCCGTTGCCGCCGGCCAGCTTGGCCCGGTACATCGCCAAGTCGGCGTTGCGCAGCAGGGTTTCGATGTCGCTGCCGTCGCCGGGGTGGAGCGCGATGCCGATGCTGGCGCTGGGGTGCAGGGTCAGCTGCCCGAGCGGCATCGGCTGCGCGAGCGCGGCAAGCACGCGCTCGGCGCGCAACGCCGCCTGTTCGGCATCCATGCCCGGCAACAGCGCGACGAACTCGTCGCTGGCTTGCCGGCCGATCAGGCACCCGGGATCGAGCGCCCGCGTCAGGCGTGCAGCGGTGTCGCGCAACAGGTCGTCGCCGACCGCATGGCCTTGCGCGTCGTTGATGTGCTTGAAGCGGTCCATGTCCACGAACATCACCGCCAGCGGCTTGCCGGACTGCCGGGTTTCGGCCAGCAGCCGTTCGGCCTGCGCAGTGAACAGCACCCGGTTCGGCAGGCCGGTCAGGGTGTCGTAGTAGGCCAGTTGGTGGACGCGTTCGCGGGTGGATTCGCGCTCCAGCGCCAGCGCGCACAGGTGCAGGCACAGTTCGATCAGGCGCTCGTGCAGCGGATTGGGCTTGCCGGGGGCTTGGACGTTGATCAGCAGCACGCCCAGGACGTGTCCCGAGCCGGACTTCACCGGGAATGCCCAACTGGCGCGCAGGCCGTGCGCTGCCAGCGGAGCATGGGCGTCTGCCCATTCGCCTGCCGCGGCGTTGTCCTCGCAGAGCAACGGGTGGCTGCGGCGTGCCGCTTCGTGCCACGCGCCGCGTCGGCCGTTCACGCCGCGCTGGTCGAGCAGGTCGGCAAGCGCGGGCGGCAGGTCGGGCGTGGCCAGCCGCCGCAACTGCCCGTGCGGGTCGATCTTCAGGACCGAAGCGACGATGTCGGGGGCGAAACGCCGCATGTCGCGGCACATCGTGGCCAGTACTTCCGCCACCGAAGTGCCGCGGACGAGCGATTCGAGCACGCGGTGCTGCAGCGTCTCGTGCAGGTGGTGATGGGTGAGGTCGGTGACGATGCCGACGTAATGGGTGATCCGGCCGTCTCCGTCGCGGATCGGATTGGCGCTGATGCCTGCCCAGAACGGGATGCCGCCACCGCGGGTGTATGCCAGCAGTTCGACATCGTAGGATTGCCCGGATTCGCGCAGGCTGCGCATCTGCGCGGCGGCCACCCTGTCGCTGCCGCTGCCGAGCAGGACCTCGTCCGGTCGCCGATCGAGCACCTCGTCGAGCGCGCAGTCGAACATGCGGGTGAAAGCGCGGTTGGCATAGGTGATTCGGGACTGCGCATCGCACACCACGACGGCGTTGCGCGATTCGCTCACTGCCATCAGCAGCGGCGCGCTGCATGCCTGCTGGCGCGCATCGTTGCCGACATCGCGGATGTAGCAGGCATTGAAACGGCCCTCTCCCGCGCCGATGGACTGGGCGCTCACGCGTGCGGAAAAGCGGCTGCCGTCGCGGCGGGCGAGTTCGACCGTCGTGGCGGCCGTTGCTCCGGCGACGGCATCGGCCGGCACGGCAAGCAGGGCCGCGGGCAAGAGTTGGCGTGCGTCGCGGCCGATCAGGCCGTCGTCGCTGAACAGGACACGGGCACATCGGTTGGCCACGACCACGCGCGCGCCGGGGTCGACCACGACGATCGCTTCATCGGACTGTTCGAACGCCTGCAGCAACTGCGGCGTCATCGCATCGGCGGCGGGCAGGGGCAGCTGGTCCATCACGTCGTTCAGGCATCCGTTCGCGGCGGCGTGGCGCCATCGGCCTGTCCTGTAGGCAGGCAGGCCCATTCCATCAATCGCTGGGCGATGCGGTCCAACGGCAGCATGTCGCGGGCCGCACCGAGTTTCCATGCGGCGCCTGGCATGCCCCAGACCACGCAGGTGGCTTCATCCTGCACCAGCGTCGCCGCGCCGGCCTGGCGCATCTGCAACAGGCCGCGCGCGCCGTCGTCGCCCATGCCGGTGAGGATGGCGCCGATCGCGTTCGCTCCGGCGTTCTCGGCCACCGATTTGAACAGCACGTCCACGGCCGGCTTGTGCCGGTTCACCGGCGGGCCGTCGTCGATGCGGCAGCGCCAGCGCGCACCGTCGCGGATCACGCGCAGGTGCCGGCCGCCAGGGGGCAGGTAGGCATGGCCGGGCAGGATCGCGTCGCCGTCGATGGCCTCGATCACCGACATCGCCGAATGACGGTCCAGGCGCTCGGCGAAGGCCCGGCTGAATCCGGCCGGGATGTGCTGGGTCAGCACGATGGCCGGCGCGTCGGCGGGCATCTGTTCGAGCACGACGCGGATGGCTTCGGTGCCGCCGGCCGACGCGCCTATCGCGATCAACCGGTCGGTGGTGCGGAAGTGCAGGCCGGTGACGGGCTTGGGCGCCCCGGCGATCACCGCCTTGGCGGCGGGCGGTCGTGCCAGCGGCCGCACCTTTGCGCGGGCTGCGGATTTGACCTTGGCGGTGATTTCCTCGGCATAGGTTTCAAGGCCGTTGGCCACGTCGAGCTTGGGCTTGGCGACGAAATCCACCGCGCCCAGCGCCAGTGCCTGCAAGGTGGTGTCGGCACCGCGCTCGGTCAGCGAGGACACCATCACCACCGGCATGGGGTGCAGGCGCATCAGGTTTTCGAGGAAGGCCAGCCCGTCCATGCGCGGCATTTCGACGTCGAGGGTGATGACGTCTGGATTGAGCCGCTTGATCTTCTCGCGGGCGACGATCGGGTCGGTGGCGGTACCGACCACTTCGATCCCGCGGTCGCGCCCGAGAATCTCGGACAGCACCTGCCGGACCACGGCGGAGTCGTCGACGATCAGCACGCGTACGGGCGCTTCGAGTGCGGCCATCATTCGAACAGCTCCACGCCGCCGCTGACCGGGGTCCTGGACAGGCGGGCCCGCACGGCCGATTCGACGGCGGCCACCTCGGCTTCGGCCTCGTGCGCGTGCGGCAGCTTCTGCACGATCACCTTGCCGGTTTGCGGGAAGAACCACACCTTGCGCGGATGGATGCCCAGCAGGTCTTCGGCCACGATCGGGATGTGCTCGGCTGCCAGATAGTTGCGCACGAACTGCGAGTTGCGCGTGCCCACCGGATTGGCGGTGAAGCCCTTGAGCACGTTGGCACCGCCGAACACCTTGGCTTCCAGCCGGCTGCGGTTGGCACCGCGCTTGAGCAGGTCGTTGATCAGCAGCTCCATCGCGTAGCTGCCGTAGCGGGTCGGCGCACCGTCGCTGCCATCGCCGTCGGGCAGCAGGAAGTGGTTCATGCCGCCGATCTTCAGCAGCGGGTCGCGGATGCAGGCGGCCACGCACGAGCCGAGCAGGGTCATCAGTGCGGTGTCGTCGTCGACCACCAGATACTGCGTGGGCAACAGCTTGGCCGCGTTCACCTGGAATCGCGAATCGCGGTAGCGCATCACGCCGTCGGCCGGAGCCTTGTTCATGGCCATGTTCATCCCGCGTACCCCGGGTTGCGCCGGTACAGCGTGCGGCCGCAGGGCTGGATGATGTCGGCGGCGTGCAGATAGTTTTCCGAATGGCCGGTGTAGAGCAAGCCGTCGGCGGCAAGATGCGGTGCCAGGCGCGCGAGGATCGCGCGCTGCGTGGGCTTGTCGAAGTAGATCATCACGTTGCGGCAGAACAGCCCGACGAAAGGGCCGTCCACGTCGTAGCGTGGCGCCAGCAGGTTGAGCTGCTGGAAATCGATCATCTGCCGCAGCGCCGGCACGATGCGGCACTTGCCTTGGTTGGGCCCGGTGCCGCGTTGGAAATACTTCTTGCGCGTGGCCTCGTCGAGCCCGGAGATGCGCTCCAGCGGATAGACGCCGGCGGCGGCGGTGGCCAGCACGGCGGTATCGACGTCGGTGGCGAGGATGCGCACCGGCGGCGTCAACGTGCCGAAGGCCTCGCAGGCGGTGATCGCCATCGAATAGGGTTCTTCGCCGGTGGAGGCCGCGCAGGACCACAGCTTGAGCGGGCCATGGCCGGCACGGGCCTTCAGGTCCCCGAGCAGGTGCTCGAAATGGTGCGGTTCGCGAAAAAAGGCGGTTAGGTTGGTGGTCAGCGCGTTGGTGAACGCCTGCCATTCGTCGCCGCCTTCGGCCTCCAGCCGATCGAGGTAATCGCGGAAGCTGTGCAGACCCAGCGCCCGCAGGCGCCGCGAAAGCCGGCCGTACACCATGTCCCGCTTGGCCGGTGCGAGCGCGATGCCGACCCGTTGGTAGATCAGGTCGCATACGCGCTTGAAGTCGCGGTCGCTGAAGTCGAACTCGCGAGCTTCGTCTGCGGCATGTCGGGCGGGCGGCGTGGTGTGCATGCGGATTCCGTTCACATCGGGGATACCCGACGGCGACGCGCCGTCGGGAGTGCTTGCTTCGTCTCAGAATTCCTGCCAGTCCTCGCCTTCGGACAGCATGCCGTTGGCTGCCTTTGCGGTGGATGCGGCGGCTCGCACGGGCGTGCCTGGCTTGACCGCCACCGGTGTGGCCACGGGCCGCGGGGCAGGCACGAGCCGCGAGGGCAATGGAGCGGCGGCGTTCTGGCCGTTCTCCAGCTTGAACACGGCCACGGCCTGTCCCAGCACGGAGGCCTGCTCCTCCATCGACCTTGCGGCGGCGGTAGCTTCCTCGACCAGCGCGGCGTTCTGCTGGGTGGTCTCGTCCATCTGGGTGATGG
>JADHEF010001821.1_pt1 | contig 11546 bp, 8 predicted proteins | sample 8952391 | NCBI WGS metagenome assembly JADHEF01 (sample SAMN16124439, study PRJNA663245) | bioreactor sludge metagenome | isolation source: sludge (nitrite) | place: India:Bengaluru | collected 2019-02-28
TGCATCGTTTCCGGTCGCTGCCGCAGCCTCCGCGCACCGTCACGGCAGCCGTCCGAGCCTCCGGCGTTGGCGTCGCCTTATGTTGACGTTCCTTCGCGGAATACCGCTCATCACTCCAGCCTTCGGCTGGCCTTAAACGGGCGTTTGCACGCAGCTTTCGCGCGTGCTCTGCGCGCGTTTATTGCCGAGGGCGACGGGCAGGGACCTGTGGAGGAAGTTCATTCGTGCATTAGTTGAGGCTGCGGGAAGGAAATGCGGCAGTGCCCTATCTGACACAGAAACCCTCTTGCCTAGACTTGGGTTGTGGACGAAGACCACTGTCGTTGAGATGGTGGAGAGAAGGGGAGACGTTCATTCGTGCGGAAGTTGGAGGGAAGCATGATGAAACGCCGCCAAGTCGGGCATACTTGCGCGTCGTTCCAACTTGGAACGGTTCCAAGTTGAACGGTGGCGGAGAGACGGCGAAAAGGATGAAGGCCTTTCGGAAAATGATACAAAATGATACAAAATGAAACACTTTTTGAAAAAAGCCGCAAGAGGACGGGCGGAAAGATGAAACGCATCGTGTATTATTTCATTTGTACATATCTTTAGATTTGATATATATGTTTTCGAATATTTGATCATTCAGTTTTTGCCTTTTTTTGAGTACTGAGGCTGGGATTTTTTCAGGGAACCAATTTTCAGGAAATGAGACAAATGAGACAGAATGAGACACGTGTTTTGGAGAACATTCTCAATCGGAAAACGACCGTTTTGCGGGATTCAAAGCGATATGTATATTCGTAAGTTATTTATGGTAAACCTTTTATGTTGTAGTTAACCGGTTTCATATGATGGGCCATCTACGGCAGCGAAACCTTTTGCATTTTACAGCACTATGGCATCGTGCTATTTTTGAAAAGTAAATTAATAAGGTTTTGTTTGGGGATGCTTTTTGCACCTGTGAAGATGCTGATTAAGCGCGCTCTGATAAAGCGCGCGTGTCGCGTTTGCTAAAGGGACAGGACTATGTTGACCAATCAGGCCGCGTTTCCGACAACCGACTGGGGGCTACTGAAGAACCTGCGTGGGAGTGACCCGGTTCTGCGTTTACCTGATTGAAAAGGAACTCGGGCGTGGCGGCATGGGGTGCGTGTGGCTGGTCAAAAGCAACTCGACCGGGCACAGGTTTGCCGTCAAACAGGCGCTGTTGAAAGAAGATAAACACCGCAAAGCGTTCATGGAAGAGCTTCTGACGTGGATTGATCTGCCCGACCACCCGAATCTGGTGCCGTGCTGTTTCTTCCGTACGGTGGAGGACGAAGTGGTGATCTTCGCCGAATACGTGGCTGGGGGCAGCCTGAAGGACTGGATCGACTCCCGCAAACTGTATGCGGGCGGGGAAGAGAAGGCGCTGGAGCGCATTCTGGATATCGCGATCCAGTTCGCATGGGGCCTGCACTGCGTGCATGAACTGGGGTTGGTGCATCAGGATGTGAAGCCCGCCAACGTGATGATATCCGAGGAAGCACAAGCGGCCATGCAGGGACTGAAAGCCAAGGTGTCGGACTACGGTCTTGCGCGTGCGGCGGGCGACGCGCGGTTTGTGCCGGAGTCGGGCCAAAGTATCCTCGTGAGTAGCGGGGGCTACACACCGGCCTATTGCTCTCCCGAACAGGCTGCAGGACGGAAGCTCGACCGCCGCACCGACATATGGTCGTGGGGTGTCAGCGTGATGGAGATGTTTCGGGGCGAGGTGACCTGGCTCTCGGGATGCATGGCCGCCGAGACGCTGGAAGCCTTTCTCGAACATAATGGCGAAGAGGCGGGTATCCCCGCCATGCCCGTTGAAGTGGCCGAACTGCTGATGGGTTGCTTCTGTGAAGATTTGGTGCAACGATGGGAGAGTTTTGAGACCGTGTTGCAGAAACTGAGGACCGTCTACAAGACTTGGGTCGGCAAGGAGTACGTTCGCGTCTTGGATCAGATTGAAAGTGGTGCTTTCTTACAGCCATGGGTCGTCGAGCGCAAAACGCGGGAAGGGGCATCTTGGAATAGTCCGTGCGAATGGTTTGAGCGTGCGCTGCGGGAGGAAGGCCGTGACCCATCTGATGCAGAGGAGTTAATTTTACGGCAAGGGCGTACGCGACGCGGCCAGTTGGCTGCAGATATGGTAGGGTACGACATTGCGCGAAGCATGTTCGAGCGTCTGATTAAGGGCGGCCGGAAGGATCTGGCGAATGGTTTGGCAAACTTGTGTGGCAATGCGGCATTTGTGCATGCTACGGTCGATGACATTGTTGGAGCGGTGGCGCTTTACGACTGTGCCATCGGAATTCTTAAGCGCCTGATCAATGTCGAAGGGAGAAACGAATTGACCAGAGGCCTTGCGGTTTTGTACATGAACAAGGCGTCGGTGGTTATGAGTACGGGAGACATCAGCGCGGCGGTGGAGATGTATGACTTCGCCATTGAGATATTTGATAGATTGATCAATGTCAAAGGGCAACGTGAATTTGACAAACGTGAATTTGACAACTATCTGGCCGATCTCTACATGGGCAAGGCTAATGCGTTTGAACACTTGGGGGACAAGCGAACTGCGATGACGCTATATGACAGTGCCATTGAGATACGTGAGCGTCTGGTAAATGCAGAGGGACGAAGTGAACTGGTCGTCAGCTTGGCAACGCTTTATATGAACAAGGCTGCTGCTGTGGAGAAACTTGGGAATCACGAAGAGGCTATGGTGTTGTTTAACCGTGCCATTGGCATTTTGGAACCTCTGGTCAATGAAGCGAATCGTATTGAATTGGGCGAAAAACTGGCCACAGCCTACCAGAATAAGGCTGTTGTGTTTATGAAACTCGGTGTTTTTAGGACAGCTGTGGAGCAGAATGATCTTGCCATCGAGATACGTGAGCGTCTGGTAAATATAGAAGGACGAAGCGAACTCGCCGATAGTTTGGCAACGCTCTACATGAATAAGGCTTATGCGGTTATGAGTCTTGGAGACAGCCGCAATGCGGTGCCTCTTTATGACAGAGCTGTCGGAATCTTCGAGCGGCTGGTCAATGTTCAGGGGCGGTATGAACTATCAGATAACTTGGCAACGCTTTATATGAACAAGGCTCTTGCAGTTATATTGCTGGGGGACAATCAAGTTGCGGCGGCTATTCTCGACAGGGCAATAGAGATACGTGAGCGTCTGGTGAATGTCGAGGGTCGGGACGAACTATCAGACAGCTTGGCAACGCTCTACATGAATAAAGCCGTTGCGGTTATGAATACGGGTGACTTCGTAGCAGGGGTAGCGCTGTGTGATAGATCAATCTGGATACGTGAACGGCTGGTGAATGTCGAAGGTCGATACGAATTGGCCAGCGAACTGGCGAAACTTTACTTAAACAAGGCAATCGCGGTCTGGAATATAGGGGACGATTTGTCCTCGGTGGTCTTGTATGACCGAGCTATTGAGATGCTCGAACGTTTGGTCAACGTCGAAGAAAGACGCGAACTGGCCAACGACCTTGCAACTTGCTACATGAATAAGGCTGTTGTGGTCATGAACATGGGAAAAACACAAGTTGCGGTGAAACTTTACGATCAGGGCATTGACATTTTTGAACGGCTTGTGAATGATGAGGGTCGGTGCGAATTGGCCAGTAAATTAGCTGATCTCTATCTTAACAAAGCTCTTGTGGTGAGTGCGTTGGGTGACAACAGTGCGGCAGAGGTCTTATGCGACTGGGGTATAGAGTATTATGAGAAGCAGGTTAATGTTGAAGGCCAGTGTGAGCTTGTTGATAAACTGGCGAAGAGCTATTTGATCAAGGCCACTGTGTTAGGTAATACGAAAGACAAGCGAGCGGCTCTCATTTTATATGACCAAGTCATCAAAATGTATCAATGGCTTATTGTGAACAAAGGGCGCTCAGACCTGATCAGTCATCTTTCCTTTGTAGAAGCGAGGCGTGGTGAACTTTAAAGGTGAACGTCATTAATAGAAGATTGTCAAGTTTGGCAATTGTGTTTTCTCATGTTGTGAAATGGTGCATAAACTTGCCTGAGCGGCGATGGCGATTAAAGCGTTCGTTTAGCTGGATATGTGTTAGAAAAAGGAGATGAGGATATGTCAACTGCGACAAGGTGGATGGAACTCTATAGTTATGTGGATTCATTTCTTAAAGACGGCCGTTACAATGATGCTATTGAGATGGCAAAGAAGTCACTGGAGCTTGCGGAGCATGCCCTCTTTCCAAAAAACAATATGATTGCCGCAAGCGTGGACAAAATTGCCTTGATTTACTTTGCTATTGGGCAATACAAGTTGGCTGAGCCATACCTTCTGCGTGCATTGGCGATGCGCGAAAAGCAATTTGGCTCTGATCATGTTAATGTAGTTTCAAGTTTGAACAATCTAGCATTGCTATACAAATCACAAGGCCAGTACGAGTTGGCAGAATCGTACTATTTTCGTGCAAGTAGGAATTATTACCTTGCGTATCCACAATGCGCGAAAGATCATTTAGCCGATTGGGCGAGTACCATTGATAATCAAGCGATGTTGTTCTACGAACAAGGGAAGTACGCAAAGGCTGAAGAAGAGTTTAAGTTTCTACGGTCGATCTTGTGGGATTCTCTCGTTCTGAAACATCCCGATGTGGCCGCCAAGTGCCTTTCGACTTTGTCAGCGATCTGTCGTAAAACTGGCCGGACATCAGAAGCTGAGGCGTACGAGAAACAAGCTGCTAACATCCGGGCCAACAAACGATGAAAGGGTAATCGTTCAGCTTTTAGGAACACGAAACGATTGTCTGGGCGGTTACCGAATACCCTAATGCCGACGGGTACCGGAAGACCTCACACATCCCCAACTGATGACAAGCTAAGCAATGGCTTAGATGGAGAGGATTATGGGAAACACAGCAGATACAGAATTGACGGCAGACAGAATCTTGGAGAATTCTGTGATGAGTGAAAATGACCTTGAAAGCATATTAGATTGCGCAATGCGCGATCTATTTTCAAATGATATGTATTTAATCACAAATGACGCAAGTGAAAGATCGATTACACACCGTTTTGGAATATATTTAGAATCGCACTTAAAATCACTTGGATTAGACCTTCATGTAGACTGTGAATATAATCGGGTAAACTTCACTTTGCCAAAAAAATTACATTGCATCGACTTTAGTACGATTCCCAAGGGAAGGGGGGTTTATCCGGACTTGATCGTTCATGATCGAGGAAATGATGACAATAATCTTCTTGTTATAGAGATTAAGAAGTCAACTTCAGATGATGACGGTGGGTTCGACAAAAAGAAAATCAATGGTTATGTGGACGAGTTAAAGTATAAGTACGGGGTTTGCCTTAAAATTCAAACAGGGGATGTTGTCATGGATGCAAATAAGGGAAAATATTGTATATCTTATAAAAAGTCATCCATTACCAACAACTCAATACACCGGAGGCCGGGACATGACGATGGCCGAGGAGACTAATTCCCGATGACGGATGACGGGCATGTGTCGCGGCGGCATTTCATCGTGGATTGGTGCTACCGCCGGATGAATGGCAGACCAGAGCGGTCAGATCGCCCAACGGTCGAGCCAGAAGGCAGTTGCGAGCGTGCGTCCTGTGATCGCCGAGCGGCAGCAGGGGTTCTTTACGGATGCGCAGGCGGTGGCGTTCGGCTGACATCATAACTCTCGCGGTTTGACATTCTTTCCGAGAAAGCCTATATACCATTTCACTTATTCATATCTGGAGTGGATATGATGCACAGCAAACTTGACAAACTGGCCGCAGGGGCTCATCCTGGCGGAACTTTTACGGCCGCCGAGGCGCGACGCGGCGGCATTTCCTCACGCACGCTCGAACGGCTTCGTCAGGCCGGGAAAGTCACGCGCATATCGCGGGGAATCTACCAGATGACGGATGCAATAGATGCGGTCTCGCCCGACTACGCGGTCATTGCGAAACGTGTTCCCTCGGGGGTTGTCTGCCTGCTTTCGGCGCTCTACCACCACGACCTCACGACGGAGATACCGCGCGAGATCTTTCTGGCTGTCAGTCGCAACGCCAACGTTCCCCGCATCGATTACCCCCGCGTGCGCGTATGCCGCATGTCGGCGGCCCCTTTCGCAGCGGGTATAGAACGCAAAGTCGTTGGCGGCGTCGAGATACGGGTGTACTCGGCCGAAAAGACCCTCGCGGACTGCTTCAAATTCCGAAACCGGATCGGTCTTGACGTCGCCGTCGAGTCGCTGAAAGCCTATATGGTCCGGCGTAGCCGCAACCTCGAACAGGTTCGGAAGATGACCAAGGTCTGCCGCGTCGAGAAGATCATCTATCCTTATCTGGAGGCCCTCGTATGACGGACTGCGCCGCCTCCAATCGGCAGATACTTCTGAACCTATCCCGAGCAACCGGTCGGAGCTTTCAGGAGCTGGTGCAGTATTTCGCGATGTCGCGTTTCCTTTATCGCCTTTCCATGTTGAAGGCTGCGGACCGTTTCATTCTCAAAGGCGCTCTTCTGCTTCATGCGCTGGACATCGCACACGCCCGCTCCCGGCGGGACCGACAAACTTAGATGTCCGACACGCATCGCGCAGGATCGGCCGTTTTTTAGTGTATTGAGAAGTGGAGGGGCTATGGGCAATACGGTGAGTTTCAGTGTTACGGCGGGACCGATGAAAGGCAAGGCGTTCGAATTTACCGAGCATGACACGTTCCTTTTCGGACGGGCAGAGGAATGCCATTGCCGCCTGCCGGATGACGGGCAGGTGTCGCGGCGGCATTTCATCGTGGAGGTAAATCCGCCGGATGCGCGGATCAAGGACTTCGGGAGTCTGAACGGCACTCACGTGAACGGCAAGAAGATCGGAAGCCGCGAGAAAGGCGAGACGCCGGAGCAGGGTCAGCAGCGGAAGTATCCCGAGGTGGATCTGAAGGACGGCGACGTTCTCGAAGCCGGGCAGACGAAGCTGGCCGTGAAGATAGTCGCGGCGGAGGCCAATGGGCCGTTACTCTGTTCCCGTTGCGGTAAAGACGTCGGGAATGAGGCCGGCGGACGCAGGGAGGGAGCGTACATCTGTCTGGCGTGCCGCCAGAGCATACAGATCGATCCGGCGGCGGCGCTGCTGGAGGTGCTGGCCAAAGACGAGGCGAAAAAGGGAGGCGGGACGCCGAAAGCCAAAGGCGATTCTCCGTCGGTGGGCGGCTACAGAATCGGGAAGCGGCTGGGCATAGGCGGTTTCGGAGCGGTGTATCTGGCGGAGCGCGAGTCGGACGGACATCCGGTGGCGATCAAGGTTATGCTGGCGCGGGTGGCGGTGGACGAGTCTTCGAGACTCAAGTTCGCGCAGGAGGTCAAATTGCTGGAGGCGCTGCGGCACGGCAACATCGTGTCGATGATCTCTTCCGGCTCGGCGGGCGGTGCGTTCTATTTCGTGATGGAGTATTGCCCAGGCGGGAGCTTGGCCGATTATATGACTGCGAACGGGGGCAGACTGACTGCGAAGACCGCTTTGCCTATTCTTCGGCAGGCGCTGGAAGGGCTGGCCTATGCGCACTCGCAGGGCGTGGTACATCGTGACTTGAAACCGGCGAACATTTTGCTGACCGGGAAGCCGGAGGGTCCGGTGGCCAAGATATCCGATCTCGGGCTGGCGAAGAACTTTGACAAGGCGGGCTTTAGCGGAATGACAGTCACTGGAGCTTATGCGGGCACGCCGGTTTTCATGCCCAAGGAACAGATTACGAATTTCAAGTACGTGAAACCGGTGACGGACGTCTGGAGCTTCGGGGCGACCGCGTACAATCTGCTGACCGGGCTGACTCCGCGTGACTTCCCGCGTGGGGCCGACCCGATGGAGGTGATCTTGCGCGGGGAGATCATTCCGGTGCGCAAGCGCGATCCTCAGATTCCGACGGCGCTCGCCGAAGTGATTGACAAGGCAATACAGGCGAGCCCGAAAGACCGCTATCAGGATGCGCAGGAGATGCTGTCTGCACTGAAGAAAGTCATGTCATGAAGGGGCGGTTGAAGCAAACAAGATGCCCCGTGCCTTTTAAAGTAGCAGGGATCAGCGACACGGGATGTGTCCGTAAGGAGAATCAGGACGCGTGGCTTGCTGACGAGTCGGCTGGACTTTCATTGGTTGCCGACGGCATGGGCGGCGGGCCTGCGGGTGCGCAGGCGGCGCAGACTGTACTGGGGCGTTTACCGGAGCTTATGCGAAAGCGATTGAACGGCATGGTCAGGGGATCGGTTTCTCGGCGGCGGACTGCGCGTCGGCTGTTGCGCGAAACGGTCTTGTCGGTGAGCCGGGAGATTCTACAGGCGAGCGAGAATGATCTTGAACTTAAGGGCATGGGCTCGACGGTAGTTGCGGCCTGGCAGTGCGGCAATGTGGTCCACGTGGCTCATCAGGGCGATAGTCGGGGATATCTGTTCAGGGACGGAGTGTTGAAGAAGCTGACGGCGGATCATTCGATTGTTGCGCTTCTGGTGCGTAACGGCGAGATCACTGAAGAGGAGGCCTGCAAGCATCCGGCACGCTCACAACTGACGCGGTTCGTGGGAATGCCGGGGGACGTGTATTGCGAGGTGCAGACGCTGAGAATCGAGGACGGAGACAGGCTGTTGCTCTGTACGGATGGATTGTGGGGTGTTGTGACAGATGACGAGATGGCAACCGCGCTGTCGGAACAACAGCAACCGGCGGATGTATGCAGTAAGTTGGTTGGACTGGCGGTAAGGCGCGGCGCTCCAGACAATGTGACGGCTTTGGTGTGGGAATTGGGAGGTGCTTTATGACTCTGTCATTGGCGGTGCAGGTGTTATGGCGCATGGCGATTAAGGAAATGATCGCGTCGCGACATGAGAAGATCGAACCGGAGCACATATTCGAGGCGGCCACGAGGGGAAAGGACTTTGCCGGGAATCAAGCGCTTGAAGAACTGCGAGGGCGGGGGGTGGATGTCGAGGCACTAGATGCGGAGTTGCGAACTGGCCCTGCTTCGCTTGAGAAAGCTGGCGTCAGCCCGGCAAAAATGCGGCGGGCGGTCAGGGAAAAGCTGGGGAAGGGCGCGTTTGAGTGGGCTTCTCAAGGAGAGGGTGTGGTTCACCGTTCTGACCGCACCAAGAGGGTGTTTGACGAGGCTGAGAAGATCGCCGCTACAATTAACGAATCTTCTGTGACTGCCAGGTCGTTATTCGCCGCCTTGATTGCGGAGGATGACTCGACGGTGTGCGCGGTGATCCGCGAGGCTGGTGCTGATATGGCGAAGATAAGGGAGGATGTCGTTCAGCGTGGCGAGGGAAGACCCGTCGCACAGGCCGCTAAGGCGGATGACTCCGAGGATGTGCAGTCGGACTCGCTGCTCGAAAGGTTCGGGCGGGATCTCACTGCGGAGGCGAGGGCGGGGAAGCTGCCTCCCGTGATCGGACGCAGGAAGGAGATTCTGCAGGTAATCCAAACGCTGGCGCGAAGCAAAAAAAACAATCCTTTGCTGATAGGCGAGCCAGGGGTTGGAAAGACGGCGATTGTGGAGGCGTTGGCGCAACGGATCGCGCAGGGTAAGGACGGTCACGTCCTCAAGGGCAAACGCTTGATCGAGCTGAATGTGGGTGCGCTGGTGGCTGGGACCAAGTACCGTGGAGAGTTCGAGGAGCGGGTTAAGAAGCTGCTGGAGGAGGTCAAGGCGGCTCCGGACCTGATCGTGTTCATCGACGAGATTCATATGCTGATCGGCGCGGGGGACCGCAAGGGCGGCATGGATGCGGCCAATCTGCTGAAACCGGCTCTGGCACGCGGGGACTTCACGTGCATCGGGGCGACCACCTTGGCAGAGTGCCGTACCTGTATCGAAAAAGATCCGGCGCTGGAAAGACGGTTCGAGAAAATTATCGTTCAGGAGCCGAGTCGTGACGAGACGCTCCAAATTCTTGAAGGGTTGCGTTCACGTTTTGAGAAACATCACGAGGTCAGAATCGCGGGTGCAGCGCTGGCGGCGGCGGTAGACCTTTCAATCCGTTTTGACGCGGATCACCGATTACCGGATAAGGCTATCGACCTGATTGACCGAGCCTGTGCACAGCTCTGCATCCCTTGCTTGAGCTTGCAGGGCGATAAACTGGACGTAGGCGGCGGTGAGGTGTCTCCAAAGGATGTGGTGGCGGTCTTGTCCGAGAAAACTGGCATTCCGGCAGAACTCATCGCAGGCGAGTTGCGAATAGATGCCACGTCCAAGTTGACGGGGTTGAGGGAAAGGCTTTCAGGGCGAGTGATCGGCCAAGAAGATGCTATCCGGCGCGTCTGTGAGCGGCTTATGCTGGCCCAGGCGGCGCTGGTTGAACGCCGGGGGCCGCTTGGCGTGTTTCTTTTCATGGGGCCGTCCGGGGTCGGGAAGACCGAGCTGGCGCGGGCGCTTGCGGATGAACTTTTCGGCTCTGAGAAGGCGATGATCCGGCTCGACATGTCGGAATATATGGAGCAGCACAATGTGGCACGTTTGATCGGTTCACCGCCGGGATATGTCGGGCACGACGAGGAGGGACAACTGACCGGGTGTTTGCGGACAACGCCTTATGCGATTGTCCTTTTGGATGAGATAGAGAAGGCGCATCCCCGTGTGGCCGACCTGTTTCTCCAAGTGTTTGACGATGGTCGCGTGACGGACGCGAAAGGGCGGACCGTAGACGCCAAAAACGCTATTTTCATCATGACATCGAACCTCGGGGCACAGCAGTCGTTCAAACACAAACAAATGGGGTTCAATGCGGTAACCTCGCCTGATGCGGCAGAGGCCACTGCTAGAGATAACGAAGAGCTGAAGAAACACTTCAAGCCGGAGCTGATCAACCGGATTGACGAGGTGATCTTGTTTAAGCAGCTTGACGTACAGGCGGTTGAACAGATAGCCGAGAAACGGATGCGCGCTTTAGCCCTGTCGTTGAAAGATAGACACGGCTTGACGCTGACTTACGACAAGGCGGTGATCGAGGCCTTATGCGCGCAAGGTTTCAACACGGAGTTCGGGGCGAGAGAATTGAACCGAACGATTCAGAGGCTCATCGAGATCCCTGCTGCCGCTTTACTTGCGGCTCAAGTAACCCCAGATGTCAATTGCATGCGTTGCGTCTTGGAAAACAAAAATATTGTTGTTCGTTTCGCTAGTATTTAACTTAAAAAGAGCAGTTGAAAAAAGCCGCAAAGAGCACAAGGAACGCAGAGAGGAAAAAACAGCAGAGACTGTTTGATTTTCGTCCTCTTTCTTTGTGTTCTATGCGTTCTTTGCGGCCATTCGTCAGCACCTTTTCGGTATGCGGCTATTGGGCCGATCATCGCCTCATAAAATGCTCTATAGAAGCAATTTAAGATGTTTGATCTTAACTGCGGAGCAGTTGAACTGCAGGATTTAGGTTTGAACAAACTGTGTGGCCCGGACGAGGAGATCGTCTGCATGGCCGAACCGGATCATCATGTTGGGCGTATTGCGGGAAAAGGCGGATGAGGACGGCGGCGCTTCCGGCGGCGGTGCGATGGAGT
>JADHEF010001807.1_pt1 | contig 11538 bp, 9 predicted proteins | sample 8952391 | NCBI WGS metagenome assembly JADHEF01 (sample SAMN16124439, study PRJNA663245) | bioreactor sludge metagenome | isolation source: sludge (nitrite) | place: India:Bengaluru | collected 2019-02-28
ATCCATAGGTGATCCAGGAAGATAGCGTAGTGGATCTTTAAGGATGCGTGGGATGCCCCGCCCCCCGTGATGAGTTTTTTCCGAACGTTTTCAGAAAGTAAGGAGTATTGGTTATGGCTACAAGAACGGCCCCTTATGCGTTGGCGAGCATCGGCTTCTTGTTTACGGTCGTGCTGGGGCTCTCCAGTCACGCGCAAGATACCCAAGGTTTCAAATACAACAACCTGACGGTGTCCCCTTATGTGAACCTTGAATACGCCTATGACTCGAATGTGGATCGGGATAAAGATGAGTATGATGACAGTATCCTGACCGTCAGTCCCGGTGTCGACTTGACATACCGGGGCAATGATTGGGGCCTGACGGGTAATGCCTGGTATGGGTATGATGAATATCTCGACTATGATGATCTCAGCGGGGACCGTTACGGAGAAAGTCTGAAGTTCTATACCGAGTCGGCCAAGGGCTGGCGTTTGGTGTTGGGCGAAAGTTACTTGAAGAGTAAACAGAATGACTCGATTATCGACGGGGGGCGTGGAATCTGGCGCGATCGCGAACTGTTTGAGTTGAACGGTGCCTTATCGTATCAGTTCAGCGAGCGGACCGGGGTTACGCTGACCGGTCTGCATTCGGATCTCAACTACATGAACGACAGCAATCAGTATGCGCCTTTGTATGGCTGGCGCGAGGAGGTTGTCGGTTTGGAGATCGCGCGTAAGTTGACTGAAAAGAGTAATCTGTTGGTCAATGGCGAGTATCAGACCTACGAGAGCAATGGCGCAAAGAACGGTGTGGACAGCAGCAGTACCGGCTATTCGTTGATGGCGGGTCTCGGTTCGCGTGCGACGGAGCGCATCTCGTACCGTGCGTTGACGGGTGTGAGCTGGTTCGATTATGCGGAAGGTGATCAGTTGACGGGGTGGACCTATAGCTTGGACGCGGACTGGTTGATCAGCAAAAAGCTGTCAGCCTCCGTCTCCGGTTCCAGTTACTTCCAGCCCAGCGAAGATCAAATGAATCAGGCTATGCAGGTGTACACGATTTCTGCGGGCTTGACTTACCGACCCATGCGCAAGCTCTCCACACACTACGATCTGGCCTATCGCCGTCAGGATAGGGAGTATTCGGACGTCGATGTGGGGGGCGGGGGGAGCGATGATATTTACTCGGCTCGGGCGCGTGCGGATTATCAGTTGATGCGGCATGTCACGGTGTACGGCTCGTTGGAATACGAGAAGGAGTTGTCCGACTCCACGTATCTGGAATTTGACCGTTACCTCGCCACGCTGGGCTTGAATTTCAGGTATTAAGCATATCCGCATGTGAGTTGACGGGTTGATGTCTCCGCCTACGCGACGATGAGAAGTGTGGGCGGTTTTTTTATGTGAACGGCTGTGTGGTGACGCGCTTATGATTCAGAAGTTGCTGACAAAATACGGACTGGCCTTTCATGTCGTATGCGTCTGTCTCTTCCCCTTAGTGTATCTCGGGCAATCGCGTGTGTTTGGTTTTGTGCCGTTGTTATGGCTCTCGCTGGTTGCCGCGGAATTGATGCTTTTGCTCCCCTCGATACGTCGTGGCGAGACCTTGGCCGACGCGCGTCAGCGCGTTTTGAGCAAGTTGGCGTGGGATCCTTTTTTGTATATCGGTTTGGCCGTTGTCAGTGTCGTCGCGGTCCAGTGGCTGAATAGCGGGTGTGAATTAGTCTATCTCTCGGATGCCGACCTTTGGCAGTTGAGCAAGCCGCCCGTGCCGTGGGCGCCGTTCAGTGTCGAACCGCGTGCCGCCCTGACTCAAGTTTCCGTATTTTCGGCGTGCGTGTTGGTCGGTGTGGTTCTTCGTGTTGCCTTGAGCAAAGCTTCTGTGCGGCTGTTGCTTCAGGTGCTGGCTGGTTCAAGCGGCGCTGTCGCGCTGTTTTGGGTTTTTCAGGCATGTCAAAAGGTTCAGCCTTATCTGGGGCTTGCCTCTGGGCTGGATGACTCTGTCGTGGGACTATATTTTAGCTTCTGGCTGTTGTTGGGAATGGGCCTTTTTATCGATGTGCTGGCGCGTGGTCAAAGGGGGAGCGTTCCGCTCTTTGTTCTGAGTGTTGGCGGCAATTTGCTGGGAATGCTTTTTTTCGCAAATGCGCCGACGGTCATGGCTGTGACGGCTTTGACGGTTATATTGGTTGTCTATTGGCTGTTTTATCTGGCGCCGTATGTGACGAAATTGACGCAGTTCAAGCTGTTTGGTGTTTCGCTGCTCGTTGCCGCTGCGGTTGTTGTCGTCCTGTTGTTTCTGTACCCTCACAACCCGGTTGTCGCTAAAGTGAAGGCGGCTTTCCCCTTCGTCGACTATTTGAATAGCCTGTCGGCGCTTAAATCGATACGGGCTAAGGCGGCTATGGACATCTGGCAGGAGCATGCTTGGGTGGGGGTTGGAGCGGATGGCTTCTATCATTTTGTCGGTTTGTCGGTGGCGTCAAAGGACTGGGGGCTGATTAAGACTGGCCAGGAGTATGTGTATAATGACGGGCTTCAGTTCTTGTGTGAATATGGAGTCTTGGGGGCTGGGTTGCTTCTGGCGGCGCTGATAACGTTGCTGGCTCCCGTGTGTTATCGCGCGCGCATCGCTTGGAAATATGGGGAGAAGGATGAAAATGACGGCCGGATCTTTTTTTTGCGCCTTTCTCCGATTGTCGTGACCGGCGTGCTCGCTACGGGTCTGTGCGTGCTTGAGAGTTGGTTCGCCAGCCCGTTTCGTTCAGCAGGTTTATTGCTGGCCTGGACGTGTGTGATGGCCGCAATGCCCGCCTTTTTGCCCGCGCAGCCGCATGAGGGTGTGAAGGGTTAACCCAAATTTAGCTTTGGTGCCAAGGGCGGTTGCGGTACACTGATGATTTTTGGAGAAGTGCGATGAGTGAAACAGAGCAAACCTCTTCCGGCGATTCGAAGGCGGTCACGAGCCGGCCGCTGTATCATGGTGGCGGCGCCAGCCGGGCGCTGTACTACGGGGGCTCTGCGCGGCCTGTTTATTATGGCGGCGCTGCGCCTGCGGTCTATTCTGGCGCTGGTGGCTATGGAGGATCCTATTATTACGGAGGTGCCGGCGGCGGAACTTCTGATGAAGACGATTCGTTGATGGGCGCTGTAACGGTCGGACGCATGCTTCGCGTCTGTACGCAGCGGTGGGTAACCATCCTCGTCTTTGTGATTATCGGTTTTATTGCGGCTTTCGCTGTGTTCAAGATCTCGCCCATGATCTATGAGGCCGAGAGCGTTTTTGAAATGAGCATGCGCGGTTCGACCTACACCGGCATGCGCAAGGCGATCATCGATGTCGACCAGGGCTCGACGCTGGACGAGGTCTTTAACACCCGCATGGCGCGGCTGCGCAGTCGCGCGGTCATCGAGCAGATCCTCAACCAGTACCGCAGCGACTACCCCAGTTCAACGGTGACCGACGAGCAGCTGATTTCAACCCTGGTCGCTTCAAAAATGAACTTGCAGCGCCGGTCCCGCCTGATCCGTATCACGGTGCGTTCGACCGACCCGCAGTTGGCCACCGACTTGGCGAACGCTTATGCCAAGGCGTCTGAAATGTTCACCTCGGACCAGAATCGCAACGAATCTGAAGTGGCCGTCTCGTGGCTTTCAACTACGACCGAACAACAGAAGCGCAACCTTGAGCGCGCCGACAAGGAGATGCTGGACTTCCGCGTGGCGAATCAGCTCGACTTCATGGCCAGCGAGAGCAAAACCGCTGAAATGGCGCTGGGCAGTATCAATGCCGAGATTCTGAAGTTGGAGGGTGAGATCACCAAGGCGACGGAGTTGCGCAAAACGCTGGAGTCTATTCAGAACGACCCGGAAAAGTTCGGTTCCTTGCCCGATTCGGTGCCCCGTTCCCTCGAAATCGGCACCTCCTTTGAGATGCTTCAAAAGACGTTGGCCGAAAAGAATTCCCTGTTGGCAAGGTATACGGCCAACCATCCCGAAGTCAAAGTTAAAGAGAAGGAGGTCGAGGTCTTCAAACAGCAGTTTGCGGATGTTGTTTTTCGCTCGCTCGACACCTGTAAGGCGAATCTTGATTTGCTGCAGCGTCAATTGGCGCAGTTGACGCCGAAGCGTGACGAACTGATGAAAAAACTGTCCGATCTGGAATTGAAGATGGTTTCGGCCAAGATGAAGCTCGAACAGTTGGAGCGCGAGCGGGATGTCGCGGATATCAGTTACAAGTCGCTCCTGCAGCGCACGCGCGAGGCTCAGTTGGCCTCGGATGAGAATACGGCGATTATCAAACAGGTCGAGCCTGCGTTCCGACCCACGAAGCCGGTCTTGCCCAACCCGATGGTCATTTTTCCTTCCGGCCCTTTGCTGGGGTTAATCCTCGGGGTTCTGTTTGTGCTGATCCTGGATCACTTGGAGGACAAGGTCGTCGGCATTTCGGATATCGAGCAGCGCCTGCGGTTGAAAACGTTGGCGGTGCTCCCGCACGTGCGCCGCAAAAAGCGTGAGCAGTTGGCGCGTCTGGTGACAGACGATAAATTCTCGCAGTTCGCTGAGGCGGTCGCCGGGTTGCGCAATCTGTTGGACTCGCCCCGCTATCAGGAGACGGCGAAAGTCCTGTTGTGTATGAGTACGCAGCCGGGCGAAGGCAAGACGGTGACCTCCTGCAGCTTGGCTGCTTCCTGCGCGCAGAGCGGCCAGAAGACCCTCCTGGTCGACTTCGATATGCGGCGTCCGCGACTGGCCCGCATCTTCGAAAAGAAGCCGGGTGATTTCCACAGCCTGCCGCATACGTTGGTAAAGGGCGACGCCGGGCTGTTTGGGGTATTGCCGGTCTCGTCAGGTGTTGAGAATCTCGATGTCATCCTGTCAAAAGCCTCGTCTGAAATCAGCCCCGCTAACCTGATGGGTACCGGAATCATTGTCCAGTTCTTCGCTTGGGCGCGCGAGAATTACGATCGCGTCATCATCGATTCGCCGCCCTTCGGGATCGTGGGCGATGTGATGACCCTCGCCTCGCTGGTGGATTCGGTTATGATCATGTGTTGCCCGGACCGGACGCGTTTCCAGCCGATTAAACATGCGGCCCGGCATCTGACGGAATCTGGTGCTCGGGTCATCGGTGTGATTGTGAACGACGTGGACTTTGGCCGTCGTAATCACTTCAGTCAGTACGATTATCACTATCGTTATGCCTACCGTTATACGTCCCGCTACGGTGCCTATGGGCAGGGCAAGAAACGGAGTGGCGCGGAGACGCCGGTCGCTTCCGCAGCCGCCAGCAAGCCTGTTTACGGGGACGGTTTCACGCCCTCCGCTTCGGCTTCCCGTCAGGATGTTGTGGATGTTTCCATGACGGACGATGAATAGGGCGAATCATTTATGAAGCGCTTGATCGTCACGGGGGGGGCAGGCTTCATCGGCTCAGCGGTTGTCCGGCAGCTCATTCGAAATACGGATGATGCGGTCTTGAATCTGGATCGGTTGACCTATGCCGGAAACGTGGACTCCGTGCGGGAGGTGGCGGAGAACGCGCGCTACAGTTTTGCGCAGGTTGACATCTGTGATCGTTTTGCGGTGGAACGCGTTTTTGCGGAGTTTCGTCCAGATGCCGTCATGCACCTTGCGGCCGAATCGCATGTGGACCGCTCGATCGACGGACCTTCGGCCTTTATTCGGACGAATATCGTCGGCACCGCCACGCTGTTGGAGATCGCCACTGCATATTGGCGGGCTTTGCCTGACGGCGCGCGTTCTGCGTTCCGCTTCCAGCACATCTCCACGGACGAGGTCTACGGTTCGCTGGGCCCTGAAGGGCTTTTCACTGAGCGCTCTGCGTATGATCCTCGCTCACCCTATTCGGCCAGCAAGGCGGCCTCGGATCATCTTGTCAAAGCTTGGTACCACACCTATGGGCTGCCCGTCCTGTTGACCAACTGCTCGAACAATTACGGTCCCTATCACTTCCCCGAAAAACTGATTCCGTTGGTCATCTTGAATGCGCTGGAGGGCAAGCCGCTGCCCATTTATGGCAAAGGGGATAACGTGCGCGATTGGCTCTATGTGGAGGACCATGCCAAAGCGTTACGCCTCGTGCTGGAGAAAGGGGTGCCGGGCGAGACCTACAACGTTGGCGGCAATAATGAGCGCACCAATCTGCAGGTGGTCGAGATGATCTGCGAGACGCTTGACGCCTTGCGGCCGGACCGGTTGGGGCTCCTGGGTTTGCGCTCGTTTAAGGGGTTGATTGAATTTGTTCCGGACCGCCCCGGACACGATAAGCGTTACGCCATCGACGCGACGAAACTGCGGACGGCTTTGGGGTGGATGCCTGAAGAAAGCTTTGATACGGGCATCCTTAAAACGGTGCGGTGGTATCTCGACAACGCGTGGTGGTGGCAGCCGATCCGCGAGCGGAAATATGCTGGCCAGCGTCTTGGTGCTGTGCTCTGAAACAAGTTCATTAAGCGCATGAAACCTGTGAACACACTCCTTCAGTCCTCTGTCCTCAGACCTCTGTCCTCAGTTTTTTCAAGAACGCACGCAAAGCATGGCTACTGAACGAAGGGACTCTCGTATGGCGCGTAAAGGTATCATTCTTGCGGGTGGCGCGGGAACCCGCCTCTATCCCGTCACGCAAGTCATGTGCAAGCAGCTCCTGCCGGTCTTCGACAAGCCGATGATCTACTATCCGCTGTCGACCTTGATGTTGGCGGGAATCCGGGAAGTGCTCGTTATTTCTACCCCCGAGGCGACGCCCGTCTTCCGCACCCTGCTCGGGGATGGCTCGCAGCTCGGCATGCGTTTTGAGTACAAGGTGCAGGCTGTTCCCAACGGCTTGGCTCAGGCGTTTGTTTTGGGCCGTGATTTCATTGGCGACGACCCGGTCTGTCTGGTGCTGGGCGATAATATTTTTTATGGTGACGGCATGCGTCGCATGTTGGCCGAAGCCAACGCGTCCGAGGGGGCTACCGTGTTCGGCTACTACGTCAACGACCCGGAGCGTTACGGCGTGGTGAGTTTTGATCCTGCCGGCAGGGTCGTGGACCTCGAGGAAAAGCCCGCACACCCCAAGTCCAACTATGCGGTAGTGGGCCTCTATTTCTACGACAACGACGTGGTCCGGGTTGCCCTGCTCGCTCGGGAGGTTGTGGGATGAGACGCGTTGCGGCTTGTAACCCCCCGGTCACTTTGATAAACTTATCATTTTAGCAATCACCTTGCTTGATGATAAAGGCTTTGAGTGGTTTCTTGATTTGTAAGTTGTTTGTGATTATGAAGTTACAAAATATGCAAAAGGTAGCTTTATGCATATTTTTCGGGGACGGAGTCTGTCTTGGACTGAATGTTTAACGGTTTCGCTCTTTCCGTTCCGGCTCGCAGGTGGGCAGGTTTGGAGGAGAGGGCGATTTTTTTAAGGAACAAAATCCATGAGTAAGTTGATGACGCGCCATATTTATACCTCCGAATCGGTTTCGGAAGGGCATCCCGACAAAGTGTGTGACCAAATCTCGGACGCGATTCTTGATGCCTGCATTGCGAACGACCCGGCTGCCCATGTGGCATGCGAGACGGCGGCGGGAACCAATCTGGTCGTGAATGTCGGCGAGATCACCTGCAACAACTGGCAGAAGATTAATCCTCAGGCGATCGCCCGCGATGTGGTCAAAGACATCGGCTACAATACGCCGGCCGAGGGCTTCAGCTACGACACCTTCAACTACGTCAGCGCGTTGCACGGGCAGTCGCTGGATATCGCGCAAGGTGTCAATAAGGTCAAGACCGAAGAGCAGGGCGCGGGCGATCAGGGAATGATGTTCGGTTACGCGTCGAATGCCACGCCCCAACTCATGCCCGCCCCGATCATTTTCGCGCACACCCTTTTACAGTTCTTTACCGCGCTGCGGAAGAATGGCGAGATCCCCTATCTGCGTCCGGATTCGAAAGCACAGGTCAGCGTGCTGCACGAGGGCGGTGACGCCAAAGAAATTACCGCCGTGGTGATTTCGCATCAAACGCGCGAGGTTCCGATCAAACGTATCCGCAAAGAGCTGGAAGAAAACGCCCGCGCCTTTCTCAAGGACACCGGGATGTTGACCAACAAGACCAAGTTCTACATCAATCCGACCGGTCGGTTTGTGATCGGCGGCCCTTGCGGCGACTCCGGCCTGACGGGGCGCAAGATCATCGTCGACAGCTACGGCGGTGTGGGCTCGCATGGTGGGGGAGCTTTTTCCGGCAAAGATCCCTCCAAAGTGGATCGTTCGGCCGCCTACTACTGCCGCTACGCGGCTAAGAATATCGTCGCGGCCGGTTTGGCGGATAAGTGCGAAATCCAGGTGGCCTACGCCATTGGCGTGGCCAAGCCGCTCAGTATCAACGTCAGCACCTACGGCACCGGGAAGGTGCCGGATACGGCCATCGAAAAGATCCTGATGGCGAACGAGATCTTCGATTTCCGCCCCGGCATGCTGATCAAGGACCTCGGCTTGACCAAGCCGAAAGGCTGGTCCTACCGCAAGACCTCGAACTACGGCCACTTCGGCCGCGAGGGCTTCCCGTGGGAAAAGACCGATCGCGTCTCCGCCCTCCGCTCTGCCGCCGGATTAAAGTAAAGTCTAACGTGGGTGTCGCCCACAACCCAAGTATTCAGAAGTCAGGATTCAGACCGCCGTATTCGGCAGAGCCCGCACGCAGTCGTGGGAGCGAAGCGCCAATTCGGAATGAAATGCGTCAGCAGTGTCGCCTCTGTCGACCATCCCGTTCTGACTCCTGAATTCTGACTCCTGAATACTTAACAAGTAACGTGTTTTTAAGTGCAAGTGTTGTTTTGTAAGGCACAAAAGGAATGATCATGACGTACAAAGTTAAAGATATTGCGCTTGCCGACTGGGGCCGCCGGGCCATCGAGATCGCAGAGAAAGAGATGCCGGGCCTGATGTCGACCCGTGCCAAGTACGGGGCGCAGAAGCCCCTCAAAGGTGCGCGCGTCATGGGCAGCCTGCACATGACCATTGAGACCGCCGTGCTCATCGAAACGCTCGTGGAACTGGGGGCCGACGTGCGCTGGTGTTCCTGCAACATCTTCTCCACCCAGGATCACGCCGCCGCCGCCATCGCGAAGGCGGGCGTTCCTGTCTTCGCCTGGAAAGGCGAGACGCTCGAGGAATACTGGTGGTGTACCCGGCAGGCGCTCACTTGGCCGGACGGCTCCGGGCCGCAGTTGATCGTGGACGATGGCGGCGACGCCACGCTGCTCCTTCACCGCGGGCTCGATGCGGAGAAAGACTCCGCGTTTCTGGATATCCCGACGGATATAGAAGAGTTGCAGGTCATCAACGCCCTCATCAAAACAATGCTCAAAGAGCAGCCCGGCTGGTTCGGCCGCGCGGTTAAGGGATGGCGGGGTGTCTCCGAAGAGACCACCACCGGCGTCCACCGCCTCTATCAGCTCGAAGCCGAGAAGAAGTTGTTGGTTCCTGCCATCAATGTCAACGATTCGGTCACCAAGTCCAAGTTTGACAACATCTACGGCTGCCGCGAATCGCTGGTGGACGGCCTCAAGCGTGCGATGGATGTGATGATCGCCGGCAAGGTCGCATTCGTCTGCGGCTATGGCGATGTCGGCAAAGGCTCCGCTGAATCCCTCAAGGAGCACAAGGCCCAAGTCTGGGTTTCAGAGATCGACCCCATCTGTGCGCTTCAGGCCTGTATGGCGGGCTACAAGGTGACCACCGTGGAGGATGCGCTGCCCTACGCGAACATCTTCGTCACGACGACCGGTAACTGCAACATCATTACAGCCGAACACATGAGCCGGATGCGCGATCAGGCAATCGTCTGCAACATCGGGCACTTCGATAACGAGATTCAGGTCGCCGGTCTCAAGGCCTGGCCCGGGGTCAGGCACGTGAATATCAAGCCTCAGGTCGACAAGTATATTTTCCCGGACGGGCATTGCATCTACCTGCTCGCCGAAGGTCGCCTCGTCAACCTCGGTTGCGCCACCGGTCATCCCAGCTTTGTGATGTCCAACAGTTTTACGAACCAGACCTTGGCGCAGATCAAGCTGTGGAACGAAAAGCTGAATGTCGGTGTTTACCGTCTGCCGAAAGAGTTGGACGAAGAGGTTGCTCGTCTGCACCTGGATCAGCTCGGTGCGAAGCTCACCCTTCTCACTCAGCAGCAGGCTGACTACATCGGCGTGCCCGTCAACGGCCCTTATAAGCCGGAGCACTATCGGTACTAAAAAAGGCTGAAAGGATGAGGGGAGCCTGATCCAAAATGCTCGATTTGGGAACGCGGACAGAGAATTTTGCAATCGCTATGATTAATCTCTATTCGTCGTTTTCTCGAAACGATGTTGTTTTGCAAGTTATCGGCAAACAATTGTTAAGATCAGGCACGTCGGTTGGTGCTCATTACCATGAAGGCAAAAGAGCCCGTTCTTCTGCGGAGTTTTGCAGCAAGATCGAGGGAGGTCTTCAAGAGTTGGAAGAAACGTGTTATTGGTTAAGGTTGTTAGAGCGATCCGGCAAAACAATCAATCAGGACCTCGTAGTTCTTCAAACTGAAGCAGCCGAACTGTTGGCGATTCTGACCGTCTGTGTTAAAAACGCCAAACGGCCCAAGTGAGTTTCTCCTCTCATTTTCATCCTTCATCCTTTAGCCTTCATCCTTTTCTATGAAATTATTCCTCACCGGCGGCAAGGGGATGTTGGGGAGAACGCTGCAGCGCTCCCTCCGGCAGCATGAGCTGTTCATCGCCGACCTGCCGGAGGTGGACATCACGGACGGTAAGGGGGTGGGCCAGGCCGTTGCTGCCTTCAAGCCCGACGTAATCATCCATTGCGCGGCAATGACGCAAGTGGACGCCTGCGAAGCCGACCCTGACGCCGCATATCGGATCAACGCGCTCGGTAGTGCGCAAGTCGCGGTCGCGGCGGAACGCCAGGGGGCTCGGTTGATCGCGATATCGACGGACTACGTCTTCGACGGTTTGTTGGATCGTCCCTACCACGAGTACGACGCGCCAGCCCCGCGCACGGTGTATGGGGCCAGCAAACTCGCGGGGGAAGAGTCCATCCGGCGTCACTGCCCGGACCACACGATCCTTCGTATCGCGTGGCTTTACGGCGAAGAGGGGCCGAGCTTCCTCCACACGATGCTTCGGCTGGGCGCGCAAACGGGCGCCCCGCTTAAAGTCGTGGATGACCAGCTCGGCAATCCAACCTCGACCGATGCGGTGGCTGGCCTGATCGGACGTTTGCTCGACAATCCGATCCCCGGCGTGGTTCATGGCTCGTGCGAGGGCGAGGCGACCTGGTATGGCTTCGCCCGCATGATCTTCCGGCTGGCGGATCTCCGGCGTGAAATCGTTCCCTGTGCGACCTCCGAATATCCTCGTCCTGCGCCGCGCCCCGCCAACTCCCGCCTGGAGAAGCGTGTCCTGCGCCTAGCGGGCCTCCCCCCCATGCCGCATTGGCAAGAAGCGCTGGACAAGTTCGTGAGTTCGTGAGTTCATTAGTTCCTGATCCTCCTCCTTCAT
>JADHEF010001822.1_pt1 | contig 11532 bp, 5 predicted proteins | sample 8952391 | NCBI WGS metagenome assembly JADHEF01 (sample SAMN16124439, study PRJNA663245) | bioreactor sludge metagenome | isolation source: sludge (nitrite) | place: India:Bengaluru | collected 2019-02-28
CACCGGGGCGAGCGTCTACAACATCGAGCATGCCAGCCCGAAGTTCCGCGTGAACCTGGCGGCCACGTTCAACTGGCAGAAGTTCACCCTGACCTTGCGTGAATCCATCTACGGCCCGCAGACCCAGGTCAGCAGCCTTTCCGGCTACGAGTCGCTGGCCAGCCAGCTTGACACCATCCAGCTTGACGGCGGCGACTACTACAAGCTGAAGATCGGGACGATGGCGACCACCGGCTTCGACCTGAGCTTCAAGCCCAACGACTCGTGGACGCTCAGCGTGGGTGGCGACAACGTGTTCAACAAGTATCCGGACAAGATCCCGTCCGCAGTCTGGAACTACGACGTGGCCAACTACCAGAACGGCAACAACGAGTACATTGCCAGCAGCGATTACGCCGGTTTCAGCGGCAGCCCGATCGGTTACTTCGGAGCGCGCTACTACGCCAAGCTGACGTACCGGTTCTGATCGGCCATGTCGCGTGTCGCATGTCGCAACGGGGGAGAGAGGCTGTCGGTGGCGTCACGGCTTTGCCGGTCCTGCCCAGCCCCGTCGACGGCCCCGAAAGCCTCATGATGTGAGATGTGTCAGAAAGCCCTTCCGTTTCGACGGAAGGGCTTTCTTCTGAAAAATTTCCGGATGGTTATTTCAGGATTACGCAAAATCATCAGCCATCCCCGCCTGTTCCGCTCCGCCCTGTCCCAACCGCTCCCAGGAAACCGCCATGACTTCATCCCTTTCCCGCCGTTCCTTCCTGCGTGGCTCGGCCATGCTGGCCGGCGCCGCCGCCAGTGCCGGCCTGCCGACGCTTGCATTTGCCAAAAAGTCCCCGGCTGCGTCGCCCGCCGTCGCCAATGGCGACGTGACCAAGCTGCCGGCCGTGGAAATCGCCGCCAACGAATACTGGACCGGCCCTTGCGATGCCGCGCAGAAGGCCATGGTCGCCATCGTCCCGCAGGGCAACCGCTACCTGTTCAAGGAGCTGGCGCCGAAGGTGTATGAAACCCTCGTTGCGCACTGGAACCTGCCGGGCCGCGAGAGCGTGATCGCCTACCACGGCTCGACCCCGCCGCTGACCAACGTGATGCTGGCTTACACCGGCCCGGACAAGCCGCTGATCACGGCCGACCCGACGTTCGAGGCGGGCTGGGAAGCTGCCGCCAGCACCGGTGCCAAGGTGATCAAGATCCCCGGCCGCAAGGACGATTCGCACGACGTCCAGGCCATGTGCAAGAAGGCCAACGAAGTCGGCGCGGGCGTGCTCTACATCTGCAATCCGAACAACCCGACCGGTGCCATCACGATGCGCTCGGACATCGAGTACGCGCTGGCCAACAAGCCGGCCGGTTGCGTGCTGGTCGTCGACGAGGCCTACATCGATTTCTCGGAAAACGCCAAGAGCGTGATCGATCTGGCCGCCACCACCCCGGACATGCTGGTGCTGCGCACGATGTCCAAGCTGTACGGCATGGCCGGCACGCGTTTCGGCTATGCCATCGGCACGCCTGACGTGCTCAAGGGTTTGCGCCACTTCGGCGTCAATTCGCTGTCCGTGGTGTCGATGTCGGCGGCGATTGCCAGCCTCAACGATCCTGACGTGATCCCGAGCCGCCGCGCGCTGAACAAGAAGACCCGCGAGGAAACCGTGGCCTTCATCAACAAGCTGGGCTACAAGACCACCAAGTCCGAGTCCAATTGCTTCCTTGTCGACGTCAAGCGTCCGGCCCGCGAATTCCAGGACGACATGTCCACCTGGGGCGTGATGGTCGGCCGCAGCTGGCCGGGCTTCCCCAACCAGTCGCGCATCACCATCGGTTCGCCGGAGGAGATGGCGCGCTTCCGCGAGGCCTTCGCCAAGGTGGCCAAGGGTCAGAAGGGCCCGCTGCCGGTGCCGCCCCCGTTCAAGCTGGGCATGGTGGAAGGCGGGATGATGGTGAAGGACGGCGTGATCGTCGGCTTCGCCTGAGTCGGGCCGGGCGTGAGGCAAGGCAACCGGGGGCGGATTTGCCCGGTTGCCCCGGCGCCCGTGGCGATTCAAGCCCTGTGTTCTCCCGAGATATTCGCCCCTGCCACGAGCAGGGGCTTTTCGTTCGGGTCTTGCCGGTCAGCCCGCGTCGGCGGGGCCTTCGGCAACTCGGGAATGCAGCAAGCCGAGCAGTTGTGCGCGCGACAAAGCCTCGGCGCGGCTGTTGGCATCGAGTTTTCGGTACAGGTTCTTCAGGTGGAACTTGACCGTGTTCTCCGACAGGTTGAGGCGTCGGGCGATCTGCTTGTTGGAATGGCCGAAGGCCAGCTCGGACAGCATTTCGCGTTCGCGCTCGCTGAAACCGGAGCCGGCATCCTCGCCGTGTTGCAGGCGTTCCAGCAGGGTCTGCATCGTCAATGCCAGCGTGGTGCCCGGCAATACTTCCGGATCCTGTTGACGCGCGCAGCGCAGCAAGGCCTTGGCCGGAGCGCCCAGTTCGAGCACGACCTGCCATGAGCAGGTGTGCGCGACGTGATCCAGCGCCTGGCGCAACGGCGGCAGGGCCTGCGCGATTTCGCCGCGCTGTTGCAGGGTCAGCGCGATGCGGGCGCGGGCGCGGGCGAGCAGGAAATGGTTGTCCGTGTCGATGCTGGCGGTTTCGATCTGGCGCAGGATCTGCAATGCCTGTGACGAGCGGCCACCCTGGCGATGCCAGCGGGCCAGCGCGAAGCCGAGCGCGGCGCTCAAGCGCCAACCGTGACCATGGCCGAGAGCATGGGCGAAGCTGGCTTCGCCGCCGGCGCGCTCGATCAACAGGTCCAGGCCGCGCGATGCGGCATCGGGCTGATCGAGCAGCGCATCGATGCGCCAGGCCAGTGCCAAGTCTTGCAGCCGGTTGAGGTGGCGTGCGGTGGCGAAGCGTTCCAGCTGGTCGAGGCGGGCCATCGTGGCATGCAGGCCGCGCTCGTGGCGCCGGGTCAGGGTCAATGCGGTGGCATGTGCCGCGGCGAGCACGTCGATGCGGCCATCGTGCTGCTCCAGATAGGCGATGGCCTCGTCCAGCCCGGGCTCGGCTTCGTCGACGTGGGCGGATTCGCAGCGCGCTTCGGCCAGCAGGCAGCGGGCCATGGCCTGGAGCGTGCTGTCGGCGCTGGCCGGTTGCCGTTCGCCGAGCACTTCGACCTGCCGATACAGCGCGATCGCCTCGGCCACCTGTCCTCGGTAGAACAGGCTGTGGCCCAAGGCCAGCCGGGCATAACCCGCGCCGATCTCGCGATCTGCACGCTGCATGATGTCCAGCGACAGTCGCGCCATGCGTTCGGCATCGTCGAAGCGCCCGCGTTCCAGGCAGGCAGAGGCACTGATGCACAACAAGGTGCCGCGCCCGATGTGGTCGTCGTCGTCCAGCGCGGCGGCTTGCGTCGCGATCCGGTCCGGGCCCTGCGGATCTTGCGCGATCTGGTCGAACAGGCCGCGCAGCATGGCGACGAGAACCACGTAGTCGCGTTCGTGCGGCGCGCGCAGCGCGTCGGGCAGGCTGCGGAAGCGTTCGAGCAGATGCTGGGCTTCGGTCAGCTCGCCTTGCTTGATGCGCAGGCTGACCGAGGCCATCAGCAGCGCCGGGTGCGTGGGCAGCACATCGGCGGGGAATGCGGCCAGCAGCGAGCGGACATAGCCGCTGCCATGCTGCAGCAGCAATTGCCAGCCGCCCGCGTCGGCCACCGTGCGGGCCGCCAACGGCGTATCGCCGCCGGCGACCGCATGGCGGACGGCTTCCAGCCACAGGCCCCGTGCGGCATGGGCATGGGCTGCGGCGATGTGCAGGGCCGGCAGGCGTTCGGGGTGATGGCGTTGCAGCTGGCGATGCAGGAAATCGGCGAACAGCGGGTGGTAGCGATAGCCTGTGCCATCGCCCAGCGGCACCAGCAGGCCGTGGAAGCGGTCCAGCCGGGACAGCAGCAGGTCGCTGTCCCGGCGTTCGCGCACGGCATCGGCGAGCGTGGCGTCGAAACGTTCGAGCAGCGAGGTCTGCAGCAGAAATTCCTGCGTGTCCGCGGGAAGGTCGGCAAAGACCTGCTCGGCCAGATAATCGGTAATGCCGCAGGCTTGTCCGGAGAAGCCTTCCAGGTCCTGACCGCGCCGGTTGTCGGCATCGAGCCACAACGATGCGAGCTGCAATGCGGCCGGCCAGCCTTCGGTGTGCTGCTGCAGGCGGGCAAGGACGGCGTCGGGAAGGTTTCCGCCCAGCATCGCGCGTGCTTCGGCGTCGTCTAGCGGCAGGGCACGGGCGTCGATCCGTTCGAGGCAGCCGCGCGTGGACAGGCGGGCCAGAGGCAGTGCCGGCGGCGTGCGGCTGGCCAGCAGCAGATGCAGGCGCGGGCCGCCATGTTCGACCAGCCGGGTGACCAGTGCATCGAGTTCGGGGCTGGCCGCGCGGTCGTAGTCGTCGAGTATCAGCACCACCGGCCGGGATACCCGGCCCAGCACGCCCAAGATGGTGGAGACGGCGGTCGGTACGTCGAAATCGTGGCGTTGCTCCAGCAGGGCAGCCGGAAAAGCGCTGGCCGGCACGCCGGCCACGATCAGGGACATGGCGACATAGGCCAGAAAACGCGCCGGTTCGCCGTCTTCTTCTTCCAGCGAGAGCCAGGCCGCGTGATTTCGGGCCGGCATCTGCCGCAAGCGCTGGTGCCATTGCGCAAGCAGGGTGGTCTTGCCGAACCCGGGCGGAGCCAGCAGCAGGGTCAGCGGCAGGTCGCAGGCCTGTTGGAGGCGTTCAAGCAGGCGCACGCGCGCGACGGCGTTGATGCGCTGGCGGGGCGGTTCGAGCTTGTCGGGCAACACCCAGTCGGGCGTCGGCGACGCGGCCTCCTGCTCACAGACGGGGAGGACGCGCAGATTGATGGGCGTGACGGGCTTGAGCATCGTGGGGGGGACGGAAGCCGGCGACAGGGGCGGTCACCGCGTCGAAGACCGCGATGCTCGCGAAACTGGGGTCCGCCGTGTCGTTCCCTTGTCCTCGACAGGACGGGGGCCGGATCGAGGGACATCGATTCTTTCCGGCCCATGTCATTCCGTTGACATCATGGACAAGATTTACCCGCCAGCGCGACAAATGTCAAAAGTCATGGCCCATGTCGTATCCGCTGAAACGGTTCAGCTGGCTGCCGCGCGGAAGGCTTGCCGCGCGGCGGACAACGTGGCTTCCAGCACGGACACGCCGTGGGCACTGGAGACAAAGCCGGCCTCGTAGGCCGAGGGAGCGAGGAACACGCCCTGTTCCAGCATCGCGTGGAAGAAGCGGTTGAATGCGGCGACGTCGCAGGCCGTGGCCTGGGCGTAGGTCTCGACCTTCTCGCCGGTGAAGAACAGGCCGAACATGCCGCCGACCTGATTGGTGGTGAACGGCACGCCGGCTTCCTGCGCGGCGGCTTCCAGCCCGCGGCACAACGCGGCGGCGGCGGCGGACAAGCGCTCGTGGAAGCCCGGTGCCTGCACCAGTTCGAGCATCGCCAGCCCGGCGGCCATCGCCACCGGGTTGCCGGACAGCGTGCCGGCCTGGTAGATCGGCCCGGCCGGAGCGATCTGTTCCATCAAGTCGCGGCGACCACCATAGGCGCCCACCGGCATGCCGCCGCCGATGACCTTGCCGAACGTGGTCAGGTCCGGGGTGATGCCGTAGTGCGCCTGCGCACCGCCCAGCGCCACGCGGAAGCCGGTCATCACCTCGTCGAGGATCAGCAAGGCGCCGTGGTGCGTGCACAAGTCGCGCAGGTGCTGCAGGTAGCCCGGGCGAGGCGGGATGCAGTTGGCATTGCCGACCACGGGTTCGACGATCACGCAGGCGATCTCTCCGCCGATTTCGTCGAACAGCTGCGTGGCGCCGTCGAAGTCGTTGTAGCTCAGCGTCGCGGTCAGTTCGCTCAGGGATGCCGGCACGCCGGGCGAGGTCGGCACGCCGAGGGTCAGCATGCCGCTGCCGGCCTTGACCAGGAACGAGTCGCCGTGACCGTGGTAGCAGCCCTCGAACTTGACGATGCGCTGGCGGCCGGTGGCGCCGCGCGCCAAGCGGATGGCCGACAGCGTGGCTTCGGTGCCGGAATTGACCATGCGCACCATCTGGCAGGACGGCACCAGCCGGGTGATGGTCTCGGCCATGGTCACTTCCGCCGGGCAGGGTGCGCCGAAGGACAGACCATCGCGCACCGCCTTCTCCACCGCCTCGCGCACGGCCGGATGGTTGTGGCCGACGATCATCGGCCCCCACGAGCCGACGTAGTCGATGTAACGGTTGCCGTCCACGTCGTATAGGTACGGGCCATCAGCGCGCTGGACGAAGAACGGATCCCCACCCACGGACTTGAATGCGCGCACCGGCGAATTGACGCCGCCGGGCAGCAGAGTGCGTGCACGTGCGAACAGGGCGTGGGAGCGGTCGTGGTTCATGCGGGGCCTCGAATGCGTGATGGAGCGGTCGTGATGGACGGCATGCCCATTGTCGTCGGGCGGTGGGCTTTGCCTACCCGACGGATGGATACCTACCCGCCTGGGCAGTGTCGAAATTCGTCCGTCTGTTACAGGCTTTGTGGGCGGAGATATGCAGATGACGAACGGTCATTGGGCATGTCCCCGCCCCGAACACATTGTGTCCTTTCGGGCAGGGCGGGGTACACCCCGGATGCCCGGCGAGGTCTTTTTGAATTTTCCTGGGGAGAGAGCGTCGGATGAACAAAACGATCCAAAAGCATGCCTTGGCCTTGGCCTTGGTCGTGGCCATCGGCAGCGTGCAGGCGCAGTCCACCACCGGCAGCATCGTCGGCAGCGTGGCCAACGGTGCCGGCAAGACGGTGCTGGTGGAGAACACCAGCAGCGGCTTCAGTCGCGAAGTGCAGGTTGACGAGCGTGGCCGCTACAGCGTGGCCAATCTGCCGCTGGGCACCTACAAGGTGACGGTGAAGCAGGATGGTGCTGCGGTGGAAAGCCGCGAGAGCATCGGCCTGACCGTGGGCGCCAGCACCGACGTGTCTTTCGGCGGCAGCACGGCCGGGGTGCAGACGCTGGACGGCGTCAGCGTGAAGGGAGCGCGTTCCGTACCGATCGATGTGACTCAGGTAGATACCCGTACTGTCGTCAGTGCGGAGCAACTGCAGCAGTTGCCGCTGGGGCGTTCGGCCGAAGCGATCGCATTGCTGGCGCCGGGCGTGGTCAACAACGGCGGCAGCTTCCGCAACGGGCCGCTCGGTGGGTCGATCCCCAGTTTCGGCGGGTCGGCCGCATCGGAGAATGCGTATTACCTCAATGGTTTCAACACGACGGCCACGGCCAACAACCTCGGTGGCCTGACGCTGCCTTATGGTGCGATCGACCAGCAGGAAATCTTCACCGGTGGCTATGGCGCCCAGTTCGGTCGCTCCAACGGCGGCGTGATCAACCAGATCGGCAAACGCGGCAGCAACGAATGGCATTTCGGCGTGGCAACGGCATTCGAACCCGATGCGTTCAAGGCCGGCCAGAAGGACCTGTACTGGCGGCCTGACAGCCAGTCCTCCACCGTCAGCAACACCGCATACAAATATGCCAAGTCGGCCAATGGCCTTTATCAGCCACTGAGCGAGAACAGGGCCACATCCAACACATACAGCGCGTACGTCGGCGGCCCGATCATCCAGGACCGGTTGTTCTTCTTCGCCGCCGCTGAAAAAGTCGACTCCCACGGCACCAGCATCGATACCAACCGCGACATCGATCTTGGGAAAAGCTACGGCCAGACCGACTACGAGTACACGCAGAAGCGCTGGTACGGCAAGCTGGATTGGTACATCACCGACAACCATATCCTGGAAGTGACGGGCGCCAGCGACAAGTACAAGACCAACGGCAAGGTCTACAACTACGATTACATCAACCGCACGCGTGGGGCCTACCGGACCAACGAAGACGAGAACAAGGCCGGCCCGACGCTGTATTCGGCCAAGTACACCGGTTACTTCGGCGACAACATCACGGTGAGCGCGCTGTACGGCGAGATGAAAACGCCGGACGAAGTCACGCCTTACAACTACAGTGCGGCCAACGGCCCGTTGATCGGCGGCACGGCGTTGCAGAATCCGGCGTATACCGGTGGCACGCCGATCGAGGGTGCTCAAAAGGTCACCACGATCTACGACCCGGACCGTGAGTACGAGAAGCGCAACCTCCGTCTGAATCTGGAATGGCGCATCGGCGATCACGCCATCAGCTTCGGCGTGGACAACCAGAATCTGAAGGCCACCAACACCGGTACGGTCGCATCCGGCCCCGGCTATGCGTGGAACTACGGCAAGACGGCCGACCCCTATGGCACGGCACCGGGCGCGAACGGTTTGATCAGCCAGTCGGCCAACGAGGCCGGCGGCAAGGGCGCGCCCAGCCCCGGTCTGGTCGATCCTACCTACGGCGCCTCCGGCTATTACGTCACCAAGGACACCACCAGTGGGCTGAACTCGTATGACGCCAAGCAGAAGGCGTACTACATCGAGGACAAGTGGCAGGTCACCGACAACCTGTTGCTGAACCTGGGTGTGCGCAAGGACGAGTTCACCAATTACGTGCCGATCAGCCACGTGCCCTACATCAATGTCGATGCATGGTCGCCGCGCTTGGGCTTCAGTTGGGATGTGCACGGTGATTCCAGCCTGAAGGTGTACGGCAACGTTGGTCGCTATTACCTGGGGCTGCCGTTGTCGGCGGTTGGTCTGTTCACTTCGTCCGTGTCGAAGACCGAGTACTTCACCTACAGTGGCATCAATGCCGATGGCACGCCCATCATCTCCAAGTCGTTGGGCCCGGCCGTGTCTGCCAATTCCCGCTTTGGCCGTGCGTCGGACCCGAATGCGGCCGTGGTCAAGGACATCAAGGGCGAGAACCAGGACGAGGTGATCCTCGGCTTCTCCCAGAAGCTGGATATGGGCTGGGTTTACGGCGTTCGCGGCACCTATCGTCGTCTCAACGATGCGATCGACGACCAGAACTTCGATACCGACAACCGCGGTCTGGTCAATTCCGCCGCCGCGCAAGGCGTGGACATCGACTGGAGCCGCACGGCGGGTGCCGAGTTGGTCAACCCGGGCAAGACCAATGTCTGGAACGTGTACGACACCAGCGGCAACTTGCGTCAAGTGACGGTGACCCGCGCGGCGGCCGGCTTTCCGAAGCTCAAGCGCAACTATTCGGCGGTCGAGTTCAACTTGGAGCGGCCGTTCGACGGCAAGTGGTACGTCAAGGCCAACTACGTGTGGTCGCACAGCTATGGCACCACCGAGGGTCAGCTGCGTTCGGACCTGTGGCGTAGTTCCACGGGGACCTCGCTCGGTACGTCGGGCAGTTACGGTGGGCAGGCATCGGTGTCGACGACGCAGAGTTGGGACCACGCGGCGTTGATGGAACATGTCAACGGTGACCAGTCCAACGATCATCGGCATCAGATCAAGGTGTACGGTTACTACCAGCTCACCAGCGAGTTCGGCATTTCCGGCAACCTGAGCATGATTTCCGGTGCGCCCAAGCACTGCCTCGGCAACTATTACGGTACCGACTACAGCGGTAACGACCCGGCCGGTTATGGCGGCAGTTCGGTCACCGGCGGCCCCTACCACTACTGCTATGACCCGAAGACCGATACGGGTACGCCGTCGCCTCCGGGGTCGCATGGCCGCATGCCTTGGATCAACCAGCTCGATCTGGGGCTGACCTTCAAGCCGCAATTTGCCGAGGGCAAGCTGGCCGTCAATCTCAACGTCTTCAACGTGCTCAATGCACAGAAGCCGACCAATCTCTATCCGTTCTCGCAGTTGCCCGATGGCACGCAGAACCCGCTGTACGGCCAGCCGGTGGCCTATCAGACTCCGCGCTATGCCCGCGTAACGGTCAGTTACGATTTCTGACCGTGTCACACCCCGGCCCGTTGCGTGACGGGCCGGGTCCATCCTCGGCGCGGGCGTCGGTCCAATGGCTGGCGTCCGCGCTTTTGCATGCAAGGAACCCCGATGCCGAACACTTGCCTCCGCCTGCTGGCCGTTTCCCTTTCGCTGGCGCTGGCCGGCTCGCTGCACGCCGCCGACACCGTGAAGTCCGCTCGCGCGCTGCACGACACGTTCCCTGTGCTCGATACTCATCTGGATACGCCGGCCAATCTGGCGCGCCCGGGCTGGGATATCACCGAGCACCACCATTACGAAGACGATGGCACCCAGGTGGATTACCCGCGCATGGCCGAGGGCGGGCTGGATGGCGGGTTCTGGGTGATCTACACCGGGCAGGGGCCGCGCACGCCGGAAGGCAACCTCAAGGCACGCAATTTCGGTCTGCAGCGGTTGGCGCAGATCCGCGAAATGGTGGCCGCGCATCCGGACAAGTTCGAGCTGGCGACCAAGCCGGAAGATGCCGCGCGCATCAAGGCCGCCGGCAAGCGCGTGGTCTACATCAGCATCGAGAACGCCTACCCGCTGAGCGAGGATCCGAGCCTGATCGACGCCTATTACACGCTCGGCGTGCGCATGCTCGGCCTGGTGCATACCAGCAACAACGACTTCGCCGATTCGTCCACCGACCCGAAGGGGCCGGAATGGCACGGCATCAGCCCGAAAGGCAAGGCGTTGGTGGCGCGCGCCAACCAGTTGGGCATCCTGATCGACCAGTCGCATGCCTCCGACGACGTATTCGACCAACTGCTGGAAGTGTCCAAGGCGCCGATCGTCCTTTCGCACACGGCATCGTTCGATCTCAACGGCCATCCGCGCAACCTCGACGATGCGCGCATCCGCAAGCTGGCGGCCAAGGGCGGGGTGATCCAGGTCAACTCGTTGTCGGGCTACCTGATCCCGACCAGCAAGGATCCGGAGTACATGAAGGAAATGCGCGCGCTGTATGCCGAAGCCGGCAGCCGGCGCGAGCTCACGCCCGAGCAGCGCCATGCCTTGATGGACAAGCGCAAGGCGATCGATGCCAAGTACGGCGTCAAGACGGCCACGCTCGACGATTACATGCGCCACATCCTGCACATCATCGAGGTGGCCGGGCCGGAGCATGTCGGCTTCGGTGCCGACTGGGACGGCGGCGGCGGCGTGACCGGGCTGGAAGACGTCTCGCTGCTGCCGAAGATCACCGAGCGCCTGCTCAAGGCCGGCTACAGCGAAAAGCAGGTGGCCGGCATGTGGGGCGGCAACGTGCTGCGCCTGCTTGGCGAAGTGCAGGCGTTGGCCGATCCGAAGACGGTGGAAACATTGTGATGCCCGCACGCGTGCGAAGTCCGCGTCCGTTCACGGGCGCGGCGGCAGGCCTGCTCGCCTGTGTGCTCACTGTCGTTTCCGTGCTGTGGCCGACTGCGTTTGCGGCACCGGTGGCGTCGGCTTTGCGCACTGCGGCGGAGCAATCCGGGTTCGTCCGCACCGGCCGCTACGACGAAGTCGAGCGCTTGTGCGAGGCGTTCGCCGCCGCGTATCCGGATGCCGTGCGTTGCCGGAATTTCGGCACCACGCCGGAAGGCCGGCCGCAACTGGTTCTCGTGGCCACGCGCAGCGGCGTCTTCGAT
>JADHEF010001827.1_pt1 | contig 11500 bp, 7 predicted proteins | sample 8952391 | NCBI WGS metagenome assembly JADHEF01 (sample SAMN16124439, study PRJNA663245) | bioreactor sludge metagenome | isolation source: sludge (nitrite) | place: India:Bengaluru | collected 2019-02-28
TGGCAGATGACCTCCACCGTGGAGGCGAAGACGGCCGCGGACGTCCCGGAAATCTTCGGGGCCCTCTTCCCGTGCGGCAGCGTGACCGGCGCGCCGAAGGTCCGCACATCGGCCATCATCCGCGAACTGGAACCGCACCCGCGCGGCGTTTACTGCGGTGCCGCGGGCTGGTGGGGGCCCGGACCCCGCGCCCGCTTCAGCGTGGCCATCCGCACGGCCGTTGTGGACCGCGCCGCGGGAACCGCGACTTACTCCGTCGGCAGCGGCATCGTCTGGGATTCGGACCCCGCCGCCGAGCTGGACGAATGCGTGGCCAAGGCCGCCGTCGTCCTCGACCCGCCGCGCCCGCCTTTCGACCTTGTCGAGACCCTGCTGTGGGAGGACGGCTCGTATTTCCTCTTGGACGGGCACCTGGAACGGCTGGAGGCATCGGCCGGATACTTCGGATTTCGCGCGGATCGCGATGCCGTCACGCGCGCCCTGGCCGCCTGTCCCGGGACGCGCGCCGCGACCGGCCCGCTCCGGGTCCGTCTGACCGTTTCGCGCTCCGGCGCCGTCTCGGTGACGGCAAGCCCCCTCCCGCCGCCGCGTCCCTTCCGCGTGGCCCTCGCGCCGGAGGCCGTGGACGACCGCGACGTCTTCCTGTTCCACAAGACCACCCGGCGCACCGCCTACGAGCGCGCCCGCGACGCGTTCCCCGCGATGGATGACGTGATCCTGTGGAACGCCCGCGGCGAGCTTACCGAGTCCACCATCGCCAACCTGGTGCTGGAGATCGACGGCCGCCGTCTCACCCCGCCCCTTGCCAGCGGCCTGCTCGGCGGCGTCTTTCGCAATCACCTGCTCGCCAGCGGCGAAATCGCGGAGGAGGTCCTGCCCGTCGCGGCCCTGGGTCGCGCCACGCGCGCCTGGCTGGTCAATTCCGTGCGCCGGTGGATCGGGATCGCCCCGCCCCTGCCCTGATCGCCCGGCCCCGTCAGGCCACCGTGTCATTCTCCTCGCCCAGGATGCGGCGCAGTTGCGAGATGAGGTTGGCCGCCAGGAACGGCTTCTGCACGAACCCGGCGAGTCCCTGGCCGGCAAACCGGGCCGCGATCTCCTGCTCGCTGTAGCCGCTGGTCAGCACGACGGGCATGTCGGCCCGGATGGCGCGCAGTTCCCTCAGCGTCTCCTCGCCGTCCATGCGGGGCATCATCAGGTCAAGCAGGACACACCGGAACCCGTCCGGGTTGGCGCGGAAGAATTCCACGGCGCCCGCCCCGTCCTCGGCCAGGATCACCTCAAATCCGCTTCGTCTCAGCACGCGGTCCATCACGCTGCGAACAGAGGGTTCGTCGTCCACGACGAGGATGGTCCCCTTCCCGCGCCACTTCCTGTCTTCCGCGGGTGCCGGCGCGGGAAGGGGCATGTCGGAAGGCTCGACGATGGCGGGCAGCAGGACCATGAAGGAGGTCCCCCGGCCCGGCGCCGTGTCCAGCCGGATCGCCCCCCGGTGTCCGCGGATGATGCCCAGCACCGCCGCCAAACCCAATCCGCGACCGGTGAACTTCGTCGTGAAAAACGGGTCGAAGATGCGGTTCACGGTTTCGGCATCCATTCCGCAACCGGTGTCCGTCACCCTCAGGTACACATACTCGCCCCCGGGAAGATCCTCGTCCAGGTAGCTCTCGCTCAGGAAATCGCGCCCGCATTCCATGCACCCGGTTTCCACCGTGACGGTGCCGGACTGGTCGCCCACGGCCTCGGCCGCGTTGGTGATCAGGTTCATCACCACCTGCCGAAGCTGGGTGGTGTCCGCGTTCACCAGGGGCAGGCGCGGATCGAAATGGTAACTGACCGAGATCTTCTTCGAGATGGACACCTCCAGCAGGTGGGCCATCTCGCGGACCAGTTCGTTGAGGCTGGCCGTCTCGATGACGAAGCGTCCCTTGCCCGAGTATGCCAGCATCTGGCGGCAGAGTTCGGCGGCGCGGCGCGCCGCCACCTCGATCTCAGACAGCGTCTCGCGGGCCGGTGACAGCCCGGGAAGGTCTTCCAGCGCGAGTCCCGCGTTGCCCAGGATGCCCACCAGCAGGTTGTTGAAGTCGTGGGCGATGCCGCCCGCCAGCACCCCGAGGCTCTCCATTTTCTGGGCCTGAAGAATCCGGGCCTCCAGGCGCAGCCGCTCCTCCTCCGCGCGCTGCCTCTCCGCGATCTCTCCCTCCAGCCGGTCGCGGTGGGCGGTGATCTCCCGGTACAAACGGTCGTTCACAACGGCCGCGGCGATGTGGTTGGCCACGATCTGCAGGTGCTCCAGGTCCGTCGGGCTGAAGTCGCGCCTCACCGTCTCGGTGTAGATGCCCAGGATCCCGACCACCTGGTTCTGGGCCAGCAGGGGGGCTCCGACATACGACACGAAATCGTAGGGCCGCCGGATGCCGGGCGGGGTCGGCTGGGGGACTTCGCGGCTTTCGGCGTCGGCCACCGAGAGGGGCCGGTGTTCCTCGCCGATCTGGCCCCCGATGCCCCAGTTGAGCGGCAGGGTCGGGGCCAGCACGTCCGGTTCCAGTCCCGCCGTGGCGAGCAGGCGCAGCTCGTCGCCTTCCGCCACGCGGATCACGCACGCGTCCACCTGGAACGCAAGCCGTGTCACCTCGGCCAGTTCCCGCGCCATCTTGGCCAGGGGTTCGGACCCCACCACCGACGCCGTGGCCCGGGCCACCATGGCGAGGCGCTCCGTCGTGAAGGCCAGGGCCTCCTCGAAGCGGTGTTTGTCGGTGATGTCGCGCACGATGCCCGACACGCGGAACGGGCGCCCCGTCTCGTCGCGGACGGCCGCGCCCTGGTCCAGCACCCACCGGACCTGGCCGTCCGCCCGAAGGATGCGGTACTCCAGCACGAAGTCGTTCCGGTTTCCCTCCGTCCAGGCCCGGTAGGCCTCGCGCACGCGCTCCTCGTCGGCCGGGTGCACGCACGACAGCCGCAGGTCCGGATCGCGGAGGAACGACTCGGGCGGGAAACCGTAAATCCGCAGGCACGCCGGGCTGACGTACACCAGCCGCTCCGGGTCCAGGCTGGCAAACCAGAAAACCTGGTCGATGGCTTCCGCGAACTGGCGGAACCGCTCCTCGCTCTGGCGCAGCGCGTCCTCCGCGCGGCGCCGGGTGGTGACGTCTTTCAGGGTCACGATATACTGCGGTGCCGAATCCTCGCCGCCCTCCATCGGGGAGGGACTCAGCAGGGCGGGGAAACGCTGCCCGTCCTTGCGCTGAAGCATGAGCTCGTAATCGTCGAACCGACCGGCCATGACGCGTTCCCAGGCCGCCCGGATACCGTCCGCCTCCTCCGGCGGCCAGTACGGATGGGGCATGGGCTGGCCGACCAGTTCGCCAGCGGAAAAGCCCGTGATGCGGCAGAGCCCCTCGTTGGCCGTCAGGATCACGCCCTGCGAATCCAGCAGGATGATGCCGTCCTTCAGCGAGGAAACCAGTGTCTCCGCGAACTCCTTGCTGCGGCGAAGGGCCCGCTCGGCAGCCTTGCGGTCGGTGATGTCTTTGACGATGGAGATGACGCACGGCTCCCCGTCGAAATCCATGATGCGCCCGCTGACGATCGCATCCCGCATCCCGCAGGTCCGGGTGCGAAGCGTGGTCTCGAATCCCCGGCATTCGCCCTTCTCGGCCACGAGGGCCAGGTAGCGGGTCCGGTGCTCCGGGTTCGCCCATATTCCGAGTTCCGGCGTGGAGTGGTTCACGGCCTCCTCGCGTGACACCCCCCCGACGAGTTCCTGGAATCCCGGGTTCGCGTCGATGATCATGCCGTCCCGCATGCGGGTGATGATGATCCCGTCGGGGCTGGCGACGAACACCTTGGACAACTGCTCCTCGGTCTTGCGCAGGGCGGCCTCGGTGCGGTGCCGCTCGGCCAGTTCACGGGCAAGGTCGGCCGTCCGGGCGCGCACCTGGCGCCGGAGGGCCCAGGTCCATATGGAAGCGCCCGCCAGGAGGGCGGCAAGCATGCCGGCCAGCATCGCGGCGATGCGAAGGGTTCTCCCGTTCACGTCGGCGGAGGGCAGCGGGCCGAACCATTTCGCGTACAGCTCGTCGTAGCGGCCCGATTCCTTCAGGATGCGAAGGCCCTCGTTGAGCGCCGCCTTGAGCTCCTGGTTGTCGCGCATCACCGCGAAAGCGTAAGGGCGGCGGAGCGGGTCCAAGTTCGCGGGATGAACGTTCGCGATGCCCAGCTTCCGTTTCAGGAAAAGGGCCTGCGACTTGTTCAAGATGCCGCACTGCGCCTCCCCGCGCGAGATCATCCTCAGCACTTCCGCGGGGTCCGGCATCTTGAGCAGGACCGTGCCCGGCAATTCGCGCTCCAGGAACCCCTGCATCACCCCGTCCTGCTGCACCGCCACGGTCGTGGCCCTCGCGTCGCCCAGCGTCCGGATGTGGGAACCGTCCCGGACGAACAGGTCGAAGGCCAGCATCGCCGTCGGGACCGTGAAACTGTAGGTGGTTTCCCGTTCCGCCGTCACGGCCATCCCGGGGATCACGTCCGCACGCCCCTCCTCCAATTCGCGGCGCGCATCACTCCACCCGAACAGGCGGACCCGTGCCTGCAGCCCGATCGCGTCGCAAGCCGCCTGCAAAAGGTCCAGGTCGAAACCCGCCGGCTTGTCCTGGCTCAGAAACAAATACGGGGGGTAATTGCGGTCGCCCACCGCGACGATCACGTTGCTGGTGATCGGGGCCGCAATCGCCGGTTCCGGGGCGGCGACACCGGGCCGGGGCGCCGCGAGGGCCAGAACGAGCAGACCAGACAGCCCCGCCCGCGTGATCCCACCGCGGATATCGCGCATCCTCCACGTCATGCTCTCGTGGCCGGCTCCGATTCTGAGCGATTAAACCCCCTGATCTCGAATTTCAGACCGTGGACAGGGCGAAATGAAAAATCAAAGTGAATCGGGCCGGGACGCGGGCGGCCGCCCCAAAACAAGAAAGGCGACCGCGCCCGCTGGGGACGAGATCGCCTTCCTTGGTTTAACCAGGGTGAATCCGGTGTGATCAGAACATGGGCGCGGAGGTCATTTCCGTCCCGCCAGCCGGGGCTGCGGGCGGGGAGACGTAGTTCTTCATTTTCGGCCAGGCATAAAGGTAGCCAATGACCAGCGCGAGCACGATCAGGATGACACCGACGACGTTCTTGTTCATGTTTCCATCAACCCCCATGGGTTTTTGGGTTTTTCCAACCTCAATCAAAAGAATATTCTCGGGGCCGATCCGGGTTTTCAAGTGTCGAATTGGGGGAAAACGAAGAACCCGCGCGATTTGCCGGGACGGCCGGGGGCCCGCTTCCCCTCCCGGGATCACCGGCCTTCTACCTTCTTGACGCGCCCGCGGGTTCCGCGCAATAACCGCCTCCACCTATGGTTCCCGTTGTTCCCGTTCCCGCAGAGGCCGTTGCGCCAGCGCGTTTTTCCGTTCACTTCCTGTCCAGCGGCAGTGCCGGCAACAGCACGCTCGTGTGCGACGGCGAATCGTGGTTTCTCGTGGATTTCGGACTTCCCCCCGACCGGTTCATCGAACTGGCCCGCGCCCGCGATGTCCGCCTCGCCTACTGGCGCGAGCACCGGCCCGGCAAGGCCGCCCGCCACCAGCCCCCGGTGCCCGGCACGCACCGCATCGCCGCCGCCGTGGCCACCCACCTGCACGGCGACCATGTGCATCCTCGCACCCTGCGGCTCCTCAATGACAACGGCGTCCGCCTGTGGGTGCATTCCCTTCACGCGGGCGAGCTGTCCGGGTGCCGCGAGTTTCGCGACCTGCGCGCCGCCGGCCTCGTTTCGCTTTACGGCGCCGAACCCTTCGCCGTAACGCCCAACACCACCGCCCACCCCGCCGAGGTGCCCCACGACGCGACCGCCACCCACGGCTTCGTCTTCCACCGTCCCGTTCCCGGCCACCACGGCGTGAAGTTCTCCTACTTCGCCGACCTCGGACATTTCCGCAAGGAACTGGCGGGCATGGCCAGCGACAGCGACATCCTGGCGCTGGAGTTCAACCACGATCCCGGAATGGAGCGCGCCTGCCGCCGGCCCCAGCGGACCATCGACCGCGTCCTCGGCAACTACGGCCACCTGTCCAACCACCAGGCGGCCGCCGCCCTGGAGCACATCATCGAAAAATCGCGCCGCAAACCGCAGTGGGTCGCCGCCCTGCATGTCAGCAGCGACTGCAACCGCCCCGAACTGGCCCATGCCGCCGCCGCCGGCGTGCTGGAGCGCCACTCGCCCGGCACCAGGGTGATCCTCACCCGGCAGCGCCAGTACGCCGGGTGCGCCGAGGTGGACCTGGTGCCCGCGCCCCCTCCGGCCGCCCCCCCGGCCAACCCGCCGGCCAAGGCGCGGCCGCCCGCCCGCCGGGAGAAGGAATACATCCAGCTGGAGCTTTTCTAGACGGGTCCCACCCCTCTTCCTTTGTCTCGACAATCCCGCCGCCCCGTGGCCTGATCCCCACTCGCCATGACACTCGCAAAGCCCCCCCGCAACCCGTCCGCCCGCGCCGCCGACGGGCTTTCCGACATCGAGGTGCTCGTTCGCGCGCGCTATCCGCTCCTCTATGTGGTCACCTGGGAGGAGGAGCGCGCCCTGCAGGAACTCTCCCGCGTCGCCGGCGTCCTGAACAAGAAGATCTACGACTGGAGCATCGTGCAGGGGCTGGCCCGCTACCGGGCGTCGGTCGAGGGCGTCGCCGAGGGAAAGAAGGGCACCAAGGATCCCATCGTGGCCCTGCGCGAGATCCTGTCCATCCACGAGCCGTCCATCTTCGTGTTCCGCGACTTCCACAATTTCATCACCGATTCGAGCGTCAAGCGCACGCTGCGCGACCTGGCCACGATCCTGCGCTCCACCCTTTCCACGGTGATCCTGCTTTCCCCCGTGCTGCGCATCCCCGACGAGTGCGAGAAGGACGTCACCATCGTGGACTTCCCCCTGCCGGGGCGCCCCGAGCTGGGCGCGCTGCTGGACCAGGTGGCGGCCGACATCGCCCAGAGCCCGACCCTGCGGGTGGACCGCTCGCCCGGCGCACGCGAGGCGATCCTCGACGCCGCCATCGGCCTGACGCTCAACGAGGCGGAGAATGTCATCGCGCGCACCCTCGTGCTCACCTCCCGCCTGGGCGCCGACGAGGCGCCCCTCATCTACGGCGAGAAGAAGCAGATCATCCGCAAGAGCGGCCTGCTGGAGTACATCGAGGTCGAGGACACGCTGGGCGCCGTCGGCGGCCTGGACGTGCTCAAGACATGGATCCGCAAGCGCCGCAGCGCCATGGAGCCGCGGGCCCGCGAGTTCGGCCTTCCCCCGCCCCGCGGCGTCCTGCTGGTGGGCGTGCAGGGATGCGGAAAAAGCCTGGCCGCCAAGGCCACCGCCACGGAACTCAACTTCCCCCTTCTGCGCATGGACGTGGGCCGCCTCTTCTCCAAGATGGTCGGCGAAACGGAGTTCAACATCCGCCGCGCCCTGCAGACCGCCGAGGCCGTCGCGCCCGTGGTGCTGTGGATCGACGAGATCGAGAAGGGCCTCAGCGGCGTCAAAAGCTCCGCCGCCAGCGATGCCGGCACCACCAGCCGCGTCTTCGGCACCATCATCACCTGGCTCCAGGAGAAGAAGTCGCCCGTGTTCGTCGTCGCCACCGCCAACGAAATCGAGGACCTGCCCCCCGAGATCCTGCGCAAGGGCCGCTTCGACGAGATCTTCTTCGTGGACCTGCCCGCCGAGTCGGAGCGCGCCGAGATCCTCGGCATTCACCTGGCCAAGCGCGGCCGCGACCCCGGCAAGTTCGACCTCACCCACCTCGCCAGGGCCGGCGACGGGTACTCGGGCGCCGAACTGGAGCAGGCCATCGTCGAGGCGCTGTTCAGCGTGTACGGCGTGAAGCCGGACATCGAGACGGCCGACGTGCTCGGCGCAATCCTGCGCCAGGTGCCCCTGTCGCGCACCATGCGCAACTCCATCTCCGCCCGCCGCATGTGGGCCATCGGGCGCACCGTCAGCGCCAGTTCCTCCACCGACGTGGTGGAGAGCCTCGAGCGTCACGACACCGGCGAGGACCAGAAGGAACACCTGTATCTCGAATTCCTGTCCGCGCGCCGGCAGCTGGATCCCGACACGCGCATGCAGGTGGAGGGGTTCCTGGGGCTGTTCCCCGAGAAGTCCGCCGACGGCGAGAAGATGCGGATTTACCTGCGCGACTTCAACCGCCTGGCCGCGAAGATCCGGGCCGGGACACCCGGGGGCGGCTGACTCCAGGACCCGGGAACCCCGGGGGCCGCGGGCATGGAAGTCGGGCGCTGTGCCCGCCCGGCCTCTTGGCCCGAAGAATGAGAACCCCGGTTATCCAATAAGGATTCCCAAGTTGCCCACCCCCGCCCCCCAGCTATCCGGCATCGCGGCCCGGCGCATCCACACGCCGCGCATGATCCTCGACAATGTCCTCATCGAGTTCAACGGGCCCGACATCGGGATCATGGGCGACTTCGCCTCCGCCATGATCCCGCCCGGTTACTTCAACGCCCGCGACGAGGACCTCGTGGTCGTGCCCGGGCTCGTGGACACCCATGTGCATGGTTGCGGCGGCTGCGACTTCCTGGACAAGACCCGCGCCAGCTTGGAAACCATCAGCCGCATGGCCGCCCGCGGCGGCACCACCACGCTGGTGGCCACCACGACCATCCCCGTGGACGACGAGCGGCTGGAGGGGTTCGGCGAGTTCCTGCGCCAGCTGCGCGCCGTGGCGATGGACGCGCCGGGCGCGCGCTACGCCGGCATCCACCTCGAGGGGCCGTTCATCAACCCCGCGCGCCGCGGCGGGTTCGGCCCGCGCTTCGTCCGCCCCGTGGACATCCGGTTCGCCACCCGCGTGATGGAGATGTGCGGCGACATCCTGATGAAGGTGACCCTCGCGCCCGAGATCACCGGAGGCGGCGACCTCATCCGCCTGATCCTCGACAACCCGAACACCCAGATCGAGATCTCCGTGGGCCACACCGACGCCGACTTCGAGTCGGCGCGGCGCTTCTTCGCCATCGAGCGCGTGCGCCAGGTCACCCACGCCTTCAACGCCATGTGCCCCTTCCACCACCGCGAGCCCGGGGTCATCGGCGCCGCCCTGACGGACGATAACGTTTGGATGGAGATGATCCCCGACGGCCACCACCTCGTGGGCGGGGCCATCGCCCTGCTCCACCGCGCCAAAGGCCCCGGGCGCCTGATGATCGTCACCGACGGCACCGCCGCCACCGGCACCGAACCGGGCACGCCGGTCCGCAGCGTGGGGGGCGTCACCGTGGTGCGGGACGGGGCGGTGCGCCTGGAGGACGGCGCCCTGGCGGGCAGCAACCTGCTGATGGCCGGGGCGCTCGAGTCGGCATGCCGGCTGGGCGGGGTCCCCTTCGAGCACGCCCTCGAGATGTGCACCCTCACCCCGGCCCGCGCGGTCCACCGCGAGAGCATCATCGGCACCATCGACCCGGGCAAACGGGCGGATTTCTGCGTCCTGCGCCGCGACGGTTCGGTCGCTGCCACCATCCGCGACGGCATGCTCGTCCACCAGGCGTAGCCATGGCATCGTTCGCCCCGTCTGTGGTCCATGCCACCCCCCGCCGGCCATAATCCGTTTTTCGCCCCCCCCGAAATGCCTTGAGTCCCCTCCCCCGCGGCCCGTCAAGTTTTCCGGGTCAAATTGCTGCGAAAGGCACAGGCGCAAGACAGATGGGCGAACTGGTGATTCCGGGCATCGGCGTGGTCCGGCCCGAGGTGGCGGGCGATTTCGTGGAACTGGAGTCCGCCGGGGGCGGCCTCTGGCGCGTCGGGCACGAGGGCGTGGTCCGGATCCTGGCGCCGCTCGACCGCAAGGTCGAGTTCATCATCTTTGCCGGCCACACGCTGGCCTACGTCACCTCCGGCCTCGGCTACCCGGCCATCTACCCGGTGGAGGAGGTCCGGTTTGAGGGCCCCGCCGAGGCGGTGCTCATGGACCTGGACGGCACCAGCGTCCACAGCGAGGAATTCTGGGTCTGGGCCATCGAGCAGTCCGTGGCCCGCCTGCTGGGCAATCCGAAATTCGCGCTGGAGGAGGCGGATTTCCCCTTCGTGTCGGGCCACAGCGTTTCCGAGCACCTGCAGCACTGCATCGGCAAGTACGCGCCGGGTGCTTCGCTCGAGGACGCACGCGGCCACTACTTCGACATCGTCCACCACGAGATGGCCGAGATCATGGCCGGCCGCGGCCGCCCGGGTGCATTCCGCCCCAGCCCCGGCCTGAAGGAGTTCCTGCTGGAACTGAAGGCCAACGGCGTGAAGATCGGCCTGGTGACGTCGGGCCTCTACGAGAAGGCGTGGCCGGAGATTCTCAGCGCGTTCCGTGACCTGAAAATGGGCGACCCGCTGGAGTTCTACGACGCCATCATCAGCGCGGGCCACGCCATCCGGCCCGGACAGGTGGGCACGCTGGGCGAACTGTCGCCCAAGCCCCACCCGTGGCTCTACGCCGAGACGGCCCGCGTGGGCCTGGGCATCTCGCCCGACCGCCGCCACCGCGTGGTCGGCATGGAGGATTCCTCGGCCGGCGTGGTCTCGGTGCGGCTCGCCGGCTTCGCGTGTATCGGCGTGTCGGGCGGCAACATCGCCGCCGGCGGCACCCGGCCGCTGCTGCACGCGGAGGTGCCGGGCCTGATGGAGGCGCTGCCGCTCATTCTCGGGAAGTGACCCGGGCCGCGGGGCCGCCCCGGGCCGCACGCTCTTTTTGGTTGCCAAGTTGCGCCCCCGCGGCGATCCCGTTTCAGCCCCGTTTCGGCGGTCCCGTTCGGTTTTTTGCGGACGCCGTGATGGCGGCGCGCGTTTGTCGGTTGCCCCTGTGCCCCATCATGAAACTGTCCATCATCATACCCGTGTATAACGAGGAGTCGACCATCGAGGAGGTGGTGGAGCGCGTGCTCCAGGTGCCCTTCGAGAAGGAAGTCATCATCGTTGACGACGGCTCCCGCGACCAGACGAGCACCATCGTGGAGCGCAAGCAGGCGGAGAACCTGGACCAGGTGAAGGTTTTCATCTCCCCGGCGAATTTCGGCAAGGGCGCGGCGATCCGCATCGGGCTGCAGTTCGTGACGGGCGACATCGTGATCATCCAGGACGCCGACCTGGAACTCGACCCTAAGGAGTACGAGCACCTGATCCAGCCCATCGTGGAGGGGCGCACCAACGTGGTGTTCGGTTCCCGTTTCCTGCGGCGCAACCCCAAGATCCCCTTCCGCACCTGGTTTGTGAACCGGTGCCTTGCGGCGTTCACCAATCTTCTTTATGGTGCAGGAATCACGGACGAAAGCACCTGTTATAAGGTTTTTCGCACCGACGTGATTAAATCTATTACGTTGCGGTGAGTAGCTTTTGAGTTCTTTCCAGATGTAACGGCTAAATAGCTGCGAATGCTGCACAGAATAGTCGAAATTACCTAAGATTATAACCCAC
>JADHEF010001828.1_pt1 | contig 11483 bp, 8 predicted proteins | sample 8952391 | NCBI WGS metagenome assembly JADHEF01 (sample SAMN16124439, study PRJNA663245) | bioreactor sludge metagenome | isolation source: sludge (nitrite) | place: India:Bengaluru | collected 2019-02-28
ATTCCTGAGCATAATATTTCTGCAAAGTGAGAATATATCATATGTGCACGCCTAACGAACCTATACCGATCCATCGGAGTTAAAATGAATGCATTATTATATATTCTTTCATAAGGTCTTCGAAATAGAAGAAAAATTGGATCATTTACTGGATAAGACGTTAAAGGACTCAGCATTATGTCTAAATCTGTAAATTCTTTTATAGACTCACTTATATAACTATTATCATTTGAAAACTTCCTATATAATTTAATATATGTATTGCCAATTTTTTTCCGATAAAATTCAATGCCTGTTAAGAGATCCAAATTCGAAAGCATATTTATGAGATCCCCCTTCTCAAAAGTTGTGATTGGAAATCCTGTGACCACGGAATCTGGCATTTCCTTTAATATGTGTGGATGATTTTCATATTCTTGTATTATTGCAGGCTGCTGCATCAATGCATTTGAAGCTACTTTTTTAAAATTATTGTCGAAAAATTCTTTTTCAACTCGTCTAAATATTGGTATGAATCCATAGGACTTCACCAATTCATTAAGGTATCTTGAATTCAAAAATTTTTCATAGTTATGATTGCGATAAATATCAAAGAGTTTCTCGAATGTCTCCCAGTCTCCCGAAATAGTATATATTTCAGTTCTGCAACCTCCTTTTGGCCTTCCTCTCTTGAAATCAACCATAAGGATCTGGGATCTTTTAAGCTCCCGGAGAGAGGTTCTAATCTGTGTTTCACTAGATTCTCTTACTTCAAGCCTTAGATCCTCAAAAGTAGACTGGCGTTCTGGATTTTGCAGGAATCCATCCAGGATATTTAGTACACTATCCGACGTTTTATTTATTATATTCATATATTTTTAAGTGAAACATTTAGATAGTTTCATTATTCTTACATATTTTCTCGCCTTATAAGGATTATTGTGCGAGGCACGATATGACCTCGAACACATTGAATTCAAGATCGAGTCAAGGAGATTGGATGGGATGTACATGCAGAAAAGGAAACGTCTTGGCATATTTGAAGAAGCCGTTGGAAAGTTATCCGAAATAGCTCAAGAGGAGGGATTCCTCATTGCAGATATAAGCGGACTTGATATTGTGCTTCCTTCAGAGATGGAGGCAAAATTGGCCCACCTAGTGGGGAAACGAATTGGAATCCTTCGTACAGATATTCCGGGCAAAGAGTACTTGTTACGAGTTCTTCCGGAAAGAGAGATGAAGGCCCCAATAAGTGCACAAAATCTTTGCGAGAATGAACAAATATTGAATTATGCGGAGGCAATTTAAATGATCAAAAATATACCCAAGTTAAAGATCGATGAAGAATTTGCGTTCTTGATACCACCTTTGCCTGATGAGGAGTACTCGCAACTTGAACAAAACATCCTGCGAGACGGCTGCACAGACCCCATAAAAGTATGGGCTGGACACGATATAATCCTCGACGGCCACAATCGGCACAAGATTTGCACAAAAGAAGAAATTGAATACAAGGTTTATCCCATCGAATTGGAGACAAGAGAGGATGCCATCAACTGGATCATAGATAATCAATTAGGCAGACGGAATCTGACAGAATCACAGAGATCTTATCTCAGAGGTAAAAGGTACAATAACGAAAAGAAGACACATGGTGGACAGATCCGTGGATCGAGTGATCAAAGTGATCACTCCATAAAGACGGCTGAGAAGATCGCAGCAGAGTCAAATGTAGGTCCGGCAACTATTCGCCGCGACGCCAAATATGCTGCTGCCGTAGACAGCTTGAAAGAAGATGTGGGCCAAGATTTCGGCAAGAAGTTAATAAGCGAGGAAATAAAATTTCCCAAGAGCGATGTAATCAAACTGGCAGAAAAGCCCATCGATGAAAAGAAGACCCTGGTGAGCGAGATCCAGAAAGGTACAAAGAGTTTGTCTCAGGCAGAGATGGTTTTGCAGACCGGAAATGAATCACAAAAGGAGATATTTAGCAAGGCAACTGCTGAAATCGAATTTGCCGGATGGTCCTGGAACCCAAAGAAATTGGATGCCCCAAAGAATACACCGGCTCCCAAAGATGACTCTGAGGTCAAACAACGTCTTGTCTACTTAAGTGAAGACATATTTGGCGAAAACTTTGATGAAGATGAAACGGAGGAAATAGTCCAAGTAATGCGCGAGTCGCATCAATGGATTTTCATGGTCCATACCGAGTATATTGAAAAACTTGAGGATATAGATTGGCCAACGAACGTATGGATAGGGTGCAAGGTTGATTCTGACGATAGCGCCCAAGATGCTTTAGATGTCTTTAAAAAGATTGATAATGCAATCAAATTCATGATCATAGACATTCGTTTGAATTCTTATTTCGAGGGTGTTCTATCAGAATTAGATTGGGTCATTATATGCGATTCATCCAATTTCTCATATTGGAATAGTACAGTATCGATCCTATTTGACGCAGCTTTAGAAATTGACCTTTGTACTTACTTAATGCCGAACCTCACAGTGCAACCAAGAGAATATCCAATGATTAAGAAACAATTAACACAAAGCGGAACACAAGAAGTAGCGGCGCAAGAATCGTCACAGGGATCAACGTAGTCCGTAATTCGATAAGAACTAGGCATATTCGATTGGGCAGGAACTTACAAACTTTGAGTTTAGGGAGTTGAATGAAAATGTCAGACAAATCAATCCTAGAGGATATTGGGCATTTAGAGGCTGGAAACGAGGTTGAACAAACGCATTGCACTTGCTGGAAGGAGTATAAAGAAAATGAAATTACTTAGTCCATTCCGTTATCCGGGAAGAAAATTTAGACTATTGCCACAGATAATGCCAGCTCTGCAAAATCTAGATGGTATTTCCGAACAATTCACAGATGTCTTTGTTGGTGGAGGAAGTGTAGCCTTAGCCGTTGCTGACACGCATCCAGACGCCAGCATCCACTTGAATGACAAAGATACAAGAGTGGCGGCTTTCTGGAAAGTAACATCGAGTGATAGTGTTCATGAATTGGTCGAAAAGATGGAGGTAGTGCCAACATGGGATTTGTTTACCGATACGAAGTCTAAACAATGCACTACAGATGTCGATCTGGCCTTTCAAGCAATTTTTCTGAACAGGACGGCATTTAGTGGCATACCAGGAAGGTAAATACAAGATTAATAGTCGATATAACTTCGAGGCGCTTAAAGACAAGATCCTTGCCTGCAATCAACTGCTCGCTGACAGAACAACTGTCACATCTTGCGACTTTAGGGACGTATTATCAAAAACCGGAAACACTGCTACATATCTAGATCCACCGTACGTGGTGAAAGGTAACGACCTGTACTCAGTTGGGATGTCGCACGAAGATCATCTTGAGTTGGCAGCCATACTGAAGGATCGCTATAATTGGTTATTGTCATATGATGATTGCGCTTTGTCGAGAAGCCTTTACGTCCAAGGAGGAGTCTCAACAATCTCGGCGAGGTATTGCATTACTAATAATTGGAGCAAAAAGAGCGAATTACTTATTGGAAAAATGCACCGCGAGAAGAATTAGGGGCAAATTGAAAGTGCGACACTGCCAACAATGCAGTAATAGATAGAATTGATTGAGTAGTTGAGCGCTCTGCGTATTTAAGTCCTAATTACGCAGGGAGTTCGGCCACAATCCAATACTTTGAGGTCTGAGATACGAACAATCAATATGAGCTGAAGCTATCCAGAAGCGTTGCAGTGAATAAGTGAACATTGACGAAAGACGGAGTGAAAATAAATGACAAATAAAACAGAATGCATAAGCCCCATGCCGGCAGCTTCGATGCCGGAGCTTGACATCAGGGGGTCTGACACTGAGATCTTATTGTCGGTAGATAAGTGCTTCTCATATAAATTGGTGACATTTGCCGGTCAGGTAACCAAAGAGCCCGTTGCAATCTCAATACATGAGACCGTCGATGAGATTCGAAAGATCATCCCACTAGTTACAATTGAAGAGACTGGTGCCATGTTACGCTACAAAGACGGCGTGTATGTCCAGGGCGGAGAAGCCAAAGTAGAAGCGCTTCTCCATACGTCTTTCCATGGAGTTGAGACCTTTGACCCTGAGATAATTCCCAAGAAAGTCATAGCCCACCTTAAAGGCCTAACCATGGTGAGCAAGGACAAGTTCGACGACAATCTTGACATCATAAACATGAAGAACGGACTATACAATTGGCGAGAGAAGATCTTATATAGGCACTCGCCGAACTATTTGTCTCTGATTCAAATACCCGTTAAATACGATCCAGAGGCCAAATGTACACGAATTGAGACAGTACTCACACGGGTTATGTCGGCGGAGGACATTATTAAGTTTAAGGAATTCGCCGGTTATTGTCTGTATCGATTATACCAGATCCAGAAGGTTTTCATTCTTCTGGGACCAGGTCGAACCGGCAAGAGCTACATACTGGATGTTTTGAGGCAGTTTGTAGGGGATGAAAACGCATGCAGCGTCAGCCTGACCAATTTGGCCAACAATCGGTTTGCCGGCGCCGACCTGTTCGGAAAACTGCTTGACGTTGTCAACGAAATGGATTCGGGCGAACTCCTATCCAGCGACCTGTTCAAACAGATAACTGGTGGAAGCAAGGACCCCATCCGGGCGGAGAGAAAATACGAGCACGGTTTTAATTTTATCAACTTTGCCAAACTTGTCTTTGCTACTAACAAACTGCCTAAAACCAGTGATGATACCACAGGCTTCTGGAGGCGCTTTGAGATCCTCCGGTGTGATCATGTCTTTACCAAAGACGAGTACGATGCTGAGATCCTGGATCACCTCACAGATCCTGAAGAACTCAGCGGCTTCTTCAATTTAGCGATAGGCATTCTGCCAGAGTTGCTGGAGCGCCGGGCCTTCACCAATGAAATGACCCCAGAAGAGGTCAAACAGATATGGGAAGAGAATTCGGTGCCCATAGTGGATTTCGCGGATAGATTCCTCGATGTCAATGCCGCTGATCAGGTTATACCAAAGGAAGCCCTGCATGAGAGGTTCCTTAAGTATTGCCGACTGGTGGGCACAACTGAGGCCGAGTGGACAATCAGGAAATTTAACTCGGAGCTTAAGAAGATAATACCAGAATACAAGAACAATGTCCATGATAAGACATGCAGAGTGGAAGGTAAGGGCTGCAAGGTCTGGTACGATACCAGGTTCAAAGTAGATGAGTTCGAGGCATTCGTGCAGGAGGTGCGCAAGTCAAGGAAGACGTGAGTTACTTCCGGTTACAATCCAATAACGGAAATTAGGTCTTTTCAAGTAGAAATAAACCCTATTAGCCATTATTTTCCAGCTGTAACTGAGTAACTGAATAAAGGATAAAAGTATATAGGAATTTAAAATAAAAAGTAGTAAGTAAATATTTGGTTACTCGGTTATGCTTGGCTGTGGAATGGTCGAATATCTCTGGCGCATCCGTTAAATTTGGTACTGCGTGGTGCTAAAGGGGTGCTACAGGTAATATATTTCGGGTCACTTTGGCGGAAAATCGGAGGCTGAGATTTTGCCTTCGCTTGTCGATGGGCAAAATCGTAAGCCGACTTGGTGCTTCAGATATTTTTCAGCGATGCAGTCCCACTTCTTGTCATAGGGTCGGCTTGCACCGCGCCCATTCCCAAGTGAAGGCGCGGTTCCAGCCTCCGACCCCCATTGCAGCGAAGTTGAGAAGAAAATGTTGTTCCTTTATAATCCCTCTTTAGTCCCAATTTTGGCTGCGTTTTCTCACCGATCTTTATAGCCCCATACCATCCAGGGATGGTTTAAGGGATCTTCATTCCAGATGTATAACAGTGCCTTATCAATATCAGGGTGTTGGATTTCACTCAGGATGTCAAGAATGTCCTTTTCTTCATCCTTTTCGCGAGCTTTTTCTATGAGTTCCAGGAAGCCATCTTCGTCCCACTCATTGGATAATTGAAAGTCATCCCAATCCGGGTGATAGTAGAACCGCAGATGTTCACAACTATCGAAAACAGCATCACATCCATCTGATGTTAGCCATGCCGTCCCGCAGATCGGACAGCGAATATCTTCCCCATCGTCGGTGTAATGGTGGTCCTTGCCCTCGACGGCATCTCGAATTTCCATGTAATGATGATCTACTTCCTCATATTAAAAGCGATTCTGTTGGGGCGGCCCCATAGAGAATGAACCACTCTGGCGCATCTGTTAAATGATACCTGTTCAAAAGGATCAGCTATGGCCCGCCTCGAAGACCTAACTCCCGGAGCCTGTGTTAAAGGTATACTGCCGGACGGTCTTGTGACTGTCGTGCAGGCAACATGGCACGGCTCCTCTGTATTGGAACTTACTTACAAGGATTCATCCGGCATTCCAAGGTGCGAGCTTCTTTATCGCAGCTCAGAGAACGATATCGAGATAGTATCAGCAGGGCTGCCCTGGTCTTTCGATGCCGACGGAGCGAAGTTCCGGCTGGTTTCTGAAGCGCGGCGCATCAGCATGGCCCACCTTTTTGATCCTTTGTTGGCAGTCCACACATCTCTTGTGGAACCATTGCCCCATCAGATTACCGCAGTCTATGAAGAAATGCTTACCAGGCAGCCTCTAAGGTTTCTGCTGGCCGACGATCCGGGCGCAGGCAAGACCATCATGGCAGGGCTTTTGATCAGAGAACTTCTGGCCAGGGGAGACCTTCATAGGTGCTTGATATGCGCGCCCGGCAGCCTTGTCGATCAGTGGCAAGATGAGATGAAAGAGAAGTTCCATCTGTCATTTACCATCATTACCAGGGAGACCATCGAGGCATCTCAGAGCGGCAATCCCTTCGCCGAGATCAACATGGCAATCATAAGGCTTGATCATGTCAGCAGGAATCTGGAATTGCAGGCGAAACTGGAACAGACAGAATGGGATCTCATTGTGTGCGATGAAGCTCATAAGATGTCTGCGACCTTCTTTGGCGGCGAAATCAGTTACACCAAACGATACCATCTGGGCGAGCTATTATCCCGAATCACCAGACATTTTCTTCTTATGACTGCCACGCCCCATAACGGAAAGGAGGAGGATTTCCAGCTTTTCTTAGCATTATTGGACGGAGACCGTTTTGAGGGCAGATTTAGGGATGGTGTCCATTCTGCGGATGTATCAGACATTATGCGTCGGCTGGTGAAAGAGGATATGCTAAAGTTCGACGGCAAACCTCTGTTTCCAGAGAGGCTGGCGTACACCGTGAATTATGCGCTATCCAGTGCTGAAAACGACCTCTATGATAGGGTGACGGCATACGTCCGAGAAGAGTTCAATCGAGCAGAGAGGCTGGAGAATGATGGGCGCAAGGGCACAGTGGGATTTGCGCTGACCACGCTTCAACGCCGACTGGCCTCATCTCCCGAAGCCATCTTTCAATCAATAAAGCGCCGCCGTGAGCGTTTGGAGAAACGGCTGCGGGAGGTGCGACTTCTCAAACAAGGATCAGTCAAAATCGATTTTCTGGAAGGTCTGCCCCTTTACAGGAAAGATGATTTGGAGGATCTGGATGATGCGCCAGATGATGAAGTGGAGAGCGCAGAGCAGAGCGTCTTGGATAGGGCAACAGCCTCTCAGACCATAGCCGAGCTAGAGCTTGAAATTGGCACACTCCGGGAGCTTGAATCAAAGGCATCCAAAGTCAGAGCCAGCGGCTTGGACCGGAAGTGGGAGGAGCTATCCAAAATCCTGCAAGACAACCAAGAGATGTTTGATGATCATGGGCATAGGCGCAAGCTGGTCATATTTACCGAATTTCGAGATACCCTGAATTACCTGAAGGATAGAATTAGAACCTTGCTGGGACACGATGACTCAATTGTAACCATCTATGGCGGAATGAGCAGAGAGATGCGCAGGGGGATCAAGGAAGCTTTCACCCAAGATAAGAATATTCTGATCCTGGTGGCGACTGATGCGGCTGGTGAAGGCATCAATTTGCAGCGTGCCCATCTTATGGTCAACTATGACCTGCCCTGGAATCCCAATCGCCTTGAGCAGAGGTTTGGGCGCATTCACCGCATAGGTCAGACGGAGGTCTGCCACCTATGGAACCTCGTGGCATCGGAGACACGAGAGGGCGAGGTCTATAACCTCTTGCTCAGAAAGCTGGAGCAGGAGAGGGCTACCCTTGGTGGCAAGGTATTCGACATTCTGGGCAAGCTCACCTTCGAGAATAGATCGCTGAAAGACCTTCTGCTGGAAGCCATTAGATATGGAGACCGGCCCGAAGTTAAAGCCCGGCTGACTCAGGTGGTTGACGCGACCATGAATCGAGAGCATCTGATTGCGCTGATCGAGGAGAAAGCTCTGGTTCATGACTCTATGGACTTCAGCAAAGTGATGAAGATCCGGGAAGATATGGAACGTGCCCAGGCCAGACGGCTCCAGCCTCATTTCATAGCCTCATTCTTCTTGGAAGCATTCCGGCTGCTGGGCGGCACCGTGAGGGAACGCGAGCCTAGGCGGTATGAGATAACATATGTCCCGGCGCTGATCAGGAATAGAGATAGAATGATCGGGACCGGCGAGGCAGTGCTCACCAGATACGAGAGGATCTGTTTCCAGAAAGATCTGATCAACGTCCAGGGAAAACCTGTGGCGGCATTTGTCTGTCCCGGCCAACCGTTATTGGACTCAACCATTGATCTGGTTCTGGAGAGGTATCGGGATCTCCTCAAGCAGGGCACCACCCTGGTAGATCCAGAAGATAACGGGGAAAAGATAAGGGCTCTTCTCTACCTGGAGCATTCTATCCAGAGCGGGAGAATAACCGAATCAGGAGACCGTCGAGTGGTCTCAAAGAGGATGCAGTTTGTTGAGATTGCGTCGACCGGAGAGGTGCAAAATGTCGGATATGCACCTTACCTTGACTACCGGCCCATAGAAGAGAGCGAACTCAACCTGATTGCCCCTGTCATAAAGAAGGAAGATTGGCTGAAGGGCGGCTTGGAGGAGAAAGGATTCCTGTATGCTGCTGAGAATCTGGTGCCTGAGCATATGTCTGAGGTCCGGCAGCGAAGAGAGGAGTTGGTTGCCAAGACCAAGGCAGCGGTTCAGGAACGACTGACCAAGGAGATCAACTATTGGGATAACAGCGCCTATGAACTAGGAGAGCAGGAGAAGGCGGGCAAGACCAATGCCAGGATAAACTCCGAGAAGGCAAGGCAGAGGGCAAACGAACTTTCTGATCGCCGCCAAAGAAGAATGATTGATCTGGATAGGGAAAAGCAGCTTTCGGCCCTTCCGCCGGTGGTAGTGGGCGGAGCTTTGGTAGCGCCAATCGGACTCATCAGGAAGCTAGGCGGCCAGATGCCTCAGGAACCAGAACTGTTCGCCCAACAAGAAAAGGATCGAGTAGAGATGATGGCCATGAATGTGGTTATGGATATCGAACGAGGACTGGGATACGAACCTATGGATGTCAGCCGCGAGAAGAAGGGCTACGACATTGAATCCAGGATTACTGGTACGGGTAAGCTGCGGTTCATAGAGGTAAAGGGTAGAGCCGAAGGTGCTGAAACCGTCACCATCAGCAAAAGGGAGATCATAACCGGGCTTAACAAACCTGAGGACTTCATACTGGCTCTGGTTATGGTTAATGGGGATAATGCCCATCCTCGTTATGCCCGTGATATCTTTGAGAGGGAGCCGGGCTTTGCTGAGGTCTCCGTCAATTATTCCGTGAAGGATATACTAACCAGGGCAACAGATCCCTCCTAACGCAATCAATATTCTACATCTAAGCGCAAGGTTATTCATTAAGCCGTCCTTCTCGAAAAGAAGGAGGGTTATTACGAAATATCGAAAGAAGCTTATCGAGGTTGCTCTACCACTGGAGGCCATTAATGCCGCATCTGCTAAGGAGAAATCCATCAGACATGGCCATCCATCCACGCTACATCTTTGGTGGGCCAGGCGACCTCTAGCTGCCTGCCGCGCGGTCCTTTTTGCTTCCATAGTTGATGATCCCTCCTCGCGCCCGGAAGAGTTTCCCACTGAAGAAGCCCAGGAGCAGGAGCGCCAGCGTCTTTTCAGAATTATTGAGCGCCTTGTTCTTTGGGAGAACACCAATAACGAAGAGGTGCTAAACGAAGCCCGCCAGGAGATCCTGAAAGCCACAGATGGCCATCCTCCGCCGGTCCTTGATCCATTCTGCGGCGGCGGTTCAATACCATTGGAAGCACAGCGCCTTGGACTGGAAGCCCATGCAAGCGACTTGAACCCTGTGGCCGTGCTGATCACAAAGGCTCTGATCGAGATCCCTCCCAAATTCGCAGGAATGCCGCCTGTTAACCCAGAAGCCCGAAAGAAGATGCAGAAGAAGATCCAGGGGCAGGACTGGCCAGGAGCCAAAGGCTTGGCAGAAGATGTGCGCTATTATGGTAAATGGATGCGGGATGAGGCAGAAAAGCGCATCGGTCATCTCTATCCGAAGGCAAAGCTTCCCGATGGCAGTGAAGCCACGGTCATTGCCTGGCTCTGGGCTAGGACAGTGAAGTGCCCCAATCCGGCATGTAGAGCGATGATGCCTCTGTTAAGATCGTTTTCGCTCTCAACAAAGAATGGAAAGGAAACCTGGGTAAAGCCTATTATTGATCAATCTTCGAAGAACGTCAAATTTGAAGTTTGCCAAGGTCAGACAGCACCCGACAAAGGAACCGTGAACCGACGAGGTGCTCGCTGCATTGTCTGCGGGACGCCCGTACCATTTGATTATACTCGAACTGAGGGCAAGGCGGGAAAGATGGGTGCTCAAATGATGGCGATTGTGGCGGAAGGATCTAGAAAACGAAATTACCTGAATTCGACAGTAGATCAAGAGGTTATAGCTTCTAAGGAACGGCCAAGCTGGAAACCGGAAGCATTGTTGCCTAATAATACCCGTGATATAAGGCCACAACTCTATGGCATGCCCTCATATGGAGATCTTTTTGCCTCTCGCCAACTTGTTGCCCTAAACACGCTTATTGACCTTATAGAAAAAGCCCGAGAGCAAGCATTCAAAGATAGCAGGGATGATTCGGTAGCCAATGACATAGCCCCAAAAACGAATAGGTCGACAGGGCAGGAATATGCCAATGCTGTGGCGACCTACTTGGCAATGGCAGTAGATAGATTAGTAATGACAGGAAATAGTCTGGTGCGTTGGAATCCTGTTGGCGAAAAAGCTCAACATGCCTTTGGACGGCAAGCATTGCCAATGATATGGGATTTTGCCGAGCCAAACCTCTTTTCTGATTCGACAGGGAGTATTACGGCAGCTATTGAACTTGTGGCAGATCCGCTTTCGTTCCTAAATGGACCTCAAGGTTATGCTCGTCAAATTGATGCTACTACTGAAATAATTGATTTGAGCCAAAATAGCATTGTTTCTACCGATCCTCCATATTACTCCAATATAAGTTATGCAGATTTATCTGATTTCTTCTATGTCTGGTCACGCCGCTCACTCGGAAAAATTTATTCA
>JADHEF010001834.1_pt1 | contig 11476 bp, 10 predicted proteins | sample 8952391 | NCBI WGS metagenome assembly JADHEF01 (sample SAMN16124439, study PRJNA663245) | bioreactor sludge metagenome | isolation source: sludge (nitrite) | place: India:Bengaluru | collected 2019-02-28
CTGCGAGTTCTTAATCCCGACAAACCAACCGCCCAGCCGGTCCAAGCCGTCAGCCTTGCCCCTCCGCCATCGCTTAACGCGTTTTTCCCGCTCACTCCACATTCTCACGGGTCTCCGCCCGACGCCTTAGGACAAACGACGGGCAGGTTCCACGAAAAGGATGAAGGATGAAGGGAAAGAGCGAGGAAGGAACGATAGAACATACTCCTGACCAACGTCGGATTCGTTTTAATGTCAAATAGCCAGATAGAATTTGCCGCGGGGCGCTCCCGATTCGGCTTGCGGGAAGATGGGCTTTGAGAGCAATATACCCTTGCTTTGATGTGGAACCCGTAAAGGTAAGCGAGCGAGGATAATGGATGTTGGCCGGGGAGAATAACGGAACATGCTTAAACCGCTTTTAGACGCAACGAACGGTGAGCCCATCCGTCTGTCCGGCACGATCGGGGGGACGGTGTTGCGTGCCCTGTTGATGTATGTTTGGGCGGTGGCGGGATATGTGGTGGCGGGGCCCGCAACCTTGCGGGAACAGGTGGAAAGGTTGCGCCCGGAAGCGGTGGCCGAGGCGGTGTCGGCCTTTTCGGAAACGTCGTCTGCGCTGTATACGGCTGAGGACCGCACCTGTCTCGCTTCGCTGGCGGGCCGGCGCGAGGCGCTCTTAAAAGGGTTCAGCGAGGCGGCGGCGCAGGCCTGGCTGGCGGATGTCAAAAGGCTGCTGCTGGCGGATGCGGTGTTCGATGTCGAACGCGTGATTGTGATTCGGCGCACACACGGGAATCTGGGGCAGCCCGCGAACTGGTCTGCAGTGCGCGAACTGAATCTGAAAGGGCTCACCAACGAAATCGCGCTGCTGACGGGGTTGCGGGGCGAGGTGTCCCTGAAACCTTTGTATCAGCCGCAGGGGCAGACGTTCGCGGGAGAGATGTGTCTGCATTGGGACGCGGGCAAGCTTATGTTCACCGAACGCGTTTCCGGCAGACCTTCGCGCGTCAAGGAACTGTTTTTGGCCGAAGGGGCCGTGCGTGAGCTGACCCTGATTCCCGATGACGACGTGGACAATTACGCCGGCTGTTATCTGCCGGACGAATCGATGATTTTCCTTTCGACAGCGTCCTTCCTCGGCGTGCCGTGCGTGCGCGGCGGTTCGTGGATCGCGCATCTCTATCGCTATACGCCGCAGACGGGAAAGATCCGGAGACTGACCTTTGATCAGGAGCATAACTGGCACCCGACGGTGTTGGACGACGGGCGCGTGCTGTATCTTCGCTGGGAATACAGCGACCTCCCGCACTACGCGTCGCGCATCCTGTTCACGATGAATCCGGATGGCACGGGACAGCGCGCGTTTTACGGGAGCAACTCGTACTGGCCCAACGGCGTCTTCTTCCCGAAACCCATGGCAGGCGAGCCGCTGCGCGTGGCGGGAATCGTGAGCGGCCATCACGGCGTGGCGCGCATGGGCGAGCTGGTGGTGTTCGAGCCAGGCATAGGGAGGTTTGAAGCGGACGGCGCCGTGTGCCGCGCGGGCACGCCGGACCGCGCCGTCAAGCCGGTGATTCTGGACCGCCTGGTCGATAACTCCTGGCCGAAGTTCTTGAATCCGATGCCCATGGGGCGTCACGCGTTTCTGGTTTCCGCCAAGCCCTCGCCGCAGTCGCTGTGGGGCTTGTATTATGCCGATACCTTCGGCAACCTGCTGGTGTTGAAGGAAGATCCGCAGTGGGCGATCTTGGAGCCGGTTCCTGTCGCAGCCCGTAAACGGCCGCAGGTGTTCCCGGACAGCGTCGAAGAGAAGAAAAAGACCGGTTTGGTGAAGATCATCGATCTCCATGTCGGGCCCGGACTCAAGGGCGTGCCGCGCGGAACGGTCAAGCAGATGCGCGTTCTCTCCTACGCGTTTTCGTATCGCGGAATGGGCGGACAGGTTGACCGCGTGGGCATCGACGGCCCGTGGGACGTGCGCCGTGTTTTGGGTACGGTGCCGGTCGAAGCGGACGGCTCGGCGTTTTTCGAAGTGCCTGCCAATACGCCGGTTGCACTTCAGCCGCTGGATGCGGACGGGCGAGCGGTCCAGACCATGCGGAGCTGGTTCACCGTGATGCCGGGCGAGATGCAGTCTTGCGCGGGATGCCACGAGGTGCAGAACAGCAGCACGGGCTCAGAGACGGCGCGTCTCGCGTTGCAGAAGCCGCCTGCCTCGATCAAGCCCTGGTATGGGCCTGCGCGCGGTTTTGCGTTCAACCGTGAGGTGCAGCCGGTGTTGGACACTTTTTGCGTGGGCTGTCACGACGGGACTCAGGCCCGGCCCGATTTGCGGCGCGCGCCGGACGTGCATGCGGGGATGCTCTTTAAAGGATACGATGAGGCCGGGCACTTCCCGCCCTCGTATCTGGCGCTTAAGAAACAGGTCCGCGGCTACACGATGGAGAGCGACCTGCATCTGTTGAATCCTTACGAGTATCACGCCACAACGACCGAACTGGTGAGACGCCTGGAGCGCGGGCACAAAGGCGTCAAACTCTCCGCCGAAGCGTGGGAGCGGCTGAACATGTGGATCGATCTGAACACGCCCGCGCACGGCACTTGGACGGAGATCTGCGGAACGAATCGGGTGACAAGAATGGCGGAGCGACGCCGTGACCTGAACCGCCGTTGCGGCGGACCGGACGATGATCTGGAGGCGGTTTTTCCGGAGGCCGTTTTGCAGGCCGAGAAAGCAGCGGCTCCCGCACCGCCGCCTGCCGTCGCGAAAACGCTGGCGTGCGAGGGGTGGCCCTTCGACGCGTCCGAGGCGGTCCGGCGTCAGGTTGCTGCAGGGGCGACGCGCAAGGTGGTGGATCTGGGTGAAGGTGTGACGCTGGAGCTCGTAAGGATCCCTGCCGGGCGTTACGTGAAATCCGGTGAGAGCGGCTCTGCGACGCGTGTGGCGGATATTACGAAACCCTTCTGGATCGGTCGGACCGAGGTGTCAAACCGCCAGTATGCGAGGTTTGATTCGTCGCACGACAGCCGCATCGAGAGCGAAGATTATCTGCAGTTCGGCGAGGCCGAGCGCGGCGATCCGGTGAATGGCCCGGATCAACCGGTCTGCCGCGTGTCATGGCAGCGGGCGCAGGCGTTCTGCGAATGGCTCTCGGCGCGGAGCGGGCTGCTCTGCGCTTTGCCGGGAGGAGACCAGTGGGAGTGGGCCGGCAGGGCCGGCGCGGACGGGCCGCTGGCTTTCGGCGGTTTGGAAACCGATTTTATGAAATTGGCGAATCTGGCGGATGCCGAGTTCCGTCGCGTGAGGTCCTTCGAGCCGTGGGGTTTGCCGCGCGGCGCGATCCCGCCGTGGCGTCCTGCGGTTACGAATGTCAATGACGGGTTCCGCGTGAGCGCTCCGGTTGGATCCTTTATGCCCAACGCCTGGGGGGTGTACGATATCCACGGCAACGTGGCCGAGTGGACGAGCGACACGGCGGCGGACGGCGTGCGGCGGATTGCTCGCGGCGGGTCGTGGTGGTCGTGTCCCCAGCATGCGACGTTCGGTGAAGGTTGGCCCTATGTGCTGTGGCAGGCGGTCTTTGATGTCGGTTTCCGAGTGGTGGTGGCGGATGAGACAAAATAGGCATGGGGTTTTCCGGTCGCAAAAAACGCGTGCGCTCAGCGCACGCCTGCTCAGCTTTCCGTAAGCCGCTTTTTATAGGTCGCAAAAAAATTTAAATTCCCTATTGCGCCCGGCCCGCGATTCTGCTAAATTCACTCCCGTTCTTTTGAAGCGGGTGTAGCTCAATTGGTAGAGCGCGACCTTGCCAAGGTCGAGGTTATGGGTTCGAGACCCACCACTCGCTCCATTTTTTTTATGGGGGTGTAGCTCAGTTGGTAGAGCAAGTGACTCTTAATCACTGGGTCCAGGGTTCGAGTCCCTGCACCCCTACCATAAAAACGAGAAGCCGGCTGGTTCCAGCCGGTTTTTTATTTTTATTTTTATTTTTTTGCAGTTGCGCGGTGAGGATGCCTTTGTTATTTTAATCCACTCGCTATGAAAATAGTCGTTTTTCTCGGGGCTCCGGGCTCTGGCAAAGGTACGGTCGCGGGGCGCTTGGTCGCGGCGGACAGCACGTTGCGGCACGTGTCGAGCGGGGATTTGTTACGTGACGCGGTGAAGCGTCAGACCGGGCCAGGCGTTGAGGCAGAGGGTTTCATGCAGCGAGGTGAGTTGGTTCCCGATGCCATCATCGTCCAGATGATCGCCGACCTGATATCCGGCATCGGCGGAGCGTGCACGTTGTTGCTGGACGGTTTTCCGCGCACGGTGGTGCAGGCGCGGCTTTTAGACGAGACCATCGTGCGGTTTGGCGCGGAGTTTGGATGCGTGATTCTTTTGGAAGTCCCGGACGAGATTCTGGTGGAGCGGATCGCCGGGCGGCGTATCTGCCCGAAGTGCGGTGCCGGGTACCATGTGCCGAACATACCCTCGCGCAAGGAGGGGATTTGCGATGAGTGCGGGACCGGGTTGATCACCCGCAAGGACGACAATTTGGAGACGGTGAAGCACCGTTTGGCCGTGTATCAGAAGCAGACGGTTCCGCTGATTGAATTCTACAGCGCTCGCGGTGCGCTGAGGCGGGTGGTTGGAACCGGGCCGATCGACGGTATCGTCGACAGCGTCAGACAAGCGTTAACATGAAGATCCCGTTGAAAAGTGCGGCCGAACTGGATGCGATGCGGACAAGTTGCCGGATGACGGCTGAGGTCCTCAACCAGGTGGCGGCGGCCGTGAAGCCGGGGATTACCACAGGCGAGCTTGATGCGCTGACCCGGCGGCTGATTGAAGCGATGAAGGCCAAGCCTTCGTTTCTGGGGTACAACGGGTACCCGGGTGCGATTTGTATTTCGATTAACGACGAGGTGATCCACGGCATCCCCGGACGGAGGGTTGTCCTGCCGGGAGATGTGGTGAGTCTCGACGTCGGCGTGTATTATAACGGGTTCAACGGGGATTCTGCCACTACCGTGATGGTGGGGGTTACTGATCCCGAGGTGATCCGTTTGGTAGAGACGACTAAACGGGCCTTGCTGGCGGCATTGGTCGCGGCCAGGCCGGGCGGTCATCTCTCGGATGTCTCTCATGCGATTGAGAGCATCGCGAAGGCTGCCGGTTGTTCAGTAGTGAGAGAGTTTGTCGGTCACGGCGTGGGGCGTCACCTCCATGAAGATCCGCAAATACCGAACTACGGGGCGCCGGGACACGGTCCCATCCTGAAGCCCGGGATGACGTTGGCGATTGAGCCGATGGTGAATCTCGGGCGACCGGAAGTGGTCGTGTTGGAGGATAAATGGACGGTAGTAACGCGGGACGGGAAGCCGTCCGCGCACTTCGAGCACACCGTGGCCGTGCTTGAGGAAAGTGTGGAAGTTCTGACGCTGGCATAGAGAATTTCTAAACTTTATGATAGACAAGGTGACGGACTTTTGGTTAAATCCAAAACCTTTTTTGAACGAGGAAAGAAAGACCATGAAAGTTCGCAGTTCAGTGCGGCGCATTTGTGAGCGTTGCCGTGTGGTACGTCGCAAGGGCGTCGTACGTATTATTTGTACGAATCCCCGCCATAAGCAGCGTCAGGGTTAACTGGAGAAGACAACCATGCCGAGATTGATGGGTGTGGATGTTCCGGGCAGAAAGCGCGTCGAGTACGCGCTCCGGTATATTCACGGAATCGGTCCCAAACGGGCCAGTGACGTGGTCGAGCATTGCAAAGTCGACCCGGCCAAGAAAGCTGACGATCTGACCCCGGACGAAATCCGACAGATCGTGGCTTTCATTCAGGACAACTACCGGGTCGAAGGCGATCTGCGCCGTGAGGTTTCGCAGAACATCCGCCGTTTGATCAGCATCGGTACGTACCGTGGATTGCGCCACAAGCGCGGTCTGCCGGTCCGCGGTCAGCGGACCCGTACGAATGCGCGTACCCGTAAGGGTGGCAAGCGGACGGTGGGTGCGGTGCGTGATAAGACTGCCCGCGCGGCCATTAAGGCCAAGACTCCTGCTGCCAAATAACCCGGCGAGGGCGCGTCATCGGTTCCTTCTTATTGAGGAGGCCGGGTGACGCCTCACGCCAAGCATTTCGAGGCTGAAGACGCATGAGCGAAGAAGCTGTTAAACAAGAAGAGCAGGCCGCTGCCCCTGAGCAGCCGGTCTTGAGCGAGGCGCAGGCCGTGATGTCCGCGGGTGATGAACCCGCTAAGACCGCCGACGCCGCAAAGAAAAAAGGCAAGGGGAAGTCGATTCCCGCCGGTATCGCCTTTGTACGTTCCACATTCAACAACACATTGGTTTCAATCGCAGATGCCCGCGGCGGTGTGATCGCTTGGAGTTCGGCCGGCAAGGCCGGGTTCAAGGGTTCGCGCAAATGCACCGCATTCGCCGCGACGATGGTGGCACAGGATGCCGCCCGTCAGGCCATGGCGAAGGGCATGCACGAGGTTGAAGTCAGAGTTCAAGGCGCGGGTGCGGGTCGCGAATCTGCCGTGCGGGCCATTCAGTCCGCGGGGATTCACGTCACGCTGATCAAGGATTGCACGCCGATTCCCCACAATGGCTGCCGTCCGCGCAAACGGAGGAGAGTCTAACATGGGCAGATATACAGGTCCCGCTTGCCGCATTTGTCGTCGCGAGGGGCAGAAACTGTTTCTTAAAGGCGCCCGCTGTTACATGGCTAAGTGCGCGATCGAGCAGGGTGCGCCCGCTCCGGGTCAGCACGGCGCGCGCCGCGGCAGAAAGATGTCGGAATACGGCGAGCAGCTTCGTCATAAGCAGTGCCTTCGTCGCCAGTTCGGCATGCAGGAACTCCAGTTCAAGCGTTTCTTCAGAGAGGCGCTGCGCCGCAAAGGCGTCACGGGAGAAATCCTGCTGCAATTGCTGGAAACCCGTATGGACAATTTGGTCTACCGTCTCGGATTCGCCACGTCCCGCCGCGCAGCCCGTCAGTTTGTGCTGCACGGTCACCTTGCCGTGAACGGCAAGAAAGTGTCGATTCCGTCCATGATTCTCAAAGTCGGTGACGTGATTGAAGTCCGTGACCGTCCGTGCAGCCGGGATTATGCAACGCGCAGTCTCGAGGCCGCCACCACCCAGCAGACGCCCACGTGGCTCTCGCTGGACCGGAAGGCGTTCCGTGCGGAAATTTTGAGTCTCCCGACGCGCGAGCAAATCGCGCCCGTCGTGGACGAGCAGTCCATTGTCGAATTGTATTCGCGCTAAGCGAAGCTGTACTGATGGCCGTAACCCTGCTCTGGGGCGCGCGGCCTGAAAGGACGAAAACATGCCGATTCGTTTGAGTCGTTTTGAAATGCCCCGGCGCGTGCAGAAGGAAGAGAACACCGCAACGGCAACCTATTCGCGTTTCATCGCGGAGCCGTTCGAGGTGGGTTACGCCCGCACCGTCGGCAACTCTCTTCGCCGTGTTCTGCTGTCTTCGATTGAAGGTGTGGCCATTACCTCAGTCAGGGTCAGTGGTGCGAACCATGAGTTTTGCGCGTTGCCCGGCGTGAGCGAGGACGTCACCGACATCATCCTCAACCTCAAACGCGTGCTCCTCAAGAGTTACAGCCGCAATCCCGTTTGGCTCAAGCTGAACAAGAAGGGGCCTTGTGTTGTGACGGCTGGCGATTTCGCCGAAGAGAATTCGGTTGAGGTCCTTAACCCCACCCAACAGATCGCCACGCTCGATACGGACGGCACGCTGGAACTTGAGGCGGAAATCCGTACGGGGCGCGGGTTCTGCCCGGCTGAGGGAAACAAGACCGCAGAGCAGGAGATCGGTCGTATCCCGATCGACAGCATCTTCTCGCCGGTCTCGCGCGTGAACTTCCTGGTGGAAAATACACGCGTCGGCCAGCGGACCGACTACGAGAAGCTGGTTCTCGATGTCTGGACCGACGGGCGTGTCTCGCCGGATGACGCGCTGAAGACTGCCGCGGCCGTGTTGCGTCACCATCTTGATGTCTTTGTCGATTACAGCGAAGAAGTGCTGGAGTTCGAGGAGTCGGAGAAGAAGGTGGATGAAGAGCGTGACCGCCTGCGCCGTATTCTAAACATGAGCGTGAACGAGATCGAACTGAGCGTCCGCGCGGCCAACTGCCTGAACAACGCCAACATCACGACCGTTGGTGAGCTGGCGATGAAGACAGAGGCCGACATGCTGAAGTATCGTAACTTCGGCAAGAAGTCGCTCAACGAGATCAAGGACAAGCTGACCGAGCTGGGGCTCTACCTGGGCTATAAGTTTGATCCGGACCTGCTCGAGGAAAACAAGTAAACTGTTTGAGGTTTTAAGACATGCGTCATCACAGAATTGCCAAGAAATTCGGACGGTCCACGTCACACCGCAAAGCGCTCATGAGCAGCCTTGTGACGAACCTGATTCTGCAGAGCAGCATCAAGACCACGCTGCCCAAGGCGAAGCAGGCACGCAAGGACGCCGAGAAGATCGTCACGCTGGCTCGCAAAGGTACGCTGGCGGCACGCCGTCTGGCCGCCTCCAGGCTCCAAAGCCCGACCGCGCTGCAAGAGTTGTTCGACCGCGTTGTTCCGTCGATGGATGGCCGCAACGGCGGGTACACCCGAATCATGAAGCTCGGCCAGCGCCGCAGCGATGGCTCGGAGATGTGCATTCTGCAGTGGGTGGTGCTCCCGGTGAAGGTGGAAGCCGTTGCCGAGCCTATTCCCGCCCCTGCGGTTGAAGAGAAAAAGCCGGCCAAGAAGGCTGCGAAGGCGAAGGCGTAACGCCGCACGCGTTCAGCGTGATTACGAGAAGACGGACGCCGCGAGGTGTCCGTCTTTTTTTATTTCGGATGGGTCCGGACCGCGCGGACTGAGCGGCACGAGAGCTGCCTATGTTGAGCAACGAAAAAAAGATGTGGAAAGAACGTCCAGGGATCATCCTTGCCGGCGTGGATGAGGCGGGGCGGGGCTGCCTTGCAGGGCCGGTTGTGGCCGGTGCGGTGACGATGCCGCAGGAGCTTGCGGAACGTCTCTATGCCGGAGAACTTTCCGGCCTGACCGATTCCAAACAACTGACCGCAACGTGGCGTGAAACATATTTTGGTATTCTCACCCATACGCCGGGGGTGTGCCTCTCAACCGGCTGGTGCTCGGCCAAGGAGATCGACCGGCTCAACATTCTCGTTTCGACGCATTTGGCCATGAGGCGTGCACTGGAGGGGCTCGCAGCTAAAGCCGAGCATGCCTTGGTCGATGGACTGCCCGTGAAAGGGTTGCCTTGCCCTTCAACGGCCATTATCCAAGGTGACGCCCAAAGCTTTCTGATCGCGGCCGCCAGCGTGGTGGCCAAGGTCAGCCGTGACCACTTCATGCTGAAGCTGCACGCGCAATATCCGGAGTATGGATTCAACGCGAACAAGGGCTACGGCGTACACCAGCACATGGAGGCGCTTTTCAAATACGGCTCCTGTCCGGAACACCGCCACACCTTCCGACCCGTTCAGGACGCCGACCAGAAGCTCACGGGGTTCGACTACTGATCGTTGCCGGTTTCAGGTGCTTCCGCCTTTTCAATCGGAGCCCCTTCCGACGTGTCCTGCGACGGGCGCCGCGTCAGTTACTGAGCAACGGGCTGAGCTTCTTGTCCGCGGACCTTGATGTGCAATTCGCGCAGTTGTTTCTCCGTGACCTCCGAGGGCGCGTTCATCATCAGGTCCTGCGCCTTCTGGTTCATGGGGAAGGCAATCACCTCGCGGATGTTATCTTCGCCCGCAAGCAGCATCACCATGCGGTCCACGCCGGGAGCGATGCCACCATGGGGCGGCGCGCCATATTTGAAGGCGTTGAGCAGGCAGGAGAATTTCTGCTCTACAACTTCCGGCCCGTAACCGGCGATCTCGAACGCCTTGTACATGATCTCGGGCAGGTGGTTGCGGATCGCGCCGCTGGAGAGTTCGATGCCGTTGCAGACCACGTCGTACTGATAAGCCAGGATATCGAGCGGGGCTTTATTGAGCAGCGCGTCCATGCCGCCCTGCGGCATGGAGAAGGGGTTGTGCGAGAAGCCGACCTCGCCGGTTTCGGGGTCCTTTTCGAACATCGGAAAATCCACGATCCAGCAGAACCTGAAGACGTTCTTGTCGATCAGGTCGAGTTCACGGCCGAGTTTGCCGCGGATGTCGCCGCCCATTTTCGCGGCCTTTTCAGCTTCATCACAAAGGAAGAAAATCACATCGCCATCCTTGGCGTGACCCATCTCCGCGAGCGCAGCCAGTTCTTCCGGCTTGAGAAATTTCTGTATCGGGCCTTTGACCGTGTCGCCGTCCCAAATGAGGTAGGCGAGGCCTTTTGAGCCGAGTGACTTGGCGTGCTCCACCAGCTTGTCGAAGAAGCTGCGGGGCTTGTCCTTGATTCCCTTGACCGGAATCGCGCGCACCACGGAGCCTGCTTTGACGGCGGCGGCGAACGCGTTGAAGCCCGAATTCTGAAAGAGTTCAGAGCAGTCGAACATTTCAATAGGGATACGCAGGTCGGGCTTGTCGCAGCCATATTTCAACATGGACTCGCGGTAGGGGATGCGGATCCACGGCGTGGCGTCCACCTGTTTTTTCGAAAAGCTCTTGAATGTGCTTGAAATCACGTCCTCCACGACGGCGAAAACATCCTCCTGCGTCACGAATGACATCTCCATGTCGAGCTGATAGAACTCGCCCGGCGAGCGGTCGGCGCGCGCATCCTCGTCACGGAAGCAGGGAGCGATCTGGAAATAGCGGTCAAACCCGGCAACCATCAGGAGCTGTTTGAAGAGCTGCGGGGCCTGCGGCAACGCGTAAAACTTGCCCCGGTGCACGCGGCTTGGAACAAGGTAGTCGCGTGCGCCTTCGGGTGAGCTGCACGTCAGGATCGGCGTCTGGTACTCGTTGAATCCGTGCGCCTCCATGGATTTGCGGAGGAAAGAGATGATTTTGGAACGCAGCAGGATATTATTGTGAATGCGCTCGCGGCGCAGATCGAGGAAGCGGAATTTCAGGCGCAGGTCCTCGGCTTCGCTTTCGTTGCCCGGCAAATAGAGCGGGGTCTGCTCTGAGGCGGCCTCGATCAGGCATTCATTCGCGACGAGTTCGACTTCGCCGGTGGGCAACTCCGGGTTAATCGTGGACGGCTCGCGCAAAGTGACCTCGCCGATGACGGTGATGACCGTCTCAAGCTTGGACTTGCTCAGCTCTTCAAAAAAGGAGCGGCTCGGATGGATGACCACCTGGGTCAGGCCGTAATGGTCGCGAAGATCGATGAAAAGGATGCCGCCGTGATCGCGGACGCGAAAAATCCAGCCGGAGAGTTTTGCGGTTGTGCCCGCGTCGCCAGAGCGGAGTTGGTTGCAGGTGTGAGAACGATAAAGATGCATAAAGTTTATTCCTTAAAAAGTGATGGAATAAAATATCAAAAAATGACACATTGCGCCATGCGGGATTTCTTCGCGCTGCAACAGGG
>JADHEF010001798.1_pt1 | contig 11473 bp, 11 predicted proteins | sample 8952391 | NCBI WGS metagenome assembly JADHEF01 (sample SAMN16124439, study PRJNA663245) | bioreactor sludge metagenome | isolation source: sludge (nitrite) | place: India:Bengaluru | collected 2019-02-28
ATCGCCCCCGGTACGACCCTCGCCGCGGCGGCAGCGACGGTCCTGTTCATGTCGATCGTGATCGTCCTGGTCCTCATCTGGAACGCGAACACGGGAATGATCTACCGCTCGGTCATAGCCCAACTGGAGCAGCTGGCCGCCGCGGAGAAGGACCTGACGGGCCGCATCCACATCGGATCGGTGGACGAGCTGGGGACCATCGCCGGAATGGTGAACTGCTTCTGCATTTCCCTGGCCGGCAGCATGCAGGACCTGAACTCCGCCCAGGAGCGGCTCACCGGCCTCGGCTCCGAGCTGGACCGGAGCGCCCAGGAGTCGGCCGCGGCGGTGGGGCAGATCGGCGTCGGGCTCGGCCGGATCCGGGACAAGTCCCGGACCCAGACCGAAAGCTCCTCCGAGTCCTCCCTCGCGGTCGGCAGGATCGCCGGCAGCATCGAAGCCCTGGACGGCCTGATCGCGGATCAGTCGGCCAGCGTCACCGAGGCTTCGGCCTGCATAGAGGAAATGGTGGGAAACATCGGGTCCATCAACGGATCGATCGACAAGATGGCCGACCAGTTCTCTTCCCTGACCGCCGCGGCCCGGGAGGGAAGCGAAACCCAGGCGGCGGGCAACCAGCGCATCGCCCACATCGCGGAGCGGTCCGAGGCCCTGCTTGAGGCGAACAAGGTCATTTCCGCCATCGCCTCCCAGACCAACCTCCTGGCGATGAACGCCGCGATAGAAGCCGCCCACGCCGGAGCGGCGGGCATGGGCTTCTCGGTGGTCGCCGACGAGATCCGGCGCCTCGCGGAGACGTCGGCCAAGGAATCCCGGAACATCAGGGTAGAGCTCGGGGGGGTCCGGAAGGCGATCGACGAGGTCGTGGCCTCCGCCGACGCATCCGGCGCCGCCTACGCCCGCGTCGCTGAGCGGATCGGCGACACCGAGAACCTGGTGCGGGAAGTCCAGGCCGCCATCGGCGAGCAGCGGGAGGGCGCCTCCCAGATCCTCGAGGCGCTGCGGGCCATGAACGACATCACCGAGCAGGTCCGGGACGGCTCACGGGAAATGCGGGGCGGCAGCGATACGGTCCTCGCGGAGATGGATAGGCTCCGGGTCTCCGCCCAGGAGATCCAGAGCGGCCTGGACGAGGCCGCGACGGGCACCGAGGAACTGGCCTCCGGCGCCCGCGGCGTGGCCGCTACCGCCGAGGAGGTACGCTCCGCCATCGGCCGGATGCAGACGGCCATCGGCTGCTTCAAGACGGGGTGCTGATGGACGCGGCGTCGATCCAACGCCGCGCTAGCGTCCTGGAAGTAATCGCATATACTATCGTCATGCGCCGTTTCGCGGTCCGTATGCTTCTTGCCTCGCTCGTCTTCGCATTCGCCCTCGCGCCGCTTTCGGCGAAACAGCGGAACGTCGTCGTCATCCATTCGTACCACCAGGGCTTCGTCTGGACCGACCGCATCCAGGAGGGCATCGCGCAGGCGCTGGCGCGGTTCGGACCGGAGATCGATATCCATACCGAGTACCTGGACGCGAAGCGCTTTCCGCTCTCCGGTCAGTATCGGGCCGCGGCCGCCGAGGCGTTCCGCCTGAAATTCGCCAAGGCGCGCCCGGACGTGGTCGTGGTCAGCGACAACGCCGCCCTGTCTTTCGTGGTGGAGAACAGGGAGACTGTTTTCCCCTCGGTCCCCGTGGTGTTCTGCGGGATCAACAATTTCGTTCCCGCCCTGCTCGGCGGAAAAGACGGCTTCACCGGAACCTCCGAGGATCCCGATATCGCCGGGACGATCAATACGGCGCTTGAGATCACGGGGGCGACGTCCCTGGTGCTCATCACCGATTCCACCGATACAGGATCCCGGAACCGGGCGGCGGCCGTCGGAGCGCTCCGGGACTTGCTGGCGGGAGCGGTGACGTTCTACGCCTTGGACGGAAACGAATACGACCTGGAGGAAGTGTGCGAAGCCCTCAAAGGGCTCGATTCTAAGTGGGTCGTCCTGTTTCTCGATTTCTTCGAAGACAAGCGAAAGGAGTATTTGGCGATCGACTCGGTGCTTCCCGCCATCTGCGCCGCTTCTCCGGTGCCGGTTTTCACGCACGTCGATCTGTACTTCGGGATCGGTCCGGTGGGGGGCATCCTCAACCGCGGCATTGACCAGGGCAGGACCGCGGGCGAGTTGGCGGCGCGGATCCTGGACGGGGAACCGGTGGATTCCATCCCGATCATTCCGGTCAGTTCGCCGGTGCCCGTATTCGACTTCCGCGCGCTCGAGCGGCACGGCTTGAGCGAAAAGGCGCTCCCGCCCGGTTCCCGGATCTTCTACCGGCCGGTTTCCGTCTGGAACGCGTATCGGCCTTACATCCTGACGGGCGCCGCGGTCTTCGCGCTCCTTTCCGCCGCGGTGGCGGGCCTTTCGATCACGGTCGCCGCGAAGCGGCGGGCCGAACTCGCCCTCTTGAAGAGCCGCGAGCAGCTGAGGTCGATCTACGACGGCATGAGCGACGCGGTCTTCATCCACGATCCCGCGGACGGGTCGATACTCGACGTGAACGAGACCGCGGTCGCCTACTACGGCTATACGCTGGAGGAACTCCGGAACATGCGCGTTTCGCAGCTGAGCGAAGACGCGAGCGACCAGTCCCAGGAGGCCGCCCTATCGCTGATCCGGAGAGCTGGGGCGGGCGAGAACCTGCGCTTCCAATGGCGGGCGCGCCGACGCGACGGTGTCGTCTTCACTTCCGATGTGGCCATGCGCCGCGCCGTCGCCGCCGGGCGAGAGGTAGTCATCGTCTCCGGCCGGGACGTATCGGAGCGCGAGCGGGCGAAGGCGGAATTGGAGCGCGCGCTCCGGGAGAAGGAAACGCTGCTCGCCGAAATCCATCACCGCGTGAAGAACAATTTCCAGATCATATCGAGCCTTCTGGATCTGCAGCTGATGGAAGCCCAAGCGCGCTGCGGCGACGACGATCTGGAGATCGAGGCGCTCCGGGAACCCCGGGACCGCATCCACGCCATGGCCCTGGTCCACGAATTGCTCTACCGGGCCGGCAACTACGATTCCATCGATCTGGACGATTATCTCCGCGAATTGTCGTCCTATCTCTCCACCGCCTACAACGCCGCTCCCCGCGGCATCGCGTGCGACATCGAAGCGGCTTCGGTAGCGCTGGAGATCGGCCGTGCGGTCCCGTGCGGGTTGGCGGTCAACGAGCTCTTGGTCAACGCCTACAAATACGCGTTCGCCGACAAGGCGGGAGGGAGGATCGTCGTGCGGGCCTCGGTCGCCGGCTCTCGGCTGAGCCTGTCGGTCGCGGACGACGGCGTCGGCCTTCCCGCGGACATCGTCAGCGGCGAGCGCCGCGGCGGCCTCGGCCTCACGCTCGTGCAGGGCCTCGTCCAGCAGCTGGGCGGAACCATGGATTTCTCCCCCGGCCTGGACGGGCGGGGAACCGCGGTGCGGTTGGAGTTCGGCCTCGCCGGCGTTCCGGCCGGCTCTCCTCCCGGCTCGCGGGATGCGCCGTCCCGCCCTACTCCTTGAGGACCATGTCGATGCAGAGCACCGCGGCGACGATGAGGAGCCGGTCAGGATCGTCCGCGCCCACCGCGGGGTCTATCGCGAGCATGTAGTTGTCGGCGGAGGTGAACAGCTCCTTGCCGATCCCCGCCCACTTCTTGCTCACCCGGGCGATATCGGCTCCGTCCCGCTCGAAGCGGAATTCCCAGCTGGTCCAGGTGCCCGCGAGGGTGCAGCGGATCCTGCCTTCGGCGTCGAGGATGTCGAACTTTCCGCCGATGGAGAGCAGCTTCTGCCTGAAGGTCCCGATCGGGTTTCCGGCCGCATCGAAGACGCCCACCACCGACCGGATGAAACTGACCCCGCGCCGCACGAAGACCACCGGGTCGCCGACGCTGTCCCGCACCTCGATGGAGAATGGCGTATAGCGCTTGTACTTGGTGAAGCGGAACCACTTGGTGAAGAAGCCGAGCTTCGGTTCCCGGCATTCGAGTGGTGAAGCGGAACCACTTGGTGAAGAAGCCGAGCTTCGGTTCCCGGCATTCGAGGACGACCTGGCCCGATTCGGGGTCCAGCACGTCGTAGTTGTTCGCCGCCTTGAACAGGCCGACGTGTTCTTTGACGAAGAACGCGTTGCGGTTGAGTACGGGGTTCATAAGGCCTCCTTTCGATGCTTCCATCATAGCGCGGAACGGACCGGGCGATCGCGGCCGCGAATTGAAATCGGTCTCCCGTTCTGCTAGGGTTGCGCCATGCATACCCTCGGTGAACAGAAGCGGGGCCCGAACGGGCTTTTCGCGGCCTTCGGGATCTTCGGCGTCGGCGTCGCGACCTTTCCGCTGATGGTCGCCTATTCGCGGATCGCCGGACTGCGCGAGGCCTTCGGCCTCGTCCTCTCTCCCGCGCCCGCGGCTATCCTCGGAGCGCTGCTCGTCCTGGACTTCCTCTACATCCGGGCGAACTACGCGAAGATCCGCTCCTACCTGGACGATCCCCGGCCGGACGCCCTCGACGGGGCCCAGCGGACCCTTATCGGCTTTCCCCGCAGAATCATCGCGTTCAGCATGGTCCTTACGCTCCTCTCCTTCCAGCTCGTGCTCTTCTTCGTGCCCGGCCTGTCGGACCGCCGCGCTGAGTTCCTGGTCTTGAGCTTCGCGAACGTGATCTTCGTCGGGATACCCCTGTACATCGTTTTCTTTCAGCGCATCGAGCGCTGGGCGAGCCCCATCCCGTACACCGCTAAGTATTCCGCCCTCCAGCTCTCCGCCCGGATCACCATCGTCGTGTGCTTCAGCATCCTCGCTTCCAGTTCCTTCCTCCTCGTCGTCGCCCGGGAGACGGCCCGGGGCGCGGTGGATCCGGAGGTCCTCCTGTCGGACCTGTCGGCCCGGGGCATTCCGCTCATCGCCTTCTCCCTCGCCGTCGGAGTCTACAATGTGGCTATGATCATGCGGGGCGTCGCATACCGCATCGCCGACGCGAACACCTTCGCCTTCCAGCTCGGGGAGGGCAACCTGAGCGGCGCCCGCTTCGCCGTCGTGCCGCGGGACGAGCTGGGGACCCTCTCCAACGGGTTGAATGTGGTGCGGGACAAGATCGGCGGTCTGATCGGCTCCACGAAGGCTACTGTGGCCCGGGCGGTGGACGCCAAGGATAGGCTGGGCGAGACGTCGGAGGTCGTAGCGTCCGCTGTGGTCTCCATCAAGGAAGACATCCTGGAGGTCGAATCCAAGATCGGCTCTCTGGACGAGCGGACCGATGCCGTCCTCAGATCGATGGACGCGCTGAACCAGGGCATCGACGCGCTGAACCTCCAAATCTCCGGACAGGTGACTCAGGTTGAGCAGTCCACCGCGGCGGTGACCGAGATGATCGCCTCCCTGGAAAACATCTCTGCCATCAGCTCCAAGAAGCTGGAGACCACCGCCGAGCTGGTGAGCGCCTCGGAGCGCGGGCGGAGCCGCCTGGACGAGACGCACCGCCGAGCTGGTGAGCGCCTCGGAGCGCGGGCGGAGCCGCCTGGACGAGACGGTGGCCAAGATGCGGGAGATGAACGAGAATGTGGCGGGCATCGTCGGCATGGTGTCCGCCATCCAGAGCATCTCCGCCCAGACGAACCTCCTGGCGATGAACGCCGCGATCGAGGCGGCCCACGCCGGCGACTACGGACGGGGCTTCGCGGTCGTGGCCGACGAGATCCGCAAGCTCGCCGAGACCGCGGCGAAGAATTCCAAGAGCATCGGCGGCAATATCAAGCGCGTCACCGACCTCATCGGCGAGGCCTCCGCCGCCGCGGACGCCACCTCCGCGGCCTTCAGCAACATGGACAAGGAGATCGGCAGCGTCGTCTCCTCCTTCTCCGAGATCGAGAGCGGCGTCGGCGAGCTCAAGCTCGGCGGCGGCCAGATCCTGGAATCCGTCGCCGAGCTGCGGGGCATCTCCGCGAACGTCGCAGAGGGCTCGGGCAGGATGGCCCGGGAGACCGAAGCGGTCGGCAGGTCGATGGCGGGCGTGAAGGACCTCTTCTCCCAGACCCGATCCCTCGCCGCCCGCATGGCCGAGAAGGCCGGCACCGTCACCGGTTCCGCCGCCGACCTGTCCTCCCGCGCCGCCGACATCGACCGCGCCACCACCGAAATCTCCGCCCGCCTCTCCGCCTTCAAGACCGACTAGCCCCTCCGCCCAAGACGAGGGGGTAGGGCGCGAAACGTCCTTCGGACGTGTTCCGAGAGGAATTGATTATGTAGCGACCTTTCGGTCGCTTGACGGAATCGCCGAGCCCGCCTGAGAAGGCTTTTGGAGCGGGCTCCCCGAGACCGCGACTCCGCGTTGCCGCCCCCGGCGGGCGGGCGAGGAAGCGCGCCCGAGGGGGAGCCGCGGCATCAAAGCTCTTCCCCGATGGGGAGGGAACGCCGTTCGATGCCGCGCCAGGAACGCTCGGGGTCGAGCGATTCCCGCAGGACCTACTGGTCCGAGGACCAGCGAGCACCCCGAGCGTTCCGTCGGCAGGTATCGAACGGCATTACCGGTGAAGGTGCTCCCCCTCATGCATCGATGCGTATATTTATGCGGGGATTGACACCTTTTCCGCATGCCGATACACTTTGCCCCATGAACCGGCTGTACGCGCACCACCACCATCATCATGGAGACTCATCCAGGGAAGCGTAGGGTCCGGGCGCCGCGGAAGCGGCGAACGATAAGCGGTACCGACAGGCCGCGGACTCTATGGAGTCCGCGGCTTTTTTTTAACCGGAGGAAATTATGGGCAAGCTGAGCGTTCTGATACCCAAGGGCCGCATCTACGACAACGTGGCCAAGCTCTTCGCCGAGGCGGGGATCTCGATGTACCTGGCCGAGCGGACCTACCGGCCCTCCATCGGCGTGGACTGGCTTGACGGGAAGGTGATGAAGCCCCAGAACGTGGGGCAGCTCCTGGAGATCGGCAGCCACGACGTCGGGTTCACCGGCGCCGACTGGATCCTGGAGACCGGGTCGGACGTGGTCGAGGTCATGGACCTCGGCTTCGACAAGGTGCGCATCGTGGCGGCGGTGCCGAACGAGCTGGACGAGAAGGCGCTGCGCGGCAAGAAGCTGGTGGTCGCCACCGAGTACGTGGCCATCGCCGAGGCCTGGCTCAAGAAGGCCGGCTACGACTACCGGATCGTGCGCACCTACGGCGCCACCGAGGTCTTCCCGCCGGACGACGCGGACATGATCGTGGACAACACCTCCACGGGCCGCACCCTGGTGGAGAACGGCCTGCGCATCGTGGATACCCTCCTGGAATCCTCCACCCGCTTCGTCGCCTCCAAGAAAGCCTTGGCGGACCCGGACAAGAAGCGCCGGATCGAGGAGCTGGCGATGCTTTTCCGCGCGGTTTTGGACGGCCGGGAGCGGGTGATGCTGGAGATGAACGTCACCAAGCTCAAGTTCCCCGGCCTGGTGGCGGGCCTCCCGGCGATGCGGAGCCCGACCGTGGCGCCCCTGTACGGCGACGACGGCTACGCGGTGAAGATCGCGGTCAAGCGCGGCGAGGTGCCGGAGCTGATCCCGACCCTGAAGAAGCTGGGCGCCACGGACATCGTGGAGTACGACCTGCGGAAAGTGGTTCCTTAAGGAGGCCGGCTATGGCTCGGATCGCGGAAATCGCGCGGAAGACGAAAGAGACGGATATCCGGATCAAGCTGGATCTGGACGGGACGGGGAAGGCGAAGATCGATTGCCCGGTGGGCTTCCTGGTCCACATGCTGGAGACCTTCGCCAAGCACGGCCTCTTCGACCTTGAGGTGGAGGCCCGGGGCGACCTCTTCGTGGACCAGCACCACCTGGTGGAGGATGTCGGCATCGTCCTGGGCCAGTGCTTTTCGCGAGCCCTCGGCGACAAGCGGGGTATCGTCCGGGCGGCGAGCTTCCTCTTCCCCATGGACGAGACCCTGGCGCGGGCGGCGGTGGACCTGTCGGGCCGGCCCTTCCTGGTCTTCGAGGCCGAGCTCTCCGACGGGCCGCTCGTGTCCGGCGGCGCGTCGTTCCAGACCGACACGGTGGAGGACTTCTGGCTCGGCTTCGCGACGAACGCGGCCTGCGCCCTCCACTTGGACGTGCTGCGGGGCCGGAGCGACCACCACAAGATAGAGGCCCTCTTCAAGGCCGCCGCCCGCTCGCTCCGCTCGGCCTGCGAGATCGATCCCCGCGCCGCGGACGCCATCCCCTCCACCAAGGGAGTTCTGGCATGATCGGAGTGGTGGACTACGGAGCCGGAAACCTGGGCTCGGTGATGAACGCCTTCGAGCGGCTCGGGATCCCGGCGCGCTTCGCGTCTGGCCCGGGGGAGCTCGGCGTCGGGCCGGGTGCTCCGTCCCCCTTCGACAAGATCGTGTTCCCCGGAGACGGGCACTTCGCCACGGCGATGGCGTCGCTGGAGAAGTCCGGGTACGCCGCGGCGCTCAAGGCGTGGATAGCCGCGGACAGGCCCTTCCTGGGGATCTGCATCGGCATGCAGCTCCTCTTCGAGTCCAGCGAGGAGGCGCCGGGCATGGCGGGCCTGGGGGTCCTGCCCGGGACGGTGAGGCGCTTCCCGGGGAGGAAGGTGCCCCAGATCGGCTGGAACGGCACGGCCGCGCGGCCGGGATCGAAACTTTTCTCGGGGCTGCCCGCCGGCTCCTTCTTCTACTACATCCACTCCTATTACTGCGCGCCCGCGGACGACGCGGATGTGGCGGCGGAGACGGACTATTACCTCACCTACTGCTCCGCCGTCGAGCGGGGCAACCTGGCGGCGACCCAGTTCCACCCGGAGAAGTCCGGCGCCGTCGGCCTGGAGCTGCTGAGGAAGTGGGCAGTCGGGGAAAATAAGAAGTAAACACAGATAAACACGGATAGCCACGGATAACCACAGAGGGGAAGAGATGTAAGAAAGGGGAGACAAAAATGGCTGAAGAGGAATTGAATGCGTTGACCGAGCAGATAATTGGATGCGCATTTAAGGTGAGCAATTCGCTGGGATGTGGTTTTCTTGAAAAGGTATACGAGAATGCGATGATGATCGAACTCAATCGAGCCGGGCTTCAGGCGGAGCATCAGAAATCCTTGACTGTGTTCTACGAAGGGAAAATTGTCGGGGAATACTTCGCGGATTTATTCATCGACTCGAAAATAATTGTCGAATTGAAGGTCGCAAAAGGCATCGATGAAGCGCATCAGGCTCAATTGCTGAATTATCTGCGTGCCTGCAAGAAAAGAGCGGGATTGATCATCAACTTCGGCAGACCGAAAGTTGAAATCAAACGAATTCTCAACGGCTTCGATTGAGGGAGCAGGGATAGCATGAAATTTCATTCATCCGTTTCCATCCGTGTTCATCTGTGTTTTATTTCTTTCCCTTCAAAAGGAACAACCTATGCTCGCTAAGCGGATCATTCCGTGCCTGGACGTGGACGACGGGCGGGTGGTGAAGGGCGTCAAGTTCGTCGGGATCAAGGACGCCGGGGACCCGGTGGAGCTGGCCCGGCGCTACAACGACCAGGGGGCGGACGAGCTCACCTTCCTGGACATCGGGGCGTCCTACAAGAGCCGGGCGACCCTCATGGACGTGGTGCGCCGGGTGGCCAAGGAAGTGTTCATCCCCCTCTGCGTCGGCGGGGGCATACGGTCCGTTGAGGACATGCGGGAGGCGATGAACAGCGGGGCCGATAAGGTCTCGGTGTGCACCGCGGCGCTCCGCCGGCCGGAGCTGCTCTCCGAGATGGCGACGGCCTACGGGAGCCAGTGCGTGGTCCTTTCCATCGACGCCAAGCGCGTCGGCGTCGGCGCGGACGGGAAGCCGATCTGGCACGCCTTCGCCAAGGGCGGCCGGGAGGACACGGGCATCGACGCGATCGAGTGGGCGGTGCGGGCCGCGGAGCTCGGCGCGGGGGAGGTCCTCCTCAATTCGATCGACGCCGACGGCACCGGGGCGGGCTACGACCTGGAGCTCACCCGGGCGGTGGGGGCGGCGGTCGGCGTGCCGGTCATCGCCTCCGGCGGCGCGGGGACCCTGGACCAGATCGCCGCCGCCATCGCCCCGCTGCCGGAGGGCGGGGACGCGGACGCGGCGCTGGTGGCGTCCATGCTGCACTTCGGCCAGACGACGGTTTCGGAAATCAAGAAGCACGCGGAAACGAAAGGAGCTTGCGTCAGATGGTGATAGCGTCTATCGACATAAAGGACGGGAAGGTGGTCCAGCTCAAGCAGGGCCGGGACCTGGTGCTGGAGCGGGACGACCCGGACGCCCTGGCCGCGGAGTTCGACAAGTACGGCGAGGTCGCGGTGATCGACCTGGACGCGGCCCTCGGGTCGGGGTCCAACGACGCGCTGGTGAAGTCCCTGCTGCGCAGGTGCGACTGCCGGGTGGGCGGCGGGATCAAGACCGTGGAGCGCGCCAAGGAGCTGGTGAGCCTGGGGGCCAAGAAGGTCATCGTCGGGTCCACCGCTTTCCGCGCGCCGGGCAAGAAGGGCGCGGGGATCGCCGGCGGCGAGTTCGCCGTCAACATCGAATTCCTTGCGGCCCTTTCCGGCAGGATCGGACGCGAGCGGGTGATCGTGGCGGTGGACGCCCGGGACGGGAAGATCGTCGTGGACGGGTGGAAGACCGAGACGGGGCTGGACCTCTACGAGGCGGCCAAGGCGGTGGAGCCCTACGCCATCGAACTGCTGTTCACCTGCACCGAGCGGGAGGGCACCCTGACGGGCATCGACCTGGACCAGGTGAGGAAGCTCCGCGCCGCGGTCTCCTGCGGGGTGACCGTCGCCGGCGGCGTGACCACCCTGGAGGAGATCGAGTCGATCGCCGCCCTCGGCTGCGACGTGCAGCTCGGCATGGCCCTCTACACCGGGAAGGTCTCCCTGGCCGACGCCTTCGTGCGGTCCCTGTCCTGGGCCAAGGCGGAGCTCCTCTCGGTCATCGCCCAAGCCCCGGACGGCCAGATCCTCATGACCGGCTTCGCCGACCGGGAGGCGGTCTCGGAGACCTTCAAGCGCGGCAACCTCTGCCTCCACAGCCGCAGCCGGAACACGCTCTGGATGAAGGGAGAGACCTCGGGCAACACGCTGAAGCTCCTGCGCCTGCGGACCGACTGCGACCAGGACGCGATCCTGGCGACCGTGGAGCCCGCGGGCCCCACCTGCCATACCGGCAGCTGGACCTGTTTCGGCGACCGGAAGTATTCCTGGGAATTTCTCCAGTCCATCGTGGCCGAGCGCTTCCGCAATCCGACCCCCGGCTCCTACACCGCGACCCTGGACGACGAGCGGGTGCGGGAGAAGGTGATGGAGGAGGCCGAGGAGGTCTGCACCGCCAAGAACCGGGACGAAGTGATCTGGGAGGTGGCGGACCTCCTGTACTTCACCACCGTCCTCATGACCCGCGCGGGAGTGGGCGTCGCCGACGTCATGGGCGAGCTCGACCGGCGCCACAAGAAATAGGGGGA
>JADHEF010001832.1_pt1 | contig 11472 bp, 6 predicted proteins | sample 8952391 | NCBI WGS metagenome assembly JADHEF01 (sample SAMN16124439, study PRJNA663245) | bioreactor sludge metagenome | isolation source: sludge (nitrite) | place: India:Bengaluru | collected 2019-02-28
GAACTATTACCCGGGCCAGTACGAGTTCCAGTGCCTGCACGGCATGGGCGAGCCGCTGTACGAGCAAGTGGTCGGCAAGGTTGCCGACGGCAAGCTGAACCGCCCGTGCCGCGTCTATGCACCGGTCGGGACCCACGAAACGCTGCTGGCCTACCTGGTACGCCGGCTGCTGGAAAACGGCGCCAATACCTCGTTCGTCAACCGCATCGCCGACCACTCGATCTCCATCCAGGAACTGGTTGCCGACCCGGTCGCCAGCATCGAGCGCATGGGCACCCAGGAAGGCAACATCGGCCTGCCGCACCCGCGTATCCCGCTGCCGCGTGAACTGTATGGCAGCGAGCGGGCCAACTCGGCCGGTATCGACATGGCCAACGAACACCGCCTGGCGTCGCTGTCCTGCGCCATGCTGGCCACCGCTCACAATGACTGGAAAGCCGCCCCGCTGCTGGCCTGCGCGGCCAGCCAAGGTGCCGCCGCACCGGTACTGAACCCGGCAGACCACCGCGACGTGGTGGGCCATGTACAGGAAGCTACCGTCGCCGATGTCGACAACGCCATCCAGTGCGCGCTGAATGCTGCACCGATCTGGCAGGCCACCCCGCCCGCCGAGCGCGCCGCCATTCTGGAGCGCACCGCCGACCTGATGGAAGCCGAAATCCAGCCGCTGATGGGCCTGCTCATCCGCGAAGCGGGCAAAACCTTCGCCAACGCCATTGCCGAAGTGCGCGAAGCCGTGGACTTCCTGCGTTACTACGCGGTACAAGCCCGCAACGACTTCAGCAACGACGCCCACCGCCCACTGGGCCCAGTGGTGTGCATCAGCCCGTGGAACTTCCCGCTGGCGATCTTCAGTGGCCAGGTGGCCGCTGCCCTGGCCGCCGGTAACCCGGTGCTGGCCAAGCCAGCCGAGCAAACCCCGCTGATCGCCGCCCAGGCCGTGCGCCTGCTGCTGGAAGCCGGCATCCCTGAAGGCGTGCTGCAACTGCTGCCAGGCCGCGGTGAAACCGTCGGTGCCGGCCTGGTGGGTGATGAGCGCGTCAAAGGCGTGATGTTCACCGGCTCTACCGAAGTAGCCCGCCTGCTGCAGCGCAACGTCGCCGGCCGTCTGGACAACCAGGGCCGCCCGATCCCGCTGATCGCCGAAACCGGTGGCCAGAACGCCATGATCGTCGACTCCTCGGCACTGACCGAGCAGGTGGTGATCGACGTGGTGTCCTCGGCCTTCGACAGTGCCGGCCAGCGTTGCTCGGCCCTGCGCGTGCTGTGCCTGCAGGAAGACTCCGCCGACCGCGTGATCGAAATGCTCAAGGGCGCCATGGCCGAAAGCCGCCTGGGCTGCCCGGACCGCCTGGCCGTGGACATTGGCCCGGTGATCGACGCCGAAGCCAAGGCCGGCATCGAGAAGCACATCCAGGGCATGCGCGAGAAAGGCCGCTCGGTCTATCAAGTGGCAATCGCCGATGCCGCCGAGATCAAGCGCGGCACCTTCGTCATGCCAACCCTGATCGAACTGGAAAGCTTCGACGAACTGAAGCGCGAAATCTTCGGCCCGGTGCTGCACGTTGTGCGCTACAACCGTCGCAACCTGGACCAGTTGATCGAGCAGATCAACAACTCCGGCTACGGCCTGACCCTCGGCGTGCACACCCGCATCGACGAGACCATCGCCAAAGTCGTGGAAACCGCCAACGCCGGCAATATGTACGTCAACCGCAACATCGTCGGTGCGGTAGTAGGTGTGCAGCCGTTCGGTGGTGAAGGCCTGTCTGGCACCGGCCCGAAAGCCGGCGGCCCGCTGTACCTGTATCGCCTGCTGTCGACCCGCCCGGCCGACGCGATTGGCCGCCACTTCCAGCAGCAGGACGGCGAAGGCAAGCCGGACCGTACCCTGCACGAACAGCTGGTCAAGCCGCTGCACGGCCTGAAGGCCTGGGCCGAGAGCAACCAGCTGGCCGAGCTGGCCGCACTGTGCAGCCAGTTCGCAGGCCAGTCGCAGAGCGGCATCGCCCGCCTGCTGCCAGGCCCGACCGGCGAGCGCAACAGCTACACCATCCTGCCGCGCGAACACGTGCTGTGCCTGGCCGACAACGAGGCCGACCTGCTGGCCCAGTTCGCTGCCGTACTGGCGGTGGGCAGCTCGGCGGTATGGGCTGACGGCGAACCTGGCAAAGCCCTGCGCCAGCGCCTGCCGCGTGAGCTGCAGGCCAAGGTGAAGCTGGTTTCGGACTGGAACAAGGATGAAGTGGCGTTCGACGCCGTGATCCACCATGGCGACTCGGACCAGCTGCGCGGTGTTTGCCAGCAGGTGGCCAAGCGCGCCGGGGCGATCGTGGGTGTGCACGGGCTGTCCAGCGGGGATCACCAGATTGCGCTGGAGCGGTTGGTGATCGAGCGGGCGGTGAGTGTGAACACTGCGGCTGCTGGTGGTAACGCCAGCTTGATGACCATTGGCTGAGGTTGAGGGTTGTTGATAAAGGAGAGCTTCGGCTCTCCTTTTTTATGGACGCTTGGTTTGAAATGTCTGGCGCCTTTATACAACCTGAAAGCAAGCCTTCACGGCCTCATCCCAACTCAGCATCATCCATCAGCGCCTTGGCCATCGCGCTCAAGTTGTGCACAGCCCATCAGCCCCGAGGACAGCTTGCGGGCATCACGGCAAGGAATGCCACACGAGACCAACGCGCTACCCAGAGCACCGAAATAGCTTGAAAGGGGTTGGGAGTATGTTTGGGAAATGGACTACAAGACAGGGTAGAAATCTGAGATTTCCAGGATTTTTGGAGGCGTTACACTGGCAAACCCAACGATCGGTTCATGAGGTTTATCATGATTGCCAACCTGTACGACCCACTGGAGGTCGGAATGACTACAAAGGCCCCAAACAAGTCCAAGGCTGATAACCCGTATATAGAATCTGCCCAGCGCATTCGACAATTGGCTGAGGTCTTCGAACGATACCCTGCTGAGGCGAAAGCATTCCGTGCTCAGCTAGGCATGTTCACCGCCAAAGGTACCCTCAAGGCCAAGTACCGATAAATGTATCAGCAACTCCCGTCACTCGTTCTTGGATTTCATGGCTGTGATCGTAAGACCGGCGAAGCCATTTTGGCAGGTGAGCCAATTTCACCCAGCGTCAATGAATACGACTGGCTCGGTGAAGGGGCCTATCTCTGGGAAAACAGCCCTGAGCGCGCACTCAGCTATGCGCAGTTGATGAAGCGATACAAACGAGGCCAAGGATCTATCAACGACCCATTCGTTGTCGGCGCAGTCATTGACCTGGGGCTTTGCCTCAATTTGACAGAGGAAGGCGCATTGCAGGAGCTTGGGGCGGCTTACTACCTCCTGACCGGTAGCACCGAAAGCCTTCCTGAGAACAAGCCCGGCTTCTCAGGCGACCCTGACAACTTGAAACGCTTCCTGGATTGCGCTGTATTCAAGGCCCTCCACTCCGCCAGAAAACACGTCGGACTAAAACCATACGAGTCGATTCGCTCGCCGTTTCTTGAAGGCGCCCCGCTCTATCCAGGCACGTCATTCCGGCAGCAAACCCACACTCAGCTCTGCGTACGCAGCACCAACTGCATCAAGGGATACTTCCGCCCATTGAATGCTGACGGCACGCTGTTCCAACCCTGAGGGACGCTCCCTGTGCAGTTCACACGAAATGAAGGAGCCTGTGGCTGAACATCATCTGAATCAATCATGGTAGCCAGCCCTTTCGGGGCACTCCTAGACTCGGCTCACGCCCGCCCAAGGACTGCCACCATGCCCGAGACCCTGCTCAGCCCCCGCAACCTCGCCTTCGAACTCTACGAAGTCCTCGACGCCGAAGCCCTCACTCAGCGCCCGCGTTTCGCCGAACACAGCCGCGAAACCTTCGACGCCGCGCTGACCACTGCCCGCACGATCGCCGAAAAGTTCTTCGCTCCGCACAACCGCAAGGCTGATGAAAACGAGCCGCGCTATGTGGACGGCCGGGCCGAACTGATCCCGGAGGTGAAACCCGCCGTCGATGCCTTCCTCGAAGCCGGCTTCCTCAACGCCAACCGCGATTTCGAAGCCGGCGGCATGCAGCTGCCCAGCCTGGTCTCGCAAGCCTGCTTCGCCCACTTCCAGGCCGCCAATGCCGGCACCACGGCCTACCCGTTCCTGACCATGGGCGCAGCCAACCTGATCGAGAGTTTTGGCACCGACGAGCAAAAGCGCCTGTTCCTGCAGCCGATGATCGAGGGCCGCTATTTCGGCACCATGGCGCTGACCGAACCCCACGCCGGCTCATCGCTGGCCGACATCCGCACCCGGGCAGAACCTGCCGGCGACGGCAGCTACCGGCTCAAGGGCAACAAGATTTTCATCTCCGGCGGCGATCACGAACTGTCCGACAACATCGTGCACATGGTACTGGCCAAACTGCCGGACGCACCGCCCGGGGTGAAAGGCATCTCGCTGTTCATCGTGCCGAAATACCTGGTGAACCAGGACGGCAGCCGTGGTCCACGCAATGATGTGCTTCTGGCCGGGTTGTTCCACAAGATGGGCTGGCGCGGTACCACCTCTACCGCGCTGAACTTCGGTGACAACGGCAAGTGCGTCGGCTACCTGGTCGGCCAGCCGCACCAAGGCCTGGCCTGCATGTTCCAGATGATGAACGAGGCACGCATCGGCGTCGGCATGGGCGCGGTGATGCTCGGCTACGCCGGTTACCTGTACTCGCTGGAATACGCCCGCCAGCGGCCGCAGGGGCGGCTGCCGGATAACAAAGACCCACACAGCCCGGCCGTGCCGATCATCGAGCACAGCGATGTGAAGCGCATGCTGCTGGCCCAGAAGGCCTACGTCGAAGGCGCCTTCGACCTGGGCCTGTACGCCGCTCGCCTGTTCGACGACACCCAGACCGCAAGCGAAGAAAGCACTCGCAAGCAGGCTCAGGAATTGCTCGACCTGCTGACCCCTATCGTCAAATCCTGGCCCTCGGCCTTCTGCCTCAAGGCCAACGAACTGGCCATCCAGATTCTCGGCGGCCACGGCTATACCCGCGAATACCCGGTAGAACAGTACTACCGCGACAACCGTCTGAACCCGATTCACGAAGGCACCGAAGGCATCCAGTCGCTCGACCTGCTCGGCCGCAAGCTGGCGCAGAACAATGGCGCCGGCCTCAAGCAACTGATCCGCCTGATCGCCAGCACAGGCGAACGCGCCAGCCATCACCCGAACCTCGACCCGCTGCGCCAGCCGCTGGAGCAATTGGTCAACCGATTGCAAAGCGTGACCCTTGCCCTGCTCGGCGACCTGGCTCAGGGAAAAGTCGCTGGCGCCTTGGCCAACTCGGCCCTGTACCTCAAGGCGTTCGGCCACTGCGTGATCGGCTGGCGTTGGCTGGAACAGGCCATTCACGCCGAGCTTGGCCTACTCACGGGGAACCCCGCCGACCGCGACTTCTACCTCGGCAAGCTGCAAGCGGCGCGTTATTTCCTGACCTGGGAAGTACCGGACTGCCATAATGAGCTGGCATTGCTGGAGGCGCGCGACGACACTTGCCTCACCATGCAGGACGAGTGGTTCTAAGGGGGAGCCACCATGTACACGGAGGCTTCCACATGTTCGATACCAGCGCCCTGCTGCGCCAGCGCTTTGCCGCGCTGCGCAGTACGGCCGAATTGTTTTCCCTGCGCCATGTGAAACAGTCGCACCAGGCGCTGTCGGTTCGCCGCAACGTTGCCGAACCACCCTTCTTCAGCCAGGACGAAGGCGCCATGCTCACCGTGCGGGTCAATGGCGTGGAGGCTTACGCGGCCACCGCCGACCTGTCCCAGGTGGGCCTGCAACACGCGCTGGAGCAGGCCGAGGCCCTTGCCCGGCAGATCGCCCCGCATAGCCTGCTCGACCTGCGCGACCAACCCGTGACCAACGCCCGTCACGACCATGTTTCACCCAACTTCGACCAGCCCGTGCCCTCCCTCGCCGACTGCCTTGGCTTGCTGGCCGCCGAATCGGCCAGCGTACCCAAGGACAGCCGCCTGGTGGACTGGCAGGCGAGCCTGGGCCTGACCCTGGTCGAGCAAACCTACCTGAACTCGGCCGGCGCCGAACTGCGCCATGCCCAGCGTTTCCTGTTCCCGGGGCTGGGCGTGACCGCCAGCGACGGCCAGGACAGCCAGAGCCGCAGCCTGGGCCGCGACAACTTCGGCCAGCAGGGTGGCTTCGAGATCATCGAGCGCTGTGGGTTGGTGGGCGCCGCCCGGCAGGTCGCCGACGAGGCGCTGCAACTGCTGCTGGCCCCCAACACCCCAAGCGGCCCGCGCGACCTGCTGCTGATGCCGGACCAGATGATGCTGCAGATCCACGAGTCCATCGGCCACCCGCTGGAAATGGACCGTATCCTCGGTGACGAACGCAACTACGCCGGCACCAGCTTCGTCAAAGCCAGTGACTTCGGCCACCTGCAATACGGCTCCAGCCTGCTGAACGTGACCTTCGACCCGACCATCGGCGAAGAGCTGGCCAGCTACAGCTTTGACGACGACGGCACCCCGGCCAGCAAGCAGTTCCTGATCCGCAACGGCCTGCTGTTGCGCCCGCTGGGCGGCGCATTGTCGCAATTCCGCTCTGGCCTGGACGGCGTGGCCAACAGCCGCGCCTGCGGGTGGAACCGTGCACCGATCGACCGCATGGCCAACCTGAACATCGAGCCGGGCGACCAGAGCCTGGAGCAACTGGTGAGGGGCATCGAGCATGGCATCCTGATGCGCACCAACCGCTCCTGGTCCATCGACGATGCACGCAACAAGTTCCAGTTCGGCTGCGAATGGGGCCAACTGATCGAGAACGTCAAGAACCCCAACTACCGGGGCATCTCCGCACAGTTCTGGCGCAACCTGGCGGCGGTTGGCGACCGCAGCACCTTCCAGGTACTGGGCACGCCCAACTGCGGCAAGGGCGAGCCCAACCAGGTGGTGCGGGTCGGCCATGCATCGCCCGCCTGCGTATTCCGCCAGATCGACGTATTCGGAGGAGACGCCTGATGAAGCATGCTTTCGAAACCCTGGTCGGGGATGTGCGCGCCGCCCTGCAAACAGGCGAGCAGTTCACCCTCGGCTACAGCGCCGAACAGTCGCAATTCGTGCGTTTCAATCACGCCAAGGTGCGCCAGGCCGGCACTGTCAGCCAGGCCAGCGCGCAACTGCGGTTGGTCCGTGATGGCCGCCAGGCGGAACAGCAGGTGACCTTGAGTGGCGACGCGCAACTGGACCGCCAGCGCCTTGCCGATGCCCTGACGCAACTGCGCCAGACCTTGCCGCTTTTGGCTGTCGACCCTTATCTGCGCCTGGACGAGACCGCCTGGCAGAGCCACAGCTTGCAGGAACACCCCCTGCCCGAGCTGAGCGACGTGCTCGCCCTGCTCGACCGCGAAGCAGGCGAGCTGGACCTGGTCGGTATCTACGCTGCCGGCCCGATCTGCCGGGGCTTTGCCAGTTCGTTCGGCGCCTTTGGCTGGCACCAGGCCAACAGCTTCAACTTTGACTGGAGCCTGTTCCACGAGAATGGCCAAGCGGTAAAGGCCAACTATGCCGGCCAGGTGTGGAACATCGACGACTTCACGGCGCGCCTGCGTCAGGCGCGGGAACAGCTGGGCTTCCTCGGCCGCCCGGCGATCACCCTCAAACCCGGCAGCTACCGTGCCTACCTGGCCCCGGCAGCCATGGACGAAATCGCCGGCATGCTGTGCTGGGGCGGTTTTTCCGCACAGGCCTTGGCCACTGGCAACAGCGCCTTGCAGCGTTTGTACAACGGCGATGCCCGTCTGAGCCCACGGGTGAGTTTCACCGAGCAGGTCAGCGGTTCGCTGAGCCCGGCGTTTTCCGATGAGGGGGCTCCACGCCTGGATGTGCCGTTGATTCAGCAAGGCGAGGCGCAGCAGAGGTTGATCAGTGCACGCAGTGCAGCCGAGTTCGCGTTGCTGGCCAATGGTGCCGACAGTTACGAGTCGCCGTGTGCGCTGAGCCTGGCGCCGGGTAACCTGGCCAGCGAGCAGGTGCTTGAGCGGCTGGGTACCGGGCTGTACATCAGTAACCTGTGGTACCTGAACTACTCTGATCTGCCGGCGGCGCGCATGACGGGGTTGACTCGATTCGCTACCTTCTGGGTGGAAAACGGGCAGATTCAGGGGCCCGTGAGCACCATGCGCTTCGATGACAGCCTGTACAGTTTGCTTGGCAGCCAGCTGGAGGACCTGACCCGCGAGCGCGAGATGATCCTGTCGACCAGCACCTATGGACAGCGCAGTACCGGGTCAAGTCATTTGCCGGGGGCGCTGGTCAAAGGTCTCACACTGACATTGTGACTGGATTTGCTGGCCCTTTCGCGGCTAAAGCCGCTCCTACAAGGATCGCATAACCCGTGTGGGAGCGGCTTTAGCCGCGAAGAGGCCGGCACTGACACACGAGGGAGTCATGCCCGATCGAGCACCGGTCGCCATCGCCTTCTTCATGCAGTCCCTGGACGGCACCATCCTCAACACCGCACTGCCGGCCATGGCCCGCTCGCTGGCCGAAGACCCGCTGCGCATGCAGGGCGTGATCATCGCCTACATGCTCACCGTGGCCCTGCTGATCCCCGCCTCGGGCTGGATCGCCGACCGTTTCGGCACCAAACGCATCTTCTTCAGCGCCATCCTGCTGTTCAGTTTCGGCTCGCTGCTGTGCGCCGCAGCCAATAGCCTGGGCTTTTTGATCTTCGCCCGCGTCGTACAGGGCCTGGGCGGTGCCTTGATGCTGCCGGTCGGCCGCCTGGTGGTGCTGCGCGCCTACCCGCGCAGCGAACTGGTGCGGATCATGAGTTTCATCACCATCCCCGGCCTGCTCGGCCCGCTGCTTGGCCCGACGGTGGGTGGCTGGCTGGTGGAAATCCTCAGCTGGCACTGGATCTTCCTGCTCAACCTGCCCGTCGGCCTGCTCGGCTGCCTGGCCGTGTGGAAGTTCATACCAGACCTGCGCGGCGCCGAGCACACCACGTTCGACGGCCCCGGTTTCCTGCTGTTTGGCGCCGCGATGGTACTGATCACCATCGCCATGGAAGGCCTGGGCGAGCTGCACCTGCCGCACTTGCGGGTGATGTTGCTGCTGTTCGCCGGCATGGCGTGCCTGGCCGCCTACTGGCTGCGTGCCGGGCGCGACCCGGAGCCTTTGTTCTCGCCCAGCCTGTTCCGCGTGCGCACCTTCGCCATCGGCATCCTTGGCAACCTGTTCGCGCGCCTGGGCAGCGGTGCCCTGCCGTTCCTGGTGCCGTTGCTGCTGCAGGTCGCGCTGGGCTACTCACCGGCCCAGGCCGGCATGAGCATGATCCCGCTGGCGGCAGCGGCCATGCTGGCCAAGTCCGTTGCCCGCCCGCTGATCGAGCGCTTCGGTTACCGCATCATCCTCACCGGCAACACCCTGCTGCTGGGCCTGCTGCTGGCCAGCCTCGGGCTGGTCGACGAGCAGACGCCCTACGCCGTGCTGCTGATCCAGTTGGGCTTGCTGGGGGCGGTCAACTCGATGCAGTTCACCGCGATGAACACCGTGACCCTGATCGACCTGGACGACGCCAGCGCCAGCAGCGGCAACAGCCTGCTGTCGGTGGTCGCGCAGCTGGCCCTGAGCCTGGGCGTAGCCTGTGCCGGCGCACTACTCGGTGGCTTCACCGCTGCCGGCAGCGCTGAAGGCGTGGAATCCACCTTGGGCGCCTTCCAGCTGACCTTCGTCACCATCGGCGTGATGGCCATGCTGGCGGCAGCGATCTTCCTGCAACTGGCGCCCACGGACGGAAGGCGTGCCCGTCGTCCGGAAGAACACATGGAGTCGTAGGGCGAATGGCCATGAGGCTGGTAGACTGTGCGGCATTTTTCGCTTCGCACCGCAGGCCAGCCTCGTGACCACCGAATCCACCGCCTTTGCCACTCTGCCGTTGTCCGCCGCCATGCTGGCGAATCTGGACGCCCTCGGCTATGCCTCGATGACGCCGATCCAGGCCCAGAGCCTGCCGGTCATCCTCAAGGGCCAGGACCTGATCGCCCAGGCCAAGACCGGCAGCGGCAAGACCGCCGCCTTCGGCATTGGCCTGCTGAACCCGATCAACCCGCGCTACTTCGGCTGCCAGGCGCTGGTGCTGTGCCCTACCCGCGAGCTTGCCGACCAGGTGGCCAAGGAGCTGCGCCGCCTGGCCCGCGCCGAGGACAACATCAAGATCCTCACCCTGTGCGGCGGCGTTTCGCTGGGCCCGCAAATCGCCTCGCTGGAGCACGGTGCGCACATCATCGTCGGCACCCCGGGGCGTATCCAGCAACACCTGGACAAGGGCACCCTGGTACTCGATGGCCTGAACACGCTGGTGCTGGACGAAGCCGACCGCATGCTCGACATGGGCTTCTTCGACGCCATCGCCAGCATCATCGGCAAGACCCCGTCGCGCCGCCAGACCCTGCTGTTCTCGGCCACCTACCCGGCCGGCATCAAGCAACTGGCCGCCGACTTCATGCGCAACCCGCAGCAGGTGAAGGTCGAAAGCCTGCACACCGACAACCAGATCGAACAGCGCTTCATCGAGATCGACCCGCAGCAGCGCCTGGAGGCCGTCACCCGCGTGCTCGGCCACTACCGCCCGCAGTCCTGCGTGGCGTTCTGCTTCACCAAGCAACAGTGCGAGGACGTGGTTGCCCACCTGACCGCCAAGGGCATCGTCGCCCAGGCGCTGCACGGCGACCTGGAGCAGCGCGACCGCGACCAGGTGCTGACCATGTTCGCCAACCGCAGCAGCTCGGTGCTGGTGGCTACCGACGTGGCCGCGCGCGGCCTGGATATCGATGGCCTGGACATGGTCATCAACGTGGAGCTGGCGCGTGATGCCGAAATCCACGTACACCGTGTGGGCCGTACTGGCCGTGCGGGTGAGAAAGGTGTTGCAGTCAGCCTGGTGGCACCGGCCGAAGGCCACCGCGCCCAGGCCATCGAGGAGCTGCAGAAGAGCCCGCTGCGCTGGGACCAGCTGGACAGCCTGAAGAACAAAGGCGGCGAGCCGCTGCTGCCGGTGATGAGCACCCTGTGCATTGCAGCCGGGCGCAAGGACAAGCTGCGTCCGGGCGATATTCTCGGGGCACTGACCGGTGATGCCGGCATCCCGGGCAAACAGGTGGGCAAGATTGCCATCTTCGACTTCCAGGCGTTCGTTGCCGTGGAGCGGGCGCTGGCCAAGCAGGCCATGCAGCGGCTGAACAGCGGCAAGATCAAGGGCCGCGCCCTGAAAGTCCGTATCGTCTGATATTTTTTGGGGCTGCTTCGCAGCCCATCGCAGACAAGCCAGCTCCCACAGGAGCTCCGCAGGCCCAAGGCTTGTGCAGTACCTGTGGGAGCTGGCTTGCCTGCGATGGGCCGCACCGCGGCCCCGGCTATCCATGAGGTAACACCGTGCACTCCACCGACGTGATCATCC
>JADHEF010001829.1_pt1 | contig 11450 bp, 10 predicted proteins | sample 8952391 | NCBI WGS metagenome assembly JADHEF01 (sample SAMN16124439, study PRJNA663245) | bioreactor sludge metagenome | isolation source: sludge (nitrite) | place: India:Bengaluru | collected 2019-02-28
GTACCCGAAGGTCAGCCACAGTTTTATCCGCCGCGAGATCCTGGCGCTGGAGCGTCAGGGTGTAGAGGTGCAACGCATCGCCCTGCGGGGATGGGACGCCGAGTTGCAGGATGCCGAGGATACGGCCGAACGCGACAAGACCCGTTATGTGCTGCGGGCTGGTGTAAAGGGCTTGCTCAGGCCCACGTTACAGGTGCTGCGAGCACAGCCCGGGCGGTTTTTCCAGGCCCTGTGGCTGGCCATGCGCCTTGGCCTGCGCGCCGACCGCGCCTGGCCCTACCACCTGGTCTACCTGGCCGAAGCTTGCCAGGTGCTGCAGTGGCTGCAGGCCAGTGAGGCGAAACACGTGCATGCCCATTTCGGCACCAACTCCACCGAGGTGGTCATGCTGACCAACCAGCTGGGCGGGCCGGCTTACAGTTTTACCGTGCATGGGCCGGAAGAGTTCGACAAACCACAGTTCCTGCACATGGGTGAAAAGGTGCGGCGAGCCGCCTTTGTTGCAGCGGTCAGTTCGTACGGGCGCAGCCAGCTGTTCCGCTGGGTGGCGCACGAGCATTGGCCCAAGGTAAAGGTGGTGCATTGCGGCCTGGAGCGGGGTTTCCATGAGGTGGCGCCGGTCGATGTACCGTCGGTACCACGGCTTGTTTGCGTGGGGCGCCTGTGCGAGCAGAAAGGCCAGCTGCTGTTGCTTGAGGCGGCGCGTCAGCTTGCTGCGCAGTCGATTGACTTCGAACTGGTGTTGGCGGGTGACGGTGAAATGCGCCAGCAGATCGAGGCCCTGATTGCTCGGCATGGCTTGCAGCAGCGCGTACGCATCACTGGCTGGATCAGCAGTGCACAGGTGCGCGAAGAAATCCTTGCCGCCCGCGCGCTGGTATTGCCCAGCTTCGCCGAAGGCCTGCCGGTGGTGATCATGGAGGCCATGGCCTTGCGCCGGCCCGTGCTGACCACCTATGTGGCGGGCATCCCCGAGCTGGTGCGCCCGGGCGAGAACGGCTGGCTGTTCCCCGCTGGCGCTGTCGACGAGCTGGCTGAAGCCATGGCGGATTGCCTGTGCCAACCGGCCGACGTGCTGCAGCGCATGGGCGAGGCCGCCTATCAGCGTGTGCTGCAGCGGCATGATATCGACACCGAAGCGGCCCGGCTGGCCGCTTACTTCAAGGCATCCGCATGATAAGTGTATTGAGTTGGTTATTGGGCCTGCTGACGGTCATCGTCCTTGTGCCTGTGTCGATTTTTTTTGTACAGATGCTGCTGGCATGTCTGCCACCACGCGCGCAGTACCTGGGCCATAGTCTGCGCCCCCGGGTGGCGGTGCTGGTACCTGCCCACGATGAGGCTGCGATCATTCGCGCAACGCTGGCGAGCATTGCCCCGCAATTGCTTGAGGGTGACCGCTTGCTGGTGGTGGCAGACAACTGCACCGATGACACCGCGCAGCTGGCCCGCGACGCCGGCGCCGAGGTGGTGGAACGCTTCGACTCGGTGTTGCGTGGCAAAGGCTATGCGCTGGACTTCGGCGTGCGTCACCTGGCTGAGCAGCGTCCCGAGGTGGTGATTGTGGTGGATGCCGATTGCCAGGTGGGTGAGGGGGCGATTGACTGCCTGGCGCGTCGCTATCACCAGACCCAGCGCCCGGTACAGGCGCTGTACCTGATGCGTGCGCCCGTGGGTGCCGGGCTGAAAGTGCAGGTCGCCGAGTTTGCCTGGCGGGTAAAAAACCTGGTGCGCCCGCGCGGGTGGGCGAGGCTGGGCTTGCCCTGCCAACTGATGGGTGCGGGCATGGCATTCGGCTGGCACGACCTGACCTTGATCAACCTTGCCAATGGGCACCTGGTAGAGGACGTGAAACTGGGCCTGGACCTGTGTCAGCAGGGCAAGCCTCCCGTGTTCTGCCCTGAGGCATTGGTCACCAGCCAGTTTCCTGCCAGCCAGCAAGGCCTGAACAGCCAGCGCACCCGCTGGGAGCATGGCCACCTGGGCTTGATGCTGGCCGATGCACCCAAGCGTGCGTTGGCCGCCGTGAGCCAAGGCAACGGCAGCCTGCTGGCGATGACCCTCGACTTGCTGGTGCCGCCTTTGGCGTTGTTGGTGCTGACCTTGCTGGGGCTCAATCTGGTGGCTTGGCTGGCGTACTTGCTGTTCGATGTTGCCGCGCCAGCGTGGATCGCCCTGATAGCGTTGGGCATGCTCAGCCTTGCGGTTGTGCTGGCCTGGGCGCGCTTCTGCCGTGAGCTGATCCCGTTTTCTGTCTTGCTTTACGCACCGTTCTACGCGGCAAAGAAAATCCCTTTGTACCTGGGGTTCCTGATCAAGCGCCAGGTCGAGTGGGTGCGCTCAAAACGGGATGATGACTGATGGCACTGTGGCAATGGCAGAATCGCTGGCAACGCATAATCGACGCGCTAGAGGTGGTGCCCGACAGCGGCGCGGCTCAGCGCCTGCTCGACAGGCTGGCTGCCCCGCAAGCCGCGACCGTGCTGGGCTTTGTCAATGCGCATGCGATGAACCTGGTGGTCCGTGACGGCGCCTACTGCCAGGCACTGTCGGCAGCCGACGTGCTGCTGCGCGACGGCTCCGGCATGGCCATCCTGTATCGGCGCCTGGGCCTGGCACCCGGGCTGAACATGAACGGGACTGACTTCATTCCCAGGCTCATGGCCGCATACCGTGGGCGCAAGGTCGCATTCTGGGGCACCCGACAACCCTACCTGAACCAGGCCGTGCAGCGGTGTGAAGCCGAGTTTGGTGTAGTACCCGTGTCGGTTCATGACGGCTTCGCCAGCCTCGAAGCCTACCTGCAACTGGCCCGTGAGCAGCAGCCCGAGCTGATCGTGCTGGGCATGGGCATGCCCAAGCAGGAGGCAGTGGCGGCCAGGCTGGCAGCCGTTGGCGGGCCGTGCCTGATCGTGTGTGGTGGGGCGATCCTGGACTTTCTCGGCGGCAAGGTCAGCCGGGCACCGCATTGGCTAAGGCGGCTGGGGGGAGAGTGGGCGTACCGGCTGTTGCGCGAGCCAAAACGCCTGTTCATGCGCTATGTGGTAGGCAACCCGCTGTTCCTGCTGCGCACCCTGCTTTACCGCAAGGCCGCCGATTCGGCCAGGGGCACTGTGTGAATCGGCCAAAATCCGCGCTGATGGCGGGTGGCTGCTACAGTGAGAGCAGTGGCTTGGGGGCTGCACGATCTTGCTTATCTGGCGTTGTACACGCTGTTTTCAAGACTTGATGCTTGATGGAAGGCACTGGCTACGCTCACACAGATGAGGTCTGAAATGGTTTTCGAACCCAGAAGCAGTCGTTCCTTACTCCAAAGAAGAAGCAGCGTAAGTAACGCCATTCAGGCAGGGCTCGATGGCATTGCAGTCACCGGTATTGCCTGGTATCTCATCTACGACCAGTTTGGTTACATTACCTCCGATTATGTAATCATGCTGCTGTTGCTGATTGGCGCACTGGCCGTCATTTACGACCATTATGCGATCTACCGCACCAATGTCGGGCTTTCGATCAAAGCCTTCCGCCTGTTCAAGGCCTGGTCGGCAACGTTCTGTTTTCTCGTGGTCATGGCCTTCCTGACCAAGCAGAGTGAAACGTACTCGCGGTTGTTGGTGGTGCAGTTGTTCATCATTGGCTACATCGCGCAGTTGTTCCTGCACTTTGCCGTTCGTGAATTGCAAAAGCGGTTTACCGCCCATGCACGCCTGGATAACGCGCTGATTATCGGCGACGGCGACCTGGCGAATTTTCTTTATCAGAAAATCAGCAACAACCCCTGGTTTGGTGAACGGGTATTGGGGTGCGTACTGCTCGGCAAGGGCGACGGGCAGGGGCGTGACAACGGCGAGGGCAAGCAGCGCCTGCCTGTACTGGGGCACATTGCAGACCTGGATGAAATCGTCGCCCAGCATGGTATACGCACCGTTTACCTGGTTACGCCGCTCGGTGGCTCCGAGGTCATCAACGATGTCTACTTCAAGTTGCTCGACAAGTGCATCGCGGTGAACTGGGTGCCGGATATCTTTTCGTTGCGCCTGATCAACCACAGTGTGCGGGAAATTGCCGGGATTCCTGTACTGACCTTGTCGGAAACGCCACTGACGGGCATGAGCCTTTTCCTGAAAAACCTTGAGGACAGGGTGCTGGCAGCAGTCATTCTACTGTGCGCTTCGCCTGTATTGCTGACGGTTGCGCTGGCCATCAAACTCACCAGTCCCGGGCCGGTGTTCTTCCGCCAGGAACGCACGGGCTGGACCGGGGAATCGTTCCGGATCTGGAAATTCAGGAGCATGCATGTCCACCAGCCCGAAGGTGGTGTGGTCAAGCAGGCACAGAAGAATGACCCGCGGCTTACCCGGATTGGCGCCTTCATTCGTCGCACCAGCCTGGATGAATTGCCACAGCTGTTCAATGTGCTGACCGGGGAAATGTCGCTGGTCGGGCCGCGACCGCATGCGCTGCAGCATGACACCTTGTATTCGCAGGACATCGTTGATTACTTTGCCCGCCACAACATCAAGCCCGGCATGACCGGCTTGGCCCAGGTACGTGGTTTCAGGGGAGAGACCAAGGATATCGAGCAGATGATCCAGCGGGTGGACTCGGACATCGAGTACATCAACAACTGGTCGCTGTGGCTGGACTTCGTGATTCTGGTGCGCACCCTTAATGCCTTTACCGGCAAGCAGGCTTACTGAATAGCAAATCTCGTAAGCACGCCGCGTATCCTGTGGGGGCGGGTTTACCCGCGAAGAATTCGACACGGTGTATGGCACCGGCTCCGCCGGTGTTCGCGGCTGAAGCCGCTCCTACACGTACAGTGTCAGCACGAAAGGTGGGCTATTCCTTGTTCAGCGGGTGCAATTCCCGAAATCCTCGCGCTTCCTCCACCAGCCAGTCATGCACCGCCCGGGCCCCAGGCTGGTTCAACCCGCCCGGCGGATAATGCACCACGTAGCGTTTGTGGTTGGCGATCGGCACGCCGAACGGCACGATCAATGCGCCGCGCTCCAGCTCGTCATTCAACAGTGTGCGACGGGCGATCGCTACGCCGATGCCGGCGATGGCCGCTTCGATGGTCAGGTGGTTGCGGTTGAAGGTGTGCCCACGCCGCACATCCAGGCCGGCGGCGCCAATACCCTCCAGGTAGAACTCCCACTCCGCATACTCCGAACTGCCACGCCATGCCGTGATGTCGTGCAGCAGCGGGTAGTGCGCCAGGTCCGCCGGCCCATGCAGCGGCGGGCGCCCGCGTAGCAGGGTAGGTGAGCACACCGGAAAGATCTGCTCGTCCAGCAGCGGTGTCGAGAGCATGCCTGGGTAGCTGCCATCGTTCAGGTCGATAGCCAGGTCGAAATCGCCTGGGGTCAATGCCTGGGCACTGTCCTCGGCCACCAGGCGCAGCTCGATGTCCGGGTAACGCTGCTGAAAACGCGGCAGGCGCGGGGTGAGCCATTTGGCCAAAAATGACGGGATCGAGCGCACGCGCAAGGTGCCGCGGATTTCACCGGCATCCAGGCGCAACAATTCGGCCTCGATGCTGCCGTAGGCTTCTGCCACCGTCTGGGCCAGGCGTTGCCCTTCGGCACTCAGCTCCACACCGCGTGCCCGACGCAGGAACAGCCGGTAACCCAGGCGCTCTTCCAGCTGGCGCATCTGCTGGCTGACAGCACCTGGGGTAATGTGCAGCTCCTCGGCGCAGCGGGTGAAGGACAGGTGCCGGGCTGCGCAGGCGAATACATGCAGCCAGACAAACACCTGACCATTGAGTTGTCGTCGCATCGTTTAGTACCACTAAAGCCTTGCTTAGAAAGATTCGTTGGTCATTCGTGAATGAGCGCGTCAGTATCGCGCAAAATCGCAATACCGCTCAATTTCTTCAGATAACCGTGCCGTGGATTCATCTCAGGGTACGGTCAGGCATTAGCATGGCTATCAGTGTTTTCGACCTTTTCAAAATCGGCATCGGGCCGTCCAGCTCTCACACCGTCGGCCCGATGCGGGCAGCCGCGACGTTCGCCCAAGCCCTGCGTGAGCAGGGGGTGCTGACGCGGGTAACGCGCGTTGAAGTGCGGTTGTATGGCTCGCTGTCGGCTACCGGGGTTGGCCATGCCACCGATCGCGCCTGCCTGCTGGGCCTGATGGGCCAATGGCCAGACCGGATCGACCCGGCCACCATCGATTCGCGTATCAGCCAGGTGCTGCAGGAGCATTGCCTGATATTGGATGGCAGCCACCCGCTGGCCTTCGAGTATGGCCGTGACATGTTGCTGCTCGACGAAAACCTGCCTCATCACCCCAATGCCATGAGCCTGGAGGCGCTGGACGGGCAGGGCACCCTGCTGTGCCAGACCTACTATTCAGTGGGCGGTGGGTTTATCGTCGAGCAGGCCGAAATCGATGCCCCTGCCGCCGAAAGCAATGCAGTGATCCTGCCGTATGAATTCGACAGTGCGGCCCAGCTGCTGGCCTTGTGCAAAACCCACGGTTTGAGCGTTGCACAACTGATGATGGCCAACGAACGTGCCTGGCGCCCGGAAGCCGAAGTGCGTGAAGGTTTGCTGCGTATCTGGGCGGCCATGCAGGAGTGCGTTCAGAACGGCCTGCGCAACGAAGGCATCCTGCCGGGTGGGCTGCACGTCAAACGCCGCGCCGCGCGGCTGCATCGCAGCTTGCAGGAACTGGGCAAGCCCAACGTGATTGGCTCGACCCTCAGCGCCATGGAGTGGGTGAACCTGTTCGCCCTGGCGGTCAATGAAGAGAATGCTGCCGGTGGGCGCATGGTCACTGCACCAACCAACGGTGCGGCGGGTATTATCCCGGCGGTGCTGCACTACTATATGAAGTTCAACCCCAGTGCCAATGACGCGGAGGTGGTGGACTTCCTGCTCGGCGCCGCAGCGGTCGGTATTTTGTGCAAGAAAAACGCGTCGATCTCCGGGGCCGAAGTCGGCTGTCAGGGTGAGGTGGGCTCAGCGTGTTCGATGGCCGCTGCCGGCCTGGCGCAAGTGCTGGGTGCAACACCGCCACAACTTGAGAACGCCGCCGAGATTGCGCTGGAGCACAACCTCGGGCTGACCTGTGACCCGGTCGGGGGCCTGGTGCAGGTGCCGTGCATCGAGCGCAATGCAATTGCTGCGGTAAAGGCGATCAATGCCGTACAGATGGCGTTGCGTGGGGATGGCGAGCACTTCATCTCACTTGACCGGGTAATCCGCACCATGCGTGATACCGGGGCGGACATGCACGCCAACTACAAGGAAACCTCGCGCGGCGGTTTGGCGGTTGCATTCGTAGAGTGCTAACAGGCTAGATCAGGATCAGGGCCGCAAAGCGGCCCTAAACTTAACGAGCCTTCTGCTTCGCTGCCAGGAAGCTGGCACGCATGTCCTTGGCCCAACCATCCAGCACTGGCTTTACGTCATTCAAGGTCAGCTTCTGGGTATCGTTCTCCAGTTCCTGCCCCGTACCTTTGCGCACCACCTGGGCCAGCACCTTCTGGCTGGCACCATCAAGGAACGCGGCCTCCACGCCGACATCCACTTCCTGATCACGGCCACCCATGGCAGTGTTCACGCCCGCCGAAATCAGTGCGATAGGGATGACTTCGTAAGGCTTCAGGCCTTCGTTGCTGGTCGACACCGCTGTAATGGCAGGGCGCACCACGATCACTCCCGGGCCTGGCCCCTTGGCCAGCGGCATCACGCTGCCCATTTCACGGCGCAAGGCTTCATTGAAGTAACGCGTGACTTCTTGCAGCGTCTGCTGCGAAATCACCGCCGTTGGCTGTGGCTTGGGGTAGAACTGGCTGGGCTCGATGAATACCTGACTGTACTGGTTGACGTTAACGTTGGGGTCGATCCAGCGCATCACCGGGTCACCCGAAGGGCTCTTGGCTTCCTGCAGGCGGCTGTAATCCTTGAGGAAGCCGGAATAGTCCTTGGGGTCCACGCTTTTGCTGGAGCAGGCGGCCACGGCAAGCAGCGCGGCGCACAACAGGGTAATGCGAGGCAGTGATTTCATGATGGAGGTGCATCCATGAGAGGTCGGCCAGAACAACGCTAGCAGGTACGCGACAGTTGGCCAGCCAGGGAGTTCAATCAGTTGCGATAAGCAGTACGGCAGTCGGGCCTGACGGCGTTGCAAATTCCTACAAAGCCATCGGAAGTGGCTGGCTTTAACCTTGTTATCACTCTTGGAAACTATGCCCGCTACGGGTATGGTAAGAGGTAACTCATGGAGATTTTCAAGCGCAAGGACTTCGCGCGCTGGCAGGCGGCCCGCAGGCTCACTGATGAAACGCTGTGCCAGGCAGTAGAAGAGATGCGAAAAGGCCTGGTCGATGCAAGGCTGGGTGGCGAATTGTTCAAAAAGCGTGTGGCAGCGCAAGGGGCGGGCAAGCGTGGCGGCTATCGAACCTTGCTATCGGCCAGAATTGGCAATCGATGTGTTTTTCTGCATGGCTTCGCCAAAAGCGACCAGGCAAACATCACGCTGGAAGAGCAGAAAGCGTTGAGATTCGCGGGCAAGGTTTTTCTTGATTTATCACCGCTGGCGCTCTGTCGGGCGTTGCAGGCGGGCGTATTAGTGGAGGTCTGCTGTGAGCAGCGAACTGGTTGAGTCATTACGTGAGGACCTCGTTGCCCTTCATGAGGCGGGGGCGATTGGCAAGGTTACCCTTCGGGATTACGAAGCGCTGTGTCCCGCGCCAGTGCTGGATTTCAGTGCGGTGGATATACGCCGGTTGCGCGAGGCACTCAATTTCAGCCAACCGGTCTTCGCTATGCACCTTCATACGAGTGCATCAACGGTACGTAAATGGGAGCAAGGGGAAACGCGTCCATCGGGACCAGCTTTGAAGCTGCTTAATATCATAAAGAACAAAGGGCTACAGGTTATTCTTTAAGCTGATTATACGATTTTAATAAAAATCAATAAGTACAGTCGCTTAAGTCTAATATTTTAGATTTCACTTTATATTTCACTGACCAGTGCCGGCGCCTGCTGATCCAGGAGGCGCCTGCCCAAGCAGCATCCCGTCTGTTGATTAACCCAAGGCTTCGCGCAACCGGTACCACAGCATGCCCAGTGCCAGCAGCGGCGAGCGCAGTGCCTTGCCGCCGGGGAAGGTCAGGTGTGGCACGGCGCTGAACACATCCAGGCCATGGCTATGGCCGAGGGCGATGCTCTCGGCCAGCAGTTTCGCCGTCCAGTGCGTCACGTTCAGCCCATGCCCGGAGTAGCCTTGGGCGTAGTACACGTTCGGGTGCTGGCTCAGGCGCCCAACCTGGGGGAAGCGGTTGGCGGTGATGCCGATCATGCCGCCCCACTGAAAATCGATGCGCACATTGGCCAGCTGGGGGAACACCTTCAGCACCTTGGGCCGCATATAGGCCGCGATGTCCTTGGGGTCGCGCCCGGAATAGTGGCAGGCGCCGCCAAACAGCAGGCGGCGGTCGGCGGTGAGGCGGTAGTAGTCCAGGCCGACCTTCTGGTCGCACAGCGCCATGTTCTGCGGAATCAGGCTGCTGGCCAGTGCTTCGGGCAATGGTTCGGTGGCCACCACGTAACTGCCGGCTGGCAGCACCTTGCCGCTCAGGCGTGGCTCCAGCTCGTCGAGGTGGGCGTTGCAGCCGAGCACCAGGCTACTGGCCCGCACCTTGCCGCGAGCCGTGTGCAGGGTGACGCAAGGCCCGTGCTCGATGCGCAATACCGGGCTTTGCTCGAAAATGCGTACACCCAGGCCGTGCGCGGCACGGGCCTCGCCCTGCACCAGGTCGAGCGGGTGCAAGTGGCCCGAGCCCATGTCGACCAGACCGCCGGCGTACTGGTCGCTGGCGACAATCTCGTTCAACTGCTCGGCATCGACCAGGCGTGTTGCATGGCGATAACCCAGCGCAGCGAGGTCGTCCTGTTCATCCTTGAAGGCAGCGAACTGGGCCGGTGTATTGGCCAGTTCGCAGAAACCCCAACGCAGGTCGCAGGCAATACCGTAGCGGGCGATACGCTCGGCCACCAGCGCCACCGAATCGATGCCGGCCTGCTTCAGGTAACGCACGCCGTCCTGGCCAACATGCCGGGCGAAACCGCTGACATCATGGCCAATACCGCGAATCAGCTGGCCGCCATTGCGCCCACTGGCGCCCCAGCCGATGCGCCGGCCTTCCAGCAGCACCACCGAAAGGCCACGCTCGGCCAGCTCCAGCGCCGTATTGACCCCGGTCAGCCCGCCGCCGACCACGCACACGTCAGCCGTCAGTTCGCCGTCCAGGCTGGGGTAGGGTGCCGCATCGCGCGCCGTGGCGGCGTAGTACGAAGCGGCGTGTTGAGTATTGAAAGACATGGGCGTTCTCGACTCAGCGGTTGGACTTGATCTTGCTCCAGGATCGGGTCATGACGCGCATGATCTGACCGTGGCGCTGACCTTGGCGATCACCTTGGGGTCGAGCAGGTAGTTGATGAATGCCAGGGCCTGCTCGGGGTTGCTGGCGTCTTTGGGGATGGCCAGCAGGTCGAACCACAGGTTGCTGCCTTCCTTGGGAATGCTGTAGGCCACTTTCACGCCGTTCTTCGCTTCCACGGCACGGTTGGCGGCCTGGAACACGTCGCCGGAGTAGCCGAAGGCCACGCAGACATCGCCATTGGCCAGGTCGGAGACGTATTTGGATGAATGGAAGTAGGTGATGTAGGGGCGCAGCTCTAGCAGGCGGGCTTCGGCCTTGGCGTAGTCGGCCGGCTTTTCGCTGCGCGGGTCCATGCCCAGGTAATTGAGGACAGCCGGGAACAGTTCATCGGGCGAGTCCATGAAGGCCACGCCGCACTGTTTGAGCTTTTTCAGGTTTTCCGGCTCGAACAGCACCGCCCACGAGTCGATATGGTCCACGCCCAGAGCCGCCTTGACCTTGTCGACGTTGTAGCCGATGCCATTGGTACCCCACAGGTACGGCACCGCGTACTGGTTACCGGGGTCGTTCTGTTCAAGCTGCTTGAGCAGCTTGGGGTCCAGGTGCTGCCAGTTCGGCAGCTTGCTGCGGTCCAGCGGCAGGAAAGCACCGGCCTGGGCCTGGCGGGCGAGGAAGTGGTTCGACGGCACTACCACGTCATAACCGGTGCGCCCGGCCAGCAGTTTGCCTTCGAGGGTTTCGTTGGAGTCGAACACGTCATACACCACCTTGATCCCGCTGCTGGCCTGAAAATCGGCCAGGGTGGTGTCACCAATGTAGTCGGTCCAGTTGTACACGCTGACCGAAGGGGTGGCGTGGGTGGTGGTGGCGAACAGCAGGGTGAATGCAGCGGGTATCAGGGCTTGCAGATGACGCATGGGGACACCTCGTAGGTCTTGTTCTTCGAGTTCGGTGCAGGGGGGCTTTAAGCCCCCCAAGGTGGGTCAAACGCTGAGCATCAGGAACTCGCGCTCCCACGAGCTGATCACGCGCTTGTAGTTCTCGTGC
>JADHEF010001837.1_pt1 | contig 11439 bp, 9 predicted proteins | sample 8952391 | NCBI WGS metagenome assembly JADHEF01 (sample SAMN16124439, study PRJNA663245) | bioreactor sludge metagenome | isolation source: sludge (nitrite) | place: India:Bengaluru | collected 2019-02-28
GTCAATGCGGCCGACGTGGCGGAGGGCGCCATCGCGCGCATCGCGGCGCTGAAGAATACGGTGATCCCGGAGGGCGTCGAGGTCACGGTGACCCGCAACTACGGCGAAACGGCCACCGAGAAGGCCCAAAAGCTGATCGGCAAGCTGATCTTCGCCACGGCCTTCGTCGTCGCGCTGGTCTTTTTTGCGCTCGGCCGGCGCGAGGCGGTGATCGTCGGCGTCGCCGTGACGCTGACCCTGGCTGCGACGCTGTTCGCGTCCTGGGCCTGGGGCTTCACGCTGAACCGCGTGTCGCTGTTCGCGCTGATTTTCTCCATCGGCATCCTGGTCGATGACGCCATCGTGGTGGTCGAGAACATCCATCGCTGGCAGGGCCTGTATCCCGAGAAAACCCTGCTCGACATCATTCCGGGGGCGGTCGATGAAGTCGGCGGGCCGACCATCCTGGCCACGCTGACCGTCATCGCCGCGCTGCTGCCGATGGCCTTCGTGTCCGGCCTGATGGGGCCGTACATGAGCCCGATCCCGATCAATTCGTCGATGGGCATGGCGCTGTCGCTGGCCATCGCCTTCGTGGTGACGCCCTGGCTGGCAGCCAGACTGATGAAATCGCACGGTGCCGGCCATGGCCAGCACCAGCCGTCGAAACTCGATGCCAGGCTCGACAGCACCTTCCGCAAGCTGCTGACGCCCTTCCTCGATCCGTTGAAAGGCGGCGCGGCCCGCGTCAAGCTGGCCATCGCCATCGTGCTGCTGATCGCCGGTTCGGTGTCGCTGGCTTATTTCCAGCTGGTCGTGCTGAAGATGCTGCCCTTCGACAACAAGAGCGAATTTCAGGTGGTGGTCGATCTGCCGGTCGGTACGCCGGTCGAGGAAACCGCCCGCGTGCTGCGTGAAATCGGCGCCGAGCTGGCCAAGGAAGCCGACGTCGTCAATTACCAGGCCTATGCCGGCACGGCCAGCCCGATCAATTTCAACGGCCTGGTCCGCCAGTACTACCTGCGCGCCGTGCCGGAGAAGGGTGACATCCAGGTCAACCTGGCCGACAAGAAGCACCGTTCGCGGCAGAGCCACGAGATTGCGGTATCGGTGCGCGAGCGCATCGAGGCCATCGGCAAGAAGAACGGCGGTGTCGCCAAGGTGGTCGAAGTGCCGCCCGGCCCGCCGGTCATGTCGCCCATCGTCGCCGAGGTCTATGGCCCCGATTACGCTGGCCAGATGGCGGTCGGCAAGCAGGTGCGCGTGGCCTTCGAGCAGACGGCGGATATCGTCGCCATTGACGACTATATCGAGGCGGATTCGCGCAAGTTCGTGCTGCATGTGCTGCAGAGCAAGGCGGCGCAACTCGGGGTGGCGCAGAGCGACATCGTCGAGGTGGTCGGCATGGGGCTGGCCGGCATGGATGTGACGCCAGCGCGCAATACCGAATCGAAATTCGAGATTCCGGTACGTGTGGTTTTGCCGGCTGAAAAACAATCGACGCTCGATGCCCTGCTCAAGCTGCGCGTGCGTTCCCGCGAAGGCCGCCTGGTGCCGGTTTCCGAACTGGTCGAGGTGCGCGACGTGGCGCGCGAGAAGGCGATCTACCACAAGGATCTGCTACCGGTGGTCTACGTGGTCGGCGACATGGGCGGCAAGCTCGATTCGCCGCTCTACGGCATGTTCGACATCCGCAGCAAGGTCAATGGCATGGCCCTCAAGGAAGGCGGCACGCTGGGCGAGTGGTTCATCCGCCAGCCGTCCGATCCCTACGCCGGCTACAGCGTGAAGTGGGACGGCGAGTGGCAGGTGACCTACGAAACCTTCCGCGACATGGGCATCGCCTACGCGGTCGGCCTGATCCTGATCTACCTGCTGGTCGTCGCCCACTTTGGTTCGTACCTGGTGCCGCTGATCATCATGGCGCCGATCCCGCTGACCATCATCGGCGTGATGCCCGGCCACGCGCTGTTCGGCTCGCAATTCACCGCCACCTCGATGATCGGCATGATCGCGCTGGCCGGCATCATCGTGCGCAACTCCATCCTGCTCGTCGATTTCATCAAGCAGCAGGTCGCTGCCGGCATGAACTTCCACGACGCGGTGATCCAGTCCGCCGCCGTGCGTGCCAAGCCGATCGCCCTGACCGCGCTGGCCGCCATGCTCGGCGCGCTGTTCATCCTCGACGACCCGATCTTCAACGGCCTCGCCCTCGCCCTCATTTTTGGCATCCTGGTGTCCACCCTGCTCACGCTGGTTGTCATCCCGGTGCTGTATTTCTCCGCTTTCAGAAAGGAACATCAATGACCATCGAACGTGCAATCCGCATCATGGCCGGCTTCTTCGTCGTGCTCTCCCTGGCCCTCGGCTGGCAAGGCAGCCCGATCTTTGTTTCCGAGTGGTTCCTGGCCTTTACCGCCTTTGTCGGCCTGAACCTGGTACAGAGCGGTTTCACCGGCTTCTGTCCGCCGGAAAAACTGCTCGCCAAAATGGGCTTCAAGCGCGGCAACGGCGGCTCGTGTTGCGGCTGAGCAATAGTCGTAAATCACTTTGAGATCAAGGCTTAGGACTTTGCTCTAAGCGCTTGTTGTTTATGCCTAATATCTTTTCGTGGCGATGACGAAAAATTAGGCTGAAAGTTATATTCGAGTCGGCTACACTTCCGGCCATCGCCTTGTTCCGGTAGCCGAACTTTGAGTCAGAACCCGGCCGTCGCCGGCCGAAAATTCATGATCTTCGCCGTCACGGCGGTCATCCTGGTGTGGAGCCTTATCGCCCACGACCTGTGGGTGCTCAGCCGCTCGGCCATGAGTGGCGATGATCTCGGCGGCGGCCCTGGGGCGGGCATCGACCTGCCGGCCAGGCTGCTCGTACTTCTCCTTGGCATGTTCCTCTCCTGCCTCGTCTGGCAGGCGTGGCGACAACTGCAGCAGGCCGGGCATGAGTCCGCCGCCCACGTCGCCCTGCAACGCCTGATCGTCGATCATGCCTCGGAAGCCATGATGCTGACCGACAGCGCCCAGCGCATCGTGTCGGTCAACGCGGCGTTCACGGCGATTACCGGTTATCACGAGGAAGAGGTGCTCGGCAAGACGCCGACCCGGCTCAGCCCCGACCATCACGGTTTGTCCGGGCATCGCGCCATCTGGGATTTCGTCGCTGAAAATGCAGGCTGGGAGGGCGAGATCTGGGATCGGCGCAAGGATGGCACCCTTTACCCGAAACAGATGCGCATCACCGCCGTTCGCCAGGACGGCGCGCAGGTGTCGCACTATGTGGCGGTGTTCACCGACATCAGCGAAAGCAAGGCGCAGGCGCAGCGGCTGGATTACCTGGCCCGCCACGATCCGCTGACCAACCTGCCCAACCGCCTGGCGCTCGACGCCGATCTGGTGGCTGCCATCAATACGGCGGTGCCGGGCATCGACCGCATGGCCTTGCTCATCATCGACCTCGACAACTTCAAGACCATCAACGATTCGCTGGGGCATGCCGCCGGCGATCGCCTGCTTGGCGAACTGGCGCGTCGCCTGGGCGCCCAGATGGACCAGTCCAGGCGGCTTTACCGGCTGGGCGGCGACGAGTTCGTGGTCTTCATCGACGACCTGCCGGGCGAGGAAAGCGTCATCGAATTGGCGAATCGCCTGATCCGCGTGATCGGCGAGTCGGTCGATCTCGATGGCCATGTCCTGCATACCACGCCGTCGATCGGCATCAGCCTGTACCCGGAGGATGGCCGCGATGCACAGGCCCTGATCCGTAACGCCGATACCGCGATGTACCACGCCAAGGCCAATGGCCGGGCCAATTACAAATTCTTCACCGAGCCGATGAATGCCGCCGCCACCAAGCGCCTGCATCTGGAGAGCGAACTGTGGCGCGCGCTGGCCGATAACCAGCTGGTGCTGCACTAGCGGCCACAGATCGACCTGCTCAGCGGCAAGGTGGTCGGCGTCGAAGCCCTGGTTCGCTGGCGCCACCCGCAGCGCGGCCTGGTCGGCCCGGCCGAGTTCATCCCGGTCGCCGAGGAATGCGGCCTGATCCTGCCGCTCGGCCACTGGGTGCTGCTCACCGCCTGCCGCCAGGTCAAGGCCTGGCTCGACCAGGGCATCGACATGGGCGAAATGGCGGTCAATATTTCTGCCCACCAGTTCCGCCAGCCGGAATTCGTCCAGTCGGTACGCGGCATCCTCGCCGAGACAGGCCTGCCGGCCAGCCGCCTGGAGCTGGAAATCACCGAAAGCACCATCATGCACGGGGTCGACGAGGCCATCGCGACCATGAAGGAATTGCGTGCCATGGGCCTGCGCCTGGCGATCGACGATTTCGGCACCGGCTACTCGTCGCTCGCCTACCTGCGCCGCTTCCCGCTCGATCGCCTGAAAATCGACCGCGCCTTCCTGGCCGATATCGAGACCGATCCGGATGCGGCAGCGCTGCTTACCTCCATTGTCCAGCTCGGTCGTTCGCTCGGCCTGCAACTGGTGGCCGAGGGCGTCGAGAACTTCGCCCAGGCCGAGTTCCTGCGCATCCTGGAGTGCGAGCGGGTGCAGGGCTTTCATTTCTACCAGCCGGTATCGGCCGAAGAGGTGGTCGGGTTTGGCTGTTTGCGCCAGTTTTCCCCGCTGCCGGCCTGATTCGCCTTGACCACGGCTTGCCGTGGCCTACAATTTCGAGCTTGTCGACTTGGAGTAGTTCATGAAGATCGGATTCATCGGCCTGGGCATCATGGGACGCCCGATGGCGCTCAATCTCATCAAGGGCGGGCATCAGGTCACCGTCTGGGCGCGGCGAGCCGAATCCATGCAGCCCCTGCTTGTTGGCGCCGGGGCGCGAGCCGCCGTCAGCCCGGCCGATGCCGCGGCCGGCAATGAGCTGGTGATTTCCATGGTGGCCGATGCCCCCGACGTTGCCGAGGTGATGCGCGGGGTAGCGAGCGGTGCCGAGCCTGGCCTGGTGGCCGTCGATATGAGCACCATTGCGCCGGCGGCGGCACGCCGGATCGGCGAGGAACTGGCGGCAGCCGGCATCGATTTTGTCGATGCTCCGGTCTCGGGCGGCGAAGTCGGCGCCATTGCCGGCACCCTGTCGATCATGGCCGGCGGCAGCGAGAGCGGTTTTGCGCGGGCGCAGCCGGCCTTTGCGTGCATGGGCAAGAACATCGTGCATGTTGGCGCCTCCGGTGCCGGGCAGGTGGCCAAGGCCGCCAACCAGATCGTGACCGGCATGGGCGTGCTGGCGGTGGCCGAGGCCTTCGCCTTCGCCAACAAGAACGGCGTCGATGCCGGCAAGGTGCGCGAGGCGCTGCTCGGCGGCTTCGCTTATTCGCGCATTCTCGAAAACCATGGCCAGCGCATGCTCGACCGCAATTTCAAGCCGGGCTTCAAGAGCTGGATGCACGAAAAGGATTTGAACATCGTCATGCAGACGGCGCATGAACTGGGGCTTTGCCTGCCGGGTTCGGCGGCGACGGCGCAGATGTTCAATGCCATGGTCGGCTCCGGCCTGGGCGAGGAAGACTCCATCGCCGTGCTCAAGTTGCTGGAAAAGTTGTCGGGGCAGGCATGAAGGTCGGCTTCATCGGCCTTGGCGTGATGGGTCGTCCGATGGCCCTGCATGTGCAGCGCGCCGGGCATGCGCTGCACGTCTGGGCACGCCGCCCGGAAAGTGTGGCCGGCCTGCCCGCGACGATTTGTGCGACGCCGGCCGAACTGGGGCGGCAATGCGAGGTGGTGTTTACCGTCATCACGTCGAGTGCCGATGTCGAAGCCGTTGCCCTCGGTGCGCACGGCCTGATCGAGGGCATGGCGCCCGGTTCGGTACTGGTCGATTGCTCGACCATCGCGCCGGATGTCGCCCGTCACATCGCGGCCCGACTGGGTGAAAAAGGCATCGCCATGCTCGATGCGCCGGTTTCCGGCGGTGTGCAGGGGGCCGTCGATGCCACGCTGGCGATCATGGCCGGTGGCGAGGCCGACGTGCTGGCGCGCGTCAGGCCACTGCTGCAATGCCTCGGCCAGCGCATCGTGCATATCGGCCCGAATGGCGCCGGCCAGGTGGCCAAGGCCTGTAACCAGATGATCATGGTCGCTGCCATCCAGGCGGTGGCCGAGGCGATGCGCCTGGCCGCTGCGGCCGGGGTCGATTGCGCCAGGGTGAAGGAGGCGCTGGCCGGTGGTTCGGCCGCCTCGCGCGTGCTCGACGTGATGGGCGAGCGCATGGTGCGCCGCAATTTCGCCGCCGGCATCGAGGCCCGCCTGCATCACAAGGATTTCGGCCTGGTGCACGAAGCGGCGCGCCAGTGTGGCATGCCGGTGCCGCTGGCGGCCGTTGTTGATCAACAATTGAATGTATTGATGGCGCAGGGTTGGGGGGCGGACGATACCGCCTCGCTGCTGCGCGTGCTGGAGTTGCTGTGAGCCAGTTCGACCAAATGAGCGATGCGGAAATCGATGCCCGTTTCCGGATCAGTGGCCCCAAGCCGGTGGCTTTCTTGCTGGCCGGCTATGTCAAGGCGCGCGAGCCGTTTTCGGTTCATTTCCAGCACGGCGAGGAGATGTTCCTGAGCACCCTGCTCGATGCGCAGGCCGACAAGAAACGTCTGGTTTTCGATTGCAGCGGCAGTCAGGAAACCAACCGTCGCGTTCTGGCGGCGGAGAAAATCAGCTTCAGCGGACGCCCCGGCGGCGTGCCGGTGCACTTTTCGTCCGGAGCGGTCAGCGAAATCACTTTCGAGGGCGGCAAGGCCTTTGCTGTCGCCCTGCCCGAGTTCGTCGTCCGCCTGCAGCGGCGTGAGTATTTCCGTATCGAGACGCCGCGGGTCAATCCGCTGATCCTGTTCGCCCGCATGCCCGACGGTCAATTGCTCAAATTGGCCGCCCACGACATCTCGGTTTCAGGTATCGGCCTCGATGCGCCGGAACTGCCGGCCGGCATTGAAATCGGCATGGAACTGCCGAACTGCCACTTCGCGCTGCCCGGCGAAAGTCGGGAGTTGTTCTTCAGTGCAACGGTACGCAATTATTTCCAATTCACCAGCCGCAGCGGTGCTGTTTTCTGGCGCATCGGACTGCACTTCAACGACTTGCCGCTCGGCGACGAAAACCGCATCCAGCGTTACATCACCCAGATCGAGCGCGGCCGGCACGAACTGGGCTGATGGTTGTCACCGCATCGCTGCGGTGATGCGTGGTTAGCTCAACAGATGTCGCAGCGGTGGATTTCCACCGTGACGTGCACGATTTCCTCGTGGATGCCGAGCGCTTCGCGTATCTGCAGCGGGGTGAGCGCCGCATCGTGGGTGAGCAGGCTGATGGCGCAGGCGTAGGCGCCGTTGCCGACGCGCCAGACGTGCAGGTCGGTGATCTGCGTGTTGCCGGCTTCGGGCAGGGCGGCGATGACCTCGCGGATTTCAGCGACGACCGGGTGATCCATCTCGCGGTCGAGCAGCACGCGGCCGCTTTGCACGATCAGGTTTTTCGCCCACAGCGCGACCAGCACGGCACCGACCAGGCCGGTCGCCGGATCGAGCCAGGCCCAGTCCCACAACCAGCCGCCGGCCAGTGCGGCGATGGCGAGCACCGAGGTCAGCGCATCGGTGACGACGTGGATGTAGGCCGCCTTCAGGTTCAGATCGTGATGGTGATCGTGTCCGTGGTGGTGATCATGGTCGTGATGATGGTCATGCGCCTGGCCGAGAATCAGCGCACACACCAGATTGACCACCAGGCCGCCGACGGCAACGATCATCGCCTCGGCGTAGTGGATCGGCTGCGGCGACCACAAGCGTTCCAGCGAACCGAAGACCATGGCGGCGGCGACGCCGAGCAGGAAGATGGCGCTGGTGTAGCTGGCCAGCACCTCGATCTTCCAGGTGCCGAAGGCGAAGCTGGGGTCGGCAGCGTACTTGCGGGCAGCGGCATAGGCGAAGGCCGAGAGGCCGATGGCCAGGGCGTGCGAACTCATGTGCCAGCCGTCGGCCAGCACGGCCATCGAGTTGAACCACCAGCCGGCGACGATTTCGACCAGCATGGTGGTGATGGTGATCCACAGTACCAGGCGGGTGCCGCGTTCGGCCGCGGCATTGCCGGTGCCATACTGGTGCTGGTGCGCCCAGCGGGAAATGTCGTGTGTCTGGCTCATTGCTGCCCGTAACCGGAGAATTTGACCAGCACCTCGGCCATTTCGGTTGCCGACAGCAGTACCGGTGCGCCCAGTTGGCAGGCACGCCAGTATTGCTCGCACAGTTCCTCCAGTTCGATGGCCAGGGCCAGCGCTTCGTCGAGGTCGCGGCCGGCGACGAGCAGGCCGTGGTTGGCGAGCAGGCAGGCCTTGCGGTCAAGCATGGCGAGCAGGGCGGCGTCCGACAGCGCCTGTGAGCCGAAGAGGGCGTAGTCGGCGCAGCGGACGGTGTCGCCGCCGAAGCGGGCGATCATGTAGTGGAAAGGCGGAATATCGCGGCGCAGGCAGGCCAGGCTGACGGCGAAGGGTGAATGGGCGTGCAGCACGGCGCCGACTTCCGGGCGGGCAGCGTACAGGTCGCGGTGGAAGCGCCATTCCGACGACGGCTTGCGGGCGCCGACATGCGAGCCATCGAGCGCCATGAGCGGGATGTCGTCGGCGACCAGTTTGTCGTAGGGCATCCCGGTCGGCGTGATGTAGAAGCCGTCGCCATGGCGCAGGCTGACGTTGCCCGAGGTGCCCTTGTTCAGCCCGGCCGGCTGCATGGCGCGGGCGGTGGCGATCAGGTCGTCGCGCCGGTCAGCCACGGGCTTCCTCCGGGTACAAGGCGAGCAGGCCCTCGCGGCTGGCGGCGCAGGTGCCGCGCTCGGTGATGATGGCCTTGACCAGCCAGTTCGGCGTTACGTCGAAGGCCGGGTTGGCGACATCCTCGCCGGCCGGCAACTGGCGCAGGGCGGTGGGTTGGGCGTGCTGGTCGAGGCCATGCACCAGGCGGAATTCATCGCCGTCGCGCTCCTCGATGGGAATGTCGGCGCCTTCCGGGCAGGCGAAATCGAGCGTCGAGCGCGGCGCGGCGACGTAGAAGGGAATGCCGTTGTCGGCGCAGGCCAGCGCCTTGAGATAGGTGCCGACCTTGTTGGCGACGTCGCCGTTGGCGGCGATGCGGTCGGCGCCGACGATCACCACGTCGACCTTGCCCTGGCGCATGAGCAGGCCGGCCGCGTTGTCGGCGATCAGGGTGTGCGGCACCCCGTGCTGTTCCAGTTCCCAGGCGGTGAGCAAGCCCTGGTTGCGCGGCCGGGTTTCCGACACCCAGACATGCACCGGCACGCCGGCATCGTGCGCGGCATAGACCGGCGACAGGGCGGTGCCCCAGTCGACGGTGGCCAGCCAGCCGGCGTTGCAATGGGTCATCACGTTCAGGGTCTGGCCGTCGGCGACGATCAAATCCTTCCACAGCTTCAGGCCGTGCTGGCCGATGGCGGCGTTCTGCGCCACATCCTCTTCGGCGATGGCGGCGGCCTCGGCCCAGGCCGCCTCGCAGCGGGCTTCCGGGGCGAGCGGGCGGAGGTGCTTTTCCATGCGGGCCAGCGCCCAGTGCAGGTTGACCGCCGTCGGGCGAGTGGCGCCGAGCACCGCGATGGCTTTGTTCAGCCGGGTGTCGGAAGCCTCGAAATCGAGCGCGATGGCCAGGCCGTAGGCGGCGGTGGCGCCGATCAGCGGGGCGCCGCGCACCTGCATGGCGCGGATGGCGTGGGCTGCCTCGTCCAGCGTGGCGACGCGCACCCAATGCAGGGCGTGCGGCAGGCGGGTCTGGTCGATGATGTCGATGGCGCGCTGGTCGGGACGGGCGCGCAGGGTGCGGGTGGGGATGCCGTCGATCTTCATGGGGCGCATTGTGGCATAGTGCCCCTTTCCCCCAAACCTGCCTGCATCATGGAAACACCTGTCCGCATCGATTCCCGCTTCCCGAACATGGGAACGACCATCTTCACCGTGATGAGCCGGCTGGCGACCGAGTGCGGTGCGATCAACCTGTCGCAGGGCTTTCCCGATTTCCAGGCCGAGCCGGTGCTGTTCGATGCCATGCACCGCCACATGCTGGCCGGGCGCAACCAGTACGCGCCGATGGCCGGTCTGCCGGAACTGCGCCAGGCCATCGTGGACAAGGTGGCGGCGCTGTACGGCACGCGCTTCGATGTGGAGTCGGAAGTCACCGTCACGGCTGGCGCGACGCAGGCCATCTTCACCGCCATCGCCGCCTTCGTGCGGCCGGGCGACGAGGTGCTGGTCTTCGAGCCAGTTTATGATTCCTACGTGCCGGCCATCGAGACGGTCGGCGGCAAGGCGGTGTTCGCGCAGCTCAAATTCCCGGACTACGCACCGGACTGGGCGCAGGTGAAAAGCCTGATCAACGAGCGCACCCGGATGATCGTCGTCAATTCGCCGCACAACCCGACCGGCAGCCTGCTGACGGCTGCCGATCTGGATCAGCTGGCCGACCTGGTGCGCGGCACCGATATCGTCATCCTGTCCGACGAGGTGTACGAGCACATCCTGTTCGATGGCGAACGCCACGCCAGCCTGTGCGGGCATCGCGAACTCGCGGCGCGCAGCATCGTGGTGTCGAGCTTCGGCAAGACCTACCACATCACCGGCTGGAAAATCGGCTACGTGGTCGGCCCGGCCGCACTGATGGCCGAGTTCCGCAAGGTGCATCAGTTCAACGTGTTCACCGTGCATGCGCCGTCGCAACTGGCGATTGCCGAGTACATGCAGGACGCCGCGCGCCATCTCCGCCTGGCGGCCTTCTATCAGGAAAAGCGCGATTTTTTCCGGCAACTGATGGCGGCGACACCCTTCGATTTGCTGCCCTGCCGCGGCACCTATTTCCAGCTGGCGCGCTACGACCGGATTTCCGACCTGCCGGATCGCGCCTTTGCCGAATGGATGACGCGCGAGGTGGGGGTGGCGGTCATTCCGGTGTCGGTCTTCAATGCCGACAGCCGCGACGACAAGGTCGTCCGCTTCTGTTTTGCCAAGCGCGAGGAAACGCTGCAGGCCGCAGCCGAGCGGCTCTGTAAAGCATTGTGAGGAAACCTGAAAATATGAAAATCGCTTGACCGGTTTCCTTGCCGAAGAGAATAATCAAAGCGTCCAAAAACCACTATCCACGGAGAAAACAGTATGGGAATGATTCAGGAATTCAAGGAATTTGCCGTCAAGGGCAATGCGATGGATCTGGCAGTCGGTGTGATCATCGGCGGCGCTTTCGGCAAGATCGTCGACTCCATCGTCGGCGACCTGATCATGCCGCTGGTCAGCCGCATCGTCGGCAAGCTGGACTTCTCCAACCTGTTCGTCGTACTTGGCGACAACCCGAACAACCTGGCCACGCTGGCCGATCTGAAGAAAGCCGGCATCGCGGTGTTTGCCTACGGCTCTTTCCTGACCATCGTGGTCAATTTCATCATCCTGGCCTTCATCATCTTCATGATG
>JADHEF010001823.1_pt1 | contig 11425 bp, 14 predicted proteins | sample 8952391 | NCBI WGS metagenome assembly JADHEF01 (sample SAMN16124439, study PRJNA663245) | bioreactor sludge metagenome | isolation source: sludge (nitrite) | place: India:Bengaluru | collected 2019-02-28
ACGGAGCCTTCCATCGATATGTCGTCGGTCTCCAGGTCCACCCGCATGCGGTCGGCCCGGAATTCGTCGCCGTCCTTGAAGACGACGGGCAGGCCCGACAGCTCCAGGGTCTGCTCCTCCCGCCGGTAGAGGGCCCACTCGGCGCGGCAGACGAGCTTGTCCTTGAAGAGCCGGACCCCGATCTGGAGGACCGTCGTCCCCGACTCGTCGGCGTACTCGATGAAGCGCCCCTTCGCGACGACGCCGTTCTTCTTGTCCTCCAGGACCGAATCGCCCTCCAGCCGGGCGATCTTGGCGGTCCGGTCGTACCGGAGCCGTTCGGTCCGGAAATGCACGCCCTTGGCCGCGTCGGTGCCTTCCACCCCGCCGATGCAGTCCACGAAGCGGTTCTTGTCCCCCGACAACTCGATGCGGTCGGCCTTGAGCACCAGATCGTCCGAAACGACCTGGGCTCCGCCCTCCAGAACGGTCACCTCCCGGCCCGAAGCCCGGCTCCCGGTCATCTTCCGGGCCTGGAAGCGGAACACCTCGGCGCCCGCGGTCAAGGAAAGCGACAGCAGGGCGGCGCAGGCGCACCAGGCCGCGGGAAGCCGCGCCCTCACGGGGTCGCCTCCGGCTGGGCGGGCGCCGCCGCATCGCCGTCCGACTCGTCGGCCTCGTCGACGTAGGTGCCGGAGACGGCGCCGGAGAAGGACCAGCGCTTGCTGCGCGATTCGACCCGGAAGCCGGGTCCGCTGAGATAGGATCCGTCGCCCCGCTTCACGAGCAGGGGAACTTCTTCCCCTCCCGCGAGGACGCGGTCCTTGTCCAGCCAATCGAGCCGGTCGGTCTCCAGGTGGACGTCCTCGCCGGGGACTGACAGGACGACGCCGCCCGAGAGGACCACGTCGCCGGACTCGATGTCCACCGTCGCGGAGGACGCCCCGCCCCGGGACCCCTCGGAACCGTCCGCGGCGTATTGCGCGAAGCGGGGGAACTCCACCTCCATCCGCTTGTCCTTGTCGTAGCGGGAGATCTTCGCCGCCTGGAGCCTGACGACGGGCTTGCCGTCCTGGACGCGGACGTACTCGACGTCGGTCATGACGAGGTCGGGAATCGTGGAGTCCGCCTCCTCGGAGAGCGAACCGTAGTCGAAGGAGCACCCGGAGAGGAGGAGACCGGCGAGCGCCGCCAGGGTAGCGGCGGCGCTCGGCGACGCGCGGTACGAAGTCCGCTTCACGCTGGGATCAGGCCTTCGCCCGCATCCGGTCCCGGGAGGCCGCGACGAAGCCGCGGAAGAGGGGGTGGGCCGCGGTGGGCTTCGATTTGAATTCGGGGTGGAACTGGACGCCGACGCCCCAGGGGTGCTCCGGCCACTCCACCGATTCCACGAGGCTCCCGTCGGGGGTGAAGCCGACCAGGCGCAGCCCGGACTCGGTCATCTCCGTGCGGTAGACGTTGGCGAACTCGTAGCGGTGCCGGTGGCGTTCCCAGACGGACTTCTCCCCGTACGCCGCGGCGGGCTTGGAGAGGTCCTCCAGGATCGACTCGCTCTTCCCGAGGCGCATGGTGCCGCCGTAGTTCTTGACGTCGATCTGCTCCTCCAGGAGGCTCACGACGGGATGCTTGGTATCCTGGGTGAATTCGGTGGAGTCCGCGTCCTCCCAGCCCAGGACGTTGCGGCCCCAGTCGATCACCATGATCTGCATGCCCAGGCAGATGCCGAAGTACGGCACCTTCCGCTTCCGGGCCCACTCGGCGGCCCGGACCATGCCGTCTATGCCGCGCTGGCCGAAGCCGCCGGGCACCAGGATCCCGTCCACCGGCCCGCCCTGGGCGGCGTCTCCGAGGATGGTCTCCGGATCGACCCCGGCCTCCAGCTTGGAGCTGTCGATCTTCACCAGCTCCACCCCGACGCCGCACTCGAGGCCGGCGTGGAAGAGGGCCTCGTACACGGACTTGTAGGAGTCGTGGAGCTCCATGTACTTGCCGACGATGCCGATGCGCACGCTGCCGCTGCGCGACCGGAAGCGCTCCATCATGGATTTCCAGGCCGAGAGGTCGGCGTGGCGGCTCTCCACCCCGAGCTTCTTGAGGACCACCAGGTCCAGCTTCTGCTCGAAGAAGACCAGCGGCACCTCGTAGATCGTCGTGTGGACGTCGTAGGAGGTGAACACCGCGTCGGGATCGACGTTCGTGAAGAGGGCGATCTTGCGCCGCATGGACTCGTCAAGGAGCGCCGGGGCGCGGCAGATGAGGACGTCCGGCTGTATTCCCTGCTCCTGCATCGACTTGACCGAATGCTGGGTGGGCTTGGTCTTGAGCTCTCCGGCGGCCACTTCGGGGACCAGGGTGAGGTGCACCGATAGTGCGTTCTGGTGGCCGAGCTCGTGGATGAGCTGGCGGGCCGCTTCAAGGAAGGGTATCGATTCGATGTCTCCGACGGTGCCGCCGATCTCCACGATGACGACGTCGGCGTCCGGGTCCTTGCCGACCGTCAGGATGCGGCCCTTGATCTCGTCGGTGATGTGGGGAATGACCTGGACCGTGCGGCCCAGGTAGCGGCCCTCCCGCTCCTTGCGGATCACCGCGTCGTAGACCTGGCCGGTGGTGATCGAGTTGGCCCGGGAAAGGGGGCTGCGGGTGAACCGCGCGTAGTTCCCGAGGTCCAGGTCCGTCTCCGCCCCGTCGTCGGTGACGTACACCTCGCCGTGCTGGTAGGGGCTCATGGTCCCCGCGTCCACGTTGATGTACGGATCGCACTTGACCATGCGCACGGTCAGGCCGCGGCATTCGAGCAACGCGCCGAGGGAGGACGCGGCTACGCCCTTTCCGAGGCTCGAGCACACGCCTCCGGTGACGAAGATATACTTGTTCATGTACGCCGATTATCCGCGCCGTCCGGGTCTTCGTCAACGGCGCCGCAAAGAATCAGAGGTCGTCCCGACACGCCTTGGCGTCCCAGTACAGCACCGAGCCGGAAGCCGCCCGGAACGGGGCTTCGGCGCAGGCGGGCACGGCAGCCGCGTCGAACAGGTCGCGATCGACGCGGATCGGCGCGCCGAGGCGCAGGGCGAGGGCTATGCCGTCGGAGGGCCGGACCTCCATGGTCCAGCTCCGCAGCCCCTTTCGGTACGCTATCCTGCCCAGGAAGCCCTCGTCGGTGCGTCCGTAGAGCAGGAATTCGATCATGCGGAATCGGTGGCGGAGCGCGAGCTCGGCTATGAGGTCGTGGGTGAGGGCCCGGGGAGGCTTGATCCCTTCTATCTCGATGATGATGGCGCTGGCTTCGAAGGCCCCGACGGGCACGGGCATCAGGTATTCGCCCGAGGAATCGCGGAGCAGGACAGTCGGAGATTCGCCTTCGTCCTCCAGGACGACCCCTTCCACGGAAAGCGCGATCGACTTCAACAACATGACCCTAAATATAGCACGGCGGCGGCTCGGATACGGTTCTCTCGTTTCTTTCGATTGACAGCCCTCGGGCTGGTCCATACACTTTGTAACGGGGCCGTTCGGCCCCGCGGCGTCGCCGTTCCCGCGGATCAGGCGGGGAAGAGCAACCGCACCTACGAAGGGGCAGGCGTGTATGGCTGATTCGGTTAGCGACGGCGATTTCGAACTCTTTCGAAAACTGATCTACGATGAAAGCGGCATACATTTCTCCGCCACCAACAGGTCCATCCTGGAGAGCCGCCTCAAGGAGCGGCTCCGGGAGAAGAAGCTTGAGACGAACAAGCAGTACTACGACATAATCTCCCGCGACAAGGAAGAGATGAAGGCCTTCCTGGACTCGGTGACCACCAACCTCACCCGCTTCTTCCGGAACCAGGCGCACTTCGACGCCTTCGATACCGGATCCACGAAGAGCTCAAGAAGATGATCCGCTTCGACTACCACAATCTCAAGAACGATTCGGGCCTCAAAGGCCTGGACGTCGTGTTCTGCCGCAACGTCCTCATCTACTTCGACGAAGCCGCCCAGAAGGCCGCGGTCGAGCGGTTCTGGGACGCCATGTCCTCCAAGTCGTTCCTCTTCATCGGCCATTCGGAATCCCTCTTCGGCATGAATACGAAATTCGAGTTCGTGAAGACCGAGTGGGCTTGTTTTTATCGTAAATTCTTATCCTAGAAAGGAGCCCCTGCTTGAGCGATTCCATTTCCGTATTGATCGTCGACGATTCGGCGCTGATGCGGAACATCATTTCCCGCATGGTCGAGGCGACTCCCGGCCTGTCAGTCGCCGAACGTGCCATGAACGGTTCCTTCGCGCTCCAGAAGATTCCCCGCTGCGATCCCGACGTCATCGTCCTGGACCTGGAGATGCCGGAGATGAACGGCATCGAATTCCTGCGGAAGCGCAAGGAGCTCGGCCTGGAGATCCCGGTGGTCATCCTCTCGTCCATCGCGCGGCGCGGCGCGGAGATCACTATGGAGGCCCTGGCCCTCGGGGCGGTCGACTTCATCATGAAGCCGACCGGCGCCGCGTCGGAGGACGTCCGGACGGTCCAATCCCAGCTGACCGACATGCTTCTGGCCTACGGCGCCCAGTACCGCGCCAAGCGCGGAAAGCCGACGGCCCGCATCGCGCCGAAGCCGGCCGCCGCGCCCGAGGCCGAGCAGCGGGAGGCGCGGCTGGAGCCGATCCCCCGTCCCGCGGCGGAACGGCCGGTCCGGCCGGCCGAGCGCCCGGTGCCGGAGCGGAGGCCCGGCCCCACCGAGATCATCGCCATCGGCATCTCCACCGGCGGCCCGAACGCGCTCCGGGAAGTCTTCTCCAAACTGGACGCCGACCTCAAGCAGCCCATCGTCGTCGTCCAGCACATGCCTCCGGGCTTCACCGCGGAGTTCGCCAAGAGCCTGGACCGGATCTGCCCCCTGGAGGTGAAGGAAGCCGAGGACGGCGACGTCCTCAAGAGCGGCCGCGTCTTGATCGCCCCTGGAGACCGCCACATAGCCGTGGAGAAGCGGTCCCTCGCCGCTGTCGCCCGGCTCTCCGACGATCCGCCGATGAACGGCCACCGTCCCTCCGCGGACGTCCTCTTCGCCTCGGTCGCCAAGGAGTTCGGCAACCGCGCCCTCGCCGTCATCATGACCGGCATGGGAAGGGACGGCGCAAAAGAAATCGGAACTATTTTCAAAGAAGGCGGTTTGACTATTGGCCAGGATGAAGTATCTTCAATTGTGTACGGAATGCCGAAAGTCGCTTGGGAGCTTGGCCACGTGATGGAGCAGGTTTCCCTCTCCGACATGGCCGCGCGCATCTGCGCGTTGGCCAAGGAGCAGCGCTGACGGTTCCGGAGAAAAACAACGACGCGGGAGGTCCGGATGAAAAAGGCGTATCGCTGTAAAGATTGCGGAAAGGAAGTCGTGCAGGACGATTCGAAGAAAGATCCGGACTGCTGCGGCGGAAAGATGAAGGAAATTCCCCTGGAGGCTTGCCGGGATGCGGGCCCCGAGTCGTCGGGAGCCGGCGGCGAACCCTGCGAGGATTTCACCGGCAAACAGGTCTAACGAAACGGCAAGAACGAAGCGGGCCGCCTTGAAGGCGGCCCGCTGTCTTTTACAGGATCATTACTTATCGTCTTCGAGCGCCTCTTCCTCGGGGGGAGGAACCGCCTCGGGCGTCGGGCCGGGCGGGACCACCCGCACGACGACGGGGACCGACTTCGCCGGATTCTTCCGGCTCAGCGCGTAGACGCCCAAAAAGCCGGCGAGGAGGCCGACGACGCCGGCAGCGGCCCGGGGGGCGTCGCCCGAGGACGGAACGGCGATGGACACCGCGGCGTAGGCGAGGGCGAAGCCGGCCACCGGAGGAAGCAGGACCGCGGCGGCGTTGGACGCCGTCGCCCCCGCCGAAACGCTCACCTCCACCAGATCGCCGATGGACAGGCCTATCCCGGCAGCGTTCTCTGCGGTGAATTGGTGGCCGTTGGTCCGGCACTCCTGGTTCATGCACCCGAAGCAGCCCCCCAGCTCACCCCCCTGAACCGTTATCGTCTTCCCCTCGATCTTCAGGACCCTTCCCACTTCCTGCATCTGGCACCTCCGGACACGCGAACTTGACCCGCTCGATGGACGACGCGCGGCCGTCGTCCCCGATATCGATGATGACTCCCTGAAGCTCGGGGCGCGCCCAGGCGTCCCGGGTCCAATCGGGGATCCCCGTCACGTACTCGGCGATGCGGGAGGCCGGGTCGGAGCCCCCCACCGAGTCCGCGCTGCCGGTCCTGCCGGCGTCGCAGATGACCGCCGTACCGGCGGGCAGCACGGCTTCGTCGGCGGTCTGGACGCGGCCGTGGGATCCGACAATCGCCGAGCAGCGGCCGTCGGCGAAGCGGAACAGGGACAGCTTCTCCGCCGTCGCGCTGGCATGGAAGTCGATCAGCACGAAGGGCGTCTCACGTCGCAGCCGCTCGGTCAACTCGGGCAGCAGCGCGAAGGGACTATCCCCGTGGGACCGGGTGAAGCCGGACTGGCCGATGAGGCTGGCCACGGCGACCTTCCTGCCGCCTCCGGCGGAATAGACCCGGGCGCCCCAGCCCGGCGCGCTCGCGCCCAGGTTCGCGGGGCGGAGCACGTAGGGCAGGCGGGAGATGTTCTCCACCAGGTCCTTCTTGTAGAAGCAGCACTCCCCGGTCGTGATCGCGTCGACGCCGAGCTTGCGGATGTACGCGGCGTGGTTGCGGCCGAGGCCGTAGCCACCGGTCGCCCCGTCGCCGTTCGCCACGACGAAGTCGATTGATCGGGAAGCCTTCAGCTGGGGCAGGGCTTTCTTGAGGCTGTAAATGCCGGCTTTGCCGACGATTTCGGCGATATAGAGCAGTCGCACGGAACTCCCCTCAACGCCGGGGCGGCGGAAGCTCTTTCAGCCGGCGGTCGAACTCCGCCGCGGCGCGCTCGTCTCCGAGCTCGCGGCAGGCGTCCCGCAGGTTGAAGAGGGCATCCCAGTAGTAGGGATCCAGGGTCACCGCCCGCTCGAAGCAGTCCCGGGCCTCGTTGTAGGAGCCTTCGGCGAAGTAGAGCACGCCGAAATTGTTCCAGCCCCGGGAAGAGGAGTCGTTGCGCTCCAGGGCGCCCGAGTAGAAGAACTCGGCTTCCTCGTACCGCTCGCGCTCGTAGTTGAGGAGCGCGAGGGCCTCCCAGGCGTCCGAGTTCTCGTCGTCTATGGCGCGGCACCGCAGGAAGCTCTCTTCTGCCCCGTCGAACTCTCCGCTCTGGTGCTGCGCGATCCCCAAATTGAGCCAGAGGAGCGGATTCTGCGGCTCCAGTATCAGGGCTTTCCGAAACAACGGGATCGCGTCGGAGGGTCGGTTGGCTTCGGTGAGCATGATTCCGGAATCGTTCAAGGTCGCAGCCGTTTCCATACGTACCTCCTGGATTCAATATAGTCCAAACCGGGCGCCGAGGCCAGCTGTTGATCCGCCGGGCCGTTAGGATTATATTAAAGGAAACGGCAGTCGAACAGGATCGATGCCGCCTGACCGCTCCCTGCGGAGGGTCATCATGGCCGGGCTTTACGGCCGGCCCAAAGGAGCCTCATATGAAAGGCAACAAAGTCTACGTGGATCTCGGAACCATCTTCGACGAGATCTTCGAAGCCGCCCGGGATTTCCGGGACGAATTCCAGGACAACTTCAACCAGTTCGGAAACCGCTTCGACAAGCGCGGTCCCTTCGGCGACCGCGGTCCCTTCGCGTCAGCCAACGAGGAGCCGGTGGACTACTACCCCAGCTACTCCTATCCCCCGATGAACGTCTACATGCTCGCCGACCGCAGCCTCATCTTCGAATTCGCCCTCTCCGGCTTCGACGAGCGGGACATCAGCCTCTCCTTCCAGGGCGACTACATGGTCTTCTCGGCCAAGATGTCCCTGGACGTCCCCGCCGAAGAGACCGTGCGCTACTTCAAGCGCCGCCTCAAGCTGAAGGACATCGAGAAGCAGAAATACTTCGTCCCCGCGGACAAGTACATGCAGGAGAAGGTGAAGGCCGTGTTCAAGAACGGCATCCTCAGGATCGTCGTCCCCCCGAAGGAGGACACCTTCACCCAGGAAGGCATCAAGATCGAGATCATCAAGGAAGGCGAGTAAGCGTTCCCGGCAGCCGGCTGCCGGCTTCCGTCGCCCCGGAAAAACGGCGGGCCGCCTGCGAGGATATCGCGGGCGGCCCGTTTCATTTCAGCACGGAAGACGAAGGATCAGTGCTTCTCCTTCACCTTCTCCTTCTCCTTGACGATCTTCTGCTCCAGCTTGTCGATCAGCTTGTCTATGGCGCTGTTGAGGTCGAAGTCCCGCTCCGACACGTGCCCCGAAAGGCCCCAGCGGAAGTTCACGGTACAGTCGGCGACGAAGTCCTTTTCCTTCGTGAACGTGAAAAGAAGGTCTACGATCATGTTCTCGGCGTTCGGGATACGGGCGATCTTCTTGTCCAGGAACTCGCGGGTCCCTTCGCGGAGAGTGAAATGGACTGCCTTCACGTCGATGTTCATGTCTGCCTCCTATGCCTCGTGATCGTTGAGCGCCCGCTCAGCGGTCGTAGGAAGAACCGAGGGAGAGTTCCTTCCGGTACTTCGCGACGGTCCGCCGCGCGAGCGGAATGCCCCTGCGTCCGAGGAGGTCGGCCAGTTCCTGGTCGGAGAATTTCCTCCCCTCCTCGGCGATGATTTCCCTGATGATCTCCTTCACGCCTTCTTTCGAGTACCTTGAACCTCCCGAGCCCGCTCCGCTGATCGAGTTGGTGAAAAAATGGCGGATCTCGAAGATCCCCCATTCCGTCTGGATGTACTTTCCGTTGGCGATCCGGGAAACCGTCGTCTCGTGGACGCCGATCTCCTGGGCTATGTCCTTCAAGGTCAGGGGCGCCAGGTGCTTGGGCCCGTCCACGAAGAAATTCCGCTGGAACTCCACGAGGGCCCGCGCCACCCGGAGCAGGGTGTGGTTCCGCTGGTTGATCGACCTGATGAACCAGCGGGCCTCCTTGATGTTCTCCTTCACGAAGTCCCGCACGGGCTTCTCCCCGTCCTTGCCGTCCGAGAGCTTCATGAAGAAGGGGTTGATCCCGAGGACGGGAATCTCCTCCTCGTTCAATATAATAACGAAATCGCCCTCCTTGCGGACAACCTGCAGGTCGGGCACCACGAACCGGGTATCGCTCGTGTCGAACTGGCGTCCGGGGAAGGGGGTGAGCTCCTTCACCCGCTCCAGGAGTTCCCTGACGCGGTCCTCGGAGAGCTTCATCCGCTTGGCGATCTCGGCGATCTTGCCCCGCTCCAGGAGCTCCAGGTGGACCGAGACCAGCTCCTCTATCCCCGCGGGAGAATCCGGCAGGAGCCGGGCCTGGACGAGGAGGGATTCGCGGTAGTCGGAGACGCAAGTTCCCGGGGGCTCCAGGGATCGTACGAGCTCGAGCATCTCCTCCAGGCAGGGCGGCGCGCCGTCCTTGAAGAAAACGTCCAGGGGCTGGATGTAGAAGCCGTCGGCGTTCAGGTTCTGGATGAGAAGTTCGGCTACCTTGAAGCGGTCGGGGTCCAGGGGCTGGAGGCGGAGCTGCCAGAGGAGATGGTCCTGGAGGGTCTCGGGACGGGTGAGCACGCCCTCTATGAACTTGCGCTGCTCGTCCGAATCCTCGTCGCCCCCGCCCTTGCGGGAGAAGCCGGAATCGGAGGTGGACTCGAAATAGTCGTCCTCTTCGCGTCGGGGCGTGTAGTCGTCCAGGGAGACGGTGGTGCGGTCCTCCAGGACTTCCAGGGCGGGATTCCGATCGATCTCCTCCTGGATGCGCTCGCGCAGATCGACCACCGGAAGAGCCATCAGTTTGATCGACTGGAACAACTGAGGGTTCATCTTGAGTCGCTGTTCTTGCACGAACGAGGGCCGCTGAAGCTGCACTTACCGAGCTCCTCCCGTTTCAACTATTGTCCGCGGGGAGGCCTTTGTCAAGGTTGAGGGGGGAGCGGACGGCGCTTGACGGGAGCGCGGAACGGCCCCTATAGTCGGTCCGGAGGCTGCCCGTGACCAGCTTGGAACAGCGCTTATCGAAGGCGGGGACCGCGATCCCCGAGGTGTCGTTGCCCGCCCCCGGGGTCGACCTGGAAGCCTGGGCGGTCGTCGCCTGCGACCAGTTCACCCAGGACCGGGAGTACTGGAAACGGGTGGAGGATCGGGTCGGAGAAGCCCCGTCGACGCTGCGGATGATCTTCCCCGAAGCCTTCCTGGAGGACGGGGACCGCGCCCGCCGCATCGCGGGGATCCACGCGTCCATGCGCGCCTACCTCTCCGGCAGCGTCTTCGCGCCGTCCGAACGGGCCCTCGTCTACATCGAGCGGAAGACTCCCCACCGCCCCCTCCGCCGGGGGCTCATCCTGGCGGTGGATCTGGAGCGCTACGAGTGGGCCCCCGAGGCGCGCCCCCTCATCCGAGCGACCGAGGGGACCGTCAAGGAGCGCATCCCGCCCCGGATGGAGATACGCCGCGGCGCGCCCCTGGAATCGCCCCATATCCTCCTCCTGGTCGACGACGACGAGCGGAAACTCGTGGAAGGCCTCGGCGAGCGGGCGAAGAAGCGCGCCCCGCGCTACGCCACGGACCTCATGCTCGGTTCGGGCTCCCAGACCGGCTGGACCCTCTCCGGCGACGACGACTTCGAATACCTGGCCGCCGAGCTCGAGCGGCTCGCCGGGAAGGCCCGGACCCGCTACGGAACGGGGAGCGCCGCCGCGGAGCCCTTCCTCTTCGCGGTCGGCGACGGCAACCACTCCCTGGCCACCGCGAAGGCGGTGTGGGACGAGTACAAGAAGGCCCACGCCGGCGATGCGGGCCTCATGGACCACCCTGCCCGCTTGGCCCTGGTGGAGGTGGAGAACATCTACGACGAGGGCATCGTCTTCGAGCCCATCCACCGCGCCCTCTTCGGCGTCGGCCTCGACGAAACCCGAGCCGCCCTCGCGGCCCTGCCGGACTGCTCCTCACGATCCGTCGCGACCTCTGCCGAGCTGGCGCGGCTCGTGGAGACCCCCGTACCGGGGAAGACCCGGTACGGCCTGGTGTCCGCCTCGGGCAGCGTCCTGGTGGAGACGAGCGCGACGGGCCTCTCCACCGAACCCCTGCAGCCGCTCCTGGACGCCTTCGTCGCCGCCGGCCCCGGCCGGTCCATCGACTACCTCCACGGCTCCGACGAGACCGTGCGGGTCGGCTCCGGCGCGGGCGCCGTCGGCATCCTGCTGCCCCCGGTCGGCAAGTCCGACCTCTTCGCCACCGTCGCCCGGTCCGGCCCACTGCCCCGGAAGAGCTTCTCCATGGGCGAGGCAGTCGAGAAACGCTTCTATCTTGAATGCCGGAGACTTTTCGTATAGGATCGTCCCCACGCCGGCGTGGTGAAATGGCAGACACGATGGACTCAAAATCCATTGCCTTCACGGGCGTATCGGTTCAAGTCCGATCGCCGGCA
>JADHEF010001838.1_pt1 | contig 11422 bp, 10 predicted proteins | sample 8952391 | NCBI WGS metagenome assembly JADHEF01 (sample SAMN16124439, study PRJNA663245) | bioreactor sludge metagenome | isolation source: sludge (nitrite) | place: India:Bengaluru | collected 2019-02-28
GGCAATTGCGGCAGGAATGGGCATTGCAATGAAAGTGATCCGCAATGGGTGACGATGACTCAACCCCGCCGCGCAAGCGGCGCGCACGGCGCGAACCCACGCCGGTGCAGCGGGCGCTCGGGCTGTTGGTGCGGCGCGAACATTCGCGCAAGGAACTGACCCGCAAACTGTCCGCGCGCGGCGTGGCTCCGGACGACGCCAAGGCTGCCGTGGACAAGCTGGCTGGCGAAGGCTGGCAGGACGATGTCCGCTTTGCCGAATCGCTGGTGCGCCAGCGCGCCCTGTCCGGCTATGGCCCGCTGCATATTCGCGCCGAGCTGGGAACGCACGGGCTGGGCAGTGATTTGATCGCCTCGGCGATGGCCGGCTGGGATGGCGACTGGGCCGAGAACGCACGCGAGTTGGTATGCCGCCGCTACGGCGAAGCCGGGCCGGACGGGCTGGAGCAACGGCGCAAGGCAGCCGCCATGCTGGCCCGGCGCGGGTTTCCTGCCGACTGCATCCGTTCGGCCACCCGCTACGACCCGGAGGACTGGGAGGGCGGGGGCTGCTAATCTTGTCGGCCCAGAGAGGCCTGTGGCCGTCCCGGTCCACCGGGCGTGTCGGACAGGCTGCCCGCTCGCCAACCGCAAGCCCATGAACGCATCGACCCAGAACGAACCCACCAAGATCAGCACTGCCCGGATTCGCAGCGATTTCCTCGAATTCTTCCGGAGCAAGGGCCACACCATCGTCCCGTCCGCGCCGCTGGTGCCGGGCAACGACCCGACCCTGCTGTTCACCAACTCGGGCATGGTCCAGTTCAAGGACGTGTTCCTCGGCGCTGAAAAGCGCAGCTACGTGCGTGCGGCGGACGTGCAACGTTGCCTGCGTGCCGGCGGCAAGCACAACGACCTGGACCAGGTGGGTTACACCGCCCGCCACCACACCTTCTTCGAAATGCTGGGCAACTGGTCGTTCGGCGATTACTTCAAGAAGGACGCCATCGCATGGGCCTGGGAGTTGCTGACCTCCGTGTTCAAGCTGCCGCCCGAGCGCCTGCTGGTCACCGTCTACCACACCGATGACGAGGCCCATGCCTTGTGGCGCGACATGGTCGGCGTGCCGGAAGATCGCATCGTGCGCATCGGCGACAACAAGGGTGCACCGTACGCTTCGGACAACTTCTGGCAGATGGCCGATACCGGCCCCTGCGGCCCGTGCACCGAGATCTTCTACGACCACGGCGCGCACATCGCCGGCGGCCCTCCCGGCTCGCCCGACGAGGACGGCGACCGCTACATCGAAATCTGGAACCTGGTGTTCATGCAGTTCGACCGCCAGCCCGACGGCACGCTGGTACCGCTGCCGGCGCCGTGCGTGGATACCGGCATGGGCCTGGAGCGCCTGGCGGCGATCCTGCAGCACGTGCATTCCAACTACGAGATCGACCTGTTCCAGACGCTGATCGCCAAGGCGGCCGAACTCACCGGCACCACCGATCTGGAAAACAAGTCGCTGCGCGTGATTGCCGACCATATCCGCGCCTGCTCGTTCCTGATCGTCGATGGCGTGTTGCCCTCCAACGAAGGGCGCGGCTACGTGCTGCGCCGGATCATTCGCCGTGCCCTGCGCCATGGCTGGATGCTCGGCGTGCGCGGTACCTTCTTCCACAAGATGGTGCCGACGCTGGTCGGCTTGATGGGCGAGGCCTATCCGGAACTCCCGGCCGCGCAGGCCACGGTGGAGAAGGCCTTGAAGGCCGAGGAGGAGCGCTTCGCCGAGACGCTGGATTCGGGCATGCGCATTTTCGACGACGTGGCGGCCAAGGCGGATGGCACGATTCCCGGCGACGACGTGTTCCGTCTGTACGACACCTACGGTTTCCCGACCGACCTGACCGCTGACATCGCGCGCGAGCGTGGCCTGTCGGTGGACATGGACGGCTTCGAGGCGGCGATGGCGCGCCAGCGCGAAACCGCGCGTGCCGCCGGCAAGTTCGTTTCGCACACCAGCCTGCCGGCCGAACTGGTCGCGCAGTTGCCGGCCACCGGTTTCCTCGGCTACGACGCGCTGCAGGCCGACGGCCTGAAGGTGGTCGCGTTGCTGAAAGAAGGTTTGCCGGTGGCGTCCATAGATGCCGGCGACGAGGCGGTGGTGTTCCTTGATCGCACGCCGTTCTACGCCGAATCCGGCGGCCAAGTGGGCGATACCGGCGTGCTGTCCGCCGGCGCTCTGCGCTTCACCGTCGGCGATACGCACAAGTATGCCGGCCAGTTCCACGGCCATCTCGGCACTTTGGCTGGCGGCACGTTGAAGGTGGGCGATGCCGTGTCCGGTGCAGTCGATGCCAAGCGCCGTCAGGCCACCGTGCTCAACCATTCGGCCACGCACCTGCTGCATGCCGCGTTGCGCGAGGTGCTGGGTACCCACGTGCAGCAGAAGGGCTCGCTGGTGGCGCCGGACCGCCTGCGCTTCGATTTCTCGCACTTCCAGCCGATGACGCCGGAGGAGCTGGCCACGGTCGAGCGCCGCGTCAATGAGCAGGTGCGCGCCAACGATGCGGCCCAAGTGCGCCAGATGGGCATGCAGGAGGCGCTGGATTTCGGGGCGATGGCCTTGTTCGGCGAGAAGTACGGCGAACGCGTGCGCGTGCTGAAAATGGGCGATTTCTCCACCGAATTGTGCGGTGGCACCCACGTGCACCGCACCGGCGACATCGGCTTGTTCAAGATCGTGTCCGAAAGCGGCGTGTCGGCCGGCGTGCGCCGCATCGAGGCGGTGACCGGGCAGGGGGCGCTCGATCTGGTCGATGCCGAAGAGCATCGACTGCAGGAGGCCGCCACGTTGCTCGGCGGCAATGCCGGCGACGTGGTCGACAAGGTCCAGCATCTGGTCGAGCGGCAGAAAAAGCTCGAACGCGAGCTGGAGGCGCTGAAGGCCAAGGCGGCGTCCAGCGCGACGTCCGATCTGGCCGGGCAGGCCGTGGATGTGGGCGGTATCAAGGTGCTGGCCGTGCGGCTGGAGAACTTCGATGCCAAGGCCTTGCGCGAGGCCATCGACCGGCTCAAGCAGCAGCTCGGCGATGCGGTGATCGTGTTGGCCGGCGCCATCGGCGGCAAGGTCGCGCTGGTGGCCGGCGTGAACGGCGCCGCAACGGGCAAGGTCAAGGCGGGGGAACTGTTGGCCCAGGTCGCCGGTCAGATCGGTGGCAAGGGCGGCGGCCGCCCGGATCTCGCTCAGGGTGGTGGCGAGGACGGGCCCGCCCTTGCTCCTGCCTTGCAGGGTGTGAGCGGCTGGGTGCGGCAGCGGCTGGGTGGATCCTGAGGGTGGTCGGCTGGCGTGTGAGCATCCGTGATGCTCGTCCGGCTTGCTGCTGTGCGCTGGTAGCCGCTACCATCGGGCCTCTTTGAACCAATCAATGGAAGTGCCGTGGTGCCCGGCAGGGCATGCAGCGGCGCGGCGCCGAGAATCGGACGCCGGCTTCCGGGAGAACAGGAACATGTTGATTCTGACTCGACGCGTGGGTGAAACGCTGATGATTGGTGACTCCGTCACCGTCACCGTGCTGGGCGTCAAGGGCAACCAGGTACGCATCGGCATCACGGCGCCGAAGGATGTCGCCGTGCATCGCGAGGAGATCTACCAGCGCATCCAGCGCGGCGAGGAATCCGCGCCGGTGGATGGCGATTCCGCGGAATCCTGAGCGTCCAGGGTTTACCCGCTCGATCCAAACGGGTATCCTGCGCGCCCCGCCTGATCGTGCTGACACCGTCTTCGACGGATTGCTTCCGAACGATCAAGCAAAAGCGGGAAATTCCCGGAGTGATGCCCGAGAGGCCGAAGGGGCTCCCCTGCTAAGGGAGTATAGGGTCAAAAGCTCTATCGAGGGTTCGAATCCCTCTCACTCCGCCAGCTTTGCGCTGGCCATGCCCGGATGGTTCTGCCGGCATGTTTCCTCAAGATCGATCGCGTCGGGCCAAGGCGGCTGCGCCTTGTCGGGTGCTGTTGCGCAGGTGTTTGCGCAAGCGAGCGGCAGCGGGGCAAGCACGTTAAACTGTGCGGCTCAACACCGGCCAGGTTGCCCGCAAGATGCTGCAGAGACTTCGTGACAAGACGTCGGGGTGGATTGCCACCGTCGTCCTCGGTTTGCTGATCATTCCGTTCGCCTTCGTCGGCGTAACCGATTATCTGGGTGGCGGCAATGCCAGCCGCCTCGTGCGGGTGCAGGCCCCGCCGTCCTGGTGGGCTTCGGCGCCTTCATGGTGGCCGGCCTCGCTGCTGTGGAAGCACGTGGACATCGGTGCCGAGGAGTTCCGTACCCGTTTCGAGCAGGCGCGCCAGCAGCAACGCGAGGCCGAGGGCGATGCTTTCGATTCGCGTGCGTTCGAAACCCGGGAAAACAAGCTCAAGGTGCTCGATCAGCTGATCGACGAGAAGGTCGTGCAGTTGGCTTCGGATCAGGCCGGTATTGCCGTCGGCGATGCCGCAGTACGCGACTACATCGCGGCGATCCCCGCGTTCCAGGTGGACGGCAAGTTCGACGGCGACCGGTATCGCATGGTGCTGATGTCGCAGTCGCCGCAGCGCACGCCCGAACAGTTCGAGCAGCTGGTGCGCGACAGCCTGCGCCTGGAAGTGATCCCGGCCGGCGTCGGCGAGTCGGCCTTCATCGGCAAGCACGAGATGGATCGCCTTGTCGGGTTGATCGGCCAGACCCGCGACGTGCAGATCGCGCAATTGCCTGAACCGGCGGCCGATACCGCGCCGGTCACCGATGCGCAGATCAAGCAGTGGTATGACGGCCACGGCAAGGCGTTCCGCAAGCCGGAGAGCGTGTCGATCGAATACGTCGATCTGGACGCATCGAAGCTGCCGGCACCGGCGGCGCCGAGCGAGGAGGAACTGCGCAAGCGCTACGACGCGGACAAGGCCAAGTTCGTCCAGCCCGAACAGCGCCTTGCTTCGCACATCCTGATCCAGGTGGACGCCAAGGCCGACGAAGCCACGCGCGAGGCGGCCGAGGCCAAGGCTGCAAAACTGGCCGACGAGGCCCGCAAGCCGGGTGCGAATTTTGCCGCGTTGGCCAAGGCCAATTCCGATGACCCGGGCTCCAAGTCGGCCGGTGGCGATCTGGGCTGGGTTGAGAAGGGCGTGATGGTCAAGCCCTTCGAGGACGCCCTGTTCTCGATGAAGGCCGGCGAGATCCTCGGCCCGGTCAAGACCGATTTCGGTTACCACGTGATCGATCTGCGCGAGATCAAGCAGGGGCAAGCCACGCCGTTCGAGCAGGTGCGCGCGCAGCTGGCGGCGGAAATCACCAAGGAAGCTGCCGACCGCGCTTTCAACGACCTCAGCGGCAAGCTGATGGACGAGGTCTACAAGAATCCCACCGAACTGGCTTCCGCCGCCAAGCAGGCCGGTTTGCCGGTGCAGGTGCTCGGCCCGTTCAACAAGGCGATGCCGGTCGGCATCGCGGCCACGCCGGCGGTGATGCGTGCGGCTTTCTCCGATGCGCTGGTACAGGACGGCACGGTCAGCGACCCGATCCAGATCGCCCCCGGCCACAGCGTGGTGCTCCGGGTGACCAAGCACGAGCCCGAGCAGGTGCTGCCGCTGGCGCAGGTGCGCGATCAAGTGATCGTCGCCATCCGGGCTGACCGCCAAGCCAAGGCAGCCGAGAAGGCGGCCGATGCACTGATTGCCCGTGTGCAGAAGGGCGAGGCCTTGCAGACGCTGGCGGTGGCCGAGAAGCTGCAGGTGACGCCGATGCCGGGCCTGCCGCGTGGCGCGCCGGTGCCGACGCCGGCTGCCAATCAGGCGATCTTTGGTGTGCCGGCTCCGGCCGCAGGCAAGACGGTGGCCGGCAAGTTCGAGATTGCGCCGGGCCACTACGCCGTGTTCGAAGTGACGGCCGTCAAGCCGGGCGACGTGGCCGCATTGCCGGCGGCCCAGCGCGACACGCTGCAGAAGCAGATCGAAATGGCCCAAGGCAACGCGGCGGTGAAGGACTACGTGTCCGCGCTGCGCCGCAGCTTCAACGTCAGCATCGACGAGAAGCAGCTCTGACAGGCCCGTCGTGACGGCAACGGGATGCCCCGCTGTCGTCATGGCGAAGATGCGCGAGGTAACGAAAAAGCCCGGCATTGCCGGGCTTTTTCATGTCCGCTTGATGCCGCCGAAAGGCTCAGCCTTCGGCAGCCGGATCCGTATCCAGCCCGGTCATGCCGAGGATGTTGTAGCCGGCATCGACATAAGTGACTTCGCCGGTGACGCCGGCGGACAGATCCGAGCACAGGAAGGCTGCGACGTTGCCGACGTCCTCGATGGTCACCGTGCGACGCAGCGGTGCGTAATGCTCGACGTGGCCGAGGATCTTGCGGAAGCCGGCGATGCCCGAGGCGGCCAAGGTCTTGATCGGGCCGGCCGAGATGGCATTGACGCGGATGCCTTCCGGGCCGAGGTTGTAGGCCAGATAGCGCACGCTGGCTTCGAGGCTGGCCTTGGCCACGCCCATCAGGTTGTAATTTTGCAGTGCGCGTTCGGCACCCAGATACGTCAGCGTGATGATGGAACCGTTGCGGCCCTGCATCAGCGGACGGGCGGCGCGGGCCAGCGCGGTCAGCGAATAGGCCGAGATGTCCTGGGCGAGGGCGAAGTTGTCGCGCGTGGCGCCGTCCAGGTACTCGCCGGCCACGGCTTCGCGCGGGGCGAAGGCGATGGCGTGGACCACGATGTCCAGCCCTTCCGGCCAGCGCTGCTTGAGGGCTTCGAAGCAGGCGTCGATCTGGGCGTCGTCGGAGACGTCCATCGGCAGCACGATGTCGCTGCCGTGTTCGGCGGCGGCCTTCTCCACGCGTGGCTTGAGCTTGTCGTTGAGATAGGTGAAGGCCAGTTCGGCGCCTTCGCGGCGCATCGCTTCGGCGATGCCCGAGGCGATGGAACGCTCGCTGGCGATGCCGGTGATCAGTGCGCGCTTGCCTTGCAGGAAACCCATGTCGTCCTCTTTCGGATGGTTCGAATCGGCCTAGTTTGCCACATCCGATTGGATGCCTGACCGTATGGTTCCGGCGCTTCAGTCTTGCAGCTTCAGCTCCATGCCGGGCTTGATGGCGCCGCGTTTGTCCAGCCCGTTGAGCCGGATCAGATCGGCGGCGGCCACGTGGTACTGGCGGGCGATGCTCCAGGTCGATTCGCCGCGCTGCACCACATGGCGTGCGGGCGGCGCCTTGGTTTCGGGCGGGCTTGCGGTGCCGTGGCGCGAGGAAGGCGGGGGAATCTCGACGGCATTGCCGGCATCGGCCATCGTCACGGTGGTGGCGGGCGGTGGCGCCACTTTGTTGGCTGCGACGGCCACGGGTTTGCTGGCCGCGACAGGTGTTGCAGGCGTGCCGCGCTTGTCGATCCGGTCGGCCATGTTCAGCGCGGTGCTGCTGGCCAGCCCGGGCAGCGCGGTGGCGGCCGGCGCCAGCAGCTTCAACGCGGCATTGCCGCTGCGCCACAGCGCGTTCTTGAGCGCGGGATTCAGGCGTGCCAGCAGGCCAGGGTCGTGGCCGTTGTCGCGGGCCCAGCCGGTCAGGCTGGCCGCGTCCTGCGGCAGGTTCTGCACGGTCAGGCGCGGGACCTGCCGGTCCATCGCAGCCAGCCAGCGGTCGTGGTCGCCGTTTTTCTCCAGTACGCATGACAAGGCGTGCAGCTTCTGCACGTAGGCATAGGTGACCGGGGAGATGCCTGCCAGTTGGCTGGGGCCGAGACTGGCGTAATCGCCGCCGGCATTGCGCACGGCCTGCAGGACGCGCCCCTCGCCGGTGTTGTAGGCCATCACGGCCAATTGCCAGTTGCCGCCGAACATGCCGTAGAGCTTGCGCAGGTAGGTGACGGCGGCCTTGGTCGAATCCACCGGCGAGAGGCGGCCATCGTACTGTGCGTGTACGGCCACGTCGTGGTTGCGGGCGGTGCTGCCGATGAACTGCCACAACCCGGCCGGGCCCTTGCCGTTGCGGGCGGCGGGCTGATAACCGCTTTCGACAAAGGGGATCAGCGCGAATTCGGTCGGCAGCCCGGCCAGCCGGAATTCGTCGACCACGTAGCCGAACAGCGGCAGCGTCTGGTCCTCGGGCGAGGCCAGACGCTCCGGAGCGTGGGCGAACTGTTGGCGCCACTTGGGCGAGGTCGCCTCGGCGTCGCATTCCGGGGCGGCCAGCCCATCGCGGAAGCTGCGATAGATGTCCAGTCCGTTGCGGGTGGCTGCGGCGGTTTCAGCGCTGCGGCGCGACGGTGCGGCATCGTCGGCCACGGCGACCGCGGGAGCCCCGGTCGCCGCGGCAATCATGGCGGCGAACAGGGCGAGGCGCAGACGGGTCATGCGCGAAAGCCGTCTTTCCAGCGCCGCAATTCGGCGAAGGTGTCGACGTCGCTGGCCGGTGCATGGCCAAGGCGTGCGGCGACCGATGCGATCACCGCCGGCGTGGCGGTGCGCAGGAAGGGGTTACAGTCCAACTCGCTTGCGAGACGGACGGGCAGGGATGGGCGACCAAGCTGGCGCATGTGTCGTATCTCCTCCGTACGTGCCCTGAGGGCGGCGTTGTCGGGGTCGGCCACGGCGGCAAAGGCGGCGTTGGCCAGACTGTATTCGTGCCCGCAGCAGACCCGCGTATCGGCGGGCAGCGCGGCCAGGCGTTCGAGCGAGGCCAGCATCTGGGCGGGCGTACCTTCGAACAGGCGGCCACACCCCAAGCTGAACAAGGTGTCGCCGCAGAACACCGTGCCGGCGCCGTGGAAGGCGACATGGCTGAGGGTGTGTCCGGGCACGGATAGTACCTCGAACCCGAAACCGGCTGCCTGAACCGGGTCGCCATCCCCCACCACCGTGTGGGTGAACGTCAGGCGGTGGTCGGCCGGTGCGTACACCGGCAATCCGGGCCAACGGGCTTGCAGCGCCGGCACGCCGCCGCAATGATCGGCATGGTGGTGGGTGACCAGCACCGCTTCGGGCTGCAGGCCTTGTGCCTCGGCGGTGAGGACCGGTGTCGCGTCGCCCGGATCGACGATGACCGCGCGGCCGTCATCCCGAGCCAGCACCCAGATGTAGTTGTCCTCGAATGCGGGCAGGGCGGTCAGTCGCATAGAATCCGACCATGCCCGCGACCGCTCCCCAGCGTCAACCCGGAGCCGCCTGCGCGTGGTTCGCCGATCCGGCCGGCCATGCCTTGTTCGGCGTGGCCGGACAGCGCTTGGCGCTTGCCTTGGAAGCCCGCCCGCAGACCGCGCGGCTGTGGTTCGCGCCACAGGAGGAGCTGGCCCGCGAATGCTGCGGCGCTCGTGGCCTGGTGTTGCATCCGGTGGCGACCGGCGGATTTTCCGGCGGCCTGCGTTGCCGCGTACCGCTGCCGATGGCCGGCGAATCGTTCGGCGATGTCGTCGTGCTGTTCCCCGAAACCCTGGGGCAGGAAGCACGGGGCTTGTTCGAGGAATGCGCGCGCGTGCTGTTGCCGGGCGGTCGCCTGTGGCTGTGTGCGCTCAATCCGTTCAGCCCGTACCGGCAGCGCTGGCGTGGCACGGGTCTGCACGCGCATCCCGTGTCGCGCTGGCGTGCTCGTCTGCGGGCCGCGGGATTGAGCGATGCCGACGGCGGCCGCGCGCTCCGGTTCGGCCCGGGATGGCGCATCGGGCCTGGGCGGGACGGTGCCCGGCTCGGTGCCGTGCGCATGCTCGTCATGGAGAAGCGCATGGCCGCGCTGATCCCGCCCGCGCGCATCGAACCCGCCCGCTGGCCCGCGCCGTTGCCGGCAGGGCTGGCCCCTCTTTTTCGTGAAACAGGCAAATGAAATCGATCGAAATCCATACCGACGGCTCCTGCCTCGGCAATCCCGGCCCCGGTGGCTGGGCCGCGCTGCTGCGCTGGAACGGCCGCGAGCGCGAATTGGCTGGCGGCGAGGTGCAGACCACCAACAACCGCATGGAACTGATGGCGGCGATCATGGCGCTGGAAGTGCTGAAGGAGCCGTGCCGGATCGTGCTGCACACGGACTCGCAATACGTGCGGCAAGGCATCACCGAGTGGATGCCCGGCTGGGTCCGCAAACAGTGGAAAACCGCCTCCGGCGGGCCGGTGAAGAACCGCGAACTGTGGGAGCGGCTCAATGCCGCCATCGCCCGCCACGAGATCGACTGGCGCTGGGTGAAGGGCCATGCCGGCAACCCGGACAACGAGCGCGTTGACGTGCTGGCCCGCGACGAGGCCATCAAGGTGCGCGACGGCGCGGCGGTACACTGAGCCGATGCGCCAGATCGTCCTCGATACCGAAACCACCGGACTGGAGTGGAAGAACGGCAACCGCGTGGTCGAAATCGGCTGCGTGGAACTGCTCGAACGCCGTCCCAGCGGCCGCAATTTCCATCGCTACCTGCGCCCTGACCGCGATTTCGAACCCGGCGCGCAGGAAGTCACCGGCCTGACGCTGGAGTTCCTCGCCGACAAGCCGCGCTTCGAGGAGGTGGTGGACGAGTTCCTGGCCTACGTCGATGGCGCGGAGTTGATCATCCACAACGCGGCCTTCGACATCGGCTTCCTCGACAGCGAACTGGCCCGGGCCGGCGCGCACTACGGCCGCATGCTCGAGCGCACCAGCGTGCTCGACACGCTGACGATGGCGCGCGAGCGCTTTCCCGGCCAGCGCAACTCGCTGGACGCGCTGTGCAAGCGCCTGGGCGTGGACAATTCGCACCGCCAGCTGCATGGTGCGCTGCTCGACGCGCAGATCCTCGCCGACGTGTACATCGCGCTCACCTCGGGGCAGGAGGAGATCGGCTTCGGTCAGGCCGAGGATGCGTCCGCGGCCGGCGCGGATGCCGTGGCCCGGTTCAGCACGACGGACTTGCTGCCGCGCCCGCGCGTGCTGCCGCTGCCTTCCGAACTGGCCGCGCACGAGGCGCGCTTGGAAAAACTGCGCAAGAAGGCCGGCGGCAGCTGCCTGTGGGACGAACCGGCGGCCTCGCCGGCCGAAGAGCTTGTGCCGACCGCGTGATGCCTGGCTGCCGCCGCGTTGCACGCGTGCCCGGTGGTGAACTTGCGGTGTCGGGCGATGCCCGCGCCTTTCGGGCGCGGCGCGGTCGGCGCAGCGTTTGCGGCCCCGCTGTCAGAAACAGCGGATCAGGATGGCGGTGACGTTGTCCGAGCCACCGCCGTCCAGTGCCGCGGCAATCAGGGTGTCCACGCATTCCTGCGCGCTGCAGTCGTGGCGGGCGATGATCGCGGCGATCCGCGCGTCGTCGGTTTCTTCAGTCAGGCCGTCGCTGCACAGCAGCAGTTGAGTGCCGGGGCGAAATTCGCCGGCCTGCACCGCGACGTTCAGATGGGCCGGGTCGGTCACGCCCAGTGCCTGGGTGACGATGTTCCGGTGCGGATGCGCGCGCGCCTGTTCCGAGGTGAGCGTGCCTTGCT
>JADHEF010001839.1_pt1 | contig 11416 bp, 9 predicted proteins | sample 8952391 | NCBI WGS metagenome assembly JADHEF01 (sample SAMN16124439, study PRJNA663245) | bioreactor sludge metagenome | isolation source: sludge (nitrite) | place: India:Bengaluru | collected 2019-02-28
CGGCCAGTAGCTCTCCATCATCTCGTAGGTGACGCGGCCCCACAGCATCGCCCCGCAGTCGTCCAGGAGGCTGGTGAAGAAGGCGTGCGTCTCCTCGTCGACGATTCCCTCCCGGTGGTCCACGCATCCGTCCAGAGTGAGATTGAGGCTAAAGGTCAAAAGGCCCATGGTTCTCCTTGGGATGAAACGTGCCCGGTACTATAAGACGCGACTCGTCATTGGCTCTGCCATTCTACCAGATTGAGCGACGTATTCCCCCAGGCGAAGACGCCGTATTCCGTCTCCTTGAATTTCTTTTTCAACTCCTCGGTTACTCGCTGATACGGCGGCAGTACTTCCGCGATGTTCGTATTGCCGTCTCCGTTAAAATCCAGTTCCCAGAGTTTCTCCTTCATGAGGCTGAAGGAATACACGATACTCGATAGGCTGATCCGTCCCCGATAGTTGTTGCTCATTCCGGTGACCCCGTTGAAGCTGCTGCTGTAGATATCCTTGTATCCTGGTTTCTGGACGTAGCCGGGATAGCCGGTATCGGTTATGAGAAGCAGGTCGGTACCATCATCCAAAAACTCCTTCGCGTTGCCAGAAAAACAGCTGCTCACGATGAGCAGCTTGGGACCTGCGATGTTTTCCTCCATATAGTCAACCAGCCGCTGGTACGGTACTTGGTTGTCTCCGAAAAGCATGTTCCGCTCATTGCCGTGTCCGGCGAAGACGACGATGGTGAAGATGTCGCTCCTGCCTTCGAACGGAACCATCGTTGCGATGAAATTCTCCCACGTCGCGTTCTTGTACGCCAGGAGAGAATTGTTCGCGACATCAACCTGTTTCGTGAAGGTTTTTGAGAAATATTTCGCCGTATCCTGTATTGCACCCCAGCTCTCCGGCGGTACGATATTCGGCCCGGTGATCGAAACGATGTTGTACTGATATTTGCTCCGCGGTCGCGCTTCGCCCTTCTTTGGAGACGAAGAGCACGCGACGAGCGCGGCGGCCACACAGATCAGGCAGGCGAATCTTCCCATCTATCGTACCCGCACCGTGATCCGTTCGATCCCCGCACGCTGCCAGGCTCCTTGCCGGAATTCCTTTCGGCTGCGCAGATTTCCGATGATATTGGAATCCGATGAAATGCGCGGCGCCTTCCAGTCCCTCAGCCCCACATCCCCGTCGGCGTAGTGGATGACGATCTCCGCGCGCCGGATGCCCAGGAGCGCCGCCCTGAAACCTTCCAGATCCGGTTCGAATTCGATGGGGAGGGTCCGCGCTTCCTCCAAGACTTCGCTCATTTCTCCGCATCGTTCGGTAAAATCCGCAGTACCGGACTGGGTGCAGGGGAGGCAAGTTCCCCAATTGGCCGGATACCCCTTGGGCTGGACCGGAGGAGCCGCGACGATGCTCTGAGGATACCAGCCGAAAAGTTGCCAGGACCTGAATTGCAAGTCCTCCAAAACCGGCTGGTAGAAATCGGACAGCCCGGCTATGGCGCTGGGCAGCATGACCAGATTCGGCAGCGCCGTGTGGTAGCGCGTATCGTAACAGGTACCGGGCCAAATGTGGCAAACCGTCCAGTTCTTCCACTGGTGATACGGCGTCCCCGAGCAGTTCGCCAGGACGGTCTTGAAGCCCCGGTTCGGGTAAGTATTGTCGTCAAGGAGCACCTTGCCGATCCTTTGCCCTCGCTTCTCCCCCGCCGAGGTTTTGGCCCGGCGCACGTGGGGGTACATGGTGTGGTCCGGTCCCGGCAAGGCCTGGACCGCCTTGAGCGGCGCGAAGATCGCGGTGCAGGCCACCAGCTGCCTGAGGTCGATTCCCAGCTTTTGGCTGACGCAGATGAGTTCCTTCATTCCGTCCATATGTTGCTCCTTTGTTTCGGAATACTGCTAAAACGAGCGGATTGCGACGACCTCGTTAGTGCCAAATTTATAGTTTTCCCATTGATCGTAAGTATACATATTCATTATCCACGCCCAATAATAGTCCACACCGTCGCCGTAACCGTCGCCATTGGTGTCGTTCGTCTTTGTAGCTTCTGTGGAACTCCACAGATTTCCGGAACTACCATTGGCAATATACCAAGCGCTCCAAGCTTCGCTTGCCATAAATGCTTCAACTTCACCTAATGAAGGGAGGAACCAGTCGTCAAATCCTCCGGATACAAGATTTGCGCAATAGGAGGCCGCGTAAGTTCCCTCCCCCTGAACTTCTATTATTTTTGCAGTATTCGTCTCTCCGCTTCCGATAGCATCTGATGGCGTGTTCGTAAATCGATAATCCGCGATATCATTATAAGTTCCGTTTCCATTCATATCGTTATTCCAGCTCAGCCTTTCACTGTAACCTAGGTTTTTTTGCTCTGCCTCCATATACCGCCACCCCTCGCTGTAGCTGCCCATGTCGTAGAAGACGACACCTCCGGCGGGTCCGGTATCGCCGACGCTGTAGGATTGCCACTTCGCGTAGAGTTTGAGCGGGGCATCGATCGTATAGCTCGCGCCTTCAGCGTAGTCGGTTCCCGTGCCGTCGGGACTCGTGTTCCATCCCGCGAAATACGTATCAGCCAGATTTCCGTTGTTAGTAGCCAGGGTTAGCGCGACGCCATACGCCTTGATCTGATTCTCGGGCGCGCTCCCGCTCGTGGCGCCGTTCGCATCGTAGGTCACCGAGTAAGTGATGAGCGCCCACTTGGCGTAAAGGATCAACCCTGCATCGGTGCTGTAGCTGGCACTTTCTGCGTAATCTTCTCCCGTTCCGTCATTTTTTGAATTCCACCCTGCGAAAGTATAACCTGTACGAATCAAATTCCCGCTGTTGGTTGCCAGGGTGAGATCGACTCCGTGCGTCTTAGTCTGTGCCGCGGGCGCGCTCCCGCTAGTGGCGCCGTTCGCGTCATAAGTTATTTGATAAGTTTGAGGCGTTCCATTCAACCGCCACTTGGTGTAAAGGATCAGCGCCGCGTCGGTGCTGTAGCTGGCCCCCTCGGCGTAATCGCTTCCTGTTCCGTCCGCTTTCGTATTCCACCCATCGAATGCATAGCCTGTACGAGCTAGACTCCCGCTGTTTGTCGCCAGAGTAAGCGCAACGCCGTGCGTCTTGGTTTGGGCCGAAGGGACGCTCCCGCTCATCGCGCCGTTCGCGTCGTAAGTCACCGCGTAGGTTTGAGTTTCATCGTTATCCTCATCCCCGCTTACCGGACTCGGACATCCGGACAATACGAGAATCTGCATCAATACCGAAATGGCTATCCATCGAGAGAATTTAGCTTTGTGCTCCATCGTACGAAAAATCACCCCAGCTTTACGCACCATAATTCCATCCGCTCCTTTAGTTCCCCCGCGTACCGCAGAGCTGTTGCGAGACTCTGAGTTCAGATATACAAGCCCGAAAACCGTGACGGAATAGGAATTTTCCCTACAAAAACAGAATAACGGGATAATTCATCACATCCCGGAATCCGTGGATGCCCAGAACTCTTATTTAACCGGGGTCCTGATCGCCTCGAAGTTCGCAGTGCATGCCACTTGCAACCTGAGGTCGATACATAACTTCTGGATGATGCACTAAGCTCTTACATGTTTTCTATGGATTGCTCTTTGGTTTCGGGATACCGCTAAAACGAGCGGATCGCAAAGACGTAACTCTTGGCATCTTTATTCCCTTCAAATTGAAATGAGCTGATAGAATCACCCATACCCAGAATCCAGGCCCAAAAATAGTCTACGCCGTCTCCGGTACCGTCGCCATTCACATCGTTAGTCTTAGTCGATTCTGTGGAACTCCAAAAAAGGCCATAAGTACCTGCGGCAATTGACCACTTAGCCCAGGCATCACTTAATATCAATGCATCAAGTTCACCTTTTGACGGAAAAAACCAGTCGTCGTATCCGCCTAATATCAAATTTGCGCAATAGGATGCCGCGTAGACCCCCTCTCCTTGAACTTCCACTATTTTTACCGTATTCGCCTTTCCGCTTCCTATGGCCTCGGATGGAGTATCCGTATATCGATAGTCCGCAGTATCTTCACTTCCATCCATAGTATTTTGACCACCACTTCCATCCATATCATTATTCCATGTTAGCAGGTTGCTTTCTGAAAGTTTCCTCTGGTCCGCTTCCATGTATCGCCAGCCATCGCTGTAGTTACCCTTGACGTAAAAGACGATTCCGCCGGCGGGGCCGATATCGCCTACGATGAAGGACTTCCATTTAGCGAAAAGCTTCAGCGGAGCATCGATTGTATAGCTCGCGCCCTCGGCGTAATCGGTTCCCGTACCGTCTGCGCTCGTATTCCAGCCCACGAAATACGTATCCGCCAAATTTCCACTATTGGTAGCCAGAGTGAGCGCGACGCCGTGGGTCTTGATTTGAGCTACCGGTACACTTCCGCTCGTGGCACCGTTCGCGTCGTAGATCACCGCGTAGGTTTTTGGTTCACCATTATCGTCGTCCCCCCCTACCGGACTAGGGCATCCGGACAATAGTAAAATCAACGCCAGCGCCGAAACGGAACCCCATCGGATGGAAAACGTCTTTTTGACCCGTATTAATAGATGAGAACAGGTTCCTGTCTTACACACCATTATCCTAGCCTCTCTTTTCGCTTTTGCCCGCGCGTCGCAGCGCTATTGAGTAACTCCAAATTCAGGTATACAAGCCCGATAACCGAGGCGGAATAGGAATTTTTCCTAGCGGATTAAAAAATGAAACGTAGGAAGTCTTTAAACCGTTAAACCGAGGCGGGCGGAGAGTTTGACGATATCGACGGCCGATTGGACCTTGAGTTTAGCCATGAGGTTTTCCCGGTGGACATTGACTGTTTTCGGGCTGATGTTGAGCCGCTCGGCTATTTCTCGGTAATTGCGGCCCTCGGCGATGAGTACGAATATCTGGGGCTTCCTGAAAAAGGGAAATCAGCTTATCTACAACCAATTTCACGCCATCAACGAACGATCAACCCCAGTAATGCTCAAATATTTGCGTCTTGCAACCAGACTTTGTAGATTCCTGAAAAGGCGCAATAAAAGATCCCTCAGGATCTTGTCGCAATTTGCCAACAGCATACAGACCATGATCGTCGTCTCGCTCGTTACACGTAATTTCTCATACACATTCGCCAAGGAATACTTGCGTTTGAGTCTGCCGAAGCAGCCTTCTACTGTCTGCCGTATTCCTTCATCATTCCTTTGTATTTTCTTCATTAGCCGAATCTGCTTTTGATTTATCACATTCGGTAGTAGCGGTCGGCCAAGATGAGGACCGGATAGTCGTATTTCCCTTTCCTTGCAGTATTCACGGTTCTTGCGAGTTCGATAGATTTTATCCGCATGAACCGACTCGGGATAATGACCAAACCTTGCCCGATACAATTCAACCTGTATCGGTAAATCTTCCGCTTCGTTATATGCTTCCCAGCTGAGTCGATCGATATACATCATTCCATTTTCAGTTACCGACGCAGAAACTTTCGCGCCGAATTCAAATGCGGCGCGAGCTTTCCCGCGTGCTATCGCGCGGACGTGCGGCTGCGCGATGCTCATGATCTTTCCAGCTATCGAATGCGTTCTCTTTTTATACAAAATGTATTGCTGTCGGAAGACTTCATGGATTACCATCAGGTCTCGCCGCTGTTTGTTTGTAAGAGCGGCAGAACCATGTCCTTCTACTATCTTATTTATATTGTTCAAATTACGTTTAAGATACTGCAGTTGCTTCCGAGTCGCTTTTCGAATTTCGCTTGTCGTTCTTCGTCGGCCGCGAATAAATGCCAGGTATTCAACACGTGCCCGTTTACGATGGGTTCTCGGCTTTTTGTCCGTCGTGTTCGTCGCTTCATATAAGGTATCGATGATCTCTTCGGTTTTTCTTCGCGCTTCATCGAGCAGCGTTACGTCATGCGGAAACCGTATGTCTTGCGGAACGCAGGTGGCGTCGATTATCAACTGCCCTTGGTTCTTATCGTTGTCATCGTCCTTCTTTTTCGATTTTCTCTTGGCGGCCTTTTGTATTTCGATATTCTCATGATGGCGTTTCGCTATGATTTCATTTATCCGTTTGATCTCTTCCGGTCCCAACCGCCGTCGAAAATGCACCATCATCGATGGGTCAAATGGTTTTTCACCTTTGTATGATTCGTACCCCAGAAAAAATTGAAGATATGGGTTTTCTTTAATCATCTCGACTGTCTCTTCGTCAGTCGTCTTCAGCTTTTCTTTTATTAAGATTGCACCGAATGCGAGTCGTACTGTTTTCGCGGTGCGGCCGATATGCTTTGAGAACTTTCCTTTATATTCCGCTTCCAGTTCTTCCCATGGAATGATCTCGGACAGCTTAACCCATCGGTTCTCTCCGTTAAGATGCCCTCCAAACGGAAGATAGAATTTTTCGAAATCCGGTGTTTCTTCCTTATCTTTATACACGGTACAACCCCAAGCAAGTGCACGGGTTTTTAACCCTTTCTTTTTGTTTCCATGCACTTCTCTTGGTAAATTCTATCATATCGTTATATTTTGTAAACACTTATTTGTTTTTCAGGAAGCCCTAAATATAAATTGTAATAAAAGTACAGTTGCAAAATGTACAAAAAGTAGTTGCGCATTGGGCGGAGTTGGGTTACTATGGCCTCAGAAGTACGGAGAAATGTATTAACCATGGTTCATTCTTTCGTTCTTCTGCAAAGAAGAGTGATTTTCGAAAATCGTTTCATTCAATTTCCCAAGTCACGAAAGGAGGCAGAGCATGAAGCGTTTTCTGATGGTTCTGTTGGTCGGTGCGTTGGCATTCGGACTCTACGCGGAACCAAGCAAGAGTAATAGGAGAAAGATCACCGTTCTGATGCGCTCGAGCGGAAACGACGAGACCTATGGCATATGGCACGGCCTGTTCGAAGGGTTCGCGAAGGAGAAAGGGATCAAGGTCGAGTATGAACTGGTGGCCCGAGATGCCGACTACGTGAACAAGCTGCAGTTGTACATTTCCAGCGACCAGCTGCCCGATTTCTATGGTTGTGCGAATGGAACCTTCTCGGGGGCGGCGAAAAAGATCGGCGGCATCGTCGACATCGGCGCCGAGCTGAAAAAAATAAATAAGTATGATGATATGAATCAGGCCATCATCAACTTCTTGTCCGATGCCGACGATGGCAACCTGTATCTGTTCCCCAACGCGCTGTACTGCGAGTACTTCTTCTATCGCGTCGACAAATTCAAGCAGTACGGACTTTCCGTTCCTAAGACCTGGAACGAATTCCTGAATGTCTGTAAAGTCTTGAAGGAGCATAATGAGATACCCGTGATCGTGGCGGGCGCCGAGAACTGGCAGATCATGCGGTACCTTTCTTTCATTCCATGGCGTTCCACCCATGACAAGTTCATAAAAGGCTATATCGACGGGTCGGACAGCTTCGCCGCCAACCAGGCCGCCAGAGCCGGCGTCAACCTTGTCGCCACGATGGGAACCAAGGGCTATTTCCAGAAGGGTTTCACCAGTACGAGCTATACGGATTCCGCGAACCTCTTCTTCAGCGGTCAGGGGTGCATGTACTACGGCGGCAGCGGGCTTATCGCTAATGCGTCCAAAATGTACAAGAACAAGCAACTCGGTATGTTCCCGGTTCCCGATGCCGACGGTATGTCCAATATGTCCACCAATGTTCCGATTCACGCCGGATTCGGCAACGCCTTCAATGCGAAGACCTATGACAAGACCATGCAAGAGTTCCTCAAGTACGCAGTGGCGCATTATTCCGAGGCGTGCTATAAGGCCGGCGTCTTCTCTCCCTTCAACGAGAAGATTCCTGCCGGTGTCGATCCCCTGTTCAAGGACACGTATCCGTTGTTCGAGAAGGCGAAGGCTAGCTGGGTTTCTTGGGACGACAAGCTGGATTCCGCCACTCTGACATCCATGGCGGTAGCTCAACAGGAGTTGGCCCTGGGAATGTTGACCCCGAACCAATTCATCTCAGATGGGGGAAATACGAGAGAATAATAAATAGCGGCAAGAGAATGTCGGTAGGGAGAAGCTACCGGCAGCGAGGCGATTCCGGGAGACATGGTCCGTTCTGTTTCCCGGAATACATTTGGAGGATATTCGTGGATAAATCGTTCAACCGAAAGTCTGTCATCCTGACGTTCATGCTTCCCGCCTTCTTGATTTATACGCTTTTCGTCATCGTTGCGATCATCTGGTCGGCCTGTTACAGCTTCTACGATTGGAATGGTCTCGGCGCCATGACTTTTTCCGGCTTCGCGAATTACGTCCGGCTGTTCACGACCGACAGGCATTTCTGGAACATCGTGGGCCATTCATTTCTATACACCGCTTGGGAAGTCGCGTTTCAGGTGTTCGGCGGTTTGCTTCTGGCGATATTTCTGACGAGGATTTTCAGCGCGAATATGACCTTCGCAAGGAGGAGCCATCTGCCAAATCTTCACCAAGCTTTTCTCCGTCTTCCCGACGGGTGTCGTCAATCAACTTTTGGGCTGTATCGATCCTGCCTGGAAAGAATTCGAATGGATATCGAATCCCAAGATATCATTGCATGTAGCGGCGTTCGTCGAAGGATACAAATACGTTGGAATCTACATGGTGGTTTTCTTCGCGGCGCTGATCGCTATCCCGAAAGAGCTGGCGGAGGCTGCTTCGATTGACGGCGCTTCGGTATTTCGTCAGCATGTCACGATAAAGATTCCTTTTATCCGGCCGGTGATCCTTTCCTCCTGCGTCCTCGTTTTGAACGGGTCCATGAGGTCCTTTGATATCTCGTATCTTCTCACAAAAGGCGGACCCGGTTATTCCTCAGAACTGCTGGCCACGTATATGTACAAGCAGGCCTTTACCAGCATGAAGTACGGATACGGCAGCGCAGTCGCGATCTTCATAGTGATCATGTGCGTATTCATTGGAATTGGATTCGAGAAGTTGTTCAACAGTCAGGAATGCGAGGTCTAATCGATATGAAGAAGAACCCGTTGCCCGCATTGCCGCGTTGGATTTTGGGCTCTCTGCTTTTGTTATTATTCGTTTATCCGGTGTTCTACGTCATTTCATCCAGCTTGAAAACGGCGGAAGATTTCCAGGGGAGTGCGTCGTATGCGCTTCCCAAGGCGGTCAGCTTCGAGAACTACGTATCCGTCTTCACGAAGAGCCAGATTCTGACCTATTTCAAGAACAGCACCATTATCGTCGTCTTCACCGTTCTCGCCCTTTTGGTTCTTGCGTCCATGGCCGCGTTCGCCCTTTCGCGGATACGATTTCGTGGAAGGAAGGCTCTGCTTTTCTATTTCCTTCTCGGCTTGATGTTGCCGTTTCAAGTGGCCTTGATCCCCCTCTTCTTCACCTTCACGAAGCTGCATCTCCTGAACACGTATGTCGCGGTCATAGTTCCGCAAATCGCTTTCTCCCTTTCCTACGCTATCAATTTGTTCTACGCGTTCTACAAGTTCTTCCCCACCGAGATAATCGAGTCGGGCATCATCGATGGCTGCTCGCCTATGAGTTGCTTCATCAAGCTCGTGGTGCCATTGTCAAAGAACTCGTTCCTTACCGTAGCGACTATGCAGGGCGTTTTCTGTTGGAATGATTTCGTCTGCGCGTATACCTTTACACGCTCAACGACGATGAAGACGGTGACGCTCGGCCTTAACGATTTCGTCGGAATGTACGGACTTACGGATTGGGGTGCTACCTTCGCGGCGATTACCGTGACCGTGCTCCCAACCTTTCTGTTCTATTTCATGACCAGCAAGCATATGCTGAGCGGACTGACTGCCGGGGCGGTCAAAGGCTAGCGACGAATCTTCACCGGCCCTGCGGACGTCGCAGTCGGTCGGCTTCGCTCAAGAACCAACTTCATATCGGAGACTCTGACATAGAAATCTACAAGGAGAGAGCCATGCACAAGTTGTATTATCAACCAAAAGGTTATTGGTTCGGCGATTGTATGCCCTTCGGCAAGGGCGACACCTTTTACTTGTTCCACCAGCGGGATACGCGAAAGCCCGGTCCGTTCGGGGAGCCATTCGGATGGGACTTGGCTACCACCCGGGATTTCGTCTCGTACGAGGACAAGGGCGAAGCCATAAAGCGCGGCTCGAATGCTGATCAGGATCAGTTCATCTTCGCCGGTAGCATTTTCGAGGCGAGGGACGGCACTTATCACGCATTCTATACCGGCTACAACCGGGACTATCCCAAAAAGGGAAAACCTTCACAAGTACTGATGCATGCTTCAAGTTCGGATCTGGTCCATTGGATGAAGTCGAAAGAGCTGCTAACCTTGACGCCCCAGCAGGGGTATGACCCCGACGATTGGCGGGACCCTTTTGTTCTTTGGAATGAAGAAGCCGGAGAGTATTTATTGATCCTCGGAGCGAGGAAGATAGACGGTGGGAAAAAACTCAACGGATGCACCGTACAGTTTACCTCCAAGGATTTGAAGAACTGGACCTTCAAGGGCGAATTCTGGGCTCCTCACATCTATACGATGCACGAGATGCCGGATCTGTTTCGCATCGGCGACTGGTGGTACCTCGTGATCTCGGAATACAGCGATAAGAACAAGATCGTATATCGCATGAGCAAGGGCCTCTCGGGGCCGTGGATCGCCCCAACGGACGATGCCTTCGATGGCCGCGCCTATTATGCCGGGCGTACGTTCTGCCTGAACCGACAACGGATACTCTTCGGCTGGGTTCCCACCAAGGAAGCGAATGACGATCGGAACAACTTCGAGTGGGCCGGGACGTTCGTGGCTCATGAAGTGTACCAGCGCACGGATGGAACCTTGGGAGTGCGGCCTCCTGAGACGATCTGGAACGCCTTCAAGGCGGGAGACACGATTTCCGATGTCCATTTGAAAACGACGGATTCCCGGGCGATGAAAACCATGAGCGACAAGTGTGGCGACCTGTTCAGATTCGAGGCAAAGGTCATATTCGGGAAGGGAACCCGTTCTTTCGGCGTCAAGCTCCTGGAAGACAAGGCGAGCGGCGAGGCGTACCAATTCCTCTTTCAGGTCGGAGAGAACAAGTACACCTTCGAGAAGACCCCCAATCAGCCCTGGTTCCAGTGCATGAATATCGGCTTGGAAAGGCCGATCGTTCTGGAGAGTGGAAAGGAATACATTCTCCGCCTCATCGTTGACGACACTATAGCCACGATGTACGTCGATGGAGTAGCCATGAATACCCGGATGTACACCCGACCCGGCGACGCGCTGAGCATGTTCGTAACCGACGGCGACTTGACGATCAAGGAGATCACTATCGCCAAGGGCCTGCGTTAGTCACTGATACGGCAAGGCTAGAGCCCCGCCTCACGCAACTCCGGGGGCGTAGGCGGGGATTTCACCAAGACCGACATCGCCGAAGCGTAATCCCGCAGTGGGGCGGCTGAACGCCCCGCAGCCGCGGCCTTCC
>JADHEF010001840.1_pt1 | contig 11406 bp, 10 predicted proteins | sample 8952391 | NCBI WGS metagenome assembly JADHEF01 (sample SAMN16124439, study PRJNA663245) | bioreactor sludge metagenome | isolation source: sludge (nitrite) | place: India:Bengaluru | collected 2019-02-28
GAATTTTCCGGACAGGGGATACCTGTTGTACATGTCCCTGACTCCGTTTGAGTTGTGATAAACATTTATAAGATCAAGGCTTGCCACTGTCCTGAATTTCAGCTTTTCATCAATTTCATCCGAATCGCTGCTTTTGTCAGAGATGCCGAAGTTGGTTTTTGAGCTGTCATCGGAAAGTTTTGACGATGACTTGTAAAAGGAGAGCGATTCAAAAGGGGAGTACTCACCGCGGTTATAGACCAGAAGGGCGTTTTTGCCATTGATTGATATTTGCCTATCAGCCATGTCCATGCCTGAAACAGGATAACCTGTAACACCCCAGTTGAAAGGCAGGGAGCCGCCTGAAGGGAGAGGAGTACCGTCAGTGTCTACCGCGCAGAGCGCACCCTGCCCGAGCGACGAATCTCCTATAGCCTTGCCGTTTTTCGTATAGAATACAAGCACCCGTCTTTCCGGCTGTACACTGAATGTCAGCGTTCCATCCGAAGATGATGTGACAACATCGGTATTCTCAGCCTTTTTATACCTTCTGTCGTCGGAGCCGGTATATGAACCGTCGTCATCTTCGATATACACTTCAATATTTTCAAAACCTGTGTCGGGAAGGATAAAAAGCCTTCCGCGGTAGTAGTCTGCAGGCAGGAATGTCTGCCTCTCCACTTCGTTTTTGCCAATAAACTCTTTGACTGCCATCTCTGAAGGATCGTAGCGCACCATAACTTCGTGCCAGCTTTTTTCAGTCATGAACGCTGCAGATGCACCGATTGAATTATTGGGTATGGAAGATATGGTCAAAAATGCGTAATCGTCAATGTCTATCTGTGTGTTTCCGATCAGGACTGACTGGACAAATTCATCATCTTTACCCTCATATCCCAGGAGGAATGTGTTTTCTTCAGAGTCTTCCTTGATTGTGGCTTCGAAAAAGTACCTGTCCATCAGCCAGAGCGATATTGTGAGGTCAGGTATCTGGTTAAACATGAAACCAGGAGACATCTCTTCAAAGGGTGTTTCGATGAAATCGCCCTCATTCATGTCATATCCGATTGATCCTGTGACTGAGATGTCCCACGTGCCCTTTATATAAAGGTCCACGTCCTGGTCGCTTAGTTTTGTCTGGAAGATCGCTTCTTCAGCCTCATCCTTTATGCTGGCGCTTTTTCTAGCAGACGAGGTTTTCTCTTCGCTGTATGAATAGCCGGCCAGGGTAAAAAGTATTAGAAGAAGTGCAAATACATGTTTTTGTTTCAATTACTTTACCAGACTCCTGAAGCTGTAAGTATACGGCCTGGATTCACATGTTTGGGCCTTTCAAGTCAGCGCCGCCGGGATTGCGCCAAATCCTCTTTTGCCTTGATAAGATTGTACAGTATTTTATTGATTGTAACATCAATATTATGCTTTTTGCCAAGCTCTATCATTTTACCGGAAAACATTTCCACTTCAGTTTTCCTTCCTGCGTCCGCATCCTGGCACATCGATGTTTTCCCCTCAGCCCCGAGAGAATAGAGTATTTTATACCATTTCTCAAGGTCTGATGATGAAAGATCTACCCCTTCAGCGTTGGCAATAGCTATGACTTCCATCATTGTCCTGTCCATGATCTCCCTTGCGTAAATATTTTCTCTCATAAACCTGTAATTGGCGCTGAGTATTGCGGAAACCTGATTAATGCCGGTATTTATCATGAATTTGTACCACATAACGTGCCTGATATTTTCCGTGTATTCACACGCTATTTTGCATTCATCCAGCAGGCGGTTTACTGAGTCCATATCGGTTTGGTTTGTTGAGCTGTCAAAATGGCCGAAGAAAAGCTTACCTTCGGTTGTGTAGATGGTCGCGCTTCCTTCCCTGACAGCATCCATGCCCAGAGGGACAGAAAGAAGGATTTTCCCTTTCTTTGTTCCCTGCCTTATTATTTCCTCGCTGTCTATTCCGTTGAGGACAGATACTATAAGTGTTTCTTCCGTGACCAGCCCTGCTATCTGCCTTACAACCTCAGGCAGATCGTGGTATTTGACTGCTATAAAGATAAGATCAGGTAAAGCATCTGTATCTCGGCTGTCCCTGCACTGGATATTGTAGCGCATGCCGTTGACAGTTATCCCGTCCTGCTCAAGCCTCTTCTTTCTTTCCCCTTCGGCAAGAAACCATGTTTTTCTGTTCTGGATAAATTTATGGCCGTAAAGAGCTCCAAGAGCGCCTGCTCCGGCGACAAGTATGTTATCAATACCCACAGGTGTCAGACTCCTCTGGGAAAAAGATAAATCTCTTCAATGTTCATTGTGTTCTGGAGATGTATGGAGTCCTGGAAACTGTCTTCAGACGTTACAGTTATATCAATAAGCTTGGTGTATTCATTGAAATCATGATGGGTTACTGTAATCTTGAATGTGAAGGTTTTTTCAATACCTTTCTGCTTAGCTTCTATCGGATACGGCCAGAAGATGAAAAGGCCTCCAGTATATTCCGTAAGCCTTATCGGATTCAATGTCATATCTGAAGTCATATTCACGAGGTTGTCATCAAGAAACAATTTTACCTCTGCGTTTGAAATCGGCTCAAATGTTTTCCCATTGATGATCTTTCCTATGATGTTGGGAAAGTTAAAATAGAATCCCTTTTTATACTCATTTTCTGTTTTTTTGGTATGATCCACTCCCGGCCGTTTCCTGTCAGCTATGACAGAGAAACCTTCCTTGACGAGATGAAAAATGTCCGCGTCCATCTGAAGTTTTTTGGAATACTCAAGCTCGTGGTGAACTATTCCCCTGCTTGATACCATATATTTAGGGGGAGTATTGTTCAGAACATAGCATACTACATCAAGCCTGCACTGGATGCAGTCACAATATTTTTCCCTGTTGAATGCTGCGCTGTCGCAGTATTCATCAACAGATATTTTTACCTTTTCTTCAATAAGATTGTGTATTTCCATACTTAACAATAAGTTTATCAGTAGTTAATGAGAACTTCAAGAAATATAATAAATATTTTTCAGAGATTTCCCGGCAGGTATTCATGATTGATATTCCACGGGGCATCAAAGATATGCTCATAAACTTTTTTATCAAGATGGGAGAGCTGTCTGAGGACAGGCTTCATTTTCAGCCTCAGGTTAGTTTCCTTGTATGGACAGATTGTGCTGTAAACAGGAAGTTCAAGCCTTTTTGCCGCAAGCTCAATACTGCTTTCCCTTACCATGCATAGCGGCCTTATCAGTTTGAGTTTTCCATTAAAGAACTCCTGTACAGGCATCATTGTTGAGAAATTTCCCCGTAGGCACAGGTTTATGAGCGTAGTCTCGGCTATGTCGTCAAGGTGATGGCCTGTCGCGATTTTACTGATGCCGTGCTTTTCAGCATACTCAAAAAGTATCCGTTTACGGTTTCTCGCGCACAGGTAGCAGTTGAATTTCTCCCTGAATGAGGGTGGCATCATATCAGCGTCCTGCGATTCAAACGGGATATCAAGTACGCTGAAAAACGACTTTATTCCGGAAAGGAGGTCTTCCGGCACAGGATACTGCCGCCAGTTGATATGCAGTGCCTTGAGCTCATATTTTACGGGAAGCCACTTCAGCCTTATTGAAAGGCACAGCGCAAGGAGGAGCGAATCCTTGCCCCCGGAAACAGCCAGAAGCACCTTGTCTCCCCCTGAAATCATGTTAAACCTGTTAATCCCTTTCCCTGCCTGCTTTACTGTCCTCATAAGCCACCTGGGGATTTTATCAGTATCAATGTTCATTATGTCTGTCATGTGTATTTTATCCTGCGGTTTGATGTTATCCAATGTTCAGCATCCGCTGTTTATCAGTTCCGATACGGCCAGGCGGGCAGACTGAGAGGAAAGCGCTTTCGCTGATTCTTCCGGGACAAATACCCTGATTTTCCGAAGCGCTCCTGTAAAACCCCTGATTACGGGTTTGTTGAATACAGAGCCAGATTCGGTAAAATCAGAACTGCTGTTTTCGTTTACCACAGGCAGGTTTACCTCGAAGGAAATCTGTTCCGGAATATCAATGATTACAGATTCATCATCTGCCGGCGGGTAATGATTTTTCCGTATCAGGGAAAGTATCTCGTTTTCCTTGATCAGCCTTTTATCAAGAAAGGTCAGGCAGTGATGGGCGGAATTTTCAAGATTGAAAGGGATTTCCACCGCTGTTTTATATATTTTCCTTTCTGATACCTTTCCAAGAAGTGAGAATGGCGGATAACTGCTGCTGCGGTAGTTCATGAACAGTGTTTCATCGTCAAGCCCGTAAAGCTCTTCCGGCCTGATCTTCCCGTCCTTCATCCCGAGGTAGAGTGCTTTTTTTACCATGGCTGTCGCGCTTCTTACTGTCTTGTGCCAGTACACTGCCTTGTACATTAAATACTTTGAGAACAGTATGTTCTCAACTGCGGGCAGGCCTGATTCATAAATCGCTATTCCTGTTTTTTCATGAGGCAGTATGTTGTTGATTATAAAATCAATGTCCTGAATCCCATAAGGTACGCCGCAGAAATAGGCATCCCTGTTCAGATAGTCAAGCTTGTCCGGGTCAAGCACTCCCGAAAGAAGGTTCCTGAAAAAAATTACTTCATCCGTAATGTTTTCAGATGCTGTCTTATCCACTATGGCGGCGACGAACAGCGGATCAACCTTAAGGTTTTCCCTGATCGCGTTATTCAGCGGCTGGGACAGTATAAACTTCCCTGTAAGTATTTCATGGTCGAGAAGGGGAAGCTCTTTCAGCGAGTGCGCGTACGGGAAGTGTCCCATGTCATGAAGCAGCGATGCGCAGAAAAAGGCTTTTGCCCCTTCGGGGGTAAGCTGTGGGCAATCCCGGGACATCAGAAGCTGCCTGAGTATCCTCTTGGAAATATGAAAGACGCCGATGCTGTGGCTCAGTCTCGTATGAGTCGCGCCTGGATACACGTGATAGGAAGGCCCGAGCTGTTTTATCCTGTTGAGCTTCTGCAGCGCGGCGGAAGAGAGGATTTTTTTCATTCCGGGCGAAAGCATTATGTTTCCCCACAGGGGATCTCTTACAGGTTCTGTGTAATCAAGATCGATATGCCGCAGTATTGCTTCGGTATCTGACATTTTATCCTTTTATTCCATATCTCATGTTAAACCGACGACATGGTGTAATTCAGCATTCCGCCTGAAAGAAGCACCTCAACAGAAGTGCCTGCAAGATCATGCAGAAAGGTTATTTCCTTTCCTGTTGTTTTGCTGACAGCCTTTACTTTGTTCCCGTTTCTGATGTCATCAGTAAACGAGGGGAAATAAAGGATATCACCTTTTGACATACTGTCATAGTCTGACGGGTCGCTGAAAACAAGCGGCGCAATGCCAAAGTTAACAAGGTTTGCCTTGTGTATGCGCGCGAAGCTTTTCGCTACCACTGCTTTTACCCCAAGGTACATCGGCGCAAGCGCCGCATGCTCCCTGGAAGAGCCCTGCCCGTAGTTTTCGCCGCCCAGTATTATTCCCTTTCCGGCTTTTTTGGCGTTTTCGTAAAAGTCGGGATCAAGCGCCTCAAAGGTGAATCTTGATATCTCCGGGATATTTGACCTGAAAGGAAGCACCCTGGCCCCTGCAGGCATTATATGGTCTGTTGTAATGTTATCCTCCGTTTTTATGAGAACCTGCGCCTCAAACGCGTTCTCAGCGGGGGAAGCCTTGGGGCAGGGTTTTATGTTTGGCCCACGCTCAATTTCAAGCTTTGAGAAATCTGCCTCAGGCGCCGGAGGCAGAATCATTGTATCGTCGAAAGATATGTAGCTTGTGTAGTCAGCCGGTGTGATTTTTACCCTTCTCGGGTCAGTGATAACCCCGAAGAGGGCAGAGGCGGCAGCTGTTTCAGGGGATGCTAGAAATACCTCAGCGTCCTTAGTTCCGCTTCTTCCCTTGAAGTTCCTGTTGAATGTCCTTACTGTCGCCCCTCCTGAAGATGGGGCAAATCCCATGCCGATACAGGGCCCGCAGGCGCTTTCCAGAATTCTTGCCCCGCTTTTTACCAGTTTTTTTATTATTCCAGCCTCGATTGAGCTTTCAAAAACCTGCTTTGAACCAGGAGAGATACCCAGAGAGACATTCTCGGCAACAGTTTTGCCTTCAAGAATGTCTGCCGCTATACCCAGATCATTGATGGATGAGTTAGTGCATGACCCGATCGCTGCCTGCACAATCCTTTTCCCCTCAATCTCCCTTACAGGCACAACAAGGTCAGGCATGTGCGGCTGCGCTATCATCGGTTCTATCTCTGAAAGGTTTATCTCGATAACCTTGTCATATACACAATTGTCATCAGCCTGGAGTTCAACCCAATGTTTCTCCCGGCCCTGAAGCTTCATGAATTCCTTTGTCAGTTTGTCTGACGGGAAGATTGAGCTTGTCGCTCCAAGCTCTGCCCCCATGTTGGTTATTGTAGCCCTCTGGGGAACTGTAAGTGTTTCAACACCGGGGCCGAAATACTCGTAAACCCTGCCGACTCCTCCCTTGACTGTTTCAAGCTGCAGCAGTTTCAGAATAATGTCTTTTGAACTGCACATGTAGCCAAGCTTTCCTGTAAGATGCACACCTGTCACATACGGCATTGTCAGTGTAAAAGGGGCACCTGCCATGGCGCATGCCACATCAAGCCCGCCTGAGCCAATAGCAAGCATTCCAAGCCCGCCACCGGTTGGGGTGTGCGAATCGGAACCGAGAAGCGTTTTCCCAGGGACACCAAACCTTTCAAGATGTACCTGATGGCATATCCCGTTTCCCGGCCTCGAAAAATAAAGTCCGTACTTTTTGGCAAAACTCTGAAGAAACCTGTGGTCATCCATGTTCTTGTAATCAGCCTGCTGGGTATTGTGGTCTATGTATGATACAGAAAGCTCAGTTTTCACCCTCTTTATCCCCATCGCCTCAAACTGCAGGTAGACCATAGTTCCCGTAGCGTCCTGGGTCAGTGTCTGGTCTATTCTTATCCCGGTTTCTTCTCCGGGTTTAAGTGAACCTGATACAAAGTGTTTTTCAATTATTTTCGCTGTCAGTGTCTTGCCCATCGGTTTCTCCATGATTTTCCAGATATAGAATAAATCATTATAATTTTTATTGCAGAAATTGTCAAAAGCGCTTGGACTGGACAACGCTGAGATGGAGAAAAAATGTATTAAAACATGGTACATAGTTGTGGTATACTGAAAAACATGAAGGGAAGATTATTACTGGTTTTGCTTGCATGTGTTTTGATAGTATCCGGCTGCGGCAAAGGGAACCCAACTGTAAAAGCGGGAAAAAACAACTCAGGCAGCGCTGCTTCAGAGAGTGACAGCGGCAAAACAGGCGCTTCACCCATGTCAACAGATGAAAAAAACAGTAACAGTGATGAAGAAGTATCTGAAAACAAGACTGACGTGAGTGAAAATAATCCTGCAGGGGCGAAAATGGTTAACATGTCAGCGGAAGCTGTAAATTACAGGCACAATCTTATATGTGAAATGGGCGGGCCGGTAATAACACCGGAGGATTTCGAGATAGGGCCGCTCATGGTTTACAGTGACCTTGCCACAATAAATGGTGCCGCCAATCCGGAGAAAGAATATTTCATGTTTATAGACAGATTTTTCAGTCAGCTGGCATCCGGCAGTGTCCCTTCCGGTATGATAGATTCAGGAAGTCTCTTTTTTCTAAAACAGATTTTCCAGTCTTACATTGAGAAAGAACAGCTGCCTGACTATGTAAGGATAGGGAAGCCTGTTCCTGCCCAGGATAAAATAAGATTCAACCTGAGAATGTTTAAGGGAAATAACAGGACAGAGGGTGAAATCGTTCTATCGGGAACTGGAAGCAGCCTGAAGGTAAAGGAATTTTACGGTGATCTTTCCCTCCTTGACATTGATTATGTTCCTGCCGGAGAGAAGTATGAACCGGAAGTATACAGGTTTCAATGATTTGATAATTACAGTGATTAAGGTTAAAATAAAAAAGGCATCAGTTATTTAAAAAAATACGGAGGGATCAGGTGGGTGTTGAGACAAACAGGATAGAAACGGAATTTATTTTAAAATCAGTCATTGAAAAGGTAATAGTTGTCAACATTCATGTAAGGAGAAATAAAACAAACGGCAAAATAACAGACTTTGTTGTAGAAAAGAAAATATTCATAGAAATATCACCTGATTTCGCAAAAGACATAATACTTGGTGACAGAATAAGTGTCTATTTTTCCTATTTCAGCCATGTAATGAATTTCTCGGGAAGGGTGCTTGAGATAACTGAAGAAGGGATAACTGTTTCCTATCCTTCAAAAATATACAAAAACCTGAGCCGTAAATATGAACGTGTTCCGCCCCCTTCAGGTTCTAAAATTGTTTTCTCTGTCAAGGGTGAAAAATTCCAGCTTGATTTTCCGAAAACTGATGAATATAACGCTGTGGATTACCCTGAATTCAACACCGAAGAATACGCGGTTGACAATATTGCTCAGCTTATAGGCGACTTCAAGGCAAAGATCCTTGAAACTGTCAGCTTTGTAAACATAGTCACATACAGGAAGCAGAAGCCTGAGACACTTGAGGAAAAGCTGATTTCTTTGTCTGGGAAGGTGTTGTACATACCATCCACAAACCAGGATCTTCCTGAATTTGTTGAGGCAGCGGATGTTCCTGTCCTTACCGGCGAGCTGATTGACAGCTTTATACCAGAAGGGCAGAAGCAGATTAAGATAAGCAATTTCGAGAAGAGCAGCAGGGGGGTGCATTCTGAAATCTACTGCCCGGTATTATACCTTGAATATGTTATCGGATATTTGCATATCCAGAACAGGGACAGGAAAAAGGCTGAACTGAGCACCGATATTCTTGAATATGTTTACCAGTTTGCGAAGGTTCTTGCCTTTTCGCTGAAAATAAGCGGCTATTTCAAGGAAAAGGTAGAGATACAGGAAAAATACGAAAGCACAATAATAGATATAAGCGCATCAGGTCTTCTTTTCGGTTCGAATTCAAAAAAACTGGAAAAATCCCTGTTCCTTTATACTGATATCAGGATTGAGATCAGCCTTGGTGATAAGCTGATACCCATTACCTGCAGGATAATGAGGAAATACAAAACTGATGATACTGTGTTCTACGGGCTTATTTTTCTCGATATTGCCCAGGGGGATTTTGAGGATCTTTTTTATCTTGTTTACGGCAGAAAGGTCACGGACGATGATGTGGAAAAATGGGAAGGGGGATCAGCTCCTCCCCAGATAAATTTCTGAGTATGCGAAAAGGGCCCAGAAGAATACATTGATTACTGTGAAAAAAAGGAAGTCCCTGCTGCCTGAAGAAGAGCTGAAAGAATGTATTTCAATTTCAGCTTTTCCAGACATACTTTCGATTTCCACAAGTCTTGAGTCAATTTGTCCGATTATGTCTGTTTTTACGTTTAATCTCATCTCAGTCAATTTTTCAAAATAAAAAAAAGTCTTGTAGAGCAGAATACCTGTTTTGCCCGGGAAAACAAGTTCCTTTCTGACTGCAAACCGGGAGATATAGACTGAACCAATGAACAGAAGTGATTTTCTCAGTCCGGAGAGAATTGCATCCTCAGTGAAATAGAGAGGGCCGAGGCTGAAATATACCTTTCCGCCCGGAGGATAAAGGTTTGCGGCAATTACTGCCATGATAATCAGCAGATTGGGGAGAAGCCTTATTTTCCGGCCCGACAGGATATTGGCTGCAATGATGGCCAATACTAAAATCAGCCTTATGCCTGTACTGTCTGTAAAAAGAAAAGGGGGAAATATTGCAAGGCCTGTGTAAAAAAATGTTTTTGGCAGTATCTTTTTAAACATCTTTTTCTTTTCCCAATGAAAGTTTACCGGAAAGCCACTTAGACCTTGATATGAATAATTCAGTGAAAATACCTATAATAATCGAGCTTATTGTCCCGGTAATAATGACAGGAGGCGCAATTATCAGGGCTGATTCACCGAAAATCAGTACCCTCGCGACTGCGAGCTGTACCAAATTGCTTGCCAGAGCCCCTGTTACGGATATTCCTATCATTGATATATGTTTTTTAAGCAGACAGTGAATAAGAATCATTGCAGATCCCCCCGCAAGAGAACCTGCGAGTGAAAAGATAAAGATATAGGAAAAAACAGTCCCTGTAATGATCCCCTGGCCTGCGATCTTCAGCATTACAAGTATCAGAGTCAGATATGGGGGAAATATTTTAAGTGAAACCATTACAGGTATGTTGGCGATTCCGAGACGCATGAAAGGGACAGGCTTCGGGATTATGTATTCAATCATTGAAAGAAAAACGCAGCAACCTGAAAGCAGCGCGAGAGTCTCCCTGTTTTTAGAAACTAAGCGCATCAATTTTTTCATGCTTATCCTCTTTTTTCTCAGCGCCTTTGATTTTTATGAATATCCTGTTTGGGAGACATCCGGCCCACTGACCTGCATCATGAAGGTGCCCTGTCTTGACGCAGAGCTTGTCAGGACAGGGTGAATCAGCAAAGAAGGCTTCACCATTCTTGATAACAATCAGAGAATCGCCTAACGGGCCCCGCACGCTTATTTCACGGTCCTGGTCAAGCTGGTAGACCATTATGCCTGAAGGGGCTGTTATCTCAATAATCTCAGGCTCCGTGTATCCACTGTAGATCATGAAACCCATTACCGCTGCTGTTGCTGTGCTGAGTATTATTGCTGCGATATCTGCGAATCTTGGTCTGACCATTCCCTTAATAATCTACTGTATTTGGATGAAAATCAGAAGAAGAATTTTTAAAATCAGGTCTTTTAATGGCGCGCCTCCATATTTTTTTTAATAAAAAAGGCTCTACTTGACAATTAATTTAACATCAGATAAATTACCACCGTGTATTGATCAGGCATTATTGAAAACGCTGTTTGGTTTTATTTTTAAGCAGTGTTGATGCCGGATCACCTGAATGGTGGCGTAGCTCAGTCGGTAGAGCAAGCGGCTCATATCCGCTCGGTCAGGGGTTCAAGTCCCTTCGCCACTAATCAATGAACCCCGTAAACTCCAGGTTGCGGGGTTTTTTTTATTGTTTTTTATCTTTTAATGATAATTCATACCTGCCGCTGAGCAAGATTGATTAACATGTCTGAAAAATACTATTATTTGGTATATAATTACTGAATAAGAAATCTTGATTAAAGGAGCTTTTATGCTCAAACCGCTTATAAAAAAACAGAATTTCAATAAAAGAAAAGGCCCTGTGGTGCTTGTCATCATGGACGGTGTCGGGTTCGGGAAGTACAGGGAGGGCGATGCTGTAGCCGGGGCGCTTACACCTTATCTTGACAATCTCATACAGGCGTATCCTTTTACCAGGCTCAAGGCACACGGGCGCGCAGTAGGGCTTCCGTCAGACGATGATATGGGTAACAGCGAGGT
>JADHEF010001842.1_pt1 | contig 11401 bp, 8 predicted proteins | sample 8952391 | NCBI WGS metagenome assembly JADHEF01 (sample SAMN16124439, study PRJNA663245) | bioreactor sludge metagenome | isolation source: sludge (nitrite) | place: India:Bengaluru | collected 2019-02-28
CTTTTTCAGCCGGACGCGGACCGCTTCGGCGTGGGCGCTGAGTCCCTCGCACTCGGCCAGGGCGATGATGTGCGGGGCGGCCTTTCGCAGCGCCGCGGCATCATACTCCAGCACGTTGCCGGCCTTGAGGAACGCGTCCACCCCCAGCGGTGAGAAAAACCGTGCCGTGCCGCCGGTGGGCAGCACGTGGTTCGGGCCGGCGACGTAATCACCGACCGGTTCCGGGGTGTGGGAACCGAGGAAGATCGCACCCGCATTGTCTATCCGGTCCGCGATGGCGGAGGCGTCTCTTGTCATGATCTCGAGGTGCTCGGGCGCCTTGAGGTTGGCCACCTCCACGGCCTCATCCGCGCCCGGGACCCGGACGAAGAAGCCGCCGTTCTCCAGCGACCTGGCGGCCTGGGCGCGCCGCGGAGCCGCTGCGAGCTGCCTTTTGACCTCCCGCCCAACCGCCGCAAAGTCGAAACCGGCGCCGATGCCCACCAGGACGACCGTCTCCCCGCCGGTGTGCTCGGCCTGGGCGAGCAGGTCCGCGGCGATGTAGTCGGCGCGGGCGGTGCGGTCGGCGATGATGAGGACCTCGCTCTCCCCGGCAACCGAGTCGATGTCGATCTGGCCGTACAGCATCCGCTTGGCCGTCGCCACATAGGCATTTCCTGGCCCGACCACCTTGTCCACGCGGGGAATCGTCCGCGTGCCGAAGGCCAGGGCGGCCACGGCCTGCGCCCCGCCCACCTGGTAGACGCTGCCGGACACGCCCAGCAGGTGGGCGGCGGCGAACGGCACGAACCTTTCGGGGGCCTCGCGCACGGGGGGCGTGACAACGATAATTTCGGGGACACCCGCCACCTGCGCGGGGATCACATTCATGAGCAGGGTGGACGGGTAGGTGGCACGCCCGCCCGGGACATACACCCCGGCGCGCCGCAGAGGCCGGATGCGCTGGGCCAGCGTCACGCCGCCGCGGCGCATCTGGAATCCGGTGCGGAGCTGGCGCCTGTGGAAACGCTCGATGCCATCCCGTGCAAACTCGAGAGCGGAGGCCAGCTGCGGGGGCAGGCCGCGCCAGGCGGCCTCGCACACGGCCGGATCCACCTTCAGTTTCCGCGGTGTGATCCGCACTCCGTCAAACTTGGCGGCAAACTCGATGAGGGCGGCGTCGCCGCGCTTCTCTACGGCATCAACGATGGCGGCAACGGACTTTTCCACGGCGGGATCGCGGTGGCCGCGGCGCGCAAAAGCCTTTTCCAGGGCGCGCCGTTCGCGGGGGTAATCGTAGATCTTCATGGGAAGACGCTACAGGCGGGGACGGCCGAACAATCAAACCCTGAAATCCGCCCGGGTGAGGGAATCCCGGGGGTGCAACAGCAGGGAGGATGAGGCGGACAGAAGGACGCTGAGGGGAGGAGGGAGGGAAATGGGAGGGCGGACAGGAGTGTCCGCCCTCCGTTGCGTTGCTGTGCGGACCCTCTGCGGTCCGCACCCCGGGAACGGCGCTCTGCCGCCGGTCCGTGGGGTTCTTCCTGGGTTCCAGTGGGTGAATTGACCCGCGGCGGAGCGCGGGCGGGCGGGTTGCGGACCGCGGAGGGTCCGCAACAGCATTCTTACTGGAGAATCCGAAACACGTGTCGGGCGAACGGGCCCGCGCGCACGCTAGCCGAACTGGCCGGTGATGTAGTCGTTCGTCAGCTTGTTGCCGGGGTTGAGGAATATCTTGTCCGTGCGGTCGAACTCCACGAGGTCGCCGAGATACATGAAGCCCGTGAAGTCGGAGACGCGGGCGGCCTGCTGCATGTTGTGGGTGACGATGAGGATCGTGACCCGGCTCTTGAGGTGGTGGATCAGCTCCTCGATCTTTGAGGTGGCCATGGGATCGAGGGCGGAGGTGGGCTCGTCGAAAAGGATGAGTTCGGGGTCCGTGGCCAGGGCGCGCGCGATGCACAGGCGCTGCTGCTGGCCGCCGGACAGGGAAAAGGCGGACTCCTTCAGGCGGTCGCCGGTTTCCTTCCACAGCGCCGCGTCCCGTAGGGCGTTCTCGACACGGTCGCGCAGTTCGGCGCCGCGAACCTTCCGCAGGCGCAGGCCGAAGGCGACGTTCTCGAAGATGGACTTGGGGTAGGGGTTGGGTTTCTGGAACACCATGCCGATGCGCATGCGCATGACGACCGGGTCGGTGTGGCGGTCGATGATGTTGATGCCGTCCGGATGCAGGATGATCTCGCCCTGGTAGCGGTTGCCGGGGTACAGGTCATGCATGCGGTTGAAGCAGCGCAGCAGCGTGGTCTTGCCGCAGCCGGAGGGCCCGATCAGCGCGGTGACCTTCCTGTCCCAGAAGGGCATGGTGACGCCTTTGAGGACCTGCTTCTCGCCGTAGAAAAAGCTGAGGTCCCTGACCTCGGCCTTGGCCGTGAGGGCTTCCCCCGCGGCCCGGGTCGCGCCGGGGTCGCCGCCATGCGTTTGCGTCTGGGTTTCCATCCGGGATTCTGGTTTCGGGAATTCGGGGCCGGGCATGGCCCCGGGGGGTTCTACCATTTCGGCGAGGGTTTCCATTCAGGGGCTCCGGTTGTTGTCACCACTTGATCCGGCGCCGGACGCGGGCGCGGAACACGATGGCGATGGCATTGAGCGACAGCGTGAGGACGATCAGGACGAGGCCGGTCGCCGCCGCGTTGACGTGGAAATCCTTCTGGGGGCGGGAAAGCCAGTTGAACATCTGCATGGGGAGCACGGTGAACGGCGACTTGAGCCATTCGACCGAGACGAAGGGCGGCGCGGTGGTCACCGGGGCCGGGGGCAGGAACGCGATGAAGGTGAGGGCGCCGATGGTGACCAGGGGCGCGGTTTCGCCAATGGCGCGCGACAGGGCGATGATGACGCCGGTGGAAATGCCGCCGAGCGAGTACGGCAGCAGGTGGAAGCGAACGGTCTGCCACTTGGTGGCCCCCTGCGCGTAGGAGGCCTCGCGGATGTGGCCCGGGATGGCGCGGAGCGCCTCGCGCGTGGCGACGATGACGATGGGCAGGATCAGGATGCCCAGGGTCAGGCCCGCCGTCAGGATGCTCTGGCCGAAGCGGAACTGGTACACGAACAGTCCCAGGGCCATCAGCCCGTAGATGATCGAGGGAACGCCGGCGAGGTTGGCGATGTTGATCTCGATGAGCTCGGTGATCCAGTTCTTGCGGGCGTACTCCTCCAGGTAAATTGCGGCGGCGATCCCCAGCGGGACGGCCGCAAGCCCCGTGACCAGCATCACCAGGAGCGAACCGACCCACGCCGGCAGAATGCCCGCGCGCCCGGCGAAGCGGGACGGGAACGACGACATGAACTGCCAGTTGATGCGCGAGAGGCCCTCGTATGCCAGGTTGCCGAGCAGCGCAACCAGGGTGAGGAGGCCGATGAGCGTGCAGGCGATCCCGACGAGCATGAACACGCGGTCCTGCATGCGGCTGCGGGCGATGAGGCGGTTGATGTCGGCCATGGGGATCAGTACGCCTGCCTGAACTTCTTGCGGAGCAGGTGCCCCAGGATGTTGAACACGAGGGTCATGAAGAACAGCGTGACGCCGGCGGCGAAGATGGACTGGTAGCCGATGCTGCCGTGGGGCAGGTCCCCCAGGCTGACCTGGACGATGTACGCGGTGATGGTGGCGGCCCCCTCGGCGGGGTTGAGCGTGAAGTTGGGCTGCATGCCGCCGGCGATGGCGACGATCATCGTCTCCCCGATGGCCCGCGACACGGCCAGGATATAGGCGGCGCCGATGCCGGAGAGCGCGGCGGGGACCACGACGCGGACCGCCGTGACGAGCCGGTTGGCGCCCATCGCGTACGCGCCCTCGCGCAGCAGCATGGGCACCGCCCGCATGGCGTCCTCGCTGAGGGAACTGACGTAGGGGATGATCATGACGCCCATCACGATGCCCGCGCACAGCATGTTGAATGCTGGCAGGCCCGGGAAGATTTTCTGCAGAAGGGGCGAGACGAACAGCAGGGCAAAGTAACCGAACACGACGGTGGGGACGGCGCTCAGGAGTTCGAGAACCGGCTTGAGCACCTCGCGCACGGCTGCGGGCGCGTACTCGCTGAGGTAGATGGCGACGATCGTGCCCACGGGCAGGGCGACGCAGAGCGCCACGGCCGTCGTGACGAGCGTTCCGGTGACCAGCGGCAGGATGCCGTACCGGGCCTGCGCGAAGAGCGGGGTCCACTCGGTGGAGGTCAGGAACTCGCGGAGGCTGACATGGCGGAAGAAAGCCGCCGACTCGACCAGGAGAATGAAGACGATGCCCGCCGTGACCAGGACGGACGATGCCGCGGCCAGGAACAGGACTGAGCCGATCAGGGCCTCGCGAAACCTGGTAACGGAACGGTCGGCCCCGAACCCGAGCGGCCGGAAGGCCGGCAACGGGTCATCCGCCGGGGGCAGTGCGGTGCTATGGCTGGGTTGGCCGGTCATGGGGCTTGTGCGGGCGCGGTGCGCCGGGCTGCAACCCGGCCCACCACGCCCCCAATTCCTCTCAGTTGTGCAGCGGCTTGTTCAGAAGTTCGTCCACATGCAGGCCCGTCTCGGAATGCCCCTGGAACGCGGTTCCGGTCTTCATCTCCGCGAGTCGCGCGGCGGCCTTTTCGTAGGCGGACTTGGGCAGGGGGATGTACTTCACTTCCTTGGCGAGATCCCCGGCGCTGGCGACGTAGAACTCGGCGAATTCCTTCACCTCGGGACGCTCGAGGGCCTTCTTGCTGACATAGATGAAAACGGGACGCGACAGGGGGAAGTACTCGGCCCTGAGCACGGTCTCCTCGGAGGGCACCACGGCCCCGCCGCGGCCGGCGTCCACGGCGACGGCCTTCAGCTTGTCCTTGTTCTCCACATAATAGGCATAGCCGAAGAAGCCGAGCGCGTTCTTGTTTCCCGACACGCCCTGCACCAGGACATTGTCATCCTCGCTGGCGGTGTAGTCCCCGCGGCTGGACTTCGCCTTTCCCACGATGGCCTCGGTGAAGTAGTCGAAGGTGCCGCTGTCGGCCCCCGCGCCGAAGAGGGCGAGGGGGGCGTCGGGGAATCCGTCGCGAACCTGCTTCCAGCTGGTCACTTTTCCCTGGGCCGCGGGCTCCCAGATCATCCGGAGCTCGCCCGTGGTCAGGCGGTCCGCCCAGGTGTTGTCGTGGTTGACGACGACGGTCAGGGCGTCGAAGGCGATGGGGATCTCGATGAATTCGATGCCGTTCTTCTTCGCCTCGTCGAACTCCTTCTGCAGGATCGGGCGCGAGGCGTTGGCGATGTCGATCTCGCCGCGCAGGAACTTCTTGAACCCGCCCCCTGTCCCCGAAATTCCGACGGTCACCCTGACCCCGCCCTTCTTTTCCTTCTGGAACTCCTCCGCCACCGCCTCGGTGATGGGGTAGACGGTGCTGCTTCCGTCCAGGCGGACGGTTTTTGGCTGGGCGGCCGCGGGGGGCGGGGCCGCGAGGGCCATGACGGCGGCGGCCGCGAGGGCCGCGTTCACGACGGGGTTCGGCATGGTTGTCTGTCTCCTTCGGGTGGCGCACATCGGGTGTCGCCGAAATCGGATCCCGGCGGCCCGTGCCGCATCAGGCGGACGGACGAAGGAATCCAACCATGGCGTTCAGCCCGGCGACCGCCGGATTCGGTGACAACTCCCGCACAAGCGCCCGATTTTCAGGGACACGCACCGGGACGGAAATCTCCGCCGGACAGCCACAATGCCAGATACCCGCAGGCTGCGTGACACGCTCGTGACATTTCTGTGACAAGGCGGGCGGATGGATAAATCCGGGATGGACGATGCGCCCGGGCGGGCTATACGGTCGCCCCCATCCGGGCGAGGAGCTTCACGAGCTGCCGGTAGTTGCCGGGGGCGGCCTTCACCGCGGTTTCGGAGAATACCCTGCTGTGGGCGAAGCCGGATCCGACCAGAATGGTCCGGTCCTCCCAGCCGGCCCGGGAGATCTCGTTGATCCAGGAGCGGACCACTTCGGGGCGCGGGGTGAGGGTGGCGGACAACACGATGGCGAGGGCACCGGACGCCTCGGAAGCCGCGATCATTTCCCCGACCGGAAGGCCGGAAACCAGGAGGAGCGGACGGAACCCGGATTCCTGCCTCAGGAGGTTGGCGACATGCAGCAGGGGCAGGTCGTGCTGCTCACCGGGCGCGCAGGCCAGCGTGACGGCCCGCGAACCGGCCGGCAGGTTCCCGTGGGCATGGAGGGTTTCGATCAGCATGGAGCGGACCGTGAGCGAGGCCAGGTGTTCTTCGGCCACCATTCGCGCGGTTTTCGCCCACCGCTCACCCCAGTAAGCCAGTTCCGGGAAAAGAACCTGTTCCACGGCGGCCTGGTAGCCGAGCTGGGAGAGGACACCCCGGCAGACCTCGACGCAGTTCTGGGTGTCGAGGTGCTCCACGGCTCGCCGGAATTTCCCCCGCAGGCCGGCGGCCTGGGGAGCCGCGGGAACCTCGGGGCGCGACTGGCGGTTGAGCGTCAGTTCGGCGGCCTCCCCCGGGGCCTTTCCCTCCTGGAGGAGGCGAAGCATGGTTTCGATACTGGCCAGGTCGGCGTCGCAATAACCGCGATGCCCGCCGTCGCTGCGTCGCGGCTTCACGATCCCGTAGCGGCGTTCCCAGGTCCTCAGGGTGTTGGGATTCAGATTATACATCGCGCACACGGCGCGGATGGGAACGAGTTTTCCTTCGGATGTGGGCATGAACAAGTTTGCCTTGGATGTGTCTTGCAAACCTGTGCAAGCATGAAGTTAGGAAATTCAAGTGGGACTTGCACCTTTTCCATCAATTGTTTCGGATGGTTGAAGCCGGATGGACCGGAGCCGAGTCAGCAGGAGGGGCATCGTTGGGTGACGCACCGAAACGGATCGCGGTGGTGGGCGGGGGGGTCGCGGGAATCACGGCGGCCCACATACTTCAGCGCGCGCATGACGTGACCCTCTTCGAGAGGAACGACTACGTGGGGGGGCACACCAACACGTTGGAAATCCCGGACGGCCCGGATGCCGGCACGCCGGTGGACACGGGGTTTATCGTGTGCAACGACTGGACGTACCCGACGTTCCTGCGCCTGCTCGACCAGCTGGGGGTTGCGGCGGACGACAGCGACATGTCGTTCAGTTTCCACTGCCGCCGCACGGGGTTCCAGTACAACGGCAACACGCTCGGGTCGCTTTTCGTGCAGCGGCGGAATTTGGTGCGCCCGTGGTTTTACCGGATGCTCTGGGACATCGCGCGGTTCAACAAGCGCGCCGTGGCGGACCTGGATGCGGGGCGCCTGTGCGGGCGGACGCTCGGCGCCTACGTGACGGAGGGCGGCTACTCGGCGGCGTTCCGCGAGATGTACATCCTGCCGATGGGGGCGGCCATCTGGTCCACGCCGGCCGCCGGGATGCTGGCGTTCCCGGCGGAATCCTTCATCCGGTTTTTCAAGAACCACGGCCTGCTGTCGGTGAGCCGGCGGCCGCAGTGGAAGTTCGTGCGGGGCGGGAGCCGCGAGTATGTGCGGGCGTTCCTGCGCCAGTTTCGGGGACAGGTACTTGTCTCGTCGCCCGTGGAGCGGATCAGGCGCGAAGCGGGACGGGCGTTCGTGACGCCGCGGGGCGCGGCGGAGCGGGAATTCGACGCGGTGGTGCTGGCGGCGCACGCGGACGAGAGCCTGGGCATGCTGGCCGACCCGACGGAGGAGGAGCGGTCGCTGCTGGGCGCGTGGCGCTACCAGCCCAACACGGCCGTGCTCCACAGCGACGCGTCGCTGCTGCCGCCGCTGCGCGGCGCGTGGGCGTCGTGGAATTACACGCGGGAAACGGGCGACGGAGGGGCGGACGCCGTGAGCCTGACGTACCACATGAACCGCCTCCAGCGCCTGCGGACGCGGGAGCAATACTGCGTGAGCCTGAACAGCCGCTCCCCCGTCGCACCCGGGCGCGAGATCCGGCGCATCGAGTACACGCACCCGTCCTACACCGCGGCCAGCCTCGCCACGCAGGAGAAGCTGGCGCGGCTCAACGGCGTCCGCGGCACATGGTTCTGCGGCAGCTACTTCGGATACGGGTTCCACGAGGACGCCGTGAAGGCGGGCGCGGCGGTGGGCCGCGGGTTCGGGCTGGAACTGTGAACTCGCGCATCCTGGCGGGCCACGTGGCCCACGCGCGCCTGGCGCCCGTCCACCACGCGTTCCGGTACCCGGTGTATTTCTTCGCGCTGGACCTGGACGAACTCGACGCCCTGCAGGAGCAGTCGTGGCTTTTCGGCCACAACCGGGTGCGGCCGCTGAGCCTGCACGACCGCGACTACCTGAGGGGCCGCCCGGGTCCGATCCGGGAAAAGCTGATGCGGTTTCTCGAGGACGAGGGGTGCGCGGACGGCATCGCGCGGATCGAGTTGGTGACGGCGGCGCGGTGGTTCCACTACGCGTTCAACCCCGTGAGTTTTTACCAATGCCTGCGGGCGGACGGCTCGCTGCGGTGCGCGGCGGCCGAGGTGAACAACACCTTCGGCGAGCGTCATCTCTACATCCTGCACGACGGCCTCGCGCCGGCCGAGGCGGACACGCCGGCGCGATTCACGCACGGCAAGGAATTCCATGTGTCGCCGTTCAACGACATGTCGGGCGAGTACCGGTTCACGTTCTCGCCGCCGGGCGGGGCGGTGGACATCCGGGTGGACCTGTGGAAGGACGGCAGGCCGGTGTTCACGTCGCAGCTGTGCGGCGAGCCGCGCCCCTTCACGGCGGCGAACCTGCGGCGGATCCTGCTCGAGTACCCGCTGACGGCCGCGCTGACGGTTCCGCGCATCGTGGCGCAGGCGGCGCGGCTCTACTTCGGCAAAAAGCTGCCGGTGTTCACGAAGCCGGCGCCCTCCAGCCCCATGACCATCGGCACCCTTCCCCCGACGCGGCTGCAGCGCGGGGCCGCGGCGGCGCTGAAACGGGTGCTGGCCAAACTGCGGCACGGGTGCCTGCACCTGGTGCTGCCCGATTCCACGGTGCTCACGTTCGGCGGCGAGTTGCCCGGCACGCATGCCGAGATCCGCGTGCGCGACTGGCGGTTCTTCACGCGGGTGCTGGTGGGGGGCGACGTGGGGCTGGGCGAGAGTTACACGGACGGCGACTGGGACACGGACGACATCGCGGCGGTGATCGCGGTGTTCATCGAGAACATGGGGGAGTTCGACGATCGCGAGGTGTGGTGGTCGCGGCCGGCGCGGTTCCTCAACGGCATCCGCCACCGCCTGCGGCCGAACTCACGGCCGGGCAGCCGGAAAAACATCAGCGACCACTACGACATGGGCAACGGGTTCTACTCGAAGTTCCTGGACGCGACGATGATGTACTCGTGCGCGCTTTACCGCGACCCGGGAGACACGCTGGAGCAGGCCCAGCGGCACAAGATCCGGGCGATGATCGGGAAGGCGGATATCGGCCCGGACCACCACGTGCTGGAGATCGGGTCGGGGTGGGGCGGCTTCGCCATCGAGGCGGCGCGGCAGACGGGGTGCCGCGTGACCACCGTCACGCTGTCGCGCGAGCAACTGGAATGGGCCCGCCGCAGCGTGGCCGAGGCGGGGCTGGCGGACCGCGTCGAGGTGCGCCTGTGCGATTACCGCGACCTGGAGGGGCAGTACGACCGGATCGTGTCGATCGAGATGCTGGAGGCCGTGGGGCACAAGTACCTGGGCACGTTCTTCCGCACGTGCGACCGGCTGCTGAAACCCGGGGGCGTGCTGGCCCTGCAGGTGATCACCATCCCCGACCAGCGCTACGAGGCGTACCGGCGGGGATGCGACTGGATCCAGAAGCACATTTTTCCGGGCGGCTTCTTGCCGTCGCTGGGGGCGCTGTGCGAGGCGATGCGGGATCATTCGGGGTTTGTGGTCGAGAATCTCGACAATGTCAGCACCCATTACGCCCAAACCCTGCGCGACTGGCGGGCGCGCTTTGTGGGCAACTGGAATTCCATCCGCGAACTTGGGTTCGATGATCGCTTCGCACGGATGTGGAACTACTACCTTTCCTACTGCGAGAGCGGCTTCGCGCACAGGGCGCTGGGTGTCCTGCAACTGGTGCTGGCGCGTCCCAACAGGCCGCCGGACGCCGGTGCACGAAGGGTCGCAGCACACGGGCAGTTGCGGAGTTCTTGAAAAGGGCAGGCGCACCCTGGGCAGCATCTCGGTCCTGAAGCACGCCCGGCCCTTGGTGCATGACGACGAGAAGGTGGACTGGCTGGGGAGCTGGGGGTTCATGGCGGTCCACGCGGCCGCTGTGGCGGGGGTGTTGCTGGTCGGAATCAGTTGGGTCGCCGCCCTATTTTGCCTGGCCACGTACTACGGCCGGGTTTTCGGCGTGACGGGCGGGTACCACCGCTATTTCTCCCACCGCAGTTACAGGACCACCCGCTGGTTCCAGTTCGTGATGGGGTGGATCGGGTGTTCGGCGGCCCAGATGGGGTCGCTGTGGTGGGCCGCCCACCACCGCCACCACCACCGCCACACGGACACGGAGTCCGACATCCACTCCCCCGGCCCGAAGGGTTTCCTGTTCGCCCACTGCGGCTGGATCCTGTGCCGCAAGTACGTGCGGACCAACATGAAGGCCATCCCGGATTTCGCGCGGTTCCCCGAGCTGGTCTTCATGAACCGTTTCCACCTGCTCCCGCCGGTGATCCTGGCCGGGTCGATGCTGGTGCTGGGCTGGGCCCTGGGCCGGTGGGCGCCGGGACTGGGCACGAACGGCCCGCAGATGCTCGTGTGGGGGTTCTTCGTCAGCACGGTGGCGCTGTACCATGCCAAGTTCAGCATCAACTCGCTGGCCCACGTGTTCGGCCGTCGGCGCTTCCGCACCAAGGACGACAGCAAGAACAACTGGTTCCTGAGCGTCCTGACGCTGGGCGAGGGCTGGCACAACAACCACCACCGCTACCCCTACTCCGAGCGCCAGGGGCTTTACTGGTGGGAGTTCGACGGCACGCACTACATCCTGAAGATGCTGTCGTGGTTGGGAATTGTGTGGGACCTTAACAAGCCGCCCAGGGAAGTGTACGAGGAGGCATTGGCGGGGGGGTAGGGCTTGGGCGGGGGGCGGGAAGGATGGATGGGTTTGCTACTTTTGTGATCAACGGTCCCAAATGGCACTAAGATAAGGGGGCATTTTTCCAATCGCCGATTATTGCATGTGTTTGTTTTAGGCAATTTAAAGCAACTTGTGTTTGCGCGTCAAATTAATCAGGTCATTTCACGAAATAACCCCTTTGATCCACTGCCCCCCGTGGTTTAACGGGTCGCGATAATACAGGAAAAGGCCCGAACCTGGCGATTGTGCGACATCGCTTCAAGTTCATTAAATTCAGTTATCCGCTTAACTTAGTGCCATTCTCAACTATCCCC
>JADHEF010001844.1_pt1 | contig 11388 bp, 12 predicted proteins | sample 8952391 | NCBI WGS metagenome assembly JADHEF01 (sample SAMN16124439, study PRJNA663245) | bioreactor sludge metagenome | isolation source: sludge (nitrite) | place: India:Bengaluru | collected 2019-02-28
AGCGGCGCTTTGTCGCCGATCGGCCGAATCAGCTCTGGGTAGCAGACTTCACTTAAATGATCAATCCTGCGGACTACCTTTCGGCGGACGCAAAGCTCCGCGTCGCGCTTGCGGAGCTCGCCACCCGCTTTGCCCTCGGCGTGGTCACCAACAATCCCGTCTCCGTCGGCCGGAGAACCCTTGCCGCGCTCGGCGTGGGGGATCTTTTCCCAACGGTGATAGGCCTGGACACCTGCGGCGTCTCCAAGCCCCACGCCGCCCCCTTCCTGGCTGCCGCGGCGGCCCTCGGCGCCGAGAGCACCGCCTGCGTCTCCATAGGTGACCGCTACGACATCGACATCGCCCTCCCATTGGAACTCGGCATGGGCGGTATCCTCGTGGAGGGCGTGGAGGATGTGTACCGGCTGCCCGAGGTACTTTTTCATCGATAATTTTCCATCCACCCTCTTTCATCCTTGACAGTTGCGCTCAGTACCCGTATGATCCGAATCAACTGGTCATGACCACATGACAACATATCCATTAAGAAACGAGCTGAGTGCCATACGGGGCGAACGGTTCTGCAGGGAGCAACCATGATCGAACGAGTGCCGAAGTACTACGCGCTGAAAAGCCACATTTTGGAGATGATCGATCGCGAGGAATACGGCATAGACCAGGCCATCCCCTCCGAACGAGAACTGATCTCACTCTTTTCAATTAGTCGTATCACGGTCCGCAAGGCCATCGACGAGCTCGTCAACGAAGGCTACCTCTACCGAGTCCAGGGAAAAGGCACCTACGTCAAAGGGCACGACATCAAGCAGGACCTCTTCAATATCACGAGTTGTACCCAGGACATTCTGGAGAAAGGACTCATCCCCTCGCGGAGGCTGATTCAGTGCCGCGTAGACGCCTGCCGAGCCGATAAGGCCCGCATCCTCCAAATCGCCTCCGATGAGAAAGTTCTCATCCTTGAGCGCGTCTATTACGCGAATCTCGAGCCGCTCAACTGCACGCTCACGGTTCTTCCACATAACTATTTCCCTGATATAGAAAAGCACAACTTTGAAAAAGAATCGCTGTACGCGGTCCTGGAACGTGAGTACGGGGTCACGATAACCCGGGCGACACGCACGCTCCAGGCGCGACTGGCTCTGGAGGACATGGCCAAGAAACTTGAGCTCCACGCAGGAGCGCCGCTTCTCCTCTTTGAGGCGGTCACCTACGGCATCGTGGCTGGCCAGGAAGTGCCTATCGAAGTTTTCGAGAGTCACTACCGGACGGACAAGTTCAAGTTCTACATCAATCAGGTTCGGTGATACGGGATCAGGGCGGATCGCGCGCTTCAGCCCGAGTCCTTGGAGATAGACACAGGAGGATACTATGATGAGAAGGAACAAAGCGGTAACCGTGGCGCTCAGCCTATCGCTCGCGTTTTTCGGCTTAACCCTCACCTCGTGCGGCGTAGAAGCGCCGAAGAACGAGGTGGCCGTCGTCTGCTCGGCTGCCGGCAAGAACGACAACGGATACAACCAGTCCGCCATCCAGGGACTCGCGCAAGTCGCCGAGAGCCTGAAGCTCGGCACGAAGGTCGTCGAAACTTCCGACAGCCTCACCGTTCCCGACGCGCTCAAGCAGCTCGCCTCTTCCGGCACCAAGCTGATCTTCAGCCTGGAGTACGATTTCGACGCCTTGGTGAACGGCGTCGGCGGCGCAAAGCCGCTGGCCGAGCAGTTCCCCAATACGACCTTCGTCGTATTCAACGCGAACCCGAACGTCAACGAGAATGGCCAGACAAAACATAAGAACGTCATCTCCGTCCTCTTCGACGTGCATGAGGCGTCCTTCCTCGCGGGTTATCTTTCGGTCTACATGAACGAAAACCTTGCCGCGCTCTTCGACAAGGCAGCCTATGACTTCAACTACGATACGACCACCAACCGGAAGCTCGGCTTCATCGGGGGAACCGCGTCCGAGGGCATCCAGGTCTTCAGCTACGGCTATATGGAGGGCGCCAGCTACGCCGCCGGCGAGCTCGGAGCGAAGTACTCGTATATGAGCAAGTACGACGCCGGTTTCGGCGACGCGGCGGTGGGGTCCTCTTTCGCGGCGTCCTGCTACACGGCCGGGGCGAATATCGTGTACGCGGTCGCCGGTAACGTCGGAACGGGCGTCACCTCCAAGGCGGCCGACGCCAAACGGTTGGCCATCGAGGTCGACGCGAACAAGGATTCTCTTCGGCCGGGCAACATCCTGACCAGCGTGCTCAAGAACACCAACGTCCCGGTCCTCGCGATCGCAACGGCTTATAAAGATGGGAAGATCGCCGAGCTCGGCAACCTCGTGAGCTACAACCTCGATAGCGGAGCCACGGGCATCACCGACCTGGCGACGATTTCCGCCAGCGTGAAGGGCGATGGAGCAGCCCTCTGGGATGCCATCAAAGCTAAGACCGCCGCGGTGGCCGACAAGATCAAGACCGGACAGATCGTCGTGACGAACGCGCAGGAAGGCGGGAAATTCAATCCTGCGATGCTTCCCAACTTGACGTACACGACGGAAGCGGACTTCGCGTCAAAGTAACCTCAATGCAAGGGAGAGCAGGATGAAAGTAATCGAGGCCCGGGGTCTCACCAAACGCTTCGGAACTTTCACCGCGGTCGACGGCATCGACCTTTCCGTGGAGGAAGGGGAGATCAAGGCGATCGTGGGAGAAAACGGGGCCGGCAAGACAACCCTCATGAACATGCTGTACGGGCTCCTGAAGCCGAGCGCGGGGACAATCCTGGTGCGCGGCCGCGAGGTCCGATTCCGCTCTCCCCTCGACGCGATCGATGCCGGCCTCGGCATGGTGCATCAGCACTTCAAGTTGGCCGGCAGTCTCTCCGTCTTCGAGAATATACTTCTCGGCGTCGAAGTGCGCCGGTCGGTCACGATACTCGGCCGGCGCGTGAACTTGCCCCTCATAGACCTGCGAGAAGAACGCCGCCGCGTCCGGCAGCTCATCGAGGCCTACAAGCTCGCCCTTGATCCGGAGGCGCTAGTCTCCGACATCTCCATCGGCGCGAAACAGCGCGTCGAGATACTCAAGATGCTGTATCGGGATGTCGACATCCTCATCCTGGACGAACCTACCGCGGTCCTCACGCCCCAGGAGGTGGAAGCGCTCGCGGTGAGCCTCAAGGAACTCAAGGCGCGCGGCAAGACCCTCCTCATCATCACCCACAAGCTAGGCGAAGTGATGGCGATGAGCGACAGCGTCACGGTGATCAAGAAAGGCAGGGTCGCAGGGAACGTCGCGACCGTGGATACCAGCGAGCGCGAACTCGCCCAGATGATGGTGGGTCGGGACGTCGTGCTCGGCGTCGCGAACGATCGGCGCCCGTGCGGCGCGCGCGTCGGTTACTCGGTAAAGGACCTGAAGGCCTCAAACGAGCAGGGAAGGGAAATCCTTCATGACATTTCCTTTTCCATCCATGAAGGCGAGGTACTCGGCATCGCGGGAGTCGAGGGAAACGGCCAAAGTGAGCTGATGCAGGCCCTGACCGGCCTTCTGGAGATCGAGTCGGGCAGCGTCTTCTGCGGAGAAGGCGCGGTGACGAACCTTTGGCCCGACGAGCTGCGGAAACGGGGCATCGGCATCATCCCGGAGGATCGCTATGCCCACGGGCTCTGCCGCGGAATGAGCATCACCGCCAATTGCGCGGGCGGCTACCACTTCTTTCCGGATCTTTGCCGTTTCGGCGTGCTTGACCGGAAAGCCATGACACGGAAAAGGGAAAACCTCGTCGCGACTTACGATATCCGCGCGGCGGACTGCGAGAGCGACGTGGCCCAGCTTTCCGGGGGAAACGCCCAGAAGATCATCATCGCACGGGAACTGGACCGCGACCCGAAGGTGATTTTGGCGTCCCAGCCGACCCGTGGCGTCGACGTCGGCTCAATCGAGTACATCCACACCAAGCTACTCGAGCTCAAGACGGCAGGGAAGGCAATCCTGATCATTTCCAGCGAGCTTTCCGAGATCATGAGCCTTTCCGACCGGGTCCTGGTCATGTATAGGGGAGCCATCATCGGCGAAGAGTCGGCCGACACGATGACCAGGGAGAGACTCGGGCTTCTCATGGCGGGAGTCCGAACCGGGGGCGGCGAAGAAACGATGGAGGCGGAACACCATGATCACAGAAGCTAGGCGAAAGACGAGATACGCGACGAAGGCGACGCTCCTCGATTCGCTAATACCCGTACTCCTCGCCTTCGCGTTGGGAGGCATCCTCATCTTCCTCGTAGGCGAGAATCCCCTGATCACCTATGGAAGGATGATCGCGAAGGCCATCCTGGAACCGGAGGGCTTGCTCCGCACCCTCCACGTGGCGTCTCCCCTCCTGCTGACGGGGCTCGCTATCGCGATCACGTTCAAGGCGAACATCTTCAACATGGGGGTCGAGGGGCAGATGCTCCTCGGCGCCTTCTTCGCGGGTATCGTGGGCTCCCGCTTCCAGGGACTTTCTCCGGACTTCCATCGGGCGGTCTGTATCCTCGTTGCGATGGCCGCCGGCATGGCCTTCGCCCTCATCCCTGCCCTCCTCAAGGCCTATTGGCGGGTCAACGAGATGGTGACCACGCTCATGCTCAACTATTGCGCGAACGAAGTCCTCATCTTTCTGTCCGAAGGCGTCTTCCGCGACCCGAAGGCCGGTTATGTGGCCACGCCGATGCTGCGCGGTTCGGCCATGTTCAACAAGATCGGGAACAGCGATCTGACGGCTTTCACGTTCATCGCGGTCGCGGTCGCCTTGGCCATCCTGTTCCTCATGAAGCGGGGAAAGCTCGGCTTCGAAATCGAAGCGATCGGAAAGAATCCTTCATTCGCGGAAGCGGCCGGCATGCGCGTACGCAGGAAGATCATCGTAGTCATGCTCTTGAGCGGGGCCCTGAGCGGGCTCGCGGGCGCGGGGTGGATGATGAGCGAGCGCTTCCGCTACAGCCTCGGCTTTTCCGGTTCTCCCGGCCTCGGCTGGGACGGGATGCTCATATCCCTGCTCGGCGCGCATGATCCTGCCGGGGTCATGGTGGCGGCCTTCTTCTATGGGGCGCTCAAGGTGGGGATGAGCAAGATAGAACTTTTCACCGAGGTTCCCAAGGAGATCGTCTTCGTCATCCAAGCGCTGATGATCCTTTTCCTTTCGATCAAGTACATAGACCGCACTAAGGTACGGCACGAACGCCCGCTCAAAGGACAAATCCGATGATGGATGTGGTAAACAAGATCCTCTACGACGCGGTCCAGAGCGCGGCGCCGATCATCCTCTGCGTGTTGGGAGGAATGTTCGCGCACAAGGCAAACGTCCTCAACATCGCCTTGGAAGGGATGATGCTTTTGGGCGCCTTCTTCACCGTCTTCTGGACCATGACGCTGGGCAGCTATCCCGCGGCGCTCCTCTGCGCCGTCGCCGTCTGTCTCGCGACGGGTCTCGCCTTCAGTTACTTCGCCGTCACCAGGAAAGGGAACCCGATCATCGTCGGCCTGTCGATCAACCTCTTCGCCTCCGCCATCACGGCCTTCATCCTCCAGGTCTTAGGGAAAGCCGAACTCGTCGCTTCCGGCCACGTAGTGGCCGACACCCGAGTCCAGCTTCCTCTGGTCAAGGAAATCCCGATCCTCGGACGGATGCTGAGCGGGCACACCCCGCTCACCTATGCGAGCTACATCGCCATTTTCCTCCTCTGGGCGCTCATGTTCAGGACGCGGTTCGGCGTCTATGTCCGGGTGGCGGGAGAGAACGAGGAAGCGGCCAAGGCCGTCGGCATCCGCACGGAGCTCATCAAATACCTTGCCGTCCTCATCGGGGCGGCGAGCTGCGCCTTCGCCGGCGCAAGCCTCGCGATGGACGAGCTCGGCGGAATTTTCACCAAGGACATGAGCGCCGGCCGCGGCTTCATCGCCATCGCCGCCATCTTCTGCGGCAAGGGAAAACCCGTGGAATCGGCCCTCTACGCCGTCGCGTTCGGCCTGGCTAGGTCCCTCGCGCTCAACCTGAGTATCTACGCAGGGAGCGGGGCTCGGCTCTTCAATGCCCTGCCGTATCTCGCCATCGTCGGCGCGCTCGCGGCGGCATCGGCGCTCAAGCACAGAAAAAATCACGCCAGGGAGTTCCGCAATGAATGAAACCACCGCGCTCGTGATCGTCGACATGGTCAGGGACTTCACCGATCCCGAAGGTCTCGTCTATTACCCCCAGAACAGGGAGATACTCCCCCGGATCGCGGAGATGCTCAAATTCTGCAGGGATCACGGCATGTTGATCGTCTTCATGCAGCACTGTTACCGTAAAGACAAGTTCGACCGGAACCTCGTCACCATGCGCCCCAATTGCATCGAAGGTTCCGGCGGCGAGGACATAGACCCCGCCCTTCCGGTAGATCTAGCAAAGGACTACGTGATCAAGAAGCGACGCTACAGCGCCTTCTTCGGCACCGACCTGGACCTCGTGCTCCGGGAGCACGGCATCCGCAATGTCGTGGTGGTCGGGACCAAGACGAACTGCTGCATCAGGGCCACCGTCACGGACGCCTACAACCTGGATTACCGCGCCATCGTCATCCGGGATTGCGTGGCGACGAACAGCGCCTATGTGAACGAGGTCCACCTCTCCGACATCGCCAAGTACCTGGGCACGGTATACACGAGCGAGGAGTTCAGGGCCCGCGCGGAAAGGGGGGACCTGTCTTGACGAAACGCTTCGACGCGATCACCGCCGGCTACGTGAGCATGGATCGAATCATCAAGCTACGGTCCCCGCTCAAAACCGGCCAGACTTCGCTCATCGCGAACGGCGACAACGCGGAGGTGCGCTTCGGCGGCTGTCCCATCAACATCGCCTATCTGCTCGCTCGGCTCGGCTTGTCCACGTTGCCCATCGTCCGCGTGGGTCGCGATTACCGCGAGAGCGGCTTCTTCGATTTCCTGCGCGACGGAGGCGTCTCCACCGAGGCCCTTGACGTGGTGGCGGAAGACACGACGTCCAACTGCTATCTCCTGGAAGACGAAGACGGCCAACATGTAACCGTCTTCTATCCGGGGGCTCAGGACGCCAAGTATTCGCGGCCGATGTCCTCGCGTTTCTTCGGCGAAGCCCGGCTCGCCGTCATGACCGTGGGAGCCACGAGCGACAACATCGAGTTCTTCGGAAAGTGCCGCGCGGCGGGGGTACCGCTCGTCTTCGGAATGAAAGCCGATTTCGACGCCTTCCCTCCGGGCGTCCTCGGGGATTTCCTCCGCTCCAGCCGCGTCATCTTCACCAACGAGAGCGAGCGCGAAGAGATAGAGCGGAGGCTCGGCATGCGGACCGTCACGGAACTCATCGAAAACGGCGAGGCGGAGATCATCGTCACCACGATGGGGAAACGCGGAAGCATCGTCTACGAGACGAGAGACGGCCGCGTCGTGTCCCAAGAGATCCGGGTCGCCCGTTGCGCTAACGTCGTTGACACCACCGGTTCCGGCGACGCCTACATGGCGGGCTTCATCTACGGTTATCTCAAGGGCCGCGACACGGCGACCTGCTGCCGCCTGGGCAGCACGCTGGCGGCCTTCATCATAGAGAAGATGGGCTGCTGCACGAACGCGCCCACGGAAGAACAGCTCTTGCGCAGACTGCGCGAGGAAGGAAATACCTGAATGAATGAGACAGGACCGAGCCTCTACTTGAAAGCGGAGCGGGGTAGAATAGCCAAATACGTCATCTTCTCCGGCGATCCCTGGCGGGTGGAAACGCTCAAAGACCTGCTCGACGAAAGCGAGCATATAGCCTTCGCGCGCGAGTTCAACACGTATACCGGCAGCTACAAGGGCACGCCGATAACCGTCTCGTCGACCGGTATCGGCGCCCCCTCGGCCGCTATCGCGATGGAAGAGCTGTACAGTCGGGGAATGGAGGTCGCCGTGCGGATGGGCACGACGATGGGCCTGGAGGATTCCCTGTTGGGCAAGTTCATCATCCCCACCGCCGTGATGCGGGAAGAGGCCACCTCCGATACGTACGCGCCGAAAGGATACCCGGCGGCGGCGGACATGGAACTCGTCGGCTGCATGAACCGAGCCGCCCTAGCCGCCGGGCGCGAGTACGTCAACGGCATCACCTGCAGTATGGACGGTTTCTACAGCCGCATGAGGGAATCTCCGCTCTCGAACCGGCTCGGGATTGAAACAGGAAAAACCTTTGAGGCGCTGAAGCGCTACCGCGTGCGCGCCGTCGACATGGAGTCCAGCTGCATGCTCGTCCTCGCGAACCTTATGGGCATTTCAGCCTGCGTGGTCACCATGACGACGGTTCTGGAGAATCTCAAAGAAACCCTGCAAGGAGCTGAACGAACAGCCTCGGAAGAGGTCCTCTGCCGGGTGACCCTGGACGGCCTCGTATCCTATGCACAGAGGAGTTAGGCGAATGAGCTTTACATCGATTTTCGGCAAGGATCGGAAGGTCCTCGTCGGCATGGTTCACTGTCTGCCCCTGCCCGGTACGGCCCGCTTCGAGGGAGACCCGCGCGCGATCATCGATCAAGCGGTGGAGGATGCCCTCACCCTTGAGAAGTCAGGCGTCGACGGCATCATCATCGAGAACATGGGGGACGACCCCTTCGCGGTGGAGCTCGATGTCGCCCAGGTCGCGGCCCTTTCCGCGGTAAGCGCCATCGTCCGGGAGAAAGTCAGGCTTCCCATCGGTATCGACGCGGCGATGAACGATTACAAGGCCTCGCTCGCCATAGCGAAAATGATCGGGGCGGCCTTCGTACGCTGCCCCGTGTTCGTGGATACGGTGGAATTCTACGGCGGAGTCATAACGCCATGCGCGCGGGAACTCATGGTCTACCGCAAGAACCTGGGCGCGGAAGACGTGGCGGTGTTCGCCGACATCCACGTCAAGCACACCCACATGGTGCTCACCCACGTGAGCATAGAGGACTCCGCGCGGGCGGCCCAGGACTGCGGCGCGGATGCCATCATCGTGACGGGCACCCATATCGGGACCGAGACGCCCATGGAGATCATCGAGCGTGCGCGGAAGGTCGTGAAGACTCCCCTCATCGTCGCGAGCGGCGTGAAGGAAAGCAACATCGCTTCTCAGCTCGCGATAGCGGACGGCGCCATCGTCGGGTCCAGCCTCAAGGAAGGCGGCATCATACGGAACCCCATCTCGGAGAATCTGACGAGACGACTGGTCGCCGCGCTGCGCTGAAGCGGCAGATAGTACGGAGGATAGCGATTTGATGAGACCCATGAAACTCGCGGGGGATCAGCTCCTGTTCGGCAGGGGCACCCTCGAACATTTACGGACATTGAAAGGAAAGCGGGCAGCCATCGTCACCGGCGGCTCCAGCATGACGAAGAGCGGCATCCTGGACAAGGTGAAGGCCCTCCTTGCCGCGGCGGGGATGGAGAGCATCGTCATCGGCGGTGTCGAAAGCGACCCCTCCTTCGCCACCGTCCTGCGGGGAGCCCGGGCGATGGCGGAATTCGGCCCGGACTGGATCGTCGCCCTCGGCGGAGGATCGGCCATGGACGCGGCCAAGACGATGTGGGTGTTCTACGAGCACCCGGAACTCACCCGGCTGGAGGACATCCTGCCTCCCGCACCCTTCCCGAAACTCCGCCTCAAGGCGCGACTCGTATGCATCCCCTCCACGAGCGGATCGGCCAGCGAAGTGAGCCGTTCCATCGTCATATCCGATGACGAAACCAAGGTGAAGCACGGGGTCGGCCACATGGAAATGATGCCGGACGTGGCCATACTCGACCCGGAGGTCACCCGCACCATGCCGCCGGCCATCACGGCGGAAACCGGCATGGATGCGCTGACGCATGCCCTGGAGGCCCTCGTCTCCACGCGGTCGAACTACCTGAGCGCCATTCTCGCGACAGCTGCTGCGCGCGACATAATCGCCATCCTGCCGGAAGTGTACCGGAACGGAGGGGCCCTTGACCTCCGCGAAAGGATGCACAACGCATCGATGACCGCGGGACTCGCCTTCACGAACGTATCCCTCGGTATCGTCCATTCGATGGCCCACACGGTCGGCAGCTTCTTCGGCGTCGCCCACGGCCTCGCCGACGCGGTGATACTGCCGTACGTCATTAGGTTCAACGAGGGCGACGCGACGGCGCGGAAAACATACGGGGATTTCGCGCGGAGCATCGGCTCCGACGATCTCGTGAAAACGGTGGGAGAGCTCAACGCGGAGCTGGGCATCCCTTCCCGGCTCGCCGACCTCATTGACGATCGGGCCTCATTCGTGGCGAAGCTGGACGAAATGACGGGGCTCGCCCTGGGCGATGGCTGCACCAAGACCAATCCGATCGTACCCGATGCGAAAGCCATGAAGGACCTCTTCATGCGCGCCTTCGATGGACTAGGCGGGCGCGAAGCATGAGACTGATCTGTTACCTTTCCAACGGGTTCCCGACCATCGACGACGGCTTGCGCATGGCGGACCACTACATCGCTTCCGGCTGCGACTGCATCGAGATCGATCTCCCCGCCCGCGAGCCCTATCTCGAAGGACAGCTCATCGCATCGCGCATGAAGGCCGCCTTGGCGGCTTGCGACGACTATGGGCGGTACCTGGAGGCCATAGCGGCCGTGCGGCGGAAGCATCCGGGCGTGAAGGTCCTCCTCCTGTCTTACGAGGCGACCATCCAGGAAATCGGCGTAGAGCGCTTCGCCGCCTTCTGCGCCGAGCACGACTTGCGCGACCTCATCGTCGTCGGAAAAGGCGACGACGATCTGAGGCGGGGCCTCCTCGGGAAGGGGCTGCGGATATCCCGCTACGTCCAGTTCCACATGCCCGAGGCAGAGATCGCGGCCGCTCTCGAGTCGAACGGCTTCGTGTATATGCAAGCCGTACCCGTCGCGGGAAACATTGATCCCCGCCATCCCACCCTGAAATCCTGCATCGCGCGGCTGCGTGAGCGCGGTATCGATCGGGAGATATATTGCGGCGTCGGCGTTTATACCGAGGAAGACGTGGCCATGGTCCGCTCGGCGGGCGGCGATGGCGTCTTCATCGGGAGCGCCATTCTCAAGCATTACCCGGACCAGCAGAAAATCGGCGATGTCATCGGGAGTTTCAGCCGAGCCGCGGGCAGACGGACGTAGCTTCCGGTCATGACGGCCGCAGACTTGACGGATGCGGATCGAAGTGCGAGGCTTGCAGCCTATGAATTGCATCGAGGAATTCGCGGCAGACCTCGCGGAACTGATAGGAACTGTCATTTCGGGTTTTAACAGCACTTCGCTTTGCTTTTCTGCCGCAAGCGTCACTTCAAACGTGATGTTTTTCAGCACGCAGGAGACTGATAGGAACTGTCATTTCGGGTTTTTTGCGGACTGATAGGAACTGTCATTT
>JADHEF010001841.1_pt1 | contig 11386 bp, 7 predicted proteins | sample 8952391 | NCBI WGS metagenome assembly JADHEF01 (sample SAMN16124439, study PRJNA663245) | bioreactor sludge metagenome | isolation source: sludge (nitrite) | place: India:Bengaluru | collected 2019-02-28
CCCCGCCAGGCTGCCCAGCAGCCAGGGTTGTTGCAGCCAGGCTTGCAGGCTGGCACCCAGCAGCGCGGCGACCACGCCCAGGGCGGCGTACACCAGCGCCATGCTTAGCACATACACCCCGGCCAGCAGCCAGCCGCGCCGGGCGCTGGCGCCGTTGCCCAGCACCAGCCCGGCAAGAATCGGCAGCATTGGCAGCGAGCAGGGGGTAAAGGCCAGCAGCAGGCCAAGGCCGAAGAACGCCAGCAGGCTCCAGGCCAGGTGGCCCTGTTGCAGGCCGCTGGCCAGCGCCTGGTCGCCGGCTTGCTCGGCGACAGGCGTCACACTGCCACCCAGGTCGATTTGCGTGGTTTGCGGCGGGTAGCACAGGCCGGCGTCGGCACAGCCCTGCCAGCCCAGGCGCAATTGCCCCTGGGCATTGGCGGGCAGCAGCAGCTCAAGCTGGTCGCGGTACACCGCGCTGTCACCAAAGAACTCGTCATGGTGGTTGAGCGCCGGCGGCAGCTGCGGGTGCTGATCGGCGGGCAGGCCGTCGAACTTCAGGCGCTTCTGGTACAGGTAGTAGCCCGGCTTGATCTGGAAGTACAGGCGCATCTGGCCGTCGGCCTGGCGGTCGTGGGTGAGCACGAAGGCCTGGTTGACCGGTAAAAAGTCAGGTTTGACGTCGAACGGGTTGGCCTGCAAGGGGCCGGCCAGCAACAGTGTCAGGAAGAGCAGGAGAACGCGCATGTCTTCGCCTTGGCAGATCCAGGAATGGGGCCATGCTGGCTGGAGTCGATTAACCCAAGGTTAACCCCTTTTCAACGGATACGAATTGTGGCCCCCTGTATGTCGGTCTTGAATCCCTGCGATTCGTCGCGCTGAAGGCGGAGCAAACGTGCAGCATTGTGAACGACAGGGGGTATGCCGGGCGTTGCAGTGGTTTGGCAAGTGCCAGAAGGTCGCGCCGTGAGCGTGATCGCGCTGGTGTTGGCGGCTGGCAGCAGCACGCGCTTCGGTTCCGACAAGCGCCGGGCGACCCTGGCCGATGGCCGCAGCCTGTTGGCGCACAGCGTGGAGCGGGCCAGGGCGGTGTTCGACGAGGTGCGTGTGGTCTTGCGTGAAGGCGAGCGTGGGGAAGATTTCGGGTTGCCTGCCGGTTGCCGGGTAATCGGCAGCCCTGATGCCGCGTCCGGTATGGGGCATAGCCTGGCTGTCGGGGCACGGTCGCTTCACGACAGCCAGGCACAGGCGGTAGCTGTTCTGCTGGGTGACATGCCATGTATCGAGCCGGCAACCCTGCGCCGCCTGGCCGAGGCCGCCAATGCGTCCCGTATCGTGCTGCCACGCCATGCAGGGCAGCAAGGGCACCCGGTGATCTTCGGGCGGGATTTCTGGCCGGCGCTGGGGCAACTGCATGGCGATGAAGGGGCGCGCTCGGTGGTGCATGCCCACCGGGGTAGCTGTGTGGTGGTCGAGGTGGAAGATGCAGGGGTATTGCTGGATGTCGACACGCCGCAGGGCCTCGCTTGGTTCATAATCCCACCTTAATCCGCCCAAGGTGCAATGCCAGCCATACCACTCCGGGAGCTCCACCATGCACGTTCTGCTCTGCGAGGACGACGACCTGATCGCCGCCGGCATCTGCGCCGGCCTTACCGCCCAGGGCCTGACCGTTGACCGGGTGGGTAACGCCGCCGGTGCGCGGGCGATGCTGCAGGCCGCGCAGTTCGATGTGATGATTCTCGATCTCGGCCTGCCCGACGAAGACGGCCTGAAACTGCTGCGCCGCCTGCGTCAGCAGGGCGAAACACTGCCGGTACTGGTGCTCACTGCCCGTGATGCCGTCACCGACCGCGTCGATGGCCTGCAGGCCGGTGCCGACGACTACCTGCTCAAACCCTTCGACCTGCGCGAGCTGGCCGCTCGTCTGCACACGCTGCTGCGGCGGGTGGCGGGGCGGGCGGTGAATGTGATCGAGCACGGCCCGTTGCGTTACGACCCCAGCAGCTGCGAGGCGACCCTGGCCGGGCGGCCGGTCGACTTGTCCCGCCGGGAGCAGGCCCTGCTCCAGGCATTGCTGCAGAACCCCGGGCGGGTGTTGTCCAGCGAACAACTGAAAGACTGCGTGTACGGCTTTAGCGACGAAGTCGAGAGCAACGCCCTGAACGTGCATATCCACCACCTGAGGCGCAAGCTGGGCAACGGCATCGTCGAGACCGTACGTGGCCTGGGTTACCGCCTGGGCCCGGCGCAGGCGCCGGAAGAGGCTGCATCATGAGCCTGCGGGTACGCCTTAGCCTGATCCTGGGCAGTGCCTTTGTGATCATCTGGGTGCTGGCCGCTGCGTGGATGCTGCGTGACCTGCGCCAGCAGATGATGTTTTCCCTCGACCAGCGCCTGGTGGCGTCGGCGCGTATGGTCGCCGGGCTGATCGACCAGTTGCCGCAGCCGCTCACCGCCAAGGGCGGGGAGGCGCACTTTTCCGCCGACCAGTTCAGCGTGCCGGACGGCATGGCCTGCCAGGTCAGCTCGCTGCGTGGCGAGATCCTTGCCAGCAACCACAAGCACGATGGCGCCATGGACGACGAGCGCAGTGGCTTCCGTGACCAGACGATCGACGGTGCACTGTGGCGTACCTTCACCTACAACCATGGTGATGTGCGCATCACCACGGCTGACCGGCACATGGAGCGTGAAGCGCTGAACCAGTCGATTCTGCTGGCGGCCTCTGCACCGGTGCTGATGGCCCTGCTCGGTAGCCTGGGGTTGTTGTGGATCGGCCTGGGCAAAGGCCTGGAGCCGCTCAACCGCATGCGCGATGCGCTACGGCGAAGGCGTGCCGATAGCGTCGAGCCACTGCAGGTGGCAGGCATGCCCAGCGAACTGCAGCCGTTGCTGGAAACCCAGAACCAGCTGTTCCTGCGCATTGCCCAGACCATCGAGCGCGAGCGGCGCCTGACCGACGATGCCGCCCATGAGCTGCGCAGCCCGCTGACCGCGATCAAGACCCACCTGCAAGTGGCGCGCATGACCGACGGTGCCGTGCGCGAGCAGGCGCTGGAGCATGCCGAACAAGGGGCCGACCGCATGCATCGCACGCTGGAACAGTTGCTGATGCTGGCGCGGGTGGAAGGCAGCCTGTCGTTCGAAGATGGCGTGCAGTGCAGCGCCGAACAGGTGGCCCGGCAGGCGGTGCAGGACGCCGGTGGCGGTGATAACCGGCGCATCGTGCTGCGTTTGCCTGAAGAAGCGACGCAAATCTACCTGGGCATGCCGGCCCCCTTGGCGGTGGCCGCGCTGCGCAACCTGCTGGACAACGCCCTGCGCCATGGTGGCGACGAGGCGGTCGAGCTTGAGGTGCAGATGGCCGACGGGCAGGTGGGGTTCATGGTGCGCGACCATGGGCCGGGGATTGCCGACGCCGACCTTGAGCACCTGACCGAGCGCTTTTGGCGTAACGGACAGAGTGGTGGCTGCGGTTTGGGGTTGGCGATCGTGCAGGCGATCGTGCAGCGGTGTGCCGGCAGTTTGCGCTTCGACAGCCGTAGCGATGGGTTGCGGGTGCTCTTGCAAGTACCGGCGCGCGCCGGGGGGTGATCTTTTATGGCTGCACCGGCCCTTTCGCGGGCTAAGTAAAATTCAGTAACAACCGCTAAATCCTCCCGGCACTCAAGCGTTTTCCAAGCGATAACTGCCCATTCGCTTGTTTGCGAGGATTTACCCATGTCCACCGCTTCCAGCCTTGCCCAGGTTGCACCGGTCAGCGCGTCGCAACCTTTGTACGAATTTACCGAATCGCCCCTGCTGCAACGCCAGCAACAACAGGAATCCAATGCCCGAAGCTACCCACGGCGCATTCCGCTGGCGCTAAAGCGCGCCCGTGGCATCTACGTGGAGGATGTCGAAGGCCGACAGTTCATCGATTGCCTGGCCGGCGCCGGCACGTTGGCGTTGGGCCATAACCACCCGGTGGTGGTCGAGGCGATCCAGCGGGTACTGGCCGATGAGTTGCCCCTGCATACCCTGGACCTGACCACGCCGGTCAAGGACCGTTTCGTCCAGGACCTGTTCGGCATCCTGCCCGAGGCGCTACGCCGCGAGGCCAAGGTGCAGTTCTGTGGCCCGACTGGCACCGATGCGGTAGAGGCAGCGCTGAAACTGGTCCGTACGGCCACCGGTCGTAGCACCGTGCTGGCGTTCCAGGGCGCTTACCATGGCATGAGCCTGGGGGCGTTGAGCCTGATGGGCAGCCATGGGCCGAAGCAGCCACTGGGGGCCTTGCTCGGCAATGGCGCGCAGTTCATGCCGTACCCTTACGACTACCGCTGCCCGTTCGGCCTGGGTGGCGAAGCCGGGGTGAAGGCTAACCTGCATTACCTTGAAAACCTGCTGCTTGACCCGGAAAGCGGTGTGCCGCTGCCGGCGGCAGTGATCCTGGAGGTGGTGCAGGGCGAGGGCGGGGTGATCCCGGCCGATATCGAATGGTACCGGGCGGATGTTCGCCTTCGAGCATGCCGGCATCGTGCCGGACGTGGTCACCTTGTCCAAGGCCATTGGCGGCAGCCTGCCGCTGGCGGTGGTGGTGTACCGCGACTGGCTGGACACCTGGAAGCCGGGCGCGCATGCCGGCACCTTCCGGGGCAACCAGATGGCCATGGCGGCGGGTTCGGCGGTAATCAACTACCTGGTGGAACACCGCCTGGCCGAGCACGCCGAGGCCATGGGGCTGCGCTTGCGCGGGCACCTGCAGCAGTTGCAGCGCGATTACCCGCAGCTGGGCGACATTCGCGGGCGTGGGTTGATGCTCGGCGTGGAGTTGGTGGACCCGCAAGGCAAGCGGGATGCGCTTGACCAGCCGCTGGCCAACCGCGATCTGGCGGCCAAGGTGCAGCGAGAGTGCCTGAAGCGTGGGCTCATTCTGGAGCTGGGTGGGCGGCATGGCGCCGTGGTGCGTTTCCTGCCGCCGTTGATCATCAGCGGCGAGCAGGTCGATGAAGTGGCGCAGCGTTTTGCCGAGGCGTTCATCGCGGCAGTCTGACCGATAGCCGGGGGCGCACAGCGCCCTCGGCTGTCTCAAGTCAATCAAAGGTTCGACCGGCCCGCCAATACCCCATCAACGTCAGGCATTCTCGCTGCAATCCACGTTCCTTGATCAGGTGCCGGCGTATCTCCATCACCGTCGCCGATTCCCCCGCCACCCAGGCGTGAAACTCACTGCTGTCGCTACTGGCCTGTTCCCACAGGATGCGAGTATCAATATCCACGTCTTCCAGCTTCGCCCGTGGTGCGGCGTGCCCAAGCGGCAGGCTGGCCAGCTCGCGCACGGCGTGCTGCATGGCTTGGCCATGTGCGCAGCTCAGCAGTTCGCGCGGCAGCCAGTGCAGCGCAGTGGCATCGCCATGGCGCAGGCTCAGGCAATCCGCCTCCAGCGGCACCTCGATGAACGCTTGCACCGTCAGTTCGGGCTGGGTGTCAGCCAGTTGCTCCAGGATGCCGGCAATCGCCGGCAGTGCCGTTTCGTCACCTACCAGCAGCACATTGCGCACACCTTGCGGTGGCTTCCATTCATAACCGCCGGGGTCGCCTTCATAGGCCAGGTTGGGCGCGACTATCTGCAAACGGTCACCCACCTGCGCGTGGGTGGCCCAGGCCGAGGCGGGGCCGTTGACACCATGCAGCACGAAGTCGATATCCACCTCCAGCGCCTCACGGCGCAAGGCACGGATGGTGTAGGTGCGCATCGGCGGGCGCTGGGCCGGTGGCAGGGCGCTGTGCGCGGCCTTCCAGTGCAGGTCGTTGCTCAGGCTGGGCGGTGAGCCGTCGGGGGCGGGAAACAGCAGCTTGACCCGTTGGTCTGGGGCCAGGGTGGTCATTTCAACAACTTCTGGTCCGGTGAATACCAGCCGGGTGAGCGAAGGGCTGAGCGCGATCCGCCGCTTCAGCTGGACATTGAAGATTCGATAACTGGGGCGTTTGCCGGGGAGCGCTTGAGTGACCCGCTTGCGCAGGTTGTTGGCCAGGGTGGAGAGCATCGCGAGGGCCGCCTTCTGGAGGATGGGTATGACGTTCAGACGAGTCGCCCACCCGGTGATTTAATCGCGCAGCCTGGGCTGCCGGCGGTGGCCGGGGCTTTGGCTAAATCAGCTCGCGGCTGTTTCGTCTTTGAGGGATGACTGGGCCCTGTGGTCCCGCTTCCTATCGCTAAGGACGCATTGCATGAATGCCGAAAACTCGTTGAAACTCGCTCGCCGCTTTATCGAACTGCCGCCGGAGAAACGCCGTTTGTTCCTGGCCGGGCTAAAGGCAGAGGGCGTCGATTTTTCCTTGTTTCCGATCCCTGCCGATGTTGCCTGCGATGACCGCGATGGGTTGTCCTACGCCCAGCGGCGTATGTCGTTTCTCTGGCAGCTGGACCCCCAGGGCGCTGCCTACAACCTGCCCATGGCTGTGCGCCTGAAGGGCAAGCTCGACCGCCAGGCCCTGCAGCAAGCGTTCGATCGCCTGGTTGCGCGCCACGAGAGCCTGCGTACGCGCCTGCGTACCCAGGGTGAGCATCTGTACCAGGAGGTCCTCGCTGCCGAGGCCGTTGCCATCGTCGAGCACGACCTCACCGCCCTGGCAGCGGCGCAACGCGAGGCCCGTGTCGCGTCACTGGCAGAAGCCCAGGCGCAGGCACCTTTCAACCTGCTGCAAGGGCCGCTGTTGCGCGTGAACCTGCTGCAACTGGCTACCGACGAGCACGTGCTGCTGCTCACCCTGCACCACATCGTGGCCGATGGCTGGTCGCTGAACGTGCTGATCGACGAGTTCGTGCGCTTGTACGATGCTGCCTGTCAGGGCAGCGAAGCGACCCTGCCGGCGCTGCCCATCCAGTACCGCGACTATGCGCTGTGGCAACGCAGCTGGCTGGAAGCCGGTGAGCAGGAGCGACAGCTGAGCTACTGGCGCGAGAAACTGGGCGATGATCATGCCGTGCTTGAGCTGCCGCTCGACCATTCCCGTGTCGGCGCACCGAGCCATCGCGGCGCGCGGCGCGAGTTGCAGGTCGACCCAGCGCTTGCCGAGCGTCTCAGGGCGTTGGCCAGTGCCCAAGGGGTTACCCTGTTCATGGTGCTGCTGGCATCGTTCAAGCTGCTGCTGCAACGCTACAGTGGCCAGCGCGCCATCCGCGTCGGCGTTCCGGTCGCCAACCGCCACCGTACCGCCCCCCCCGCCCCCCCCCCCCCCCCCTCCCCGCCCCACCCCCCAACACCCAGGTGCTGCATACCGATATCGACCCGCTCATGGATGTGAGCCAGCTACTCGGCCGGGTCAAAGACACCGCCCTGGGCGCCCAGGCGCACCAGGACCTGCCGTTCGAGCGCCTGGTCGAGGCGCTCGAACTGGATCGCAGCAGCGCGCAAAGCCCGTTGTTCCAGGTGCTCTTCAACCACCAGGCGGCCATCGCCGACGCCGGTCAGGTCCGCCTTGGCAGTGGGCTGACGCTGGAAAAAGTCGCCCTGGACAAGCACAGCGCTCGCTTCGACCTTTCCCTGGACACCTATGAAAGCGCCGGGCGTCTGCACGCGGTATTCACCTATGCGCTGGATGTCTTCGAAGAAGCCACGATCATCGGTTTCGGCGAGGACTGGTTGCGACTGCTCGACGGGCTGACCCAATCGCCCGCCACTGCGGTCGGCGAGCTGCCCTTGGCGACCCAGACGGTACAGCCGCTGGAGCCGCAAGCTGCCGGGGCGCAAACGCCCGGCCTGTGCGTTCATCACCTGATCGAAACGGCCGCCAACCTCAACCTGCAAGGCCTTGCAGCGAGCGGCGACGCTGGTCGAATCAGCTATGCCACCTTGCAGGCACGCTCGGATGCCCTGGCCCACGCACTGCTGGCGCGTGGCCTACAGCTGGATCAGCGGGTCGGTGTGGTGGCGGACCGATCCTGCGAGATGCTCATCGGCATCCTGGCCGTGCTCAAGGCCGGTGCCGCCTACCTGCCGCTGGACCCTGACCAGCCCCAGTCGCGCATCGACTTCATGCTTGCCGACAGCGAGGTCAAGTGGGTAGTGGGCCGAGCGGGGCAGATCAGCCTGCCTGAAGGCGTCGCAGCGATTGACGTGGCGGGCGACTACCCGTCAGCGTCGGCGCCCAAGGTGGCGGTCCATGCCGACAACCTTGCCTATGTCATCTACACCTCTGGCACCACCGGCAAGCCCAAGGGCGTCGCGGTCAGCCATGGCGCCTTGGTCAACTACGTGCGCGGCGTCAGCCAACGCCTGCCCATGGACCAGATCGCCAACCTGGCGATGGTCACCACGCCGGCGGCCGACCTTGGCCACACCATGCTGTTCGGTGCACTGTGCTACGGCAAGACCCTGCACATGCTGCCCAAGGAGACCGTGCTCGATGCCCAGGTCTTCGCCGCCTACCTGCAGGCGCATGCCATCGATGCACTGAAGATCGTCCCCTCGCACTTGCAGGCCATGCTCGCCGCAGGTGCCGAGGCCTTGCCACGGCGCTGCCTGGTGGTCGGAGGCGAAGCGTGCACTGCGGCGCTTCTGGGCCGCATCAAGGCCTTGGCGCCCGACCTCGACGTGATCAACCACTATGGTCCCACCGAGACAACGGTCGGCGTCCTTACCCATGCCCTGCAGGATCGCCCGGTGCTCGGCCAGCCGCTGGAAAACCTGCGCGCCCATGCGCTGGACAGCTGCCTTCAGCCCGTGCCCGGCAAGGCCAGGGGGGAGCTCTATATCGCCGGTGCAGGGCTTGCGCGTGGCTACTTGGGCCAGGCGGCGCTGACCGCCGAGCGCTTCGTGCCCGACCCCTGTGGCACCGAGGGTGCGAGGATGTACCGTACCGGCGACTGGGTACGCCTGAACGCTGACGGCGAATGCATGTTTGCCGGGCGCATCGATGGCCAGGTGAAGATTCGCGGCTACCGCGTCGAACTGGCCGAGATCGATGCCTGTCTGCGGCAGTTGCCGGGAATCGAAAGCGCCGTTGTGCGCGTGGTTGGCGAAGACGCCGATCGGCAGCTGGCCGCCTACCTGGTCCCGCAGCACTGGGCTGCGCAGGACGAAGCCCGTCAAGCAGTCGTCGACGGTATCCGGACCGCGTTGAAGCTCGCCCTGCCTGAGCATCTGGTGCCGCATTACCTGATGCTGCTGGAGCATCTGCCGGTAACCCTCAACGGCAAGGTCGACGTCAAGGCATTGCCTGAGCCGGTCGCTGTCACGGCCCTTTACCGGGCTCCCGAGACCGCACTGCAAATGCAGGTCGCGGCCATTTGGGCCGACGTGTTGCAACAGGCCCAAGTCGGCCTCGACGACAATTTCTTCGCCTTGGGTGGCCATTCGCTGCTGGCCACTCAGGTGGTCTCGCGGATCAGGCAGCAACTGTGCCTGGACGTCGCCTTGCGGGTGCTGTTCGACACTGCCGACCTGTCCGGTTTCGTCGAGGCGCTGCAGGGGCTGGAGCAGGTCGCCGGGGGCGAGATCCAGGTGCTGGACCGGACGGTGCCGCTGCAGGTTTCGCACGCTCAGTATCGCCAGTGGATGTTCTGGAAGCTGCACCCGCAAAGCACCGCCTACAACACCCCCCTGGCCATCCGCTTGCAAGGCCAGGTGGACCGGGCCGCGTTGCAGGCCGCGTTCGATGCGCTGGTGATGCGCCATGAATCCCTGCGCACGATCTTCGAAGAGCATGACGGCATCCCCCGGCAGCGCATACTGCCCGCAGCGTCGCCGTGCATCGAGTACCATGACCTCAGCACTGCCGACGGCCGGGCGCTGCAGCAGCGCCTACAGGACGAGGCGCTTACGCCCTTCGACCTCGAACAGGGGCCGCTGATTCGGGTCAAGCTGTTCCAGGGTGGCTCGCAGGAGCAGGTGTTGACCGTGCTGTTGCACCACATCGTCTCGGACGGCTGGTCCATGAGCGTCATGGTCCGCGAGCTGGCTGCCGTCTACAACGCCCACACCACCGGGCAGTCGCTCGAACGCCAGGCGCTGGCGGTGCAGTACGCCGATTACGCTGCCTGGCAGCGCGAACGCCTGGCCTCGGGCGAGCTGCAGGCCCAGCTGGCATTCTGGAAAACCACGCTGGAAGACGATTTTTCAGTCCTCGAACTGCCTGCCGACCGTATTCGCCCTCAGGTCCAGAGCTATCGCGGCGGGCGCGTGGATGTGCTCCTGCCTGCCGCGCTCACCGCCGATCTGCAGCGCCTGGCGGTTGCTGCCAATGCCACGCTGTTCCATGTGTTCCTGGCCTCGTTCGCACTGCTGCTGTCGCGCTACAGCGGGCGCGAAACGCTCAACATCGGCATGCCGGTGACCAACCGCAATCGCCTTGAGCTGGAAGGGCTGATCGGTTTCTTCGTCAACACACTGGTCGCTCGCGTGGCGGTCGATCCGTTGCAGTCCTTCAGGCACTTGTTGCTGGCGGTCAAGGAGACCACCCTGCAGGCTCAGGCGAACAAGGACATCCCCTTCGATGTGCTGGTGGAAGCGCTCAAACCCGAGCGGGGGTTGGGCCACAACCCACTGTTCCAGGTCATGTACAACCACCTGAGCGACCTTGGCGAGCGGGTCTCCGGCGACAGCGTGCAAGGGCTGCGTGTCGAGGAAGTCGACCTGGTCGAACACACCACGCAGTTCGACCTGTCGCTGGACACCCTCGAACGCAGCGATGGTGTGATCGCTTCCTTTGGCTATGCATCGGACCTGTTCGACGTCGAGCGTATCGAACGCCTGGCATCGGTCTGGGTCAACCTGCTGGGCGCCCTGGCCAAGGACGCGGCATTGCCGGTGGCCGAGCTGCCTCTGCTTTCGGCTGCCCAGCACAAGCTGGCACTCGAAACCGTCGACCCGGCCCCCTTGCGTTTCGCCGAAGGCCTCGGCGTGCATCAGCTGTTCGAGGCGCAGGTTCTGCGCGCACCGGAGGCTACGGCGCTGGTCCTCGATGATCAGGCACTGACGTATCAGGCACTCAACCGCCGCGCCAACCAGTTGGCCCACAAGCTGCGCGAGCTTGGCGTGGGGCCTGAGGTGCGTGTTGGCATCGCCGTGGAACGCAGCCTGGACATGGTGGTAGGCCTGCTTGGCATTCTCAAGGCCGGTGGTGCCTATGTGCCGCTCGACCCGCAGTACCCGCAGGAGCGCCTGCGTTTCATGATGCAGGACAGCGGTGTTCACCTGCTCCTGACCCAGCCCCACCTGGCACCGATGCTGCCGGTTTCCACAACGGTGACCTGCCTTGAAATGCAGGCGGATGAGCAGTGGCTGGGCAACTACAGTGCGGCCAACCCGGTGAGCCTGACCGTCCCCGACAACCTGGCTTATGTGATCTACACCTCCGGGTCCACCGGCAAGCCCAAAGGTGTGGCCATCGCTCATCGGGAGCTGTCGGTGTTCTGCAG
>JADHEF010001846.1_pt1 | contig 11377 bp, 10 predicted proteins | sample 8952391 | NCBI WGS metagenome assembly JADHEF01 (sample SAMN16124439, study PRJNA663245) | bioreactor sludge metagenome | isolation source: sludge (nitrite) | place: India:Bengaluru | collected 2019-02-28
GTCTGGCGTTCGAGCTGAACCACGGCATCGAGCAGCTCGGTGGTCCATGAAGCCTCGTCGCCGGGTATCTGCTGCACCGCCAGTTTCTGCAATGCGGCCAACTCCTCGCGTTCGGCGAAATGCTCCAGCAGCGCACCGGTACTCAGGTCCGGGCGCACGTGCACCAGCTCGATCAGCTCCAGCAGCAAGGGCACGCCGGGCTGGCGCAGTTCGGCGAAGTGGAAGGGCGGGGCGATCTTCTGCGCCAGTGCCGGTTGCTGCAGCAGGATCACGATGGCACTGCGCACCAGGCTGCGTTTCTGTGCGGGCGCCGCGTTGCGTCGGGGCATGGAGGACGGCGCCGATGGCATGGCCGTTGTGGGCGCGGCCGCGCCGACACCGGTCAGTCGCGCCAGCTCCTGCTTCATCAGGTCGCCGAACGCGCCGTCCGGGATCTGCGCCAGCATCGGCCGCGCGTGCTCGGCCAGGCGCGCCCGGCCGTCGAGCGTGGACAGGTTGATCTCGCGCGAGAGCTCGGCGAAGAAGAACTTCGACAACGGCACCGCGTCCTTCAAGCGCGCATCGAAGGCTTCCTTGCCTTCCTTGCGCACGATGGTGTCCGGGTCCTCGCCGTCGGGCAGGAACAGGAAGAACGCCTGTCGCCCGTCCTTCATCCGCGGCAGCACCGATTCGAGCGCGCGCCAGGCGGCCTTGCGCCCGGCGTTGTCGCCGTCGAAGCAGAAGTACACGTCCGGCGCGTTGCGGAACAGCAGCTCGGCATGGTCCGGCGTGGTCGCGGTGCCCAGCGTGGCCACCGCCTCGGTGACGCCGAACTGGAACAGACTGACCACGTCCATGTAGCCCTCCACCACGATCAGCCGCGCGATCTTCTGGTGCGCCTGTCGTACCTGCCACAGGCCGTACAGCTCGCGGCCCTTGTGGAACAGCGCGGTCTCGGGCGAGTTGAGGTACTTGGGGCCGTCGTCCTTGCCCATCACCCGGCCGCCGAAGGCGATCGGCCTGCCGCGCCGGTCGAAGATCGGGAACATCACCCGGTCGCGGAACTTGTCGTAGACGTGGCCGCGGTCGTTCTTCGAGAACAGGCCTGCACGGTCGAGCAGCTTCATCCGCCGCTCGTCGGTGCCGAGTGCATCCTTGAGCGCGCTGTAGCCATCGGGGGCATAGCCCAGCTGGAAGTGCTCCATCGTGCCGGCATCGACGCCGCGCGAGACGAAATAGGCACGGGCCTTGTCGCTGGCCTGCAGCTGCTTGCGGAAGAAACGCGCGGCCGCTTCGAGCGCGGCGAACAGGTCGCGGCTGTCATCGTTCTGCGTCTGTGTACGGGTGTCGCGTGGCACCTCGATGCCGGCGCGCTTGGCCAGTTCGTCCACCGCATCGAGGAAGTCGAGGCGGTCGTAGTTCATCAGGAAGCTGATCGCGGTTCCGTGCGCGCCGCAGCCGAAGCAGTGGTAGAACTGCTTGGTCGGCGAAACGTAGAACGAGGCCGAACGCTCGTCGTGGAACGGGCAGCGCGCCGAGTATTCCTTGCCCTGGCGCTTGAGCGGCACGCGCGTGCCGACCACCTCGACGATGTCCGTCCGGGCCAGCAAGTCGTCAATGAAGGCGTCGGGGAGGCGTGCCATCGGGCTAGTTTAAGGTGCCGATGGCAGCGCGGGTCTTCGATGCATCTGTATCGGCCGCCCGTGCGTGGGCAGTGACGGCCATCGGAAGGCTCGCGGCCAGAAGGGGGCGGCGCGGCAACCCGGCAGAACGGCGAGAGGTTGCGGACATGAGGGAATTCCCGGAGCAATGAGGGTCACGGATGGGCCGATGCGCAGCGTCCGGCTCCGGGGTTTTAAGCGTGGATGATTCTTGCCGCTAGTTTTTCGTGTCCGTTTCGCCGCTGCAGGCCAGTGCGAGCAGAGCCTCGCCGTCCACGCGCTGCACGGTCCATTCGTCCATCGGACGGGCGCCGAGGCTGCGGTAGAAGCGGATGGCCGGTTCGTTCCAGTCCAGCACGGACCATTCGAAGCGCCCGTAGCCGCGTTCCACGGCGGTGCGGGCGAGGTGGCGCATCAGCGTGGTGGCGATGCCGCGCTTGCGGAATGCCGGGCGCACGAACAGGTCCTCCAGATACAGCCCGGGCAGGCCGACGAAGGTGGAGAACGTGGTGAAGAACAGCACGAAGCCTGCCGGCTGGCCGTCGGCTTCGGCGATGACCACTTCCGCCGCCGGGCGTTCGCCGAACAATGCCTGTTCCATCAAGGCCGGTGTGGCGATGGCCTCGTGTTCGAGCTTTTCGAACACGGCCAGTTCGCGGATGAAGGCGAGGATGGTGGGCACGTCGTCGCGCTGCGCGGGGCGCAGCACGATGCCGTCGGTGGCGGGAGTGGCGGTCATGGGCGTGCCGGTCGGGGAGGCACGCCAGTATGCCGCCGGATCACGTGCCCGGATCAGCCCGCCAGTGCCTTCTTCACCAGAGCCGAAACCTGCCCCATGTCGGCTTGGCCGGCCAGCTTGGGCTTCAGCACGCCCATCAGCTTGCCCATGTCGGCCGGGCCGCTGGCACCGGTCTGGGCGATGGCTTCCTTGATGGCGGCCAGGACTTCGGCTTCGCCCAGCTTGGCCGGCAGGTAGGTTTCGATCACCGCCATTTCGGCGCGCTCGACCGCGGCCAGATCTTCGCGCTTGGCCGCTTCGTACTGGGAGATGGAATCCTTGCGTTGCTTGACCATCTTTTCCAGCACGGCCAGCACGGCGGCATCGTCGAGCTCGATGCGCTCGTCCACTTCGCGCTGCTTGATGGCGGCGTTGATCAGGCGGATGACGCCAAGGCGCTCTTTCTCGCCGGCCTTCATCGCCGTTTTCATGTCGTCGGTCAGTTGCTGTTTCAGGCTCATGGGAAACCTCCGGATGGGCGGGCGAACGGGGTGAATGCAGGGCCTCCGGGTCATCGCCCGCCGATGACGCAGAAGCGCAGAAAGCCGGCTACGCTCGCGCGTGCCGGCTTTCGTTGCCTTTGTCTCTGCTCCGGCGCGTGCCGGCCGCCGCGAACGGCGGGCAGGGATCAGTACAGGCGCTGGCGCTTGGTGACGTCGCGCGAGGAGCGGCGCAGCTGACGCTTCACGGCCGCAGCGGCCTTGCGCTTGCGCTCCTGGGTCGGCTTTTCGTAGAACTCGCGCTTGCGGGTTTCGGCCAGCACGCCGGCCTTTTCGCAGGTGCGCTTGAAACGACGCAGGGCGAACTCGAAGGGTTCGTTCTCGCGGACTTTGACGCTGGGCATGGAAACTCCGGTATCTGAGGTCTGGCCACGGATAGGCCGGGCCTTGAACAAGGTTCTCAATGGCGAAACGACCGGGACATGCCCGGCGAGCCGCGTATTATAGGAACCCTTTCCGCCCGCGTGCAAGTTCGGGCGGTTCCCGGCCCGGCCGTCCGTTCCGGCGGCCGGGTTTTCCGTCCGTTTCCTGCATTGCCGGGCCGGTGGCCCGGATGGAGTGTGTCCCATGCGCGTGCTCGGTATCGAGTCTTCCTGCGACGAAACCGGCGTCGCCCTGTACGACACCTCCCGTCCCGGTGCCGATGGCCTGCTGGCCCACGCGGTCTACAGCCAGATCAAGCTGCATGCCGAATATGGCGGCGTGGTGCCGGAACTGGCCAGCCGCGACCACGTGCGCAAGCTGTTGCCTCTGATCCGGCAGACGCTGGGCGAAGCCGGCCTGTCGGTGCGCGACATCGACGGGGTGGCCTATACCGCCGGACCGGGCCTGGTCGGCGCGCTGCTGGTCGGTGCCGGCGTGGCGCGGGCACTGGCGTGGGCGTTGCAGGTTCCGGCGCTGGGTGTGCATCACATGGAAGGGCACCTGCTGGCGCCGTTGCTGGAGGCCGACCCGCCACGGCCGCCGTTCGTCGCCTTGCTGGTGTCCGGCGGGCATACCCAACTGATCGCGGTGGAGGCCATCGGCCGTTACCGCCTGCTTGGTGAAACGCTGGACGATGCGGCAGGCGAAGCCTTCGACAAGACCGCCAAGCTGATGGGGCTGCCGTACCCGGGCGGCCCGCAACTGGCGAGGCTGGCCGAACAGGGCACGCCGGGGCGGTTCCGTTTTGCAAGGCCGATGACCGACCGGCCAGGGCTGGATTTCAGTTTCAGCGGTCTGAAGACGCAAGTGTTGCTGGCCTGGCGCGACAGCGACCACGGCGAGCAGACGCGCAAGGACATCGCGCGCGGCTTCGAGGATGCGGTAGTGGACACGCTGGCCATCAAGTGCGAGCGCGCGCTGGATGCGGCCGGTTGCGACACGCTGGTGGTGGCCGGCGGCGTCGGGGCCAACAAGCGCCTGCGCGAGAAATTGCAGGCCATGTGCGCCCGGCGCGGTGGCCGGGCCTGCTTCCCGCGGCCGGCGTTCTGCACCGACAACGGCGCGATGATCGCCTTCGCCGGCGCGCTGCGTCTGCAGGCCGGCCAACACGATGGCCCGACGCCGGCGGTCTTGCCGCGCTGGGACATGGCCCTGTTGCCGCCGCTCGTTGCCGCGTGAACCGTCTTGCCGTGACGGCGTGAACGCGGCCATCGCCGCACAACCGTTACCATGTCGGGCTCACGCAACACGATGGCGGCAATGGACAAGGTTTTCATCGAAGGGCTCGAAATCGACGCACTGATCGGCATCTACGATTGGGAGCGGCGCATCCGCCAGACCCTGCGTTTCGATCTGGAAATGGCGTTCGACAACCGCGTGCCGGCCGCCCGCGACGACATCGCCCTGACCCTGGATTACAAGGCGGTCAGCAAGCGGCTGGTGGAGTTCGTCTCGCAATCAGGCTACGGACTGGTGGAAACGCTGGCCGAGGAGTGCGCGCGCATCGTGATGCAGGAATTCGGAGTGACCTGGCTGCGCCTCAAGCTGAGCAAGCCCGGTGCAGTGCGCGGCGCGGTGGCGGTGGGCGTGATCATCGAGCGTGGCAAGGGCGTGCGGGCATGAACCTGAAGGCCGATGCGCAGGTGGACCAACAGGTGCTGGATGTGCAGCTCTCCGCGTTGCGCCATGTGCTGTCGCCGTATCCGGGCGCCTATACCGGCTTGATGGTGGGCGCCCTGCTGTTGATCTCGTGGCTGGCCAACTGGGTGACCAAGCGCATCCTGCTGCGTGTGCTGCACCGGATACTGTCCACGGTCTGGCGCAACGACGAGGACAAGCCGCTGCACCTGTCGGTGATCCCGCGTCTGGCCAACGTGGTGCCGGCCATGGCCATCCAGTTCGGTCTGGACCTGATTCCCGATCTGCCGCACAAGCTGGTGACGGCGCTTCAGCGCGGCTGCCAGGTGTTCGTCGTGCTGACCGTCGCGTTGGCCATCGGACATGCGCTGGACCTGTTCAACGAGGTCCACGAACGGCGCCCTGATGCGCGCGACCGGCCGATCAAGGGCTTCCTGCAGGTCGTCAAGATCATCGTGTTCGTGCTGGCCGGGCTGTCGATGGTGGCCACGCTGTCGGGGGTGTCGTTCACCCACATCTTCACCGGGCTGGGCGCGATCATGGCCGTGCTGATCCTGGTGTTCCAGGACACGCTGCTTTCGCTGGTGGCCAGCGTGCAGATCAGTTCCGACGGCCGCGTGCGCGTGGGCGACTGGATCGAGATGCCCTCGCAGAACGCGGACGGCACGGTGACCGACATCGCCCTGCACACGGTGACCGTGCAGAACTGGGACATGACCATCACCACGATCCCGACCAAGAAGCTGATCGGCGATGCGTTCAAGAACTGGCGCGGCATGTACGCCTCTGGCGGGCGCCGGATCAAGCGTTCGATCCGGCTGGACCAGCACAGCGTGCGTTTCCTCGAGGACGACGAGGTGAAGCGGCTGCGCGACTTCCCCTTGCTCGACGCCTATGTGGACGGGAAGGAGAAAGAGTTCGGCCAGTGGCGCGCGGCGGCCGAAGCCAAGGGCGTGCAGCCGACCATGCCGCGCCGGATCACCAACCTGAGCGCATTCCGCGCCTACGTGGACCAGTACCTCAAGCATCACCCGCGGATCCGCCCGGACATGCTGCAGTTCGTGCGCGAACTGCAGTCCGATTTCAACGGCCTGCCGCTGGAGATATGGTGTTTCGCCGACGACACCGGCATCGTCGGTTACGAGGACATCCAGGCCGACGTGATCGACCACCTGCTGGCGGTGCTGCCGTCTTTCGACCTGCACGTGTTCCAGGTATCCAGCGACGCGATGCTGATGCGCGACGACGAGCAGAAGCAGCCCGAGCGCAAGCGGATATTGGCCGCCATCAGCGGTTGACGGTGGCGATGGCCAATGCTTGACGGCCATCGCGCTTCCGTGCATGTTGCATCGCAACGCCCGGTTCCGCATGTCGCTCACGCCGGGTCACTGGACGCGCGATGGACTGGTCGAAATACCGCACCACGACGTACGACGAACTGATCCAGGCAGACGGCAGCCCGCGCCCCGCGGCGCGGCGCCTGGTCGAATATCTCTCCGGCCTGTCCGGACGCGAACTGGCCGAGCGGCAACTGGCCGCCGATGTCACCGCCCGGGTCATGGGCATCACTTTCACGGTCTACTCGGACGGTCGCAACGTCGACCGCACGCTGCCGTTCGACCTGATCCCGCGGGTCATCCCGCGCCGTGAATGGGAGCGCACCGAGGCTGGCCTGAAGCAGCGCATGCGCGCGCTGAACCTTTTCATCGGCGACATCTACGGCGATCAGAAGATCGTCAGGGACAAGGTGTTCCCGGCGATGCTGCTGAAGGATTCGGTCAATTTCCGCAGCCAGTGCGTGGGCATCAAGCCGCCGCTGGGCGTGTGGGCGCACATCTGCGGCAGTGATCTGGTGCGCGATGGCGACGGCACGCTGTACGCGCTGGAGGACAACCTGCGCATCCCCTCCGGCGTGAGCTACATGCTCGAGAACCGGCAGGTGGCCAAGCGCGTGTTCCCGGAATTGTTCGAGACCAGCTCGATCCTGCCGGTGGACGAATACCCCAGCCAGCTCTACGACACCCTGGCCGCGTTGTCGCCGCGCCCCGGCGACGTGCCGGTGATCGCGCTGCTGACTCCCGGCATCTACAACAGCGCCTACTTCGAGCATGCCTATCTGGCGCAGGCCATGGGCATCGAGCTGGTGGAAGGCAGCGACCTGTTCGTCGACGACGACGACTGCACCTACATGCGCACCGTGTACGGCCCGCAGCGCGTGGACGTGATCTACCGCCGCGTGGACGACCTGTTCATCGATCCGGAGGCCTTCCACCCCGAGTCCGTGCTCGGCGTGCCCGGACTGATCCGCAGCTGGCGCGCCGGCAAGGTGGCACTGGCCAACGCGCCCGGCGCCGGCGTGGCCGACGACAAGGTGGTGTTCGCCTACGTGCCGAAGATGATCAAGTACTACCTCGGCGAGGACGCGATATTGCCCAACGTGCCGTCCTATCTGTGCCACAACGCCAAGGACCGCAAGTACGTGCTGGAGAACATCGACAAGCTGGTGGTGAAGCCGGCCAACGAATCCGGCGGCTACGGCATGCTGATCGGCCCGCGCTCGACCAGGAAGCAGCGCGAGAAGTTCAAGGAACTGATCCAGGCCAACCCGCGCAACTACATGGCCCAGCCGACGCTGAGCCTGTCCACCGCGCCGATCGTCACCGAGGACGGTCCGGAGCCGCGGCATCTGGACCTGCGTCCGTTCATCCTCTCGCGCGAGGACACCTACGTGACCACCGGCGGGCTGACCCGGGTGGCGATGGAAAAGGGCTCGCTGGTGGTGAACTCCTCGCAGGGCGGCGGCGCCAAGGACACCTGGATCGTGGATCTGGACGAGGAGGGCGCCTGATGCTCTCGCGCGTGGCCAACAACCTCTACTGGTTCAGCCGCTATCTGCGCCGGGCCGAAAACACCGCGCGGCTGGTCGGCGTGGGCAGTCTGCTGCAACTGGACCTGCCGCGCAGCGTGCGTTTCGACTGGCGGCCGCTGATCGACACGGTGGGTTCGGGCGAGTTGTTCGACGAGCACTGCCCGGGGGCGGGCGGTGCGGTGAGCGATGCCGACGTCATCCGCTTCCTGCTGCTGGACGAGCGCAATCCTTCCTCGCTGCGCGTGTCGGTGGACGGCGCGCGCGCCATCCTGCGCACCATCCGCGACACCCTGCCGCAGGAAGTATGGGAGGCGGTCAACGATCTGCACCTGTACATCGAATCCGATGGCGAGCGCTGTCTCGGCCGGCGCTACCGGATGGACTTCATCAACCACATCGTCGACGGCTGCCTGAAGGCCGCCGGCCTGCTGTCGGCCAATGTCAGCCGCGACATCGGCTACCAGTTCCTGCGCCTGGGCACGGCGATCGAACAGGCCGACATGACCACGCGCATCCTCGATGCCGGTGCGTCGGGCCTGATCACGCCGCGCAACGAGGAGGACCGCGAAGCCTTCCGCAACATGCAGTGGATGGCCACGTTGCGCGGGCTGGCCGCGTTCCAGATGTACCGCCGCCACGTGCGCCAGCGCGTCGGTGCCGAGCACACGCTGCGCTTCTTGCTGCAGAACGACGGTTTTCCGCGCAGCGTCGGGTTCTGCCTGACGCGCGCGCAGTCGATCCTGCCGACGATGCCGCCCCGGCCCGAGGTGGTCGGAACGCTGCGCAAGCTGGTGCGCACGGTGAAGCAGGCCGACCCGGCCGTGCTGGCCGAGGGCGATGCCGCCGGCTTCATGGATGGGCTGCAGCTGCAACTGGGTGCCTTGCATCAAGCCATCGACGAGGCCTATTTCCACGGTTGAGTCGTGGACGGGCGCATGGCGTGCCCGCGGCTTACTGCTGCTGTTGCCGTGAAGCCTCTTCGCCGGCTTCGGGCAACGGCGTGGATGAGGCCGGGTGCGGAAGCGGCGGGGCGACGGGAGCGGATGGCGACGGCTCGTGCAACCGGGGGCGCGACGAGGCGTGCCGGGGTGTCTGCGGTGGCGGTTTGCGGCCGGGCATGCGGCGATTATCTCCCCGTGTCGCCGTCCGGCGGTTGACGGATGGCCATTGGCGTGACCGAATGGCGCGCCCATGGATACCTCTCTTGCCCTGCTCAGCCTCGGCAGCAACGTCGAGCCGCTGCCGCACCTGCAACATGCCGTCGCGGCCCTGCGCGGGCGCTTCGGGCCGCTGCGGGTGTCGCCGGCCTATCGCACGCCGGCCGTCGGTTTCGACGGGCCGGATTTCCTCAATGCCGCCGTCGCCGTGCCGGTGGACATGCCGCTGGACGCGCTGGAAACGTGGCTGCACGCGCTGGAAGCGCGCGAGGGGCGGGTGCGGACGCCGGGCAAGAGCTATTCGGACCGTACCCTCGACGTGGACGTGGTGTTCCTCGGTGATCTGGTGCTGGAGCAGGACGGCAAGCGCCGCATTCCGCGCCCGGAACTGAAGCATGCCTTCGTGCTCAAGCCGCTGGCCGACGTGGCACCGGACTTCGTCGACCCGGTCAGCGGCCGGACCCTGGCCGAGCTGTGGCGGGCGCACCCGCAGCACGGCCTGGAAACCTTCGATGCCCTGCCGCTGGCGTGAGCCGGCCCTTCCCGTGACCACTCGCTTGTCCTGAGCGGCAGGCGATGCGGCCGGATGGCCGCCGCTTCAGCGCATCAGCCGCCCGCCGTCCACGCGCAGGGTCTGGCCGGTGACGTAGCGGGCGTCCTGCGCCAGCCAGCGCACCGCTTCGGCGATGTCTTCCGGCGTGCCGGTGCGGCGCAGCGGCGTGGCGGCGAGCAGCATCTCGCGGCGCTGCGCATCGGACTCGTGCTCGGGCCACAGGATGGCGCCGGGTGCCACCGCGTTCACCCGCACCTGCGGGGCCAGATCGAGCGCCAGCGAGCGGGTCAATGCGGCCAGTGCGGCCTTGGCGGCGCAATAGGCCGGGTGATCGCGCAGCGGCTGTTCGGCATGGATGTCCACCAGGTTGACGATGGCGCCATCCGCGCGCTGCAGGTGTGGCGCGGCGGCCTGCGCAAGCAGGAACGGCGCGCGCGCGTTGATCGCGAACAGTGCATCCCACTGCGCGAGGGTGGCCGTGGACAGCGGCGTGGGGAAGAAATTGGACGCGTTGTTGACCAGCAGGTCGAGCCGCCCGAAACGCGCCAGCGTGGCGTCCACCAGCACCGCCGGAACCGCCGGGTCGGCCAGATCGCCGGCAAGCCAGTCGGCGCTGCCGGGGGCGATTGCGTCGAGTTCGGCCGCCAATGCCCGAGCCTCGTCCTGCGAGCCGTGGCAATGCAGCATCGTCGCGTAGCCGGCGGCGTGCAGGCGGCGGACGATGGCCGCGCCGATGCGGCGGGCAGCGCCGGTGACGAGGGCGACGGGACGGTTGGCGGTCATGAACGGTTTCCGGGGTCGGCTATCCTGAGCATTCTTCCCGCAAACCGCCCACGGACACCAGTTGCCGATGCACGCCGATCTCCCCGTCCCCGAACAGGCCGCCCTCGACCACAGTGACCGTCTGGCCGCGCACATCCGCGCCGAGATCGCCGTGCAGGGCGGGGCCATCCCGTTTTCGCGCTTCATGGAGTTGTGCCTGTACGCGCCCGGGCTGGGTTATTACAGCGCGGGCAGCGCCAAGTTCGGCGGCGACGGCGATTTCGTCACCGCGCCGGAAATCGGCCGCTTGTTCGCCGCCACGGTATCCGGCGCACTGGCACCGGTGATGCAGCAGCTCGGGCCGCAGGCGCGGTTCCTGGAGCTGGGCGGCGGCACCGGCGCCTTCGCCGAAGTCGTGCTCAAGCGCCTGCTGGAACTGGACGCGCTGCCCGACCGCTACGCCATCCTCGAGCCCAGCGCCGACCTGCGCGAACGCCAGCGCGAGCGTTTGGGGCGCAGCCTGATCCCGCCGGTGTTCGATCTGGTGGAATGGGTCGACCGGCCGTTCGAGGACGAATGGGACGGCGTGCTGTTCGCCAACGAGGTGATTGACGCCTTGCCGACGCCGCGTTTCACGATGCGCGATGGCGAGGTGTTCGAAGAGACGGTGAAACTCGACGGCGAGGGCCGTTTCATCCGCGGCGAGCAGGCCGCTGATGCGCTGCTGGCCGCGGCGGTACGGCACGTCGAGCGTTACGTCGAGGCGCCTCTGGCCGATGGCTACCGCTCCGAACTGCTGCCGCAGTTGCCGTATTGGGTGCAGGCGGTGGCCGGCGGCCTGAAGCGCGGGGCGATGCTGTTTGCCGATTACGGCTACCCGCGCCGCGAGTACTACCTGCCGCAGCGCAGCGACGGCACGATCCGCGCGTTCTACCGCCACCGCATGCTCGAGGACGTGTACCGCTGGCCCGGCCTGCAGGACATCACCGCTTCGGTGGATTTCACCGCGCTGGCCGAAGCCGGCACCGGGGCCGGCTTCGATCTGGCCGGGTACTGC
>JADHEF010001847.1_pt1 | contig 11375 bp, 10 predicted proteins | sample 8952391 | NCBI WGS metagenome assembly JADHEF01 (sample SAMN16124439, study PRJNA663245) | bioreactor sludge metagenome | isolation source: sludge (nitrite) | place: India:Bengaluru | collected 2019-02-28
CCTCGCCACCACCCTGCTGCTTCCCGCCGCCGCCTTCGCCCAGGGCGCCCTCCGGGTGGGGGCGCTCAAGGGTCCCACGGGCATCGGCATGATCCAGCTCTTCGAGGCCCCGCCCGCCCTGCCCCAGGGCGACCGCGTGACGATGGAGGCCGTGGCCTCCGCCGATGCCATGGCTGCCCAGCTGGTGGCGGGCGAGCTCGACGCAGCGGTACTCCCCGTGAACCTCGCAGCCAAGCTCCACAACGCGGGGGTGCCGTACCGGATGGTCGCGGTGGTGGGCATGGGCATGGTCTCCGTAGTGACGACGGACCCGGCCATCCGCAGCTTCGAGGACCTGAAGGGGCGCGAGCTCTTCGTGGCGGGCCAAGGCGCCACGCCCGAGTACGTGCTGCGGACCATCGCCCGGAGGAAGGGCCTGGATCCCGACCGGCACCTGACCCTGGCCTTCCAGATGCCCCCGCCGGAGATCGCCGCCTCCCTCGTGGCCGGACGCATCTCCGCCGCAGCCCTGCCCGAACCCTTCGCGACCCAGGCCCTCAAGGGGAATCCCAAGGCCCGCGTCCCCTTCTCCCTGGATGCCCTCTGGAAGGAGGCCACGGGCCGGGCGGGCTACCCCATGTCCGTGTTCGTGATGCGGGAGGGTCTGCTGAAGGACCGCGGGGCCTCAGCCAAGGCGATCGCGAAGGCCTACGAGACTTCCGTCGCGTGGGTCAAGGCACACCCCGCCGAGGCCGGGGCCCTGGTGGAGAAGCACGACCTGGGGCTCAAGGCGGCCGTGGCCAGCGCCGCCATCCCACGGTCCGCCTACGTCTTCGTGCCCGCACGCGAGGCGAGGCCCGATGCGGAGGCGCTCCTCTCCGTGTTCCTGGCCATCGCGCCCAAGTCCATCGGCGGGAAGCTGCCCGCACCGGATTTCTATGCCGAACTCCAGCGGTAGCGGGCCGTTCCGGCTCCCGCTCCTCGCATCGGCGGCGCTCGGAGCCCTCGCGCTGCTGGGCCTCTGGGCGCTGGCGGCCCACGCCATCCAGTCGGAGATCGTGCTCCCCTCCCCCTTGCGGGTCGCGCGTTCCGCGGCGGAGCTGTTCCCCACCGGCCGGTTCCTGCTGGCGCTGCAGGCCACGTTCCTGCGCGGTCTCGCCTCCTTCGGCCTCTCCATGACCGCAGGCATCCTGGTGGGCCTCGCCTGCGGCCTCTCTGCCACGGTCTCGGCGGCCCTGTCCCCGGCCCTCACGGTGGTGCGCGCCACCCCCGTGCGGGCCGTGATCCTCCTGGCCCTCATCTGGTTCCCCTCGGGCGTGGTGCCCGTGTTCGCCGCCGTGCTCATGGCCTTCCCCGTGGTCGTGGCCGATGTGCGGCAGGGGGTCCGCTCCACGGATCCCAAGCTCCTGGAGATGGCGCACCTCTTCCGCTTGCGACGCCGGGACCGTCTGAAGAGCATCTATGCGCCCGCCGTGGCCCCCCACCTGGTCTCCGCCTCCCACAGCACCCTCGGGCTCTGCTGGAAGGTGGTGGTGGCCGGGGAGGTGCTCAGCCAGCCCGCCCGCGCCCTGGGCACGGGCATGAACCGGGCGCGCATCGAGCTGGAGACGGCGGAGGTCTTCGCCTGGACCCTGGCGGGCATCCTGCTCTGCGCCCTCACCGACCTGGCGTTCAAGCTCTTCCGGAGGAGGCACGACGGTGACGTACAGCCTTCGTGAGATCTCGAAGGCCTACGGCGGCCTGCGCGTCCTGGAGGGCTTCTCCCTGGACATCCTGCCGGGGACGGTGACCGTGGTGCTGGGCCCCTCGGGCTGCGGCACGACCACGCTGCTCAACATCCTCTCGGGCCTGCTGCCGGCGGACGGGGGCACGCGGACCGGGTTCGACGAGGCCCGCTTCAGCTATGTCTTCCAGGAGCCGCGGCTCATCCCCTCCCTCTCCGCGCGGCGGAACGTGGAGCTGGTGCTCCGCACGTTCCTCCCCGGGGAGGCGCGCCGCGCCCGCGCCCTGCACTTCCTCTCCACCGTGGGGCTCAAGGAGGCGCAGGACCAGAAGCCGGGCCAGCTCTCCGGGGGCATGCGGCAGCGGGTGGCCCTGGCCCGCGCCTTCGCCTACCCTTCGGATCTGCTCCTCCTGGACGAGCCCTTCCAGTCCGTGGACCTCAAGACCCGCATCGGCCTCATGGACGCCTTCCTGGACCTGCAGGCCGAGGACCCCCGCACCGTGGTCTTCGTGACCCACGAGGTGAAGGAGGCCCTCTACCTCGGGGACACCATCGTGGTGCTGTCCGACAAGCCCGCCCGCATCCTGGACCGCATGGAGCTCACCCAGTCCCGCGAACACCGGCGCTACGGCTCCACGGACCTGTCCGGCCAGGAGGCGGCCCTCTACCGGCTGATCCTCGGGGAGGCCCACCCGGAACGCCCCTGAGACACAGGCATCCGGTTGGCTCCTCGGCGGATTTCCGCAACAACCGCGACCGGATGGACTATGTTGGGGGCATCGCTGGAGCCGCCATGGCCTGGACCTTCCTCCGACGGTTCGTTCTTGCGTTCCTTGGGTCGCTGATCCTGCAGGGCGAGGCTCCGTCCATCAAGCCCATCCTGAGGCTTGAGACCGGCACCCACCTGGGCAAGGTGGCCCGCCTGGCCACGGACGCCTCGGGCCGCTGGCTGGCCACCGCCAGCGACGACAAGACATTGCGGATCTGGGACCTGCAGACCCGCAGCCTGGTTCGCACCCTGCGCGTGCCCATCGGCCGCGGGGATGAAGGGGACCTCTACGCGTGCGCCCTGAGTCCCGACGGACGGCTGCTCGTCGCGGGCGGCTGGACGGGGCGCGAATGGGATGGCACGTACAGCGTCTATGTGCTCGACCGGGCTTCCGGGTCGCTGCTGCGGCGGCTCACGGGCCTTCCCGATCCGGTACACAGCCTGGCCTTCTCCCCGGACGGCCGTCGGCTGGCGATCTGCCTCGGGAACCAGGGCGGCCTTCGGGTGCTGCTCACCTCCGACTGGTCCCAGGCCTTCGGCGACAAGGACTATCGGGAGCGCGCCATCAGCGCCGACTTCGACAGCGGCGGGCGCTTGGCCACCGCCGCCTGGGACGGCCGGATCCGCCTGTACGCCCCGGATGGACGGAAGCTCGCCGAGGTGGAGCCGATGGGCGGGGAGCGCCCCATGACCGCCCGCTTCTCGCCCGACGGCTCACGGCTCGCCGTGGGCTATGCCGATACCTCATCGGTCCCGGTCCTCGCGATCCCGGACCTGAAGACCCTCTTCCATGCGGACACCACGGGCCTGAAAGGAGGCGTCTTCGCCCTGGCCTGGATGCAGGGAGGGAAAGCGCTGGTGGGGGAGTCCAGACTCCCCTCCACGGCTCCGGCCCGTCCGGGCCAGCCGCCCTTCGACCCGCCCAAGGTGCTCCGGACCTGGCTGCAGGGCGGGCAGGGAAAGCCCCGGGACCAGGTCATGCCCTTCCGCAACCACCTCGTGGATCTGCTGCCCCTCCCGGATGGCAGCCTGGCGATGGCCAGCTTCGACGGCTGGGGGATCCTGTCGGCGGAAGGCCTCCCATGGATCTGCCTGAACGCGGCGGGCGACTTCCGGACACGCATCCTGTCCATAGATCCCAGGGGCGAAACCTTGGCCTTCTCCATGGAGTTCCCCGCAGAGACCACCTGGCGCTTCGACCTGGCGAGCCGGACCCTTGCCAAGGGTGCCACCGGAACCCTGCGTCCGCCCCGGACCCAGGCTCCCGGATTGAGGATCCTCCACTGGCGGAACGGCTCGGAGCCGACTTTGAACGACCGCAGGCTCCCCATCAAGGAGCACGAGATGGCTCGGGCCTTGGCCATCCGAGGAGATGGCCGGGGTTTCCTGGTGGGAGCCGACCGCACGCTCTACGCCTTTGACGCACAGGGCAGGGAGCGCTGGAAGCGCCCGGTGCCCGGGATCGCCTGGGCCGTGAACCTCACGGAGGACGACCGGACCGCGATCGTGGCCTACGGAGATGGCACCATCCGGTGGCACCGCGTGGAGGACGGGAAGGAGACCCTGTGCCTCTACGTCCACCCAGGCACGCGTCGCTGGGTCCTCTGGACGCCCTCAGGCATGTACGACGCCTCCCCGGGAGCCGAGGACCTCATCGGCTGGCACCTGAACCGCACCGCCGACCAGGCCGCGGACTTCTTCCCGGCCAGCCGCTTCCGGGACCGCTACTTCCAGCCGGACCAGATCGACCGCGCCATCACGGGAGCCGAGGACGACTCGCTCATGGAAAAGTCCTCGAAGACCATGGCCGGCCCGCTGGAGCCCGAGCCGCCCTCCATCGAGGACATGCTCCCGCCCGTGGTGCGCATCCTGGATCCGGAGCACGGCGCGCGCGTGCAGACCACGACGGTCCCCATCCGGATCCGGGTCCATCATCCCCGCGACCTTGCCGTGGACGAGGTCTGGGCCACCCTCGACGGCCGCGCGCTCTCCATGCGGGGCATTGCCGTCAAGCCCGCGCCGAAGGCGAGTGGTCCCGGCCGGGAGATGGTCCTGGAAATCCCCGTTCCGCCCCGCGACTGCCTGGTTTCCATCCTCGCAAGATCCGGCAAGGCCGTCAGTGAAGCCGTCACGCTGCCGCTGCGCTGGGCCGGCGCCTCGGGAACCAGCCGCCAGGGCCGCTTGAACATCCTGGCCGTCGGCGTCTCCGACTACCGGTCCCCCGAGCTGAAGCTCGCCTTCGCCGCCAAGGATGCCCGGGACGTGGCCTCCCGCCTGCTGACCCAGGAGGGCCGGCTCTACCCGAAGGTGGAGGTCCGGATGCTCCAGGACGAGGGCGCCTCGCGCCCTGCGATCATCGAGGGACTCCAGTGGCTGGCGAAGGGCACCTCCCAGGAGGACACTGCCGTAATCTTCCTGGCGGGCCATGGCCGGAACGATGCCCACGGCCGCTTCTACTTCCTGCCCTATGGGGCGGATCCGGCGCGCCCTGAAGCGACCCTGGTCTCGGATACCGAGATCCAGCAGGCGCTCGCCACGATCCCCGGACGCGTGGTGGTGTTCCTGGACGCCTGTCACAGCGGCAACGTGATGCGGCAGGCCTCCACCCGCTTCGTGAACGAGCTGAGCAGCGCCGAGAGCGGCGTGGTCGTGTTCACGGCGAGCACGGGGAGGCAGTTCAGCCTGGAGGGTGCGGCCTGGAACAATGGCGCCTTCACCAAGGCGCTCACGGAGGGCCTGGACGGCCAGGCGGACCTCCTGAAGAAGGGCCGCATCACCATCAGCACCCTCGATGCCTGGCTGGCCGACCGGGTGCCCGCCCTGACGGACGGCCAACAGACGCCGACGGTCATCAAGCCCACTTCCATCCCGGACTTCGTGCTGGCCGTGCGCTAGGAGCACCCAACATCACTTCCCGCGGCCCGCGCGAGTTTTGTTGGGCGCTCTACGGGTCGCCCTCCTGGCAGTCCGGACACAGGCCGAACAGCTGCAGCTGGTGGCGCGTGATCCGGAAACCCGAGCGGCTCCCGAGCGCCTCAAGGGCCTTCGCGAGACCGCACCCCTCCACCTCCACCATGCGTCCGCAGCCCTCGCACTGCACGTGGTGGTGGTGCCTCGTGGAGTGGCAGCGCACGAAGCGCATGACCTGGTCGCTCCCGATGATGGGCTCGACCCAGCCCTGGCCCGCGAACTGCTGAAGGTTGCGGTAGATGGTGGGAACGCCGGAGCGGTACTCTGGCATCCGCGACAGGATCTCCTCCACGTTCAAGGGACGATCCGAAGATGCCAGTACCTGCAGGATGGCCTGGCGCTGGGGCGTCACGCGGAAGCCCGCCTGCCGGAGGCCCTCCGCATGGCCGCTTCTCTCCTTCGAGGAATCCGCCTCTTCCCGCCGCGGACGCCCCGGCCTCATCGCCCGGCTCCTCGTTCACGATTACTGGATGCGTGGCCGTGGTCCGGGTCGTTTCCCCCGCAGCAGCCATGCTCCCGCTCGATGACCACCACCCGTCCCTCCCGGAAGCGCCCTACGATGCCGAAGGTGGAGAGCAGGGTCTCCGGCGTGAGGATCTCTTCCGCCCGGCCATAGGCGACCACCCGGTGGGCCAGGAGCATGGTCTGGTCGTACTCGGCAGCCTCGTCGATGTCGTGGGTGGCGACGACTACGGAGCAGCCGCGGCCCGCGGCTTCGTGTACGAGATGGCGGTAGGTCTCGCGGCCCGCCGCATCCAGGTTGGCCGCGGGCTCGTCCATGAGGATCAGGTCCGCCTCCCGGGCGAAGGCCTGGGCCAGGAAGACGCGCTGACGCTGGCCGCCCGAGAGTGCGTTGAGGGGCTCCCGCCGCAGTTCCTGGATGCCCATCCGCTCCAGGGTGGCCTGCACGATCCGCTCGTCGTCGGCCGTGAGTCTCCCGAAGAGGCCCCGGTTGGCGAAGCGGGCCATCCGCACCACATCGATCACCCGCAACGGCAGCATGAAGCTCGTCGGGTGGAACTGCCCCAAGTAGGAGAGGCGACCGGGCCGGGCCTCGGGTCCCTCGCCCAGCAGGTCGAGCTCTCCGGACACCTTCGGGAGGAGCCCCGCGAGGGTGCGCAGCAGGGTCGTCTTGCCGGACCCGTTGGAGCCCACCAGCGCAAGGATGCCCCCCCGCGGAAGATCGATGCGGACGTCGGACACCACGGCTTCGCCATCGTACCCGACCACAAGGCTCTCGGCCCTGATCGCGGCCGTCATGGCGCCACCGCACGGGGCTTCCGTGCTGGCCGGAGCTGCCGGAGAGCCAGCAGCAGGAAGAAGTCCGCCGTGGCCACCAGCGTGATGGAGGCTCCAGCCGCCAGGTTGAAGTGGTAGCTCACCAGGAGGCCCGCGTAGACCGCCACGATCCCCAGCAGGGACGCAGAGATCACCATCGTGGCGATCTTGCGGGAGAAGAGGGCCGCGGAGGCGGCGGGGGCCAGGAGCATCCCGAAGACGAGAAGGGTGCCCACCGTGCGGAAGGACACGACCACCGTGAATGCGATCATCAGGAGCAGGATCCCGTGGTAGCGCCGCGGCGGGAATCCCGAGATCTGCGCCTGGTCCGGGCTGAAGCAGAGCAGCATGAACGGCCGGTGGCAGACGAAAGCCGTGGCCGCGATGAGGACCGAGGCAACGAACTGGATGGCCAGTTCCGCGCCCCCGATGCCCAGGATCTCGCCGAACAGGATCCGGACAAGGTCCCCGGAGAACGCCTGGGAGCGGGACACGATGGCGACGCCCAGGGCCAGCATGCCCACGAACAGGAGGCCGATGGCCGTGTCCGAGGACAGGCTCGACCGCTTCGTGATGAACCCGACCCCAGCGATCATGGCCAAGGCCCCGACGGCGGCCCCTGCCATGCCCGGCCAGCCGAGGAACATGGCGAGCGCCACGCCCGGCAGCACTCCATGCGCGAGCGCGTCCCCGATGAAGGCCAGGCCCCGCAGCACGACGTAGGTTCCCACGATGCCGCATGCCACGGACACCAGCACCCCGGCCACCAGGGCGTTGGTCATGAACGTGTTTGCGGCGAAGGGCGCCAGGAACCAGTCCAGGATCACTGCAGGCCTTTGAGGATCTCGTCCGAGAGTGTTCGCACGAACGAGAAGTATGACCCATCCGCCGGAAGCTGATGGGTCGAAAGCAGCACGACCCGGACCTTCGCCTCCCTGCCGAGGGCCTCCACGGTGCGCTCCGGCGTGCCGACCTCGGTGAAGATGACCCCGACGCGCTCCTTCGTGATGAGCGCCTTCAGCTCACCCATGTGCGCCGCGGAGCTCTGGGCCTCGGAGGAGACGCCAGGGATCACCGTCCCCACGAGCCTCAGGCCGTACCGCTGGGCGAAGTACCCCAGGGACTCGTGTCCAGTGACCAGCTTGCGCCGGGCCTCGGGGATGCCCTGGACCCTGGTCCTGATCTCCGCATCCAGCGCATCCAGCCGCTTGCCCATATCCGCGGACTTCGCGCCCAGGTCCTGCTGGAAATCCCTCTGGATTTGCGCAGCGAGGGCGGCCATCGCAAGCTTGATGCTCAGCGGGTCCGTCCAGAAGTGAGGATCTTCGGCACCCGCTTCATGCCCATGCGCGTCCTGATGGCCCTTCTCTTCGTGGTGAGCTTCATCTCCATGCGCGGGCTTTCCGCTCTCCTCGTGGTGCGCTTCCTCGTGATGGTCCTCCTCCGGCCGCTCGCCCGCCCCGACCTTGCGGATGGGAACGTGGCTGGCCACCGTGAAGACCTTGGCCCCTTGTCTCCGGGCCTGCTCCACGGCCTTCGTGATGCCATGCTCCAGCCCGAGTCCGTTCTCCACGATGAGATCGGCCCTGGAAAGGGTCTCGATGTCCCGGGCCGAGGGCTCCCAGGCGTGGAGGTCCACCCCATCGGGGATGAGGACCTTCACCTCGAAGGCCTCTCCCGCAAGCTCCCTGACCGCCGCCCCAAGGACCGAGTAGGTCACGACGATCGTCTTCCGTCCGGCTGGTTGCGGCTTCTCCCCGGAGCGGCACCCCAGGAACAGCCCCAGCAGGACCAGACATGATGCCAACGTGCCTTTGATGTGACCTGTCATGTCGGTGTCTCCGGGCTGTGTGCCACTGAAATCCTATCGCAAATAGAAACCATTTTCTTATGCAACACAAATTCCTGAGGACCGGGTCGGTCAATTTTTCGCATTTTACTCATGCTTATTATTTCTAAATATTTAGAATAAGGTCAGGAGGTTCGAATGCCGGACGCGCTCGGGCAGAACGCCAGTCGCTTCATGGCCCTGAGCAATCCCATCCGCCTGGCGATCCTCCGCTTGGTCGTGCAGGGCCATGAGGCGGGCACTCCCGCCGGGTCCATCCAGGAACAGCTCGGCATGCCCGCCTCTGCGCTCAGTCACCACCTCGCCTGCCTATCCGCTGCGGAACTGGTGCACGCCGAGCGCGAATGAACCACCCTCCGCTACCGGCCTCAGTTCGGGGTCCTGCGCATTCTCACGGAATACCTCTGGGAGGGCTGCTGCCGGGGCGGGCGAACGGGCACGAGTGACCCACCGGCGATGGATTGCTGCACGCCCCGCCGGTCCCGATGACGAAAGGTGCATTCATGCGGATCCGCCAGTGCAAGCTGGGTGACACGCAGGCCGTAAAAGCCCTTCTTGAATCAGCGGGTCTTCCACTCGGGGGATTGGAACTCACCGCGGGATGGATCGCTGAACGCGATGGCCGGATTATCGGTCACGTGGCGGTGGAGATCGCCCCGGATGCCGCCGTCCTCCGCTCGATCGTTGTTGATCCATCGGCCCGCGGCCAGGGCCTCTCCCTGCGGCTCACCGAAGCTGAGGAGCTCGCCATGGGCGACCGCACGCCGGTGCTCAAGAAGGAGTCAGTGGCTGGGTGGACCGCCGGGGTTTCGTGCGGACGACCTTGGACCAGGTGCCAGTCAGCCTCCGCGCGAGCACCCAGTTCGCGGGCTCCCTCTGCAGCCGCTGCCCCATCCACATCAAGCGGCCCGGAGTTGAGCTCCTGGATCCGGACGCCAGCAAGTGGGAGGTTCGTGCGCGCTGCGGGTCCATCGGCTACGCGCCCGAGGACCTGGGCGCGGCCCCGGAGGGCGCCGATCTGGGGCTGGGCTGCGGGAACCCTCTGGCCCTGGCCTCACTGGCGACTGGCGAGGTGGTGCTGGACCTGGGTTCCGGTGCGGGCTTCGACACCTTCCTCGCGGCCCGGCGCGCAGGCCCCCAGGGCCGCGTCACCGGGGTGGACCTGACGCCGGAGATGCTCGCCGAGGCCCAGCTCCTCGCGGAGCGCCACGGCTGCGGCAATGTCGAGTTCCGGCAGGGCGACATCGAGAACCTGCCCGTGGAGGAGGCCTCCGTGGATGTCATCCTCTCCAACTGCGTCATCAACCTGACGACCGACAAGGTCCGCACTTTCCGCGAAGCCTACCGCCCGTGAGGCCGGGAGAAGGTCGGGCCAGCGCCGATGATGCGGGAGCTGGGCGCTCGCCTCCACGATGGCTCCGATGAAAAACCCCTGTAAATTCGGAGGACTGGAGGGACCGAGCAGGCGTCAGGGTCGATGGAAGCCACGCCCCGCGCCGTTCCGCTTTGGTGCCCTGCAGAGTATGATGCGGAGCGCGCAGGCGCGGGGGAGTGTCCATGGACCGTGTGGAACGGGAGCCGTTGAGGAAGATGCTGGAGCGGAACCGCGTGATTCCGGCGATCAAGGATGATGTGGCCATGAAGAAGGCCCTGCACTCGTCCCACGACATCGTCTTCGTGCTCTACGGCGACATCCTCACCCTCGACGACCATGTGAACGCCATCCTCAAGACGGGCAAGATGCCCTTCGTGCATCTGGACATGATCAATGGCCTGGCCACGAATCCCGTGGTGCTCGAGTACTTCTACCGGCACTTCAAGCGCAACTGCGGCGTGATCACCACCAAGTCGAGCATGGCCAAGAAGGCCCTGGAGATGGGCATCCGCGTGGTGCAGCGCTACTTCATGCTGGACAGCCTCTCGGTCGAGAGCGCCATCGACGGGATCGGCAAGGTGCGCACGGATGCCATCGAGATCATGCCAGGGATCATTCCGCGCGTGATCGGCCAGATCAACCGGCAGACCAACGTGCCCATCATCGCGGGCGGGCTCATCAACACGGCTTCGGACGTGGAGAAGATCCTGGCCGGAGGTGCCATCGCCGTGTCCACCAGCAAGGTCGAGCTTTGGCCCCTGAACAACGAGAACCCAGATAGAGCGGGCAAAGTTGCGACGCAATAGTGAAAAACAGATGAAAAAAAGTGCCTTGACTCTGGTAACGAATCCCTCCATGCTTCATCCCAAACTGAATACAGTCATTTCTGGCCTGAGACGGGAGAGCCACGAACACACTCTTCCGAAGCTCTGCTCATAGATTCCACGGGAGAGACATCCAGCGCTCTCCCGTTTTTATTTGCACGCGGAAGCGTGATCTCTGAACGAGATGCGGCACCTACCGGAGGGTTCCAGACCGCAGCATCCGCAGGGATCCAAGCACCAAGAGGTAACGACTCACTGTCCCTGGCGGGACGGTAGGGGTATAGTCCTTTCCCAGACCTTCAACACATAACCATTTTCAGATTCTCAACTTGGGCATTACCGCCCAACAACCAAAGGAGAGGTTTTATGGGTAATCAGTTCTTGGGGGAGCTCCTCGGCACGATGACGCTCATCCTTCTCGGTAACGGCGTGGTCGCCAACGTCCTGCTGAACAAGTCCAAGGGTCAGAACTCCGGCTGGATCGTGATCACCACCGGGTGGGCCATGGCCGTTCTGGCGGGCGTGTTCGTCGCCGCTGCCACGGGCAGCCCGCAGGCTGACCTGAACCCCGCCGTGACCATCGCCAAGGTGGTCATGGGCGGCACGAC
>JADHEF010001848.1_pt1 | contig 11370 bp, 10 predicted proteins | sample 8952391 | NCBI WGS metagenome assembly JADHEF01 (sample SAMN16124439, study PRJNA663245) | bioreactor sludge metagenome | isolation source: sludge (nitrite) | place: India:Bengaluru | collected 2019-02-28
GAAGATCACATGGCTTAGTTCGTTGATCAGCCGCGAAATGCCGGCGGCCGAGTCACCCACCAGGTTCAGCGCGCTGCCGAACAGTACCGAGAACAACAGCACCTGAAGAATGTTGTTGTCAGCGAAGGCACCGATCACCGAGGTGGGGATCAGGTCCATGAAGAACGCCGTGGCGCCGTGAATGTGCTGGCCGCGCTCGGCCAGGCCGTTGGCATCGGCGGTGGACAGCTGGTCCAGGTGAATGTTGGCACCGCTACCAATGCCACTGCTGAAGGCGAACACTAGGCCGATCACCAGCGCCAGGGTGGTCAGCACTTCGAAGTAGATCACTGACTTCAGGCCGATGCGCCCGACCTTTTTCAGGTCGCCCGCGCCCGAGATACCGCTGACCACCACGCAGAATACGATCAGGCCGATGAGCATCTTGATCAGCTTGATGAAGCCGTCGCCAAGGGGTTTGAGTTGCAGGGAAAGGTCGGGGAAGCTGAGGCCGCAGGCAATGCCGAGGGCAAGGCCAAGCACGGGGCGAAAGAGCGCAGGACTTAATTATTGTGGTCTTACCGGTTTGTTCAGCGCGAGGCCATAAAAGCGCGAAACTTGAAGGTGCAGCTAAATGTGAACCACGCGGACTGGAAAATCAGCGACTTATGCTCGGTTTTGCGTGCTTTCCAGATTTCCCTTTGCGCCTATTTAGCGTCTCCAAGCAGGCTTTTTCAGTCGAACGCGTTTTTACTTTCAACTGGTCAGACCGGTTTGTCCAGTCGCAAAGCGGATAAAATTTGTTGCACGTCATTTGCGTGCCAGTCACCTCCCGTCCACCGAGCACTCACTCGTCAGGCAGGTGAAGGTGTCCCAAGCCTGCTTTAGGGGTAGGCTTCGGTACAGGCGGGCGATGCAGGAAGGGGAGATGGTCGATCAGTCGGGTGATAAAGCAGTCTTTGGCTGTTCTTTCACGCTCGTGCTAGCTCCTAGCGAGTATTGCCAGGGGTATAATATTTTACGCACTGCATAGCGATGGATTTTTTATTGCTGCTCTTAGATTTCTTCATCATCTGCAAAATCTTTATCAGGTGTGCGAGATGCGACATCACTATTTAGTTCGGGTTGGTTGAAAACACAGAAAATTGGATTCTCTCTTTTTGTATAATAGTCTTCCAAGTGTCTTAATGCCTCAGATCGAATGATTACCGATTGATTGGGGATCGCGTCGGGATGATCTTGCGGAAGTGGGTTTAAAATTCCTGGCGTAATAAATTTGCTGATAAACCACCATTGAGCTATCGCTAACTCGTTTGTGATTCCGGCTACCGTTGTGTAGAGCTCATAGTGTCTAGCGCACTTTGCGACATTTTCGAGGGAAATGAGCGTAAGTGAAAGCTTGATGGAGGGGATGAATCCAGTCTCGATATATCGCTTCTGAATGACTAGTTTGTCACAGCCTATGAAGGATGCAGCTTCCTCTAGTGTCATGTGGTTTTTACGCCAGATCTGGGCATCTTCAACATCAGTGATTGAATAAGCATATTCCTTGCGAAATTTTCCAAGCCTGAACTGGGGCTCCCTAAGCACGCCTAGTCGTCTCAAGTGCAAGATATCATTCGGGCGTAGGTTAAGTTTTCTGGCTGCCGCGCGACCTGTAAGCCATTGCTGGGCAGGGGGCGGCTTAGGTATTGGCTTTGTATTTCTCTTCTCATCTATCTCATCCCTGACATCTTGCGGTAAGTGCTTTTTCAAATGAATAGTAGGGGCTTTGTGAACAACATCTGGTTTTGGTGAGGGCACTCGCGGAATGACACGTTCCGTTCTTTTTAAATTTTCCATTGCAATTTCAGAGTGAAACGCGTAAGTGTTGACGAAATCTGCTAGCCATGGCGCTGTAGTTATGTAATCAAGCTTGGTTGGAATCTTTATTCCCTTTAAATAGTGGTGTCTGATGAGGCTTGTGACCACTTGAGGTGTGCAGCTTAAAGCTTCGGCGGCTTGTTCGGCAGATAGCGGTTTAAAATCTTCATTTGGGTTGGCAAATTCGTCTTCCTCCTCCCAGTCTGTTCCAATGTTTTTCGCTATTAACTTGCAAATTGTCGGGCATGTATAATAGCGCAAGGATTTAATCAAGGGCCCTTTGCGGGGTGAAGGTTTGTAAGCGCTCAATTTTGGCTCGGGCTTTAAAATTATTTTAAGCTCAGCGCGAGTGAACGGCAGGTCATGACATTCGCAATTTTTGCTGTGACTAGACGGCTTAGTTTGGGAGGTGTTGCAGTAGTACTCAATTGAGAAGTCACGAATTGTTAGGTCCTTGCAGCGCAGAAATGGAGTTAAAATCGCCATTCTGTGCAAGCATGGAAAGCGCTTCTGAATCTTCCGTATCTCATTGAAGAACAATGATTTATTGCCATTTGCCATGCGAATGCATGCATCTAATACAATTGCGCGATTCGCTGAGTCATCGCGAAGCGCTTGTGAAGCCAACATGCATTCTTTTAAACGATCAAAAAAAGCTGGTCGCCACTGCAAAACGCTTCATAGACCATCCTGCTACAACTGTCGTCTGCTAGGTTTAGTGGCGAGGATCTTAAATCAAAGGAACAGCGGCAGTGAAAATCATCGAGATGTGTCCAGTCTAGTGTTTTTTTGCATTCTGGACATTGGGTAATTAAAATGTTTCCGTGAATCGGGCATATTTCTGTAAATGAAAAAGTATGCATTACGTTGAGGTGGCCGTTTTTTATGCATTCGGGGCACAGCGCCAAGTTTGTGCGCAATAATGAATGGTGTATCTTGATTTTTTTGAATTGCGCAAAGTTTTCTCCCGTGATTCGGACTAGGTTGGGAAAGGCCAAGTCGATGGCTGCCATCTGTTCGTCGTCTACTAGCGGGTCGCTGCGTAGAATGCGGTGAACGATTCCACCGTGAAATTGTGCTAGTCCTAGGCTCGAGAAATGCAGTCCACCGCAAGCGAAACTGAAATCGGCGAGGTTCTTAAATCCGTTTTTTGTAGCGCATCGATAAATTAACGAGAGGGCGCTTTCATCCTTATAGGGGGTGGGTATAAAATGTAATCTGCTCATTACTGCCTTTTCCTATCATTGTTAAAAATAGTGTTTTGTAATTCTCTTAAGCTGAGAGAGAAGATGTCCGATTTTGAAAGTCGGCCTAGGTAATTGGCCTGTTTTGCTGCTAAGCTGAAATCACCTATGGTAAGAACGTTTTTTTCACGCTCTAACGCCAACTTGCAAGCTTCGTAAAGTAATCTTTTGAGACGTCGCATATTTCCATTGGTTAGGGCGTAGAGCGCCAGTAATTCGTGCTCAGAGACTAAGCAGGGAGACTCTGTAAAGTTCATGTGGCAATCTATCTCAATGGCGAAAGCTCTAATCAAACGCTCAAAATCATTTCGCTCCTCTGCTGAAGAGATTGAGAACGCTTTGAGATAAGCCCGATAGGGGAATCGATCTCCGACACATTCGCGTCCATCTATGACCAATTCACTGTCGGGCTCTCCGGTAATAAGTAGAGTGCCATCGAACGCATCTATCAAGTTTTTAATCCAATCACCCGCGCTTTTTACCGTTCTGTCAGTAAGTCCTCGTAAGAGGTGCGGCAATTCGTCCAGTATCAAGAGCTTTGTGTCACATGTCTTTAGCGTTTGAAAAAGTTGGTATTCAAGCTGTTCCTGGGATTGGTGACCTTTGTAAACTTCCAAAGTTTCAAGAAGTCTGTTAGTCAGCGCCTTCACAGTCGCTTCGCTTGGTACGCGACAATAAATTACGGGTTTTATGAAGTAGCTTCCATCTGGCTTTTTACCCTTGTAAGCTTGGGAGAACTGGTGCATTAAGTCATTGCACAAATGAGTTTTACCGCTTCCCGAGGGCCCAAACAGTGCCGCAGCTATGTCCATTTCGCCAATGGAACGCGCTTCTGCGGCCCGCTGCAGTACCTTCATCGCTTCGTTGTACATGGGATGGCAGACAGTGAAAGATTTCAAGTGGCTCAGTTTCTCAGCAGTGTCTGGACGCATAGGAAATACCTCCATTGTTAGCTTGAGTTAAGATGTAAAAAGGTCTTCTTAGGGGGTGTTTTGGTTATCTTAGTGAGTGACCTCCGGAAGCTGGTAGGTGGGGAAATCATCGTCATTTTGATTGTCGCGTTTGGTTGGGATTGGCGAGATTTGCGTATATTTTTGATTAATGGTGGGTTTTTTTGCCTTGGTCTTGGTGTTGTCCTTGAGTTGTTTGTTTGATTTCTTTTTCTTCGGTAGCAGTCCTTTTTCAGCGTTTTCAGATTTGCATGCATCGACAAATTCTTTGAGTTTAAGAAGTTGCACGCAGGCGATGTTGCCGTTGAATGGCGCGTCGCCTTCTTTTTTGAGCTTGGTTAGGACTAGGATATGATCGGTGTAGGTTAGGCCATCTTGATATTCCGGACGTGTGGCCAAAGCTGGGCATCTGTCATCAGGTGTGTCTGGGTGCGCTACCCAAACTTTACCAAGGTCACAAGGGTTAAAGTACACAATCGCAGGTTGATCGTCTTTTAGGCGCTGGCGTATTTCATTAAGACCCTTTCCGGACCATTGCAGATTGAACATATGGACTTTGCCACCATCAAGCCTTCTTCTTTTTTGGCTAAGACACAATTGTTCGAGCTCCTCTGGAAGATAGCGCTCTGCAGGCACAGCATTGGCGGTGAGTTTTGCCATCATCTCATTCGGGGTCATGTTTAGACTGCTGTGCTTTGTATCGTGGTAAGCGATTAACCACATGGCAAACGCCTCACGAAATTGCGACAAAGTCATACATGCGCGCTCTTGCGATGGGTAATCTCCTCTTTCGGATGGAGAGCCGAAAGTGAAACCTGGTATGGTATTGCAGAACTGATCTTTTATTGTTCTGAAAAAACGCTCCATGATGGCCTTGGCGTCAGCATCTCGAACAGGGACAAAGTCTGTCTTGATGCCGAGAAAATGAAATGCAGTCAGTGCCCAAGTATTCAGGATTTCGATTCCGTGATCGGTGATGATTAAGGAAGGTTTGCCTTGGTGGATGATCGAGCGGATGGTGGCACGCATCATTTTTTCAGCGCAGGGGGCTCCGAAATCGATATCCCACCCAGGTGAATAACGTGCGACAGGCACGAGGTGACAGCTAAGAACTGGTCTTCCACGAAGACCAGTGCGCTCGTCAATCACCATACAGTCGAATTCATATGTATCAAAATAGGTGGCTGCAAACGGATTTTGATCCACGAAAAGATGCCCGCTCGCCCTGTTTCTTCTATTAGCCTCTTCTGGGCTGTATCTGAGAGCTACTACATGATATTTATTCATTTTTTTCACCATTCGATGCACCGAAGCATATGATGGGATGCTTAAACAGGGCAGATTAATACGTGCCCGCTCACGATTTTCCTTATCAACATGACCCTTGAATAGCTTATAGGTATGCTTCAGCGAAGGGCGTTCCGGGGTCAGATAAACTGTTTTTATGTAATGTTTGAGAAGTTTTTCCGTTTCCGGATGAAGCTGTGTGGCCTTGGGAGGGGGCGTTTTTCGAAGGAGCGCTTCAGGATTGCAATTTGCGGAGATGTAGCGATCCTTCCACTTCCTTACCGACGAAATGCTAGGAGGCTTGCCATGGCCATAATCGTTAGCAATTTTCATAAACTTGAGTGAGGCGCGTTTTTTGGGCAAGTGTCCGCCGAGTTCATCCAGGCAGACCTTTACATAGATTTCGTGATGCTCTATAAGCTTCCGCTCGCTTTCCGTCAAAGACGGGATGCGGCTGAACCGGCCAACCTCCGAATGTGCACGCTGATGCAGTATCAACTGCCCACGATTTGCCATCAATTGAAAATCAATTGGCTCGATAAACCGATGATAATTATGAGTCAATGAGGTCATGGCTATTTCATCATCGGTAATGCTAATGATCTCATAGATCTGCCCGTCGAGCTTATATTGAGCGCCAATTCGTGGATCTATCATGGCTTCCTCGTGGGTGCGTGTTGCTAAGTATTTTGGCTGCGCAAATGAGGGAGTTGTTTGCCGGTATGAGCAGGTTGCGCAATACGGAAATACCCTTCACTTGAAATATTATTCCATCCTCCTGTTGATAAGCTTTCCTATTTCTTATGGAGCAAGCTGCTTTTTTCGTTGAGTGAGTCCAATCCTGAATGTGCCGACACGAGAGAGTCGAGATTGAAGGGTGAATTCAGGTCTACCTGCAGTATCTGATTAAATAATGCTAAGTAGATCGCCCGTTTCCTGATCGGGGCATCCGACCCCAACAAGTCTCGGCATGGGAGCGGAAAGCTCAGCGTGCTTAGCCAATCAAGGCTCGATACCCATTCGGCTTCGCTAACGTTAAATGACTGGAAATACAAAAAAGCCAGATTATTGAGTTTCCATCCCGCTCTTATGCTGCAGCGGTCAGCATAGGCCATACCGTATCCCATTTCAGTGATCAGTTTCTCTGCCGCCATGGTCTTAGCCCTTACTCGAGAGCTGAGTTGCGTAAAATCATGTTTCACTTCACAGAAGAATGGGGTGTCACGGGTCTCAACGAAAAAATCCGGTCTATAAATGCACTGCCGCCCGTTTATGCAGATCTCTAGGTCACCAGGTTGGCTAGCGTAGCTAATCACCCTTGGATCCCACTCTAGGAATACGCAGTAGTCAGACTCCAGTACGCTGTTGCAGATCATGGACTGATGGTTTTTCCGGGAGGGGAAAAAGACAAGGTGCTTGCCGTAGTAGCCGCATACTTCCGGCTTATGAATTCCGATGGGAATATTCATTTGCGATCGCCTCTGCAATTTTGTAATAACCAATTTAGCGGGTCAAAATCGCTCCTATGGCTAATTATGCGTAGGCGACCTAAAATATCTAGGACGAATATTGTTGCGGGAATTTTAATATTTCTCGTTGATTTTCAATAACATGCGTTAAGAAAAGTTTTCGCATTTTTCATTATTTGCCAGGCGTGGGCATTCATACGCGTGTAGGCATAGGCGTAGGTGTAGGCTATGCATAGGGCTTTGGAGGTGAACCGTCAGGTTGATCGTCTACGAAATATGCTTTTCGTGCATACCATTGCCGATGGTGTCCCATGTGAGCACAGCGGGTACGCATTAGGCTTACGCATGGGAGCTAGTAGCGACCTGTCGGTGGTCGGAGTTGAGAGTCACAGATGGCAGAGGCGGATTCTCGGGGCAGCGATACCATCCCCAGAGCGTGAGACGTTGATGGCGAGGTTTCCCGGGCTCCGGACGGTATGGAATAACCCATTATGGGAAGTACTTAAGGACAATGGGTCACATTTCGATAGCCAGCAGTGCTTCGATTCCGTCGTTGGGGTCGATCATCCTATGCGTAGGTTCAGTCATTGCTCGATGCAGAAATGGGTGGGTGTGCCTGAGCCTGAGCGGATCCGCGAAATGGTGCTTTTGCTAAAAAACGATGACCATTCGCTACATTTGCAACGCTGGTGGATGATGAAACATCTCGCGCCGTATGTTCTGGTCGCGTCGACATTCGCTCCGTTTCGCCCAGTTGCCGCACCGCTCTACCGATGCATTCGTGATCTGCCCTTGAACAAGCCGTCTATGGTTGATTCACTTCACGGCTACCTGCCTATAAGTCCCACGCACTGGGATAATTGGGTGAACGCGGCACAGCAGGAGGCTACCGAATGGTTAGGCTCGAGAAAAGGCAGAACACAGGAGCTGGCTCGGCGCTGGCTGTGGGACATGCTGCCAAGCAGCGACTTTCAGCGACGGCTGTCATCTCGCCTGAAATCCTGTCGTGCCTGACAGTGCTACTTAGTGAATCTGCCCACCAGCGAGGTCAGGCATTGAGAACCTTGCAGCCAAAATTGTTATTCGGCGTTCAGTGTTGTGCTGGGGGCGTAGAGGAAGCACGTACAGTATTTGCCACTGTATTTCATCAGCACAATGCCAGGGTCGTCACTAGGCTTGGTGGCGGTCAGCGCGGAAGCTAGGGCGACAAAACCTGCTGTGTTTAGACTGACGACCTGCTATTTTGCAATCTCAAAATGATGTCATGACACTGGACGTTGGCCATGTTCGCCCTCAATACCGCAATCATTCACAGCTTTAAGAAATTGGCCCATACCGAATTTGTCGGTGAGGTCGTGAAGAAGGAAGTGATCCTTCAGCCGGACAACCCTGCACTGCAGTCATTGGTGGAAGGCATCAACGGTCTGATTGGTAAGGAAGGTAACAGCGTCGTTTACGGCCAGTTTGCCGCCGATGATCGTCAAGGGCCTTTTCCGAACCGCTTTGCTGATTTCGTCGCAGGACCTGATGAGGCTCAATGCTTCATTGGCTTGACGCACCTGGCCATGGACGAACTGGTGGATCAGGCATCCAAGCAGGTGCTGTCCACAGGGGGGCATATCCTCTGCGCTCAATACACCTCAGCTGGCGAGAATTTTTTTCTGGTAGCCAGCATGAAGGAGCGCGGTGCCATTCAGCTCGATGAAAACTACGTTCCCACGGCTATCCAAGAAATCGACCTGAGTAAGGTCCAGCAGGCCGCACGGATAAACGTGGACCGATTCAAGATGATCCACGCGGCGGAACAGGCCGCAGCCCAGGCACAGGAGCAGCCAAATGGTGAAGTGGAAGCTGACGATGAATTGGACATCACTTACCTGTGCTTCATTAGCCGTGGGCGCGACAGCCAAGCCTCGGATTATTTCATTGCTGCACTTGGTTGCGCTAAGGGCGTTGCATCTGGTCGCGCGACCAAGAACGCCATCGACCAAGTGTATAAATTCTTTCGCAACAAAAACACGTTGAAAGCACTGGCCTATCGCGCGAAGGATGCTGTCGTTCGCTACCTGCAGAAGCAATTGGAAGACGATAAACCAGCTCGTCTCGACGCCATCTGCCATGTCGCGGTTCAGCATGTACCAGCCGAGTTGGTCGAAGACATCGCTGGGCTCAAGGACTTTCTCAACCACGAAAAAAATCGGGTGCCGGATGATTTCACGGTAAACGCCACCTCATTGCGTCAGAAAACGCGAATCAAAGGCGAGGCCAGCAACTGGGTGCTGCAGTTTGACCGCGGCGCATTGGGCGAAGATCCTGCAGCAGACGTCTATTACGACCTTGCGAAGCGCAAGCTGACCTTGTCCAACCTGAGCGTTGAGCTGGTGGCCCTCATCGATAAAGAACTCAAGGCCAGGGCCGGCTGATGTTTGCCTTCGTTGTCGGACTTTATCGGGCCGTCGGCGCACCAGAGATTCGCGATGGGCTGTTTTCTTACAGGGGGCAGGCTACTGCGAAAATCGAAGCTGCCTTGGCCGCATGTGCTGAGTTGCCTCCTGCTTACGGTACCTTGGAGTTAGTGGATGATGACGAATCAGGTGAGCTGGATTTCGACTTCCATCTACCAGGCAACGAAAACGGCCGTTTCTACACCGATGTGCGCGAGTTCGTGCAGCGCAACGGTTCGCTGGGGAAGGGGCGTTTTCCTCGGAACGTGTATATTCAGACACTGGAGTGGGCGGACTGCGACGATAGGCTGCCGCCAGCGATTCAGCAGCTACAACGCTTGTGCCGGCTAATTGAGCTGCTTGCTCAATTGGCCATAGGTGTCGATCGGGACAGTGACCCCGATGGTTTTAACCTGTTTTTCGCCTTACCCCCTGACGGTGACAAGCCGCCGCGAACTTTTCTTCTAGCGACACGGGTTGAGGCATCGCTCGCCGACTATCCCTTGCCGCATCTCGGTTTGCTGGAGGAAATTCTCCATTCGAAGAATGAAAGCAAGGCCCACCTCAGTGAGCGAAAATTGATGATCCGCATGGCAGTGGCCAGCGTTATCGAAAAACACGAGGGGGAGCCGGGTTTGTTGGCAGTGGTGCGCGAGTGGCGAGACGTGCTCGCTACCTATCGTGCGAACCTGCAAACCTATGTCTACCGCTTTTCTTTTGATCGCGCTCGTCGGGAAGTGGCGCAAGCGGAACTTGACTACGGCAGCAAACTCAGTGGCGTTTTGGGTGACATCGCCGGCAAAATGCTGGCGTTGCCGATCTCCTTTGCCGCTCTTATCCCGCTGAATACAGCGAAGAGTAGGCTTGAGGCATTGGTCATTTTGCTTGGGTTGTGCGTGGTCACCACAGTCCTGCTTCTGGTCCTGCATAACCAACGACTGCAGACCGAGCGCCTGCTGCACAGTTTCAACGTGATCTTTGATGAGTTCAAAGCCAAGCTGCGGACCTATCCACCCAAGCTACAAACCCTGCTACAGGTGACCATTGCCCAAGTCGATCAGCAGGGCAGAACTCTGCGACGCACGTTCCGGGTTTTGCAATGGTTGGCCTGGTTACCGGCAGTATTGGCGTTTGCGGTGGTCCTCTACAAGTATCATGCGTTCTTCTTCTCGCTGGCCCGGCAGGTGTTGCTACCAATGATCCTTCCGGCCGAATTAAACCCGTATTTTCTCAGCCCATAGCGACCGGTATGACCCGTTCTAACATCTGTTGCAGTTGGCTGACCTGGACTCCGCGTTGTTGGAGATCTTGGCGAAGTTGACGGACCAGCAGAAGCTGTTCCCTAAGCCTGACGCGTAAACCCGCCCGCTCGAGCAGCAGGAGTTGAATTTGTGCTTGGCTGTCGGTCAGAGACTGTTGCCGTATCCGGAGCTGATCATGCAGGTCGTCAATATTGGACTTTAATTCATCGAGCTGCTTGTCACGGCGTAAATACCTATCGGCGTCTTGGCGCCCCTGCGCCGTCTGAGTGACCTTTAACGCGGCCTGCAGCTGCTCCAATTCCTCGCTTAGGGTTTGCATACGCTCCGCACGTTCATCTAATACGTGGAGCTGACTGCTGTCTAGAGCATCCTGCAATTGCCTGGTCAGACTGACCGCGGACTCTTTGAGCTGTCTCAACTGTTCCTGATAATGAATATGCTCCAGGCGGTAAATCTGTTGCTGCATAAGTCTCACCGAGGGCTCCTCGGTGCCTTGTGACGACACATGCGAGGGATCACCCATAAGACTATCCCGCTGGGCAGCCAGCGTGGTGGCAGAGGAGAAGGAGGAGGAAGCTTTGGCTTTGAGCTCTTTGAGGTACCTGGAGATGGTACTGTTGGAGCCGGTATTGCCGAGGTATACCCGAACCGCTTCCACGCTGGGATGCTTGCCTTGCTTTATCAATGCATCCCGTGCCCGGCGCACCTGCACTCTGCTGATTCCACTCTGAGGCATAAATACTCCTTCTGTGGCGTCATAAACAGAGCGCTTAGCACTCAGGCCCAGCGTTTGCTGCACCACCGACGTTGCCATCAGTGTAAGCGTCCGCCCAACTCACCTTGCGTAAGTCAGGCCGGCACCCACTGATGCG
>JADHEF010001849.1_pt1 | contig 11369 bp, 11 predicted proteins | sample 8952391 | NCBI WGS metagenome assembly JADHEF01 (sample SAMN16124439, study PRJNA663245) | bioreactor sludge metagenome | isolation source: sludge (nitrite) | place: India:Bengaluru | collected 2019-02-28
GGCTCCATGATCACTATTATTTCGAATCCAATGGCCCGCAATTTCGGTTTCACAATCTGCTTCGAGATCATCTTTATAATCCTTTAGAAATGCTACAAAGAAATAAGGAGGTGCTAGGAGCACCCTCTTTGGAGACAATGCCTCTATTCAATGGTCATCAATACATCTCCCGGCGTCACCGTCGTGCCGGTATTGATGTAAATCTCCTTGACGATGCCGCTCTTGTTGGCCAGGATGTTCTGCTCCATCTTCATGGCTTCCAAAACCGCCACGACATCACCCTCTTCCACTCGATCCCCCTTCTCCACCTTGTAGCGAATGATAACGCCCTGCATGGGCACAGTCAGGCCGTCTTTGGGCGTTTTGGGCTTTGCCTCCTCTATGGTCATGCCTGCCGGTGCAACCTTGACCAGATAGGATTCTCCATCAATCTCCACATTAAGGGCCATGGGCTCGGCATTTATCGGCGCTGATACGGCTGCTGCAGGAGGTTTCTTGATGAGCTGCTCCTCAACGGCGGCTCCCTGCAGGAATTTTAAGGCCACCTGGGGATATAGGGCATAAGTGAGGTAGTCCTCATCCTGCTTAGCTAATTTAAGAGCATCCACCGCCTTTTTGGCATTTTCATATTCAGGCGCAAGCAGATCTGCCGGCCGCACTGTGATTGGTTCCTCGTCACACAGAACTTTGAGCCGCACCTTGGGGTCGATCATAGCCGGAGACTTTCCATAAAGGCCTTTTACATAGTCTTTGACCTCTTTGGGAACCATCTTGTATCGATCGCCGGTGATCACATTGAGTACCGCCTGTGTGCCCACAATCTGGCTGGTAGGTGTGACCAGAGGAGGATATCCCAAATCCTTTCTGACTTTGGGAATCTCCACAAGCACCTCTTCGTATTTGTCCATCGCTTTCTGTTCCACCAGCTGGGAGACGAGATTGGAGAGCATGCCTCCTGGAACCTGGTATACCAGGACATTGGTGTCCAGGCGTGCCGCTATGGGATTGAAGACCGGAGCGTAGATCTCCATGATCTTCTCGAAGTATCTCTTGATCTCGGTTAAAAGCTCCAGATCGAGACCCGTATCATAAGGAGTGCCCTGCAGTGATGCCACCAGGCTCTCTGTGGCCGGCTGGGAGCTGCCTCCGGAGATGGGGGACATGGCTGTATCCAGGATATCTACTCCTGCCTGGCAGGCATAAAAGTAGCTCATCTGAGCCATGCCGCTGGTGCAATGGGTGTGCAAGTTAATGGGCAGGTTGACCTCTTTTTTCACCGCTCGGATAAGCTCATGGGCATTTTTGGGAGTGATTAAGCCGGCCATATCCTTGATGCATATAGAGTCGCACCCCAGCTCAGCCAGCTGCACCGCAAATTGGGCAAAGATCTCATTGCTGTGAACCGGGCTGATGGTATAGCTTATCCCTCCCTGAATATGCTTTTCCATCTTTTTGGCGGCTTTGATAGAGCGCTCCATATTGCGAATGTCATTCACAGCATCGAATATCCGGAAGATATCCACGCCGTTGACAGCTGCCTTTTCCACGAACTTATCCACCACATCATCGGCATAATGCCTGTATCCCACCAGATTCTGCCCGCGAAGCAGCATTTGCATGGGAGTGTTCGGCATGGCCTTCTTTAATGCCCTGAGCCTCTCCCAGGGATCTTCATTCAGATACCTAATGCAGGTATCGAATGTCGCCCCCCCCCAGGTTTCAAGAGAGAAGAAACCCACCTGGTCCATCTTCTCTGCTATGGGCAGCATATCTCTGGTCCTCATCCTGGTGGCCAGAAGAGATTGATGAGCATCCCTAAAAACCGTGTCCGTAAGCTTAACCCTGCTCATGAAGATCTTCACCTTTTCGGTCCCTATTCTTTAAATTCCCTTCGCTTCGGCTTTCATATGATCAATAGCATTGATGTTAATTCTCCAGCACAACCACGGATATGCTATATAAAACTGATGCAGGGCGTAGAAAGAACCATCCATGAATACCAAAATCGCACCCGTAACCTGAAAGCAGTATAGGAGCTTTGTCCTTGGCATGGTTAGCGTTCCAGTGTTTCTTTAATACAAGCATCATGAGCTTACAAGTAGCTTGCCATCTCCGAGAATTATGCAAATTTTCTTACTGTGGGGATAATTTCACGGCTCGCTTTCCTTTAGCCGAAAAAGACTCGTCTCTCTCCAAGAACCCTCCGGAAATTTACCCTCGTGCTCTCCGCCCACCGACTCTCTAAAGCGCTCTACGATCTTAGCTCCCATCAGCGGAGCCTCTCGAAGCTCCTCCTCTGAGGCGGTCATAACCTTCTCTATGGAGTTGAAGTGCCGCAGCATGTTCCGAGCAACTTTGGGCTCCATGCTGCTATGGCCGATTTGAGATATTCCTTCTGCTCCATGAGGGTTCTTGCCTTCTTATGTCCATGTGCCTTGGGCTTGCTGCCTTCTATTCTCTCCCAGCGAATGATAAGAGCGATGCTTGACCGTTCGGGTCTGGCATAATGGGCTCACGCTATATTCTTTATTGGTGTTCAGAAAAATTTAACTATAATGATATACATTGAATATTTGGATTAAAAAGGGGGAATCAATATGATTGGATTGAAGGAAGGGAATTGTGGTAGAATTCTTTTTGTCTGTGTTTTTCTGATAGTGATGTTTATCTGTTCATCCCAGGCCATTACCACTAAGGACCTGTTGACGGCGGGAAATGCTAAAAACTCCGGGGCTATGGCGTCTATTGCAGGCTCCATGAATCAGCCACCCATAGCCAAAAGCCTGACTCCCGATGTGGAGGGCCCGCTGACAGCGGGCTCTACGGTAACCTGGACAGGCTATGCCTACGACCCGGAAGGAGACAAGCTGCACTATCAGTTCTGGATCAATGGCCCAATGACCGGGAATGCCTGGAAGCCGATGACCAACTGGGATGTTAATAACACCTGGAACTGGACCACCAGCCCGCTAGATACCGGCTCCAATATCATAGATGTGCGGGTAAGGGATGAGCGCCATGAGGGGCCCTGGGGGCATGACAGCCACATCAGCGCGGAATATGGCATCATCAATTTAGCAGGCGCCGGCGGCGGCTCAAGATTGAACTTGAAACCCACCATTCTTAGCGTTAAATCAGATCGCAAGAGCCCTCAATATAGAGGCACAAAGGTCACCTGGACCGCAAAGGCCTCTGATCCGGACAAGGATACCATCTTATTCCAATTCGTCCTCAAAGGTCCTTCAACCGAAGAGCAGTGGCTGCCCATGACCAACTGGACCACCAGCAATTTCTGGACCTGGGATACCGGCACATCCAGGGCCGGTGCATATATGGTTGATGTTTGGGCAAGAGACGGCTACCATGCGGACACGGAGAACTCTGATTCCTCTATGATGACGCCGTTTGTGGTGATGCAGAAAGCAATAATCTTGTGAATGGACAAGTGTCCTGCAGGGTGTGCCTCGATCTGGCGCATCTAATCTTTTCGCCTGAGCGGCAGGATGATGACTCTAATATTTCATCCTGCCTGCATAGTCCTCTTCTTCTCCCATCGAGGACTTGCATCAATCTGGAAAGCCTTGCCGCCTCTATCCCTTGTACTCCCCGCCCACCAGCTCCCGGATACGCTCTGCGATCTTGGGCCCCACCAGGGCCACCTGCCGTAGCTCCTCCTCTGATGCTGTCATCACCCGCTGGATGGATCCGAAATGGCGCAGCAGGTTCCTGGCCACCCTGGGACCAACGCTGGGTATGGCGGATATGAGATATTCCTGCTGCTCCTTGAGCGTCCTTGTCGTCTTGTGGCCGTGTGCCTTGGGTTCCCGTCCTTCCTTTTTCTCCCTGCTAACCAGGAGGGCGATTATCCTGGCCGTATCATCCTGATCTTCCGTAGGAATGATGGGCACGCCATAATCAACCGCTACCGAGGCCATGGCTCCCTGGATGGAGGCGGGGCTCATCTGGGTGTTATAAAAGTCCCTGCCCTCCAGGATCAAAATCGGACGGTCATAGGTCCTGGCCAGGTCCGCCATCTGCCGGAAGAGATTCCTCTGGGGATCGATAATCGATGATATGAAGTCTGATGCGGTCTTGCGCTCCACTGCCACTCGCTCGCTTATGGCATAGTCCCCCACCTCCAGATTGCGAAGGGTCACCTCCAGGCCCATGCTCTCCAGCAGCTTGGCCATATCTCTCTCCCTATAATCCACAAATATGGCTCCCGGACCTGGTGGGGTAGCTTCTGCCGCCGAGCCGCCTGCCTGCACCTTCTGATCTCCTCTTTGCCGGTCGGCCTCTCCTTCTTCTGCCTCCTCCTTCCGTCCCTTTGCCCAATCGGCGATATTCTCTCCTATCTTCCGGACTGCCCGGCTGGAGGAAGCATCCTCAGGACCGACGCTCTTCTCCTCTATCTGATGGGCTCGACCTCCCTCCGACCGGGGCAGGATATCTCCGCTCAGATCTCTGATCTGGCGGTTCATGGTCTTCTCCTTGCGGTCGGATATCCAATAGTAGGCTTCATCCCTGGTGCCCCTGGCCATGAGCACCACCACCCGTCCCGCCCTGGCTCGACCGGTCCTTCCCTTGCGCTGGATGCTGCGAATCTCGGAGGGGACCGGCTCATAGAATAAGACCATGTCCGTGGCCGGGATGTCTATACCCTCCTCGCCCACCGATGTGGCTATGAGAACATTGAACTCGCCGGACCGGAATTTTTGCAGTATCTCTGCCTGCTTTTTCTGGCTCAGCCCTTGATCATGATCCCGGCTGGCCTGGCCCACAAAGCGCACCGCCCGGATCTCAGGATCGCCCTTCAGGAACTCCAGGAGAGCCGTGGCTGTATCCCGGTAGTTGGTGAAGACCATGATCCTCGAATCCGGATTCGCCTTGATCTGCTCCAGAAGTATCCTCCTGGCCGCGGCGGGCTTGGGATGCTCTGCCTTGAGATCGGCCAGAGCGACCATAATGCGCCGGAACCTGGGGTCCTGAATTATGCGGCGCGAGGCCTTGGAGCCGCTCCTGGAGAGCGCTTCCCCCTCCAGCCTCTGAAAATACCTGGCCAGAGCATCCGGTCCCTGAGTCTCCGCCAGCTCCACAGCGTGATAAAGCTTTAGTATCTCCGCCAGAATAGAAATGGCAGCAAAGGTGCTCTTATTGGCGGAAACCCTGGCCGAGGACATCAGGGATGCCTGCAGACCCAATAGCTCCTTTTTAGACGACTTTAAGCTTATGCGCAGGGGGTTATCTCCCAGCCGGTTAAGCTCATCAATTCTGGTCTGAAGAAGATCCTCAATGGAGCTGCGTATGGCCAGAAGCTCCCTCGGCACAGTGAGCTTGACCCATTCTATCTCCCTTTCGTGAACAAATAAGGCGACATCCGGGTCACTCTCCGTCCTGGTCTGGATCTTCTCAATGCCAAGGTTGCTGCAGATCTCGGCTATCTTCTCGCTCTGGCTTCCCGGGCTGGCGGTGATGCCCATGATCAGGGGACTTTTGGCCTCGCGACGGTAGCGGTCGGCGATATAGACATAAGCATAGCTTCCCACTGCCCGGTGAGCCTCATCGAATATGATCAGGGAGACATCGGCAAGATCGATTCTTCGGGAGAGGAGATCGTTTTCTATAACCTGTGGCGTGGAGACCACAATGCTTCCCCGGTCCCAAAGCCCCATCCTGACCTCCGGCTGGCTCTCTCCGGTCATCATTACCACCCTGTCCCCCGCCCTCAGAACGCGCTTTAAGAATGATGCATGCTGCTCCACCAGGGGCTTGGTCGGCGCCAAAAAGAGGACCCTGCCTCTGTCCATTCTGGCAAGAAGAACCATCAGAGCGATAACCGTCTTGCCCAGGCCGGTGGGCACTACAATCAGGCTGGAGGCCTGCAGAGCCTGAGCGGCCAGATCCATCTGAAATAGCCGCTTTTCCACAGTTTGAGGCAGCAGATGGGGGTGCTCCAGATATACGGCCATGAGTTATCCTTGCGGTTTTCATCGTATTATATCTTCGTCTGAGCGGCGCATTAAGCGCGAAGTTACTCCTTTACCCCTCCTCTCACCGCGAGTCCTCAGGGCATGATTGAGGCATAGTTCGGCCTGGCCTATTCCCTTGATAGGTTCATTGATGCACATTTATTAATAGTATTATATCATTTCTTCTATACTTGTCCTGGCATCCTCGCCTAGCGCTTTCTTTGGATCGGCCATTGAACTGCTGGCATAGCCTGGTTCAAAGGTTAAATTTATATAATATCAAAGTATCAGTTTGATAGAAGAGCTAAAAAAGGCTCATTTAGTGAAATAGCTTAATTTGATCGCTTAAAGGAAACGGGGGCGAAAAGAAAAATGAAGGGAGTAATAGTAGTAGTATCTGTACTGGTGCTTGCCCTTATGGGGGGTTGCGGCATTGTGCTCGCCAATCCGCCACTGGTCCCGCCAATACAGTATGAACAGTTCTGTGAAGCACAAAAGGTAGCAGGAACTGGCATTGTGGACGTCAGCACATCTATCGTGGATAAGAAGATTGCTCTTGAGTACTACAACACCATGGCCGGAGATGGCGATCTGGAGCTTGACTCTGAGCATAAGTATTCTCAGAATCCAGAGAAGATTGCCACAGAGGTCGAATCAGTCAATAACGGCAAGAAGGCAGGCTTTAACCTGATTGAGAACACCAAGATGACCTATGCCGGCAACACGCCTCTTGTGGGTGGCAAGCTCCTAAACTCCAAGGCCTTCTATGGAGGAATTGGCGCTCAGGTTCAGGAGATGTTCTCGGTATATGAGATGGAAAAGGATGAGACCTCATTCTTTGCTTCAACCACACCATATAATCCGAAAAACTGCACTCCCTGCGGAGACCCGGATTGTCCAGGCGACTGCCATGACAACAGTCTGACTGTTGCATCAGGAATTCCGAGGGCTAACCTCACTGAGATATGCGCAGGAGCCAACTGCACTCCCGAGGAGCTGGTAAGGGCCTTAAAGAAGGCAGGACGGAACACAAAATTAGTCGATGAACTGATGAGATCCCAGGATAAAAACACATACATACCGACGCACGTGATCGGCATTGACACCAAGACCTCCTTCAATGGTACCTGGGGCACCGATGCCACATGGCACAAGATCTTCTACAAGGACATAAAGGCTCACGAGATGTTCACCGGAACATTCGAGGCCGAGAAGCTGATCAAGTTCCATGAGAATCCGGTTCCTGAGACGGAAAAGAAGCCCTGCCAAGGGGTCGACTGCTAGGCATATGCCTGGCAGCTTTATCCTCTTTTTTGGTGATTATTATGAAAAGGTTCTTGCTTATTCTGATTCTGCTGTCGATCTCCTCTCATGCGACAGTAGAAGACCAGGGTGGTGGGATGGGCTTATCCGAGGCGGACATCCTCTCCGGCCCATATGAGCCGGGTCTTCCCGGGTATCTTCCCAGCCCTTGCTACGGTCCTTCTGATTGTCTTTCTGTATATGTGAGTCTGGCTGGGTCGGGTAGCTCAAAAGAGAAAGGATATTTGACCCAAGGAAAGAGCCTGGAGTTTCTGATCAGCGTTAAAAATAAGGCGTCTAAGGAGGTCACGGCGACCCTGGGCATAAGCTCTCAGAAGTGTCCATTGGTGTGGTTCAGCTGGCTTGAAGAGAGCCTGGTGATTCCCGCCGGCGGCACGCGAAGCAAGAGCCTTCTGGTCAGTGCCGATACCAATGCTGCGGCAGGATCATATGATTTTACAGTTGATGCGACCTCCAGATGCTGCAAGTCCAATTCAGAAAGGGGAGAATTCAGAGTTCAAGCCCTGGATTATGCCTCGGAGACGGCCATAAGCGGTACAGGACAGTTCCGGCTGAATAAAAATGTCCGATCCATGAACTCGGGAGTCAAGTCGACCAAGGATATACAATTTAGGGGCAGCGTGGATGCCCTGGTGAAGAATGAATATCTTGTGGACGGCTCCAAGGGAAAGAATCCCAACTTTGAGGCTCAGGACGCCGTGGACAACTACAATGCCATCTATCCCGGAGACTCTCTCATCGGAACCGAGAGTTTCAAAAGCTCTGCTGTATTCGGAGGAGTGGGCGCAAAACTGCAGGAGAGCTACGATCTGATGCAGATGGAGTTTGAGAGCCAGAGCTTCAATCTGCACCAGACCGGATCTCTGAAGAAGAGCGCCGAATTCAAGACCGCTGACAATTTCACCGGCTTCTACATGATCGATGCCAAGCAAGCTATTCCCGGCCAGCGGAATATGGCTGAGCGTGAGGAGTATCTGGGCTCCTTTGAGATCAGCAGAAGGATTGTCTTCCGCAATGAGGATAAATCAGAGCCGAGATGCACCGGGGTGGTCTGTGATGAAGTACAGAAAAAAGATGAACCTCGTCCGTTGCCCATGCCATGTTTCAGCGGTTCATGCAAAAAATTCACAGAATCCCTTAATGCGTTTTCAGAATCGGCCCGCTGAAAAATTTACTGGCGAAGAACAAAAAGGGAAGAATATATAAGATTCGCTCTTCCCTTTTCTCTCGTCGAGTCTTTGCGCCCAGGATATATCCTTATCTTTTTTATTAAGTAATTCAGGCCATCCCTGCTTTAAAATATGAAATCGCTATCTATTGATGCTGCCTAAAATCTATTATATCTATATATCCTTTTAATTATAAAATTTATAATTCCCCCGCTCTAAGGCATTTCGCCCGGCATAAGCAAAAGGAATAAATGGTTAAAGCTCACGTACGGGAAGAGAGGGCTCTTGATTGAGCGCCCTATTGAGAAAGGAGGTTCATGAAATGAGGTTTATTCTTTCAATCTTCGTAGTCTCAGCTCTTCTGGCAGGCACGGCCATTATGGCCAATGCAGCTGATGTTCTCGATTTAAGCACATTAAATAAGAAACCGGAGATGGATGTGGTTCAGCTTCCCCGGCTGTCGCCAACCTTGCCCACCACTCCCGCTACCACCCTGGGCGGAGATGTGAATGGCAATGTTCTTGATCTCAGCACTCTGGGAAAGAAGGCTGCGCTTAATGTCACCGCGACCAACATCAGAGGCGCTTCTCCGATCACAGTTACTCCCATGTTTGCGGTTAAGAATGGAAATGCAAGCAACCAGGCAGGCTCAGTCTATACCCTGCCCCAGGCAATATCCTCCGGCACAATCGTCTATACCCCGCCTATTGCCATATTCGGCGGAGCTTAAAAGGGAAGAAGATGAGGATCAAGCTTGAGGTGGACGGAAAGGAGATCGACTTAAATGACTTCACTCAGGAGATCATCGGAAATGTCTCTGCAGCCATGGCCGGATCTCTACGCGGAGTGGAGCCTGACTGGAAGGAGATGGAGATAAGAATAAAAAAGTGATTCTATCTCAATCCTTCTTTCCCTTTTTAAAGGCGGATGATAGATCTATAAAATAGGTTCCTTCTTTTACCGCCATGATCAGTTCATCTCTCTCAAATAGGGAGGGAAGATTGAGCTCATATGTGCCCGGCGCGGTTATCTTGATGCTCTCCAGGGCTTTGCCCTCCGGCTTGCCCTGGATCTCAATACTAACCGGCGGATGAGAATGGGGGAGTCTCTCTTTCTCAGATGTGGCGGTACTGTGTATCTCAGACCTGATGGAATCCTCTGGAGGCGACTTTTTTGCCTCCCTCGGTGGGACTCTGACTCCCATAGCCCTGGTTATTATCTGCTCCTTCCTTACATCGCCCTTGGCTGGAACCTTTTTAACAAACATAAACTTCTTCCAGCCGCACTTGGGACAGCCTTTTAAAATGTCTTCACCAGAATTGAAAACACTATTGCAGCGGGTACAGATATGCGGCATCAGTCTCCCACGGATACCTTGGTGCTTATCTGGTATTTGTCCTTTTCAATGGTGCGAAGCTGATTGGCAGGGCCTATCACCGTCATCCTTCCTTTCAAGCTTCTGCCGAATAATCTGTCCAGGAAAGATCCCTCTTTCTTGGAAGGATAGCTCTCGATCTCTATTCCCGAGAACTCGTCTACCCTTATCTCGGTCATGGTCATCTCGATGAGGCGCACCTCCTCATCCGAGGTAAGTCCGTTCTCTAAAACCACGATCTTGCCTTTCTTGACCTTATCCAGGATGAGCCGAATCTTCTCCATCGAGGTCATCCTCTCCAGCTTCTCCCCGGAGATGAGGTCCATATGCACTTCTCGCATCAAGATCACCCGAAATGAGTTGCTATCGCCTGATAGAGGCTGTCTATGTTCGATCCTTCCAGGGCAGAAATCGGAACCATGGCATGCTGAGGAAAAGCTGCCTTGATCCTGGCCGGTGAGGCATTGGGCAGATCCATTTTATTGGCCACAATGAGCAGGGGGAGCTTTCTCGCTTCCATATTCCCAATAACAGTGACATTGACCTGAGTGTAGGGATCCTCGGTGGAGTCCATTACCAGGAGCACGCCATCCAGGTCGTCCAGCCATTTGATGGCTTCAATAACTCCTTCCGTGGCCTCTTTTGCCCTCTTTTTTGATTCGGTCTCGCTCAGGCCGAAGGCCATAAACTCCCTAAAATCGATCTTAGTGGCCATTCCAGGGGTGTCGATTATATCGAGCTCTATGCTCGATCCGTTGGCGTTGATCACCACACCTTCCTTTCTCATGGCTCTGCGGGTCTCATGGGGGACTGGAGATATCTCCCCAAAGCTCTCCCCCTCGGTCCAGTCATGCAAAATTCTGTTGGCCAGGGTGGTCTTTCCTGCATTGGGCGGGCCATATAATCCTATCTTGGCCCTCTTTTTTTTAAATATCCTGTTGATCCAGGATCCAAGGCTCTCCCTGAGGCTGTCAAATAAACCCATATCCTACCTCTTTACCACAAATGGGCACCTCTATACTAATAATTTTCCATGATTTTCTTCAGGATTCGAACGACGGGGTCCAATTTAATCAAGCCAATAGATCTGCAAATTTTTGAATTATACCTATCCATCTCCTTCTACCAGCTTGATGACGGCTCTGACTTTCAATAGCAAGCCCCAATGAAATAATCAACCTGCCTAATAATAGATCTTTTGGGGAGAGGCAAGCGGAGGGCAAGCCCTGCGGGCGGCAGGACACGGATGGTGGCCAGGCCCCGGGGCTCTGCTGTGGTCGTGAAATCCCGGCTGCCGAATATCAGCATCTTCAGGCATCCGGCCCGCCCTGACTCCTGCCCTTCGCCCACATGGCAGCGGATAAGAGCGCCAGCATGCGGCAAGAGGCGAGCCAAGCGCGCCGGGCGCGGCAGGACGCGCGACGATGGGCAAGCTGGGACGAAAAGCAGCTCTAAAACTCAGCAGCCCAAATCCAGCTATTTTTCCAGTAGGCTTAAACGATTTATTTTATCGTAATACCCCGATGCTTGCAT
>JADHEF010001850.1_pt1 | contig 11363 bp, 13 predicted proteins | sample 8952391 | NCBI WGS metagenome assembly JADHEF01 (sample SAMN16124439, study PRJNA663245) | bioreactor sludge metagenome | isolation source: sludge (nitrite) | place: India:Bengaluru | collected 2019-02-28
CATCGTGGACGACCTTATCGTCCAGATCGAGGATTTCGCGGAGGAACCGGCCAACCGGGAACTCTTCGTTTCCGCGATCCGCCGGGCGGCAGAGACCTTTTCCGCCCTTACCGTGGAGGAAGCGTCGAGCCGCTTCGGCATCGATCCGCTCAGGGCCGCGCGCTCCTGGGCATCCCGCATCTTCACGGGATTCTCGGGCCTCCTGCGCGAGGACTCGTCCTCGTCGGCCGATCCGGGGTCCATCTCTTCGGCGGTCATGAGAGCCGTCTCCGCACCCCTATCGGAGCTGCTTAGGTCCCGGCTCGGATTGGATATAGAGACGGCCCGCCATCGCCTTGCCGACGCGCTGGTCTCGCGGTTGCGGAGCAATGGACCGAGCCTCGTCCGCCCCCTGGCCGCCGGAATCCTCGCCGAGTACGGGAACAAAACCGTCTCCAGCTTCCTCTCCATCGATTCAGGGGAGAAGGATCGTATCGACGAATACCTTGCGGAAAAGACCCTTTCCCTCATGGACGAGCGCATCTCCGCCGTGCTCGCGGGCTTGGATATCCAAAAAATAGTCGCCGACCGCATCGACAGCCTGGACATGGAGGACGTGGAGCGCATCGTCCTGGACGTCTTGGCCGACCAGCTCAAGTGGATCAACGTGTTCGGCGCCCTCTTGGGAGCTCTTCTCGGCGTCTTCCAGGCTTCCCTCTCGCTGATCCTCAGCTGAGGTCGTCTACCACAGGCCGGACCTGCGATCGGTCGATCCGTAGCGGAACCGGCTCTCCCACCGAGGGAAGCGGCCTCCGAGGCGACTGGCGGAACGCCATGCGGGCGCCTGATGGAAATACGACGCCGATCGCTGCGCGGTCCCCCTCGAAGACTATTTCCGATACCGTAGCCTCGATTTTTTCCCGCGCGTTCCCTTCGATCGACTCTCCGGAGGCCTTGATTTCGACCGCGTCGGGGGGGACCAGCAGCGCGATCGGGCCTTCTTCAGCGTTCTCGACGGTCCAGGTCCCGAGATCCGAAGCGACGCGGGCGGATCCTCCCCCGAGCCTTTCGATCGAATCGGGGAAAACGATGGTTCCGGCTCCGAGAAATTTCGCGACGAAAGCGCTCTTTGGTTCCAGGAAGAGGTTCCGGGGGGAGCCGAGCTCCACGATCCTGCCGTCCCGCATGACCGCTATCCGGTCGGCGAGGGCGGCGGCCTCGTCCCGATCGTGGGTGACGAAGAGGCACGGAAACCCTTCGCGCTTCCGGATCTCGCGGAATTCGCCCCGGAGTTCCCTCCGAAGCGGCGCGTCGAGGCTGGAGAAGGGTTCGTCCATGAGGAGGGCCTTCGGCTTAGCCGCGAGCGAGCGGGCGATCGCGACGCGCTGGCGCTCCCCTCCCGACAAGGTGTCTACCCGGCGATGCTCGTAGCCGTCCAGCCTGACCGCGCTCAAGTATCGCTCGATCAAAGCGCGCCGTTTGATCCGAGGGATTCCCGCGACCGCCGGTCCGTAGGCGACATTGCCCTCGACGTCCAAATGGGGGAAGAGGCCGAGGTCCTGGAATACGACGCCGATCCCCCGCCTCCAGGCGGGCAGGGAGCCGACGTCCGCGCCGTCGACTTCGACCGCTCCCGAATCCGGCTTCAGGAGACCGGCTATCATCTGGAGGGCCGTAGTTTTGCCGCAGCCGGAAGGTCCGGCCAGCACCAGGATCTCGTCGCTTCGGAGGCTGAGATCGACGCGGACGCCGAAGCTTCCGAACCGCTTTTCGAGGGCTTTGACTTCAACCGACATTCCGTTTTTCTCCCATATCCGAAAGGGCGAAGGCGAGCGCGCAGGAGAGCGCGAGCAGGACTCCGGCAGCGCAGGCCGCCCCGAAGCGATAGGAACCGGCTGCCCGGTACACGAGCATCGGCAGCGTCTCGTATCCGTCGAGGCCGAGCATCAGCACCGCGTTGAGTTCCCCCAGGCTGATGGCGGCCGAAAAAGCCCAGGCCGAGCGTATCCGCGAAGCCGCGGCGGGCAGGGCCACCCTGATGGCGGTCGCGCCGGGAGCCGCCCCGAGGACCGCCGATGCGTTCGCGGTCCGTTCGGGGAGGCTCCGGAACCCTTCGGAGATGGCCCGGTACGCGAAGGGCAGGGCCGAAACGGCGTGGGCGAGGGCGACGGCCCAGAAGGTCCGCGCCAGGGACGGACCGTAGAAGCGCAGCCAGCCGAAGCCGAGGACGATCCCGGACGATGCGACCGGCGCGATGCAGAACGCCGAGACGGCGCTCCTGAACGCGCGGTTTCCCGCCCCGCTCGTTCCGTAGGCACGCGTTCCCCAGGCAGAGAGGGCCGCCAAGGTCGCCAGAGCTACCGAGAGCGTCGCCGCGCCGGCGGCTAGGACCACGGATCTGACCAGGGCGGGGAGGGCGCTCTGCCCCAGCTGGGCCCACCATTTGAGGGTCGGCGTCGGAAGAGCGGCGCTCTTCGAACGGGAGAGCACCGATTCGGCGAAGACGGACAGGATCGGTCCCAGGATGAGCACCGCGACGAGGGCGAAGTAGAGTCCTGCGGCGATCCGCATCCCCGATGTCGCGCCTTTCGGAGCTTCCGCTCCCCGTTCGCGCGCGCGGTCGTCCCCTTGCCCCACCAATCGCGCGGCGCGCCTGACGGCTGCCGCGTAGGCGGCGTACGCAAGGACCGCGACCGAGGTTTCGATCAGGGCTAGGGAACCCGCGGACGGAATGTCCAAGGAGATGCGGGCCGCCCGGTAAATTTCTACCGGGAGCGTGGTCGCAGCGGGGCCGCCGCCGAGGACCAGCACCACCGCGAAGCTCGTGAAGCAGTAGAGGAAGACCAGCAGCGCCGCGGCGGCGATCGCGGGGGCCGAGATCGGCAGTAGCACGGTGCGGAAGAAGGTCGGACCCGAGGCGCCCAGCGAAGAAGCGACGGGACCGTAGGCGCTCCGGGCCTTGAAGAACGAGTCGCCCACCATGTTGAGCACGATGGGAAAGTTGTAGAAGGCGTGGGCCAGGATGATCGCCTGCGGTCGATAGAGTATCGATAGGGCCGGTTCGGTCGATCCGGAGAGACCCATCAGCGCCCGGTTCGCCCAACCCGCGTTGCCGAAGAAGAGCACGAAGCCCAGCACGACGAGGATCGGCGGCATCGCGAAGGGGATGGACGCGAGGGCCCGGAGCGCCCGGGCGCCCCGGAATTTACCCGAACCCAGTATCCACGCTCCGGGCAGCCCCAATACCAACGTAGCCGCGGTGCTGAGGGCCGCCTGGACCACCGTGAATCCCACCACCCGGCGGATGGCCGGATCCGCGAGTGCGGCGGGCAGCCCGGAGAATCCGTCCCGTATGGCTGCGCCGTAGGGCAGGACGAAGACCGCGCAGAGCGCGGCGACCGGAATAGCCCCCGCGGCGGTGAAGAGGGCCCGACCGCCATCCCGGCCGGAGGCTCCGCGCGCGTCCATCGACATTCCTACCGGGCGCCCACGATGCGAGCCCACTCGGAGAGCTCCGCGTCGGTCGGGGCAGCGGTCTTGAGAGTCTTGCCCGGCTTCGGCGCGATGCGGTACGAGTCGGGGAGGGGAGTCTCCACGATCGGGTACATCCAATTAGTGAGAGGTATCGCGCCCTGGAAGGAAGCGGCGAGCATGAAGTCCATGAAGCGCCGCGCGTTGGCCGGCCGCTTCGCGCCGGAGAGGACGCCGGCGCCCTCGATCTGGGCGGCGTGCCCTTCGGCGAAGATCGCCGCCCGGTACCGCTCGGTCTTGTCGAACTCCAGGTGGTAAGCGGGGCTCGTCGTATAGGACAGCACCATCGGCGCTTCGCCCGAGGTGAATAGGCCGTAGCCGGTGTCCCAGCCTTCGGCGACGGTCAGGATGGAGGGCGAAAGGCGCTTCCAGTAATCCTTCCATCCTTCTCCGTAGACGGCCTTCGTCCAGGCGAAGAGCCCGAGTCCCGGCGTCGAAGTCCGCGGATCCATGAGGATCAGCTTCCGCTCGTACACCTTCCCGGTCAAGTCCTCGAGGCTTTTGGGCGGCGCAGAGATCTTCTCCGAGTCGTAGATGATGGCGAAATAGCCGTAGTCGTAGGGCGTCAGGCGGAACTGGGGGTCCAGGACGAGCTCGGCGGGGATGCGTTCGGCGCCTGCGGGCTTGTAGGGCGCGAGCAGTTTCGCGTCCAGGGCTTTTTGGAGGAGGTTCTGGTCTATTCCGAGCAGGACGTCGGCGTCGGCAGCCTTCCCTTCGGCGATGATCTTGGAGAGGAGGGCTCCGCCGTCTCCCTGGGTGACGAAGCGGACAGAAATGCCCGTCTCCTTCTTGAACGCCTCGGCGATGACCGGACCGGGGCCCCACTCGGAGGTGAAGGAATCGTAGGTCCAAACGACGACTTCCGCGCTTTCCGCGCCCGAAACCGCTGAGCCGGTCTGTTTGGCGCCCGAGGCGAACGCGGCGAGGACCCCGTTCAAGAGCAGGAGGGCTGTTAAGACGATGCGTCCTGAGCGTGCGGACGCGCCACGGATACGGTGCCTGTTCATGGCATGCTCCTTATGGCGCGTTACCGGATTGGATGATGCGGGACCGTTTCCGTTCAGCAACGTTTCGGCGGAGCCTGAGGCTACGCTGAAACGCCTTTTCCCTACGCCGGAATTATCCGGATCAGGTTCGACGGGTATGATCTCAGGCATCGCGCGATCCTCAGGCCGATAAACGGCCCTGAAACGCGGTCAACCACCCCGATAACGGCTATGCGTTGATCTGTCATGCGGAAGATACCCAAGTGGGCGATCGTCCGTCAAGCTCCCCCGGAAAGGTTTACGAGCGGATTTTGTCCAGGAACTCGGAGACGTACATATTGCGGATGCCGAGCTTCTGGAATTCCGCCAGCGCCTCGATCGCGCGGTCCCGGTCTCCTTTCTTCATCCAGCAATCCGCTATTTCCAGGTAAAGCCGGTAGTTCTTGGGATCTTGCTGGATGAGGCGCCGGAGGGACTCTATGGCGTCGTCGTACTTGCCCGCCATCTTGGACACGACGGAAAGCCCGAGGACCGCATAGATGTCGAATTCGATGTTGAGGGCCCGCTTATAATAGTCTCCGGCCTTGTCGAAGTCGCCCATATTCCGGTACGCGTCGCCGGCCCGGGTGAGGATCACCTTGTTGCGGGGATCGTCGGCGAGGATGCGGTTCCAGTATTCAAGGGACTTGTGCTGCTGGTTCATTCCCCGGTAGCAGTCCGCCAAGCCGAAGAGGGCGTAGAAGTTATTGGGATCCATCTCAAGGGCGCGCTGGAAGTAGGCGACGCCGTTTTCGAAGGTCTTGAGCTTGCGGTGGCAGTTGCCGATGGACGTAAGCACCCTGATGTCGACGTCCTCCTTGTGGAGATCGAGCATCTTTTCCCAGTAGAATAGGGCGTCCTTATATTCTTTGAAATCGTAGTGCAGGTGACCGAGGCCGATGAGGGCGTAGGGGTTGTTCTCCTCCATCTCCAGCACGCGCAGGTAGATGGCCTTGGAGCGTCGGAAATCGCGGACCTTCCGGTACGCGTCGGCGACGCGGGTCAGGACCGTGATGTTCTTATCGTCGTGGAGGAGGTACTGCTCCCAGATCTCGATGGCCTTAGAATACTGATTGAGGGCCTTGTAGCAGTCCGCCAGGCCGAAGAGGGCGTAGTTGTTGCCCGGATGGTGGGTAAGGCACTTGCGGTAGTGCTCGACCGCGTCCCTGAAGGCGCCGCGCTTCCGCGCCGCGTCGCCGAGTCCGACGAGGGCGTAGTTGTTTTCGCTCTCTTTTTCGAGGATCCGGTTGAATGCTTCAACAGCATCCCCGATGCGGTTTTCCTTGAGGTATTGGTAGCCCTTTTTAGAGAGCTCAGAAATTTCTGCGAATTCTTCGGTACGCTCTTTGTTTTCTCCGTCGACGGAATCGACATCGGATTGAACTTGGTTCTGATCGTTTTCCATAATTAATTGACCTCTTCCTCGTGAACTAGTTTTCTGATTACGGCCGATAGTGATTCTATGATCGCTTCCGCTTTTTTCTTGTCCGGCGCGATCCAATACATCTTCAACGCTTCGATATCGCGTCCCTGGGTCTTGTACTTATCGCCGACTCTGACCAGTCCGTCGGAATACCCCGTGGTGAGGAATATCCTTCGGGCTCCCTCGACGTCGCCGCGGTTCATCAGTTCGTTCCCTTTCCGGTTTAAAGCGACCTTCTGGGCAGAACTCAAACCAGCGGGAACGCGGTCTCCGGTTTTTATGAATCCCTGATCTCGGAAACGGTCGAAAACGTCTTCTCGGCCCAAAACTTGTTCCTTACAATAACAATATAATAAACCAGGGGGAAAAAATTGCAACTATAATTTGTATAAAAACTCTAAAAAGTTCATATTTATATCAAATTTGGGCTGATTCTCCACGACAGGCGTGGTACATTCTGAGCGGGATGCATCGATTCGTTTAGAGCTCGGAGGCCGTTGAATGAAAAGATTCGATATTCGCGTTTTTGAGGAGACGCCGGCCTTGTATTGGTCCTGCAGGAGCGAACGACCGTCGGAAACGCCCCGGAAGAAGAACGGCAAACGCGGAGACGACGTATCCGCGCGCCTGTACCGCTATTTGCGGAAGCTCGACCGGTAAGCGGCTACTTCTCAGGCGCCTCGTTTACGCGATAGAAGTCGACGATCGACCTTCCGTATTCGCGCCGGTCCTCGAGGGTGAGCTTATCCATCGAATCGGGGAAACGGTCTTCCCGGGGCCTATGGATCAGGACCCGCGACCCGGGAGCGACCAGCTTGGACGAGGCGATGGACGCGACCAGCTCCTGCTTGAATCGATAGGGGAAGGGCGGGTCGCAGAACACCAGATCGAAGCTGCGCTTGCCCCGCTTCACGTACAGCTCCACCGCCATGAACCGGCACTCGATCCGCTTGTCCGCGATCGCGACGTTCTTGAGGATCGTCGGCCGCTTGAGGGGATCCATCTCCACCGCCTCCACGGGATCGGCTCCGCGGGAAGAAGCCTCCAGGGCGATGATGCCGGACCCGGAAAACAAATCGAGGAACGAAGAACCCGTTAGGTCTCCGAGTATCGCGAACACCGATTCGCGCATGCGGTCCATGGCGGGGCGTATCACGCCGTCCGGCAATTCGACCTTGCGGCCGCAGAGGGTTCCCCCGGTGATCCTCACGTGGCGCTCCCCAGGATGCCGTCGGCCGCGCGGAGTCCGCTCGCCCATGCGGCGGTGATGCCCCGGCTCGTGCCTGCTCCGTCCCCGATGAGGTAGATCCCCGGGAGGGCCATGAAGTGGCCGTCCAGGAAACGGGGTTTGTTCGCGTAGAGCTTGATCTCCGGGTAGTACATGATCGTGCTCGGGTGGAGTATGCCCGGCACGATAGTGTCCAGCTGCTTGAGGGCTTTCCAGATGGACCTGAGAAATTTCGCGGGCATGATGAGGGAGATGTCCCCCGGCGTACAGTCCTTGAGGGTGGGCTCGAAATCGTTGAGGTCGCCGTTGAAAGAATCTCGCTTCGACCGTTTGCCGAGCCGGAAGTCGCCGACCCGCTGCATGAGCGGCTTGCCGCCGCCGGCCAGCATGGCCTGGAGCCCGAGAATTTCCGCGAAATCCTGGCCCGAAGCGAGGGGCTCGGTGAATTCCACGCTCCGCAGGACGGCGAAGTTCACCAGGCCGTTCGCCGGCCGGTCCGAAGACCACGCGTGGCCGTTGACGCTGAAATAGGTCCTCCCGTCCGCCGTTTCGTAGCGCTCCTTCACGACGTGGGCGCTGCGCGAATTCGTGCAGAAGGTCCTCACCCGCTCGGGGAAGAGGAATTTCGGGTCGTAGTAGTCCCGGACGATCGGGTAGTGCTCCTCCTTCGTCTCGATGCGGAGCCCCACGTCTATGGAGTTGTCGGAGAACGGTATGGCCAGGCGGTCCATGAACTTGCGCAGGAAATCGAAGCCGTTGCGGCCCGGGGCCACGATGAGCGCCCTGTAGGAGGTCTCCCGCGCGCTGGTGACGAGGACCGAGCGGGCGGGATCGGCTTCCACGGCGGTCTCGCCGAGGGCGATTTCGACACCCCGGCCGCGGAGCTCCTCCACCAACCGCTCGATGAGCTTGAGGCCGCCGTCGGTGCCCAGGTGCGACTGCCTGATGTCCAGGAGCTCGACGCCGATCTTCGCGGCCCTGCTCCTGTAGGAGACGACGTTCTTACGCTCCATGAGTTTGGGTTGCAGGAAACGTATCACCCGCTCGAGGTAGGCTTCGGCGGTTTCCCGGGGCCAGTAGTCGGTGGGGAAACCGATGGGGAAGGTGAAATTCATCTTGCAGTCGTTGCGCAGGCCGCCGGAGGAGACATGCGCCTTGTCGATGAGGAGTATGCGGGAGGAGGGTTTTCTATCAGATAATTCGAAGGCCGCCGCGAGACCTGCGGGCCCGGAACCGACGATCACGTAATCGTATGAGTCCATGGGGCGACAGTATCACGAAACAGCGGGCATCGCCAGACCCGCAGGCCTAGGCTTTTTCTCCGTCGTCCCGCAAAAGCTCGTTGAGCTCGAAGCTGGAAACGAGGTTCGGGTCGTCGTCCAGTCCGGGCCTCACCGTCGATTCCGCGTCGATCTCGCTCCGCCTCCGGAGCGAGGCGGTCCGCAGCTCCGCGAAGCGCTCGGCGAAGGGAACGAGGGCCTGGGCGAGGGTGCCCCTGCCGGATGATACGCGGCCGATGGCCTCGGAGAAGCGTTCCTCCGCCTCCAGGAGGTTGAGGAACTGCTCGTTCCGCTCGATGAGCCGCTCGTTGCCGGCCAGCTCGGTCAGAAGACGCTCGAAAGCGGTATCGATGAAGGCGAGGTCGTCGATTATCCGGTTGAGGAACAGCTCCGGGTCCAGATCGAGTTCGAGACCGTCTCGGAGGGTCCTGACGAGCAGATTCAGGTAGAAAATATCGTCCTCGAAGTGTATCCGTTTCGCCATCCGATCCCTCCGTCTCCTCGAGTATCGGCTCGGAAGCGCCTTACTTGACGAGGATTTGCGCTTCGGGTACAGTACTCGAACCTCTTTATCCGGCCCTGGAGCCGGATCACCACACGTGTCCACAGGGAGGACTCATGCGTCAGTACGAACTGACGGTCATTTTTCCGCTGGAAGATGATCAACACAAAGCGGGACGGGAGCAGGTGCTCGCCGATCTCGCCGCGCAGAACGCCGAAATCGTGAAGACCGACGAGACCGGAGACCGCGACCTCGCGTACCCGATCAAGAAGCGGACGAGGGGCAAATACGTGCTCTTCACCCTCAACCTCGATCCTTCGAAACTCGTGGCCCTCGACCGCGCGTTCCACCTCAACCAGAACATCCTCAAGTTCCTCTTCGTTCGCGTAGAGGAGTAAAGGAACCGGTATGGCCGACGTAAACCACGTCATCCTGATCGGACGCCTCACCCGGGACGCTGAGCTGAAGTATACTTCCGGCGGCCAGGCCGTGTGCAAATTCGGCCTGGCTATCAACCGCCGCAAGAAGCAAGGCGACCAGTGGGTCGACGAGGCGAATTTCTTCGACATAGTCCTGTGGGGCCGCGCCGGGGAATCCATCAACCAGTACCTCACCAAGGGCAAGCAGGTCGCCGTCGAAGGAGAGCTGCGTCAGGATCGGTGGGAGCAGGACGGCCAGTCCCGATCGAAAGTCGAAATCATGGCGAACAACGTACAGCTTCTCGGCGGCGGGAGCGGCGGGGCGGGCGGCGGCAACGGTGCCGGCCAGTCTTCCTACGCGCCCCGCGACCGGGCTGCTGGCGCGCCCCAGAAGGGCGCCGCCCCGTACGCCGGCGAAAGCGGCGACGACGGGTTTGCCGACGACATTCCGTTTTAAGGAGCATAACCATGTCCGATGAAAGAACTAATTATTCCGACCGCCCGCGGCCCGATCGCGGCGGCGATTCCCAGGGTGAAGGCTACTCCGGCCGCGACGGCGACGACCGCGGCGGCCGCGGCAAGGGTAAGGTCTACTTCAAGAAGAAGGTCTGCAAGTTCTGCACCCAGAAGCTGAAGATCGACTACAAGGATTCCGACGGACTGCGCCGGTTCACCACCGAGCGCGGAAAGATCCTTCCCCGACGCATCACCGGCACCTGCGCGAAGCACCAGCGTTCCCTCGCGGTCGCCGTGAAGCGCGCCCGGGTCATCGCGATCCTGCCGTTCGTCGCCCAGTAAGCGAAATCCCATGACGGATCCGCGCCGAGCCTTCGCCGGAACGTACGGGCCGGCCCTGCTCGGCGCCGCCGTTTCCCTCTTTCTGGCCCGCTTCTTCAGTTTCGCGCCTTTCTTCCTCGTGCCCATAGGCATCGTCGCCTTGAAATGCCGTGCGTTGCCCGTGGCCGTTTCGGTCGGAGCGACGGTGCTTCTCAACTGGGCCGCCGGGCTCGTATTCGCCGGCGAGGGCGTTCGTTTGAGCGCTTCCGGCGTCGCAGCGGACTCGCTGTACTTCGCTGCCCTCGTGGGGACCTTCGCGTGGGCAGCGTACGGAGCCGACGGCATCCGGCAGCGGCGTCCGGTCCGCACCGCGTACCGGCTCTCAGCCGCAGCCATTGTCGCTTCAGTTGCCTTGATACCGATCATGTACCTGGCCAAGAACGACGAAGGGCTCGTCGCCTTCGTCCGCGATCAAGCCGTTGCAGTCTCGGAACTCTACAAGTCCGCCGCCGGAGCCGACGTCGTGCAGCAATCGCTTCTGGAGCGGGGAATGACGCCCGAAGCCGTGACCGCGATGTTCGCGGCGGTGATTTCCCACGGCGCGGTATTCGGCCACGCCGTTTTCTTCGCCGTAAGTTGGCGCTTCGCGCTTTCCTTGGCGGCGTTCCGGAATCCGTATCTACGTAATTCCGTGCCCTTGACGGCATTCAGGAACGATTTCGCGCTCATTTGGGTGCTGATCGGCTCGCTCTTGGCCAGTTTCGCGTCTCTCTTGATCGACTTCGCGCCGCTCTCGATAGTCGGATGGAACCTTCTGTTCCTTTGCGCGCTCTTGTACGGCGCACAGGGAATGGCGATAATCGCGTATAATATCGCGCGGCCCAGTGTTCCCCGCTTTTTCCGCTTCATGGCGTTCTTCCTGATCGCCGTGTCGCTTTTCCGTCCCGGAATCAACGCGTTCGTCGTAGCGGCAATCGCCGCCGTCGGCGTCGCTGAGAATTGGTTGCCCTTGAGGGCGCCTCAATCAACCGAACCGCCTCCTACTCCGGGGGCGTGAACGAATCGCCGGTTCGTTCTGAGTTCAATAGGCGAAGGAGCTTGAGTACCATGAAAGTCATCTTGAACAAAGACGTGCATCCCCTCGGCGAAGAGGGCGACGTTAAGGAAGTGGCCGCCGGCTACGCCCGCAACTACCTGTT
>JADHEF010001836.1_pt1 | contig 11353 bp, 11 predicted proteins | sample 8952391 | NCBI WGS metagenome assembly JADHEF01 (sample SAMN16124439, study PRJNA663245) | bioreactor sludge metagenome | isolation source: sludge (nitrite) | place: India:Bengaluru | collected 2019-02-28
GGTCCCCGGTGCTCGATCATGGCCTTCACCATCTGCTTCGTCTCGACGGCGTCGACGGGGTTGAGGATCGTCATGTGGGGGATGCAGCGCAGGATGTTCCCGTCCTCGATGGACTGGTGGGTCTTGCCGTCCCCGAAATCCGAGAGGCCGCAGCTGGATCCGCAGATCTTGACGTTAGCGTTCGGTATGGCGATGGAGCAGCGGATCTGGTCGTAGGCCCGGCCGGATGCGAAGACGGCGAAGGTCGAGTAGAAGGGGATCTTGCCGGCCAGGGCCAGGCCCGCCGCCGTGGATGCCATATTCTGCTCGGCTATCCCCATCTCGAAGAAACGATCCGGGTAGGCGTCCTTGAAGAGGCACGACATGGTCGATTTGCCCAGGTCCGCCTCCAGCACCACGATGTCAGTATTCCGCTGGCCCTCCTCGACGAGGGCTTCTCCGTAGGCCTTTCGTAAGCTCATCTTTTCCATGGGTCTACAACCTCGCCTTCTGCGCGTCCAGCTCGCTCATCGCCTGGGCGAACTTCGCGTCGTCCAGTATCCCGTTGTGGTAGGCCGCGTTCCCTTCAGCGAAGGAGAATCCCTTGCCCTTGACCGTATCCAGGATGATGAGGGTCGGTCGGCCCTTCACGGAAGAGGCCCGCTCCACCGCGGCGTCTATGGCGGCCACGTCGTGGCCGTCGACCTTCAAGACCTCCCAACCGAAGGCGGTCCACTTCTGGTCCAGCCGCTCGATGGCGAAGGTGTCCTTCGTCGGGCCCGTAGCCTGGACCTTGTTCCAATCGAGGAAGGCGGTCAGGTTGTCCACCTTGAAGGTCGATGCCGCCATGGCGGCCTCCCAGAGCTGCCCCTCGGACTGCTCGCCGTCGCCCATGATCACGAAGACGCGGCTGGAAGCCTTGTCCAAGCGGAGGGCGAGGGACATGCCGACGCCGATGGAGAGCCCCTGGCCCAGGGATCCGGTCACCGCCTCTATGCCGGGAATGCTCAGGTCCGGATGGCCCTGCAGGAGACCGCCCAGGGACTTCACCCGCTTGAACTCCTCACGCGGGAAAAAGCCGAGCTCGCAGAGCGCCGCGTATTGGATGAGGGCGGCGTGGCCCTTGCTCAGTATGAGCCGATCCCGGTCTTCCCGCTTCGGATTCCGCGGATCGATCTTCATGACCCGGAAGTAGAGCACCGCCAGGGTCTCGGCCAGGGAGCTCGATCCGCCCAGGTGGCCGGCCTTTCCCACGCCTATCATTTCAAGCAGGTCGTACCGGAGCTTCAACGCGATCCCGTTGAGCTCCCGCACCGACGCGTCGGTCATCATCGTGGAGCTTCAACGCGATCCCGTTGAGCTCCCGCACCGACGCGTCGGTCATCATCGTTTCCTCCAACTGATATCTTGTATGTTGTATTACAAGTATGCATATTCAACCCCGGGCCGTCAACCGGAAACCTGCTCCGCACCCCTGGACCGAACGAGGGGACGCGGCGCCCGCAGCGGGGCCGCGTCCCGGACTTGCGCAGCTATTTCGCGGCGGAGATCGCCTTCTGGATCTCGGCGATGAAATCCTTTCCGATCTTCTCTTCGAATTGCTTGTACACCGGAGCGACCGCTTTCTGGAAAGCCGCCTGCTCGGCCGGGCTGAGTTCCGTGACGGTCATCCCCGCCTTGCGGAGGGAATCGACGTAATCGGAGTTCATTTTCCGGTTTGTGGCCCGCTGGAAGATCGCCGCTTCCTTGGCCGCTTCCAGGATGATCTTCTGGTCGGCGGCGGGGAAGGAATCGAAAAGCTTCTTGTTGATGATGAGGACGTGGGGCCCGTACACATGTCCGGTGAGGGTCGTGTACTTCTGGACCTCGTAGAACTTGGAGAGATAGATCGTGGGGATCGGGTTCTCCTGTCCGTCGATCGTCTTCTGCTGCATGGCGGTGAAGACCTCGGAGAAGGGCATGGGCGTCGGATTGGCGCCGAGGGCTTTCCAGGCCGCCAGGTGGATCGGGTTCTCCATGGTGCGGATCTTGAGGCCCTTGAGGTCGGCGGGGGCGCGCACTTCACGAGAGCTGTTGGTGAGCTGGCGGAATCCGTTCTCGAAGTAGGCCAGGACCTTCAGGCCCTTGGCCTCGAGCCCGGCGGACATCTTGGCGCCGATGGGACCGTCGAAGATCGCGTCGGCGGCCTTCTCGTTCGGGAAAAGGAAGGGAAGGTCCAGGGCCATGAGCTGGGGAGAAAGTCCCGCAAGGGGGGAGGCGGAGGTGGAGACCATCTCCAGGCTTCCCATCCGCACCGCCTCGGTGGCCCGGACGTCGTCGCCGAGCTGTCCGTTGGCGTAGGCCTGGACGTCGTATTTCCCGGGGAGCTTCTGGTTGAGGATTTCCCCGAACCGCTTGGCCGCCAGGTACGAGGGGTGCAGCTCGTTGATCCCGTGGGAAATTTTGAGCACGACTTTCTTGTCCGCGCCGAAAACGGCTTCTCCGCCGAGCAGCGTCAGGGCCGCCAAGGCGCACATGATCATCTTCTTCATGATTCCTCCTTAATCTTCAGGATCCCAACGGGACCCGCGATAACCGCTATCTGCTGGCCAGGTTCGGAATGAACGTGACGAGGCCGGGAACGTACGTGATCAGGAACAGAGCCGCGATCATGATCAGGATGTTCGGCACGATGGCCTTGCTCATCCGACCCACCGAAAGCTTGGAGATGGAGCACCCGACGAACAGGATGTTCCCCACCGGCGGAGTGATCAGGCCGATGCAGAGGTTCACGATCATCACGACGCCGAAGTACACCGGATCGATCCCGAATTTGGTGATGATGGGCATGAGCATGGGCCCCATGATGAGGAGAGCCGGAGTGAGGTCCATCACGCAGCCCACCAGGAGCAGGAGGATGTTGATGTAGAACATCAGCAGTATCGGGCTGGTTCCCGAGATGGAGAGGAGGGTCCCCGAGAGGAGGGCCGGCACTTGGGCGGTGGTGATGAAGTACGCCGCCGCGGTCGCGCAGCCGCAGACCAGCATGACCACGGCGGTGCTCTTCGCGGAGTTGACCAGCAGCTCCGGAAGCATGGAGAGCTTGAGCTCCCGGTAGATGAACAGCCCCACCGCGAAGGCGTAGACCACCGCGATCACCGCCGCTTCGGTAGGCGTGCAGATGCCGGTCACGATGCCGCCCAGAATGATGACCGGCAGGAACAGCGCCCAGAACGCGTCGATGGTCGCCCGGAACAGGAGCTTCGGATCGAACCGCTCGCTGGCCTTATACCCCGCCTTCTTGGCGTGGAGGTACCAGCCGATCATGAGGCCGATGCCGATGATCACGCCCGGGATTATCCCGCCCAGGAACAGCTTCACGATCGATACGTTGGCGATGACGCCGAAGAGTATCATAGGAATGCTCGGCGGGATGATCGGGCCGATGGTTCCCGCCGCCGCGAAGAGGGCCGCGCTCTTCTCCTCGTCGTAGCCTTCTTTCCGCATGACCGGGTACAGGATCGAACCGATGGCTGAGGTATCCGCGACCGCAGAGCCGGAAACCCCGGCGAACAGCATGCTCGCCATAACCGTGACGAAGCCCAGCCCGCCGGTGATGTGGCCCAGGAGGGCCCGGGCGAAGCTCACGATGCGTCGGGAGATGCCCCCCACGTTCATGAGCTCTCCGGCCACCAGGAAGAAGGGAATCGCCATCAGGGGGAAACTGTCGACGCCCCGCACGATGTTCTGGGCGAGGATCGGCAAGGACACGGGCCCCATGGCCGCCATGAGGGCGAAGGCGGTCAGGAGCAGGGCGAAAGCTATGGGAACGCTCAGGAGGATAAAGCCGAAGAGGGCGATCAGAAAAAGGAGCAGCATCATTCGGACACCCTCCCGGCGAGGACGCCGATATTTTCTATCAACTTGATGAGCCCCTGGAAGAAAAGCAGGATGCCGCTGAACGGAACGACCAGGTAGATCAGTCCGTAGGGCGTTTCCGTCGCGGGGGAAGTCCATCCGCTTTCAAGGGTTTGCTGCGCGAGGGTGGTGCCTCCGAAAACTATGAAGGAAATCGCGAACAGGACCAGCAGATCGGCGACGACGACCAGGGCCTGGGCCGCCTTCTTCGGAAGCGCCCGGACCAGCAGGTCCAACCCCAAGTGCTCATTCTTGACGAAGGCGATATTCGCCCCCAGGAAGGAAACCCAGATCATCATGAAGCGAGAGATCTCCTCGGACCAGGCGATGGCGTTGTTGAGGAAGTACCGGAAAATAACGTTCATGAACACCAAAATGATCATGGCCGAAAGCAGGACGCCCAGCACGACCTTTATGGCGAGGCAAATCGCCGCCTCCGCCCGTCTCAAAACGCCCGTGGGGGTCACGGTTCCATCCATCGAGTAGTACCTCCAAACAAAGTCGTAATACAAGTGACATGTTATTACTCGTTTTTTTTACCTGTCAAGTTTTTTCGTCGTCCCCGACACCGTTCTATCCGGAAGACCAGAAACGTATGTTTATGTTAGGATGTCATACAAGAAAAAGGAGCCGTCCATGCCCTCGTTCAAAAAAGTAAAAACCGATTCCCTCCGCGCCCAGGTATACGCACAGCTCAAGGCCCAGCTCCTGAAGGGGGCCTGGGCGCCCGGGCAGAAGCTCCCCTCGGAGAACCAACTGTGCGCCACCTTCGGCGTGAGCCGGGTCACCGTGCGGGCCGCCCTGCAGCAGCTGGAGATCCTCGGGCTCGTGGAGACGAAGCACGGGGGAGGCACCTTCGCCAAAGACCACAGCGCCCTCCAATCCATGGAGCTCATCCACTCCCGCGTTTCGGTTCGGGAGAATCAGGAGCTCATAACGGTCCTGGAATACCGGAAGATCGTGGAGAAAGGAACCATCGCCCTGGCGGTGAAGCGGGCTGGTCCCGAGGACATCGCGTCCCTGGAAGAGACCTACGCCGCGATGCTCGCAGTCGTGGACCGTCCCGACGCCTTCGCCGAAGCGGATCTCGAATTTCACCTCAAGATCTCCCGGATCACCCGGAACCCCATCCTCGTGAAGGTGTGCTCCCTCATCAACGACATCCTCAGGGAAGCGATGGTGGACATCGTCCGGCTGCTCGGCCACCAGCAAGGCGTCAAATACCACCGGCTCCTCATCGACGCCATGGCAGCGGGGGATGCCGTCGAGTGCGAACGGCTCATGGGGGAGCATATCGAGGTTACCGTCCAGGGGATACTCGAGGCCGGCGATGCGGGAACGAAACCCCTGGAGCAGCGCGGATAGTTCAGTACGCCGTCAAGCCGCCGTCGACCGGAAGGGAGACGCCGTTCAGGAACGCCGCCTCGTCGGACGCGAGGTATAGGGCTGCGTTCGCCACGTCCGCCTCGGTCGCCAAACGGCCGAGGGGTACCTCCCCCAAACGTTCCTCTTTCTTCTTAGGATCTTGGAAGAGGATCTGCACGAGCGGAGTATCCACCGTACTCGGGTGGATGGAATTGCACCGGATATTATCCTTGGCATACCTGACCCCGACGGTCTTGGTCATGAGGGTGATCGCGCCCTTGGTGATGGTGTAGGCTTCGGTGGTGTACTTGTGACCGATGAGCCCGCAGATCGATGACATGTTCACGATGGAGCCGCCGCCGCCCGCGCGGAGCAGGGGAATGGCGTGCTTGATGCCCAGAAAGGGGCCCTTCACGTTGACGGCTAACATCGTATCGAAATTCTCGATCTTCATTTCCTCTATCGGTTCGCGAATGTTGATGCCCGCGTTGTTCACCAGGATATCCAGTCGTCCTGCCGTCGACTTCACCGCAGCGAGCGCCGCCGCCCAGCTCGGCTCGCTCGTCACGTCCAACGAAAGGAAGTGGGCCTTCCCGCCAGTCCGGACTATCTCCGCCGCCGTCGCCGAGCCGACATCGGCCTTCAGGTCGCAGACGAATACCGTCGCGCCCTCCTCGGCGAACCTCCTGCAGATCGCGGCTCCGAGACCCTGGGCTCCGCCGGTCACCAACGCGACCTTTTCATGCAATCTCATATTGATACTCCCTTCCTAATTCCGCGGTACTCATCACACATAACTTGTGATACAAGTAACTATACGAGCCCTTTTTTTTCTTGTCAAACGAAACCGCTCCTAGCTACGTGGGCCGAAATCCGCGCGCGAGCCGCGCTGACCGCCGGCGATGGCTAAAATCGTCTCCCCAATATGCGCGGCCATGGCGGCTTCGCTCTCCTGGGGATCTCCGGTCTTCAGGGCATCTATGATTTTTCTATGGTACCGGAGACCGATGTCGTAGCCTATCAAGGCGACGATATCGGTCGTCGTCTCGGAAAGGATATCGTCGAGCAGGGCGTACACCTTGATCACGATCGGGTTGCGGGTGATCAAGGCCAAGCGGTGGTGGAAATCGTGGTCGGCCTTGGAGAAAGCGATCCGATCCCGGACATCGTAGGCTTCCACCATTCGCGCGTAGGTTCCCTCGAGGTACTCTAAATCCGCTTCCGTTCTCCGCGCGGCGGCTATGCCGATGGCGCCCTTCTCGATGATCTGCCGATATTCCTGCACCATGATGAGGTCTTTGCCCTTGCCGATCACCATGGACGGATGGAGCGTGTCCAAAGCATCGATGGAAGAAGGAGCGCGAACGTAGCTGCCTCCGCCGTGGCGCGTTTCGAGCAGGCCGAGGATCTCGAGCTGTTGGATCGCAGCCCGAACGGTGACCCTGCTGACTCCGAACTGCTCGCAGAGCTGGCTCTCGGAGGGTATCTTCTCCCCCGGTTTCCACGCTCCCTCCAGTAGCCGCGTCTTCAATTGGGCGTAGACTTGGTTGCGGAGAGACTCTGTTTTGATACGCGCCAGTTTTGCCAATTGGAACAACCTTTACGATCCGAACTATATCATAGAATGTTGGGGCCAATCCGGGAAACCAGCCGCCCGTACTCCTCTTCGGTGTCGATATCCAGCACGGCGCCCTCGTCGCCGCACTCCAGGGCGATGGGGCCGAAGGCGGCCAGATGGTCGCGCATCCTGCCCTCGGGGCCCAGGCGGGAGGCTCCGAGCGCGATGGCCCGGGGGATCAGCACCGGATGGCCCCGCTTTCCGCGGTACGCCGCGAAGATCGGCGGAACCGTCCCGCCGGATGCGGCGCGGCGCTCCGCTTCTTCCTGCAGCAGCCGGTAGGTCCGCGAGAACGCCAGCGGCTTGTCGCCGTTCATGGAGAAGACCAGCTCCCCCTCCGCGGTGGCGAAGCCTGCGAGCACTGAACCGAGGAGCCCCGCTTCCCAGGCGGGATTGCGGACGACAGACACAGTGGCTGCACCGGAGAAGCGCTCGGCCAATTCGTCGCCCCGGAAACCCACGACCAGGACCACCCTGAGCCCGGCGTCCAGGGCGCGGGCCACCGTCGTTTCCAGGATGGTGGAAGACCCGAAGGGGAGCAGCGGCTTCCAGAGGCTTCCCATCCTGCTGGACGCGCCCGCCGCCGTGATCACGCACTCATACGCCGTTCCCATCGCCCCTCCCTTGCGGAATTCCCGCCGGCGCGGTTAGTGTACCCCATGGCACGCGGAGAGGAATACCGATCCCGGATACAGCGGTCGCTCGACTACGCGCGGGCCCACCTCGAGGAGAACCCGAGCCTCGCGGAGCTCGCCGGCGCCGCCGCGTTCTCCCCCTACCACTTCCACCGCATCTTCGCGGCCTTCGTCGGGGAGACCCCGGCGGAGCACATCCGCCGGCTCAAGATCGAAAAGGCCACGAGCGAGCTGCTCATGCGTCCCGAGGCCCCCGTCACCGAAATCGCCCTTTCCTGCGGATTCGCGACTCCATCGGCCTTTTCCCGGGATTTCCGCGCCCGCTTCGGCGTCACGCCCCGCGCATACCGGGAGCGGCGCGGCGACCTGAAGATTCATCGAGCGGCCACGAACCGGGCAACTCGCCGGGGGACAGGTCTCGGCGCGGCTGCGCGCTCCGACTTCCGCTACGAGACTCTTCCCGCGATGCGGCTGGCCTGCTGCTCCCACGTCGGGCCCTACGGTCCGGGAATCGGGCGGGCCTGGGGAGCGCTCATGCGCTGGGCAGGCTCGCGCGGCCTCCTCGGCCCCGGAGCCCGCATCTTCGGGGTCTCCTGGGACAACCCGGAGGTGACCGAAGGCCGAAAGCTCCGCTACGACGCGTGCCTTGAGGTCCCGCCGGGAACCGAGGGGGCGGGGGCGGTCTTCATCCGAGACCTGTCCCCCTACCGCTGCATCGTCCTCCCGTACCGGGGTCCGGAGCGAGGCCTCTCGGAAGCGTACGCCAGGCTCTACTACCGGCTCCTCCCGGAGAGCTCCTGCGAGCCCGAAGACTTCCCCGCCTTCGAACGCTACCTCGCCCCGCCCCGGGGCCTCCTCGTCCGGCGATTCGACCTGGAGATTTACCTGCCGGTGAAGCCCCTCACTTGAGGGGCACCCAGTATTCGCACCAGTAGTCCTGGCTTCCCGGATCGAGGTCGGGGTAGTATTCGATCTCCGCGGTGCCCGCGTGCTCCCGGCCCGAGTTCGGAAACCACTCGCCGAAGATGCGCTTCACCGTCTCCTGCAGGTTCGGCCGCAGGGGGCCTCGGGCGGTGAACTTGGCCCACGTGGTGGCGGGGACGGTGAACTCATCGCAACCGGGAGGCAGCGGGGACCGATCGGCCGGAGTCTCGATCGCGGCGCTGTAGATGAAGGTCCCCGCCTTCATATCGAAATTCCTGCACACCCCGCAGAGGCCGACGGACGAGCCGCTGCCCGCTTCGAGCAGCTTGCCGAAACGGCCGTCCGACATGATTTCGTCCCAGAAAGCGGGAATCGTCACGAAATTGCACCCGTCGACACTAGAAACGGGAATGCTGAGGCCCGTGAGCCGGTATTCCGGCCCCTTCTCGATTCGGTATTCCATCGGTTTCGCTCCTTTGAGCACGACCGTGAAGGCCAGCGGCGTATACGCATGCAGGACCCGTCCCGGCTCCCGGGCCTCGCTCGGCATGAAGCCGAACTCGCGCTTGAAGGCCCGGCCGAACGAATCCGGCGACTCGTACCCGTACCGGAGGGCGACGTCGATGACGCGCTCGTCGCCAGCCGCCAGATCCGTCGCCGCCAAAGACAGGCGCCGCCGCCTCACGTACTCCGCCGGGCTGATGTCGGTGACTATCTGGAAAATGCGCATGAAGTGGAAGAGCGAGCAGTTGGCCTTCCGCGCGGCCGCCTCGTAGTCGATCTCTTCCCTCAGGTGCTTTTCCAGGTAATCAAGCGCCCGGCCCATACGGTTCTGCCAGTCCATCCATCCCCCCGCTGTCGTTGCTCGCCCACGATCATACCGGCCGCCGGAACATCATGCCCGACTTTTATTGCCGAGTTAAGACGGCACCCAAATAGCAAGATTAGGACACCGAACCGCAAGGGGCGGAAAGCCCCCGCGGCGCCGCCTCCGCTATCTTCAGGGCCGACAACCATCGCGACGGAGGAAGAGTATGAACGCATTCACATCGATGCTCGTAGCGGGTACCTTGTTCGGACCCCTCATCGGCTGCTCGGCCGCCGGCCGGGCCCTGGTCGGGAGGACGGGCGCGGTCTCGGCCCAGCCCGCCGATTTTCACGTTAAAGCAGGCGGCCACTGCGAAAGCTCGGCCCTTGCCAACGCCCTGAACGCCCTCGGCTGGCGGGTTTCCGAGAGCGACATAGTCGGGGGGGGCGGCGCGCCGTCCTTCATGTTCTCCGCCGACGGCTTTCCCTTCCTCGGCGGCCGCTCCGCCCGGATGCGGGAAACCTTCTTCGCCGCCGCGGACATTCCTTACCGGGTCATCGTTCCTTTAGAAAAGGGTAGCGAGGATATTTGGGGACAGGTCTTCGCGCTCTTGGACGCCGGGAGACCTGTCCCCCTCCGGGTGGATATGCGCTTCCTGCCCTACCGCTACGGCGGAAAGATCGGTCCGAAGTACATGTCTTTCGGATGGCACTGGATAACTCTATTCGGGATCGATTTCGACCGGCGCGTCGCCTTCGTCTCGGACACCGAATTCGGCGAGCTCCAAGAAATCCGGTTCAGCGACCTGGACAGGGCGCGCCGCTCGCCCTTGAAGCAATGGCCGCCGAGGGCAGAATTCGTAGACCTGTCCCCGCCCCAAGCGATCGGTACCGCTCCGGATCGGCGGGCTCTCCTTGCGGCAGGAATCGACGCCGTCCTCGACAACTACGAAGGAAAGGATCGCTGGGAAGTTGATGCAGCAGCCGGAGACAAGACGGGGGGACAGGTCTCGAAGCTGCCGATACCCGTCGGTCTCGCTGGAATAGAAGCCTTCCCGGAAGCAATGCGCGAATTCGACCGTTACGCGAAACCCTGGCTCACGGGACCCGCCCTTTCGTTCCTTGCGGGATGCATCGAACGGAATGGAACGGGGGGCTCGGCCTTCCGTTCGCTGTTCAGGGAGTTCATCGCTTCGGGAAGCGGCAAATTCGACGGAGAATCGGGATCGGTCCGCGACGCCGCCGATGCGCTTCCAGCCCTGGACGACTCGGTAGCCGCTTGGAAAGCGCTTGCCGCTGCGCTTGATACCGCGAGCGTCGAAGCGTCTGGTAAAACGAACGCGGACAGCCGCGCCGCCGCCTACCAAAAATGCGCCGCGGCCGCCGAACGGGTAGCCGCGACGGAACGCCGCTTATACGAGGCCTTATCCAACCTTCTCCCGCGCCGCCCTTGAGTCGTTAACAGGGGAAGACAAAGCCTCCGCCAAAAAAGCGGCCGGAGGCTCCCAGGCCCGGTCACCGTACCCTCCCGCCAGAAGCCAGGCCGACGGGATTGCCCGCTCGGCAAGGAAGTCCCGGACCAGGAGATCCCGGGCCAGGCACTGGGAGAGGCTGAGGGACAGGTCTGAGCTGGAAAGCAAACCGTCGTGCTCGTACGGGTCGGCGCCGTCCACGACGATCGCGAGATCGGGGTTGCTTCCGTTGGAGAGAAGCTGGAGCTCCAGGAGGCCCGCGGCGAGCTCATCGACGTACCTATCCTCGTCGCCCCGATCGATACCGATCTCCACGTCGCAGCGGGCGAACGGCGCCCGATCGGGCCCACGCCCCTGCCTCCAGGCAGCCTCCAGGCTCTCGCTGTCCAAGGGCCAGCCCGCGGCCATGTGGATCGAAAGGTTCAGGGTATCGGGATCCGAAAGGGCGATCTCGGCCGTCCCGTCCCCCTTGTGGGCATCCATGTCGATAATCCACGCCGTACGTATGCGCCTCTCGGCGCGAAGCCGGGCGATGGCGATCATCGAATCGTTGAGAAGACAGAAACCCGATCCGCCATCTCGGCGGGCGTGGTGCATGCCTCCGCCGAGGAAAAAGCAGAAGCCCCGCTCCAGGGCGATGCGGGTCGCCTCGTAGG
>JADHEF010001804.1_pt1 | contig 11351 bp, 9 predicted proteins | sample 8952391 | NCBI WGS metagenome assembly JADHEF01 (sample SAMN16124439, study PRJNA663245) | bioreactor sludge metagenome | isolation source: sludge (nitrite) | place: India:Bengaluru | collected 2019-02-28
AAGGCGAGCTTCTTGGTCTTCCGGCCCGCGTCGATGAGGCCCTTGCGGTTGAAGAGCTCCTGGAAGCGGTTGAGCCGGCGGGGGCAGCGGAAGTCGTAGAGGATCCAGGGGGTCGTGCCCTTGATGTAGGGACAGGTCTTGAAGACCTCCACCTGCTTCTCGTAGAGCCGCGCCTGCTTGTCCTCGGTGAAAAGGTCATCGACGCTGCCCCGCTCTCCGAGCCGCGCCCCGCCGCCGAATTCGCAGACGACCACGGGCTTGGAGGGGTTCGAGTTTTCCAGGATGCGAGGGAGCTTTCCGAAGTCCGGGTCGTACCAGCCGTAGTACTCGTTGACGCCGATGATGTCCAGGTGGTCGGCCAGCCGGTCCTCAATGGCGAGCTTCTCGTGGTTGATCAGGCAGGCCGCGGAGATCGGCCGCGTCCCGTCCAGCTCCCGGGCCTTGGCGGCCAGGCGGGACATGAAGGAGAGGCGGGCGTCGGTGTCGTCGTTCTCGTTGCCCACCGACCAGATCGCCACGCTCGCGCGGTTGCGGTCCCGGAGCACGAGCTCGGCCAGCTGGTTCTCCGCGTCGGCGTAGGTCGTCGGGTTGTCGAAGGCGATGGCCCAGTACACCGGGACCTCGGCCCAGAGGAGGACGCCCAGCTCGTCGGCGATCCGCGCAAAGCGGCCGTCGTGGGGGTAGTGGGCCAGGCGCAGGTAGTTGCCGTTCATCTCCTTGAGGTGGGCGATGGTGGTCCGGATCGTCTCCTCGTCGGTGGTCTTTCCCTTTTCGAAGTGGTCTTCGTGGACGCAGACGCCCTTGAGGAAGATCGATTTGCCGTTGAGGAGGATGTCCCGGCCGACGACCTTCACTTCCCGAAAGCCGATCCGGTCCCGGACGGAATCGGCGGCGCCGCCCGCTCCGGAGAAGCCGAGCTCGACGTCGTAGAGGCGGGGAGACTCGGGGGACCAGAGCTCGGGCCGCGCGGCGACCCGGAGGGTGCCCTTGCCGCCCTTCACGGGGAACGCGGCGTCCACGCCGAGCTCGGGAATGCGCAGCCGGGCTTCGCCGTCGGCGGAAGCGCCCGCGGGGGCGGAGATCTCTGCGTCTACTTCTATGGTCCCGAACTTCCCGTCCGGCACCAGGCGGGCGAACCAGTCCTTGATGAAGACCCGCGGCGTGCGCAAGATCTGCACGTCCCGGTAGATGCCGCCGTAGTTGAACCAGTCGGTGTTGTCCATCGGGACCCGGTCCGCCCGGCGACGGGCCTCCACGGAAACCACGATGCGGTTGTCCGCCCAGAGCTCCCCGGTGATCTCGGCGCAGAAGGGAGTCGAGGCGCCATCGTGAGTGCCGACGTGGACGCCGTTGAGGAAGACCGAGGTCCGGTACGAGGAGCCTTCGAAGCGGATGAAGACCCGCTCGCCCTCCCGCTCGGGGATGTAGCGGAAGGTCCGGGTGTAGACGCCGGAGCCTTCGAAGTAGCGGAGTTCCTCGCGCTCCAGGTTCCAGCACGCGGGCACCTTCATGCGCTCCCAGGACTCCCAATCCCAGTCCACCGGCATGGGCCGGCCCGCCGCGTCGCGGGAGACTTCCTTGAACCACTTGGCGCGCCGGCAGGTGTCGTACCAGTCCACGCCGAAATTCCAGCGCCCGTTGAGGGACTCGCAGTTGCGCCCCGCGTCGTTCACGAGCCCCGCCGCGTCCAGCCGCTTGGCGCTGTACGCCGCCTCGTATCCGGTGTCGTGGATATCCGAAAGGAAGTTGCCTGACTTCTCCGACATGTCGTTCTCCTGTATTAACCTTTGACGCCGCTCGCCGCGACGCCCTCGACGAAGTACTTCTGGGCCGAGAGGAAGATGATCATCACCGGGATGATCGATATGAACGAGGCCGCCATCTGGGGCCCCACGTAGGTGTAGGTCTCGGTGGCGAAGTCCGCCATGCCGAGGGGGAGGGTCTTGAGCTTCTGGTTCGTGATGTAGATCAGGGGGGCGAAGAAGTCGTTCCAGAAGAAGCGGAAGCTGAAGATGACCTGGGTCGCGATCACGGGCTTGGCCAGGGGCAGCATGAGGCGCAGGAAGATGGTGAATTCTCCGGCGCCGTCGATGTGCGCCGCCTCCACGTAGCTGTCCGGGATCGTCATGAAGAACTGCTTGATGAGGAAGGTCCCGAAGGCCGTGAAGGCGCCGGTGAGGATGAGGGCCAGGTGCGTGTCGTAGAGCCCCAGGTTCCGCACGATGATGAACTGGGGAATGATCACCGCCTGGAGGGGGATCATGATCGATACGACGTAGAGCAGGAACAGGCCGTCCCGGCCGCGCCAGTGGAGCTTGGAGAAGGCGTAGGCGCCGGTGGTGGCGGTGACCAGCTGGACGATCACGATGATGGTCGTCAGCTTCAGGGAGTTCCAGGTGTAGAGCGGAAAACGGTCCATGAGCTTGGAGAAATTCTCCAGCGTCGGCGTCTTCGGTATGACGCTCATCGGGAAGTCGTAGATCTCCCCGTCGACCTTGAACGCGGTGGAGGCCATGACCACCAGCGGCGCGAGGATGGCGAAGGCGGTGGCCAGGAGCACCAGTATCCGGACGGCCTTGTAGGCCTGCTCCATCGGGCTGCGCTTATACGACGTCATAGTTGACCCACCTTTTCTGGCCCCGCTGCTGCACGAGGGTGATGGCCAGGACGATCAGGAGCAGCGTGACTGACTCCGCCGCGGCGTACCCGAACCGGAACAGGGAGAAGCCGTTCTTGTAGATGTCGAAGACGAGCACCGAGGTCGATCCGGCCGGACCGCCGCCGAGGTCTTCTCGCTGCCGAGCCAGAGCGGCGGGGTGAGGCCGAGGGAGGCGATGAACTGGTTGAGGGGGCCGCGCTTGGGGTCCAGGATGAGCATGAACGCCAGGCCGACGGCCACGGAGGAGAGGACGTTCGGAAGGAAGATGACGCCCCGGAAGAAGTTGCGGGCGAAGATCCGGTCGTTCAGGATCAGCGCGAAGGCCAGGCCCAGGGCGAGCTGGAGGAGCACGGTCCACACCGTGAAGACGCAGGTCACGCCGAGGGCGCTCAGGAACTTCGCGTTCGTGAACGCCAGGACGTAGTTGCCGAGGCCCACGAACTTGAAGCGCGGGCCGCCGGAAAAATTCGTGAGGGAGATGCCGAAGGCCATGACGATGGGGGCCACGACGAAGAGGAGGAAACCGAGCAGGCTCGGCAGTATGAAGGCCGCGACGACGGGCCAGGGCGTACGGTTGATTCTCTGCATGGGGGCTCCGGGGAAGGGCGGAAAGGCGGACCCCGGCCGCGCCGGAGTCCGCCCGCCGCTGCGGGGATCAGTTCGTCGTGGCGACGATTTCCTTGAGGCCGGCGCGGAACTTCGCGTCGAACTCGCCGTCGGGGATCTTGCCGAGGAGGTACTCTTCGACCATGGTGTTCACCTGCGCCTCGATGCGGGAGCCGTACTTGGTCATGAGGAGGGGGTACACCTTCTTGGCTTCGGTGAAGTACTCCAGGGACTGGGCGTCGGGAAGGACTTCCTTGAGGACTTCCTTGACGCCCGGGTCGACCATGGCGGGAAGCACGCCGGCCTTGGCCGCGACCTTGGCGCCCTCGGGGCCGCCCATCCAGGCGATGAACTTGAAGGCCGCTTCCTTGTTCTTGGCGTAGCTGGTCACGTGGTTGAAGGTCGGCGAACCGAGGGTCACGTAGGACTTCTCGTCGCTGGGCAGCCGGGTGACGCCCCAGTCGTTCCAGGTGTAGCCCTGGAGCAGGTTCTGGTCGCGGCCGGACTTCATGAAGCCGGGGAACCACTCGCCGATGAGGAGCATGCCGACCTTGCCGTCGTAGAACTGCTTGGAGTAGTGGGTCTTGGTGACCTTCATGTCGATGAGGGGCCACATGGCCTTGCTCTCCTCCAGGTCCTTGCGCATCTTGAACCAGCGCTGGATGGAGGCGTCGTAGTCGATGTTGCCCTTGGTGTCGATGATGGGCTTCTGCTTCTGGGCCTGCATCAGCATTTGGTTGGAGCCCCAGAAGTACACGGAGGAGCCGAAGACGCTGCCGTCGCCGGAGGAGAGCTTCTTGGCGATCTCGTAGTACTTGTCCCAAGTCCAGGTTCCGGCCTTCACGAAGGTGTCCGGGGTGGGGATTCCGGCCTTCTCGAAGATCTTCTTGTTGTAGTAGGTGTAGTAGGAAGCGCCGCGCCACGGGAAGGCGATGGTCTTGCCTTCGACGGTGATGGCGTCCTTGTACGCGTCGACCGCGGCGCGGTTCGCGCCGGTCTTCTTGAGGAGATCGTCCAGGGGCTCGATGAAGCCGTTGTCGTTGTGGGCGAACATGTCGGCCTGGCGCTTCTGCATGTAGGCGTCCATCTCGGCCTTGGCGGTGAGGAGCGTGGTTATCTTGGTTTCGTAGTCGGGGGACGGGATGTAGCGGGCGTCGACGACGATGTCCTTCTGCGAAGCGTTGAACGCGTCCACCAGGGGCTTCAGCGACGGATCGTCCCACAGGTAGTAGATGATGGTGACCGGACCGGTCTGCTTGGGAGCCTCTTTCTGGCCTTCGGCGAAGAGGGAGACGGCGGCGACGATGCCGATCGCCAGCGCCAGGATACGGGAGAGCTTCATGTATTCCTCCTTGGGTTTCTCGGGAGCCGGCGGATCTCTTCCGCGTCGGCCCCCGAGAACCATTGAAGTCCCGGAACCCGAAAACGCGGTACTCGGAAATTCGCGGAAAACTTGGAAAAACGGCGCTCGGGGATTTCGAAATCGCCGAAACCCTTGGTCGGACGGGCAATCGGCTATCTTCTGACCGTTTCTTCCCGGAATTCCGTCGGAGTGCGGCCCGTGGCCTTCTTGAAGTACGTGAAGAAATACGAGTAGTTGATGAAGCCCGCCCGGTCGCAGATCTCCCGGACCGACGCGTCCGACCCGGAAAGGAGCCGCTTGGCCAGCTCCAGGCGGCGGGATCCGACGTATTCCAAGAGTGCGACGCCCTCAAGGCGCTTGAAGAGGTCCCGCAGGTAGCTGGCCGAGAGCCCAACCTCCGCGGCGATGGCCGCGGTGCTTAGGGCGTGGTCGGAGATGCGCTCCTCGATGATCGCCTTGGCGCGCTCCACCGCGTCCCGCTGGCGCCGCTCGGCGTGGAGGCCGCCCCGCTCCTTGAGGCGGGATGCGGCGCGCCGGAGCAGATCCTCCGCTTCGCAGAGGCGCTCGGAGCGGGAAAGGGCCGTCCGGTAGCCGTCGGCGCCGCCGGGAAGGAGGGTCTCGGCGTCCGCGCCGAGGAGCTCCGGGACGCGCCGGCCGAGGGTGGACACCGCGTAGCGGAACAGGTCCGCGTCGGCGGCGGCCCGGAGGGCGGCGGCGAAGGCGGCGACCTGCCGGAGCGCCTCCTCCAGCTCGGATTCGGCGCGCCGGGAGCGCTCGCTCATCCGGAGGGAGAGGACGAAGGCGAGGATGATGGCCGCGGCCATGACCGCGGCGGTCACGACGACCACCAGGTCGCGCACCCGGAGCACCGGCGCGAAGACGAGCCGCTCCGGCGCCAGGGTGACGAAGCGCCACATGATCTCCGGGTGGTCGCTCCAGGAGGCGATCCAGCGCTTCCCCTCCCCGTCGCGCACGACCGTCGTGCCTTCCGGCTCTGGCCGGTCGAGCACCGGCGCGAAGCGCGGATCCTCGCCGACGGGCGTGCCGAAGCGCTCCGCGTCGGGGTGGGAGAGGAAGCGCCGCTCGGCGTCCACGATGTACATCGACGATCCCTGCAGGCCGTCTCCCGCCAGGGCGGCGCGGATGCGGCGCTCGGAGAGGTTGGCGACGAAGGCGTAGCGCATCACCGATCCGGGCGGGGGCATGCTCCCGAGGACGATCGTGAAGAGGTTGCGCGGAACGGCGTCGCCGGCGAAGGCGACGCGCCGCACGACGTAGCGGGAGAGCCCGTACTCCCGCACCCGGGAGAGGAAGCCCATCAGGTCGGGATCGCTCGGATCGTCGTGGCCCTCCCAGCCGGAGCGGGTGGAGAGCACGCCGGCGTCGACGTTGTAGAGGTAGAGGGAGTCGACGAATTCGTTGCCCGAGGTTGTCAGGTCGATGCGCTCCAGGCCGCGGAGGGTCTTCTCCTTGGACCACTGGCGGCCGTAGAGGTAGTCCCGGATGGTCGGCTCCTCCAGGGCGGCCATGAAGGTCGGCACGCTCCCGAGATTGATGCGAGAGAAAAGCCGCATCGCCGAATTGAGCCGCTCCACCTCCTGTTCCTGGAGGATGCGGGTGGAGCCGGCGATGAACCGGGAAGAGAGGAAGAGGGTGGACACCATGATCGCCGCGGCGACCATGGCGGCGAAGGGCAGGAACACGCGGACGAGATCTCCGCGGAGGGCGGCTCTGATGCGGTACGGAACTGAACGGACCATGGCGCCCATCATAGCATAAAAAAGGGGGCTCCCCGCCAACGCGGAGAGCCCCGGAAAGGCGGAGGCGTTTTACTTTATGGAATCCATGTTCGCCTTGGTGGCGACGGTGACTCCGGTGTCCACGAGCTTGGTGACGCTCTTCTTCTGGATCGCGTCCACCGCGGCCTGGAGGCCCTTGTTGCCCATGACGTAGGGGTTCTGGACCATGGTCGCCTGGATGACGCCCTTGCCCACGAGGGCCTTGGTGTCGGCGGACCAGTCGAAGCCGACGACCTTCACGACGCCGGCCTTTCCGGCCTGATCGACGGCGGTGCCGACGCCGACGGCGGAGCCTTCGTTGCAGCCGTAGATGCCCGCGAGGTCCGGGTGGGCGGTCATGAAGTCCGTGGCCTGGTTGAGGGCCTTGGTCTTGTCGCCGTCGGAGTACTGGGTGCCGACGATGGTGATTCCGGGGTACTTCGCGGCGATCTGGGCCTTGAACTCGTTCTCCCGGGTCATAGTCGTGCCGGCGCCGGCCTGGGCGTTGACGATGGCGACCTTGCCCTTGCCGCCGATTGCCTTGGCCATCTCGTCCGCGGCGAGCCGGGCGGCGGCGCCGTTGTCGGTGGAGAAGAAGGCGTCGAAGTTCTGGGTGCTGACGCCGGAGTCGATGATGATCACCGCGATGCCGGCGGCCTTGGCCTTCTCCACGCCGGGGGAGAGGGCGTCCTTGTTGAGGGGCGCGAGCATGATGGCGTTCGCCTTCTTGGTGATGGCGTCCTCCACCATCTGGAGCTGGACCGCGGCGTCCACCTTTCCGGGGGGCGCGTTGAAGGTCAGCTCGACGTTGCCGAGCTCGTTCGCCTTGTCCTGGGCGCCGGCCTTCACCTTGAGCCAGTGCTCGTCGATGGAGTCCATGGTGATGAGGGTGACCTTGAGCTTGCCGGACGCGGCGGAATCCTTGGCGCCGTTCGCCCAGACGTTCATGGAGCCGACGAGGGCCGCGGCCATCACGAGGCCGAGTACGATCTTCTTCATATGATCCTCCTTGGAGATATCTTCCGCCCGGCGGCTCGCTCTCCGTCCCGTGACGCCGCGGTGATCAGGCGCGGCCCCGCAGGCGGCTTCGCACCGCCGGACATGAATTCGCTAGTCTTTCCTTTTGGCCCGGTCGAACCAGACCGCGCCGACGATGACCACGCCGATGACGATCTTCTGTATGAAGGGCGATACGCCGACCAGGTTGAGGCCGTTGCGCAGGATGCCGATGACGAAGGCGCCGATGAAGGTGCCCGCCACGGAGCCCTCGCCGCCGAGGGTGCTCGTGCCGCCGATGACCGAGGAGGCCACCGCGTCCAGCTCGTAGCCGTCGCCGGCCGCCGGCTGGGCGGAGATGATCCGGGCCGCCATGATGAGCCCCGCGAAGGCGGCCAGGAGCCCGGAGAACACGTAGACGCTGATGAGGACCCTGCGGGTGTTGATGCCCGAAAGCCGGGTCGCCTCGTAGTTGGAGCCCAGGGCGTAGACGTAGCGGCCGAGCTTGGTCTTGGCCAGGATGACGCCGAAGACGGCCACCAGGACCAGCATGATGAGCACCGGGTTCGGGATGCCCAGGGTGCGCCCCGAGCCGATCACCGTGAACTCCGGCGGCAGTCCCGATATCGGAATGCCCTGGGTCAGGGTCAGGTCCACGCCCCGGATGGCCGTCATCGTGCCGAGGGTGACGATGAAGGGCGGCAGGTTGCCGTACACGACCAGGCAGCCGTTGACGAGCCCGACCAGGGCGCCGGAGGCGAGTCCCGAGAGCATCGCCAGGGGCAGAGGTATGCCGGCCTTCATCGTCATCGCCGTGACCATGCCCGACAGGGCGATGTTCGATCCGATCGAAAGATCGATGCCGGAGGTGATCATGACGTAGGTCTGGCCGATGGCGATCACCGCGATGACCGCGGTCTGGGTGGCCACGGTCAGGAGGTTGTTCCAGGTGAGGAAGTATTCGCTCAGGAACGAGAAGATCACGCACAGGACGAAGAGGCCGCTGAAGGTGGAGAGCAGCTGCTTCTGGTTCCGTGACAGGTTCAGGGCCGGCCGGAATTTCGCGGCGGTCGCGTCGCTCATAGTCTGTATTCCTCCGCTTCTCACGCGAACGCCGTCGCGTACTTGAGTATTTCTTCCTGGCTGGTTTTCGCCGTTTCCAGGTTCGCCGTGATCCGGCCGCCGCACATGACGAGCACCCGGTCGGACATCCCGAGGACCTCGGGAAGCTCGGACGACACGAACATGACGCCCACGCCGCGTTTCTTGAGCTCGTTCATGATGTGGTAGATCTCGATCTTGGCCGCCACGTCGATGCCCCGGGTGGGCTCGTCGAAGATCACCACCTTGGCGTCCCGCATGAGCCACTTGCCCACGACGATCTTCTGCTGGTTGCCGCCCGAGAGGTTCCGGGCGTACTGCTCGGTCCCCGGCGTCTTGATCCGGAGGCTGTCGATCATCCGCTTGGATTGGTCCTTCTCCTTCCGCTTGGAGAGGAAGCCCCGGAGGGTCACCAGATCCAGGCTCGGGAGGGTCAGGTTCTCCCCGACGGTCATCTTCACGCAGAGGCCGTCCTTCTTGCGGTCCTCGGGGACGCAGAAGAGCCCCGCGGCTATCGCGTCGGCCGGCTCTCTGACGGCTACGGCCTTTCCTTCTATCGAAAGCTCGCCGGCGCTCTTCCGGTCCGCTCCGAAGACGGCGCGGACCAGCTCGGTCCGGCCGGCCCCCATGAGGCCGGCGATGGCGACGATCTCGCCGCGCCTGAGCTCGAAGGACGCGTCCTTCACCCCCGACGGCGCGGACAGGCCCCTCACGGTGAAGACCGTCTCCCCGACAGGGGACTCGATCCGGGGGAATTTCTCGTGGAGGGTCCGGCCCACCATGAGGGAGATGATCTCCGGCAAGCTCGTCGACGCGAAGTCCATGGTCCGCACGAACTGTCCGTCCCGGAGTATCGTCACCCGGTCCACGATCTTGGACAGCTCCTCCAGCCGGTGGGAGATGTACATGATCCCCTTGCCTTCGGCCTTGAGCTGCAGAGGTTGAGCTCCTGGTGGATGATCGCGATGCCCCGCTCCTGGGCGCTGTGGGGGGTCAGGTCCGCGACCTGCTCTCCCATGATCCAAAGCTCGCCCGCGTCCCGGGTGTAGACGCCGGAGACGATCTTCATCAGCGTGGATTTCCCGGCGCCGTTCTCTCCGAGGAGGGCGTGCACTTCCCCGGAGCGCAGCGAGAGGGACACGTCCCGCAGGGCCGCTACGCCGGAGAAGCTCTTCCCTATGTGTTCGGCCCGTACCAATTCTTCGGTCATGGCCGCACTATACGCACGGTTTTTCCCGAAGGCGCTACCGCCGGATTGACGCGATCATCGCCGGATTGATCTTTTCGGGCCTCCGCCGGTGCGGAAGCGGGGCGGGAACTGGATATTTGCCTATCCAATTCGCTGTATAGTCGGCTATCCAGGCGGATTCTGCGGGAAACAGGGCTGGTCGGGATCGCGAACAGCAAATCGCACCGATTGCGGAATACCGCAGCCAATGCGGAACCATCGACTTGGCACGTTTCTAGCATTACAGCGATCGAGGTTTTCAACAGATGGGAGACTGCAAAAAAATCGATTTATTTATTTCGCCCCTCCGCGCCTTCGCGCTCGCCGCGGCGCTCGCCGGGGCAGCCGTCTTCGCATGCGGCGCCCTCTCCGGCTGCTTCGGCGGGTCCGATCGGGGACGCTCAGGCGCCGACAAGGACCGGCAACTTACCTTCCTGTTCGTCCCCGGCGTGAACGATCCCTTCTATACGACCATGGAGACCGGCATGCGCGCCAAGGCGGATGAGCTCGGCGTGGAGCTCGTCGTCGCCCCCTACCCGGAGCTGTGGAACCCCGACGTCCAGGTCCGGGTCCTGGAGGAGCAGATCGCCAAGGTCGAGGCGGACGCGCTGTTCATCTCCCCGGTCGCTTCGGACGTCCTGATCGAGCCCCTCAAGCGCATCCACGAGCGGGGCATCCAGGTCGTGACCGTGGACACCTTCATCGGCGACGGCGACTACTCGTCCCCCTCGGACTACTCCTTTCCCCTGACCTACGTCGGCTCCGACAACGAGCTGGGCGGCCGGCTCATGGCCGAGCACCTGGCCGAGCTGGTCGGAGAGAAGGGCAAGGTCTTCTGCCAGGCCTCCAACCCCGACGCCTCCTCCATCGCCGGCCGGGTGAAGGGCTTCAAGGAAGGCATCGCCCAGTACCCCAACATCGAGCTGGTCGGCGTCGCGTGGTGCCTGGACGACGAGGCCGTCGCCGAGCGGCAGACCCTGGAGACCCTGCGCCTGCACCCCGACCTGGTCGGCATCTTCGGCGTAAACGTCTTCAGCGCCCAGGGCTCCTACCGGGCCATCCTGGAGACCGGACTCACCGGCGCGGTCAAGGTCGCCTCCTGGGACGCGACTCCCACCCTCATCGGCGCCCTGGAGCGCGGGGAGGTGGACCTGGTCCTGGCCCAGAAGCCCGCGGAGATGGGCGCGCTGGCGGTGGAGTGGACGGCGAAATCCTTCCGGGAGGGCGTGAAGGTGCCCAAGAAGGCGATCCCGGGCTTCGAGTTCTTCACCCGGGACAACGTGCTGGACCCGGCGATGCGCCCCTTCGTCTACCGGTGAGGCCGGATCGATGGAACAGTCGATCTCCCTTGAACGGGTTCCAATAGCGCCGGCCGACTCGCCGCCGATCCGCCGCGCCGAGCGCTGGGAGTTCCTCGTCGTCGCCGCGGGCCGGGCGGAGCTCTTCGCCGGAGGCAGGACCCGGACGCTCCAAGCCGGCTTCGGCGCCGTCGTCCTCCCCGGCGAGGCCCGCTCCCTCGGCGGAGACCGGCGGGAAGCGGCGAGCGCCGTCGTCCTCTCCTTCAACGAAGGCTGGGCCGCCGCGCCCCACCGGCTTCCCCTGATCGAAAGCCTCGCCGCC
>JADHEF010001853.1_pt1 | contig 11339 bp, 11 predicted proteins | sample 8952391 | NCBI WGS metagenome assembly JADHEF01 (sample SAMN16124439, study PRJNA663245) | bioreactor sludge metagenome | isolation source: sludge (nitrite) | place: India:Bengaluru | collected 2019-02-28
CGGGCCTCGCCTCGCATGCGCAGCACTCACGCGCGAAGGAACTGTTCTGCGGCAACAGCTGGTTGCTCGCTTTCGAGCTGAAGGACGACGCCGACTGCCTGCCCTTCATCGACCGCCTGACGCTACCGATCATTGCCACCGGCCTAGGCGACACCCGCACGCTGATCATCCCGGTCGCCCACACGATCTTCTGGGAAATGGGCGCCGCGAAGCGCGCGGAGATGGGCATCGCCGAATCGCTGATCCGCGTGTCGGTCGGCATCGAAGATCGTCAGGACATCCTCGACGACTTCAGGCAGGCGCTGGGCGGCTGAAATGGCCACACCGCAATGAGCTGCGGTGTCTTTGGTAGCGGCAGGCGGAATCAAGGCCGCGAACGCGGCACGCGGCGGGGCGCCCTCACCGGCGCTTCGACAAGCAAGGTGCCCAGCCAGCGGCGCGCGCCACGCGCCTGCCGGCGAACCGGCGCTGGATCGCGGTATGCATGTGCAAGCAAGGATGCGCCCTGCATCAGCGCCAGCAGGTACTCCGCGTGCTCCCTTGAGACTTTGAGCGGGAAGGTCTTGGCGAACTGCTGAACCAGCCATTGCTGCACGGCTGCGAGCATATCCGTGGCAAGACCCTGAAGGCTCGCATCGCCCTTACCGAGCTCACTGCACAAGGATCCTAACGGGCAACCCGCCCGTGCCAACGCATCCGCCTCGGCCTCGGTCATCCGCAGGAACGCTTCGACGCCATCGCGTGTGCCCGCATCGTTTGGCAAATCGGCGTTGAGGCGGTCTATCAACGCGCGCTGCCGCGCCTCCGTAACGCTCGCAAGCAGCGCATCCTTGGTGCGAAAGTAGTACGAGAGATTACCCTTGAGAAGGCCAGCGGCATCCGCCACGTCGCCGAGGGATGTCTGCGAATATCCCCGCTCGGCAAACAGTTGCTGCGCGGCATCGATGATCCGCTGTCGATTGTCTTCCGCCTTCATCGCACCCTCACTGCGCCCTCAGTTTGCCTCAAGCCATCGCTCGATAAGCGGCAAGGGCAGGTGATCATCAATATCCCGGCCATAGTGCGCCAACGCAATCTTGCCATCCGCGTCGATCAGGAAGTCCGCCGGTGTGCGGTGGAACGGACCATCGATGCGGCCCGGAAGGAATCCACGCCGCATCGCCGCCAGCGCGCGCCCAAGTATGCGCCACGACATAAAGCCCCACCAGGCAGCCTCCACGCCATAGCGTCGGTACAAGTTCATTGATGGATCCGCAAGGATCGGAAATGGTGCCTCCTGCCGCCCGACATACTCAGCAATGCTGGCTTCAGGTGACTGGAATACGGCCACCAGATCAAGTCCGCGCTCCGCAAGCCTCTGGTGTGCAAGGATGAGTTCGTGCATCCGAAGATTGCAGATCGGACACGACGCGTAACGGTAGAACGACAACATCACACGGCGACCACGCAACGCAGCCAGATCGAATGGGCGGCCATGCGCATCCTCTGCGGCGATGGCGGGTGCAAGTTCACCGGGTTTGATGCGCATGACGGACTCTTGTTTGTTGGACGGCAGACCAACTCTATCAGGACGACCGTCCAAACCGCAAGCTCGCGACTGCGCGTGGCGTCATTCGCCCTGCATGCGGAGCTGAGCCCATTGCTGCAACACCGCCCACTCGCTGCGCAGGCGACCACTCAACGCCTCGCTCGCGGGAACGAAGGGCAGCCGGACATCGGCCGCACACCACCCGAGCTGCGCCAGCAGCGCCTTCAATGGCGCAGGGTTGGGTTCGGCGAACAGCGCGCGGATCAGTGGCTGCAAGGCGACGGCGATACGCCGCGCTTGGGTCAGTTGGCCGTCACGCAGCAACGCATACATGCGTACATGCAGCGCCGCTTCGATGTGCGCGGATGCGGCGATCGTGCCGTGGGCGCCGGCACACAGCGCGGCGAAGTTCTGCGAATCGTCGCCGGAGAGAATCCGTAGCGGCGTTTCGTGCACCAGACGCAACAGCCGCTCGACACTGCCGCCGCATTCCTTGATGCCAACGACGCGCGCATCGCGCGCGAGTGCCTGCAAGGTCTCCAGCTCCACGTTCACCGCGGTGCGATACGGGATGTTGTAGATCAGCAGCGGCAGATCGGCCGCTTCGACAATCGCCTCGAAATGTCGCTGCACGCCTTCCTGCGTGGGGCGTACGTAAGTCGGCGGCGTGACCAGCAGCCCATCGGGTCGCAGCGCCGCCAGATGCCGCGCCTGCGCCACCGCAGCCTGCGTGGCCGCCTGCGACACACCGAGCACGACCGGCACTTCGGGCACGGCCGTACGCAGCGTGGCGAACACGGCGGCCTGCTCATCAAGGCTGAGCAGCGCACCCTCGCCGGTCGTCGCACCGGCGATGAAGCCGGCAACGCCCTGCGTGGCGAGATGCTGCGCCAGGCGCGCGAGCGCCGCATGGTCGACGACCTCGCCGTTGAACGGCGTGATGATGGGAACCCAGATACCTTCGAAACGTGATTGCATGAACTTGCCTCATTCAGAACGGATTGAAAGACCGTTCCGCCGGAAGAGTTCCGGAGCGGGGCAGACGACACACATGCAACACGAAAGCGACCCCGTCCGGCATTCCGCCCGACGGGACGCGACATCCCCGTCAGCGGAGAAGTCGTTTTTTGGATTTCAGCCCGGCCATGCAAGCACACGCGGCCGCGAGGGCGGCAGCGTTATCGTGGCTGTGCAGGCTGGTGGTACGCATGACGTGAACCGGATGGACTGAGACGGCATTGTGACGGATCGCCGCAACCGGGGCATCGCCTGTTGTGCCGACACCGACACAAAACACGGTTCAGCGTGTGCGCACCGGCACCACGACCGATTTACCCTGGCGCGTGACGGTGAGCTGTACCTGTGCCGCGCCGCGGCGGTCGTCGAGCAGGGCGAGCAGCTTGTCGACCGATTCGATCGGCTTGCCGTCCACCGCGGTGATCACATCACCGATCACCACCGCACCGTTGGCGGTGAAGCCCACGCCGCGCAGGCCGGCCACCTCGGCGGCGGAGCCGCGTTCCACCTTGACGACGAACACGCCGCGCATGTCGAACATGCGGGCGAGCCGCGCGTTGATGCGCTCGTCCAGTTCAAGGCCAAGGTTGGGGCGCTCATAGCGGCCATTGCGGATCAGCTCAGGCACCACGCGGTTGACGGTGTCGGCGGGCACCGCGAAACCAATGCCGGCGCTCGCCCCGCTGGGGCTGTAGATCATCGTGTTGATGCCGATCAGCCGGCCGGCCGAATCGAGCAGCGGGCCACCGGAGTTGCCGGGGTTGATCGCGGCATCGGTCTGGATCAGATGGTGGATCGCGCGGCCGTCGTCTTCACCCAAGGAACGATCCAGCGCCGAGACGATGCCGCTGGTGAGCGTCCAGTCCAGGCCGAAGGGGTTGCCGATCGCGAACACCTTCTGCCCGACGCGCAAGTCGCCACTGCTGCCGAGCGGAATCGGCGCGAGCCGCTTGTCACCGAGCTTGATGCGCAGCACCGCGATGTCGTGCTCGGGGCTCGCGCCGACCAGCGTGGAGCGGTAGTCCGTGCCGTCGGCCAGCCTCACCGTCGCTTCGCTCGCGCCCTCTATGACGTGGTAGTTGGTGACGACGTAACCGGATTCGTCCCACAGGAAGCCCGAGCCACTGCCCTTCGGCACGGTCATCACGTTGCGGGTCCACAGGTCGCGTACCCGTTCGCGCGTGGTGATGAACACCACCGCGTCGCGGCTGCGCTCAAACAGGGCGATGGTGGCTTTTTCGTCGGGCTGCTGTTGGCGTGGGGGGGTGGCGTCTGGGGGGGTGGGCGGGTTGGCGCCCACGCGCGCCAGCAGGTCGGGCGCGACCATCGTCGCTGCCGAAGCGAGCACGGCGCCCGCAAGCAGCCAGCCCCAACGCTGCAATCCCTGGTTTCGCTGCCCTGCCATGTGCGTTCTCCCGTGCGGGCTGCGCCCCTACGCGCGCCTGATCGCGTGTGATGTGGCGGCGCACCGTGCGAACTTCAAGTGCTTGAATCGTGGCGGCCCGACCCCCATTTTTGGTCCATGGGCCGCCATGCCGGCGCGCCGTGAGGACGACAAGGAGACATCCAAGATCTACCGGAGTTTCATCCCCCGCGAAGTGCTTGCCCAACTGGACCGGATGCTCGACGAACTCCAGCCCACCGAGCGTTCGTCGAGCATCCGCGGTGCCGCGCAGGGCAGCTTTCCGCCGATCAACATCGGCAGCACCGCCACCGCCGTTGAGCTGTACGCATTCGCGCCGGGCATCGACCCCGCCACGCTGGATGTGCAGATCGAACGCGGCGTGCTGACGCTGTCCGGCGAACGCAAGTCCGATCTGCCGTCAGCGGACCAGAAGGCCACGGTGCACATCGGCGAGCGCTTCAGCGGCCGCTTCCGCCGCGTGGTCACGCTGCCGGACGACATCGACGCCGGCGCCGTGAGCGCCCGTTACCGCGACGGGCTGCTGCATGTCAGCGTGCCGCGCCGCGTTGCCGAACAACCGCGCAAGATCGAAATCCTGTGAGGAGCCCCGCCATGACCCAGGCCACCCCCAACACCGCCGCCGCGCGTGAAGACGATGTGCTGATCCCGGCTGTCGACGTGATCGAAGACCCGCAGGGCATCCTGCTGATCGCCGACCTCCCCGGCGTGCCGAAGGAGCACCTGAACATCCAGGTCGATGGCGACTTGCTGACGCTGGAAGGCGCGATCGCGCTGCCGGCGCCGCAGGGCATCACGTCGATCCATGCGGAAGTCGAAGCACCGCGCTTCCGCCGCGCCTTCACGCTGTCGCGCGAACTCGATGCCGAGCGGGTTGAGGCGGAGCTGCGCCACGGCGTGCTGCGGCTGCGGATTCCGAAGAAGGCGCATGCGCAGCCGCGCCGCGTCGAGGTCCGTATCGACTGATCCCGCACCCGGCCCGCCCCGCTTCACGGCGCGGGCCGGTTTTGCTAGCGTTATCGGTCTGACTTCTGCAATCAGGGAGGTCTTGTGTCGATCCTCGATAGCATCCTCGGGCAGGCGCAACCGCTGCGCATGCCGCTCTTCGCGGTGAGCCTCACCGCACTGCCCCACGCCAACACCCCCGTCCTGCTCGGCCTGCACTGGCATGCCTTCCGGCGCGATGCCGGGCAGCGCGACGCGCCGCTGCGTGCGGTGCCGCTGTCACTGCTGCAACTCAATCCACGCTGGCGCGCACTCGCCGAGCTTGAACACGAAGTGCTCGATGCCGCGTGGCAATTGGGCGCCTGGTCGCTCGACCGCGACGAGCACCGCGCCTGCAACACCGTGGGCGCGCCCGGCGCCGAGGCGCTGGCCTGCCGACGCGCGTTTGCCGACCCGGTGTTGTGGGCCGAACGCGACGACGATGTGCCGGTGGAATCCGCCCCCGATCGTGAAGCGCTGATGCATCGGGCCGGTGACGTGGGCTATGTGCAGTGGCAGTTCCGACCGGTATCGGGCGGCATCTGGCCGAGAGCGGACGGCGACGACACGCTGCGCGCCGATGGCTGCCGCGAGCCGCCCTGCCCGGTGACGCCCCAGCCCCCGCACGGCGACGGCAACCGCCACATGAGCTATCGCCTGGGCCGCACGGCACGCCTGACCTTGCGCTGAAGGCCCTGTCGCGCAAGGGCTGCGCGCGATATTGCGCAACCCTCTTGAAAGCCGGAATTTCGCTCCTACATCGGCTGTTGCCGGCACACCCGGCCGGGTTGGTCGCCGCGTTCGAACGCGGCGGGCGCACCCGTATCCCTTCCTGGTGATCTGAATCGTAAAAGGAGAAAGGACATGAAACTCCGTCCCCTTAATGACCGGATTATCGTCAAGCGGATCGAAGCTTCGCGCACGACGGCATCCGGCATCGTCATCCCCGATACCGCCTCCGAGAAACCGGTGCAGGGCGAAGTCATCGCCGTCGGCCCCGGCAAGACACTGGACAACGGCAACCTGCGCGTGCCGGCGGTAAAAGCCGGCGACCGCGTGCTGTTCAGCACCTACGCCGGCCAGACCGTGAAGCTCGATGGCGAGGAGTACCTGGTCGTCCGCGAGGACGAAATGCTCGCCATCATCGAAGCCGCGGCCGACCTGAAGAAGGCCGCCTGAGCCATCCCCCGTTCAAGACAATCAGGAGTCAGACATGGCAGCCAAGGACGTCAAGTTCCATGAGAACGCCCGTGCCCGCATTCTGAAGGGCGTGAACACGCTGGCCGATGCGGTGAAGGTCACCCTCGGCCCGAAGGGTCGCAACGTCGTGCTCGCACGCAGCTTCGGCGCACCGGTGATCACCAAGGACGGTGTGTCGGTCGCCAAGGAGATTGAACTGAAAGACCGGTTCGAGAACATGGGCGCGCAGATGGTGAAGGAAGTGGCCTCGAAGACCGGTGACATCGCCGGCGACGGCACCACCACCGCCACCGTGCTGGCGCAGGCGATCGTCAAGGAAGGCATGAAGTACGTGACCTCGGGCATGAACCCGATGGATCTCAAGCGCGGCATCGACAAGGCGGTGAGCGCCGTGGTCGCCGAGCTGCAGACGCTCTCCAAGCCGATCACCACGAGCAAGGAGACCGCCCAGGTCGGCACCATCTCGGCCAACGCCGATGAGTCGATCGGCAAGATCATCGCCGACGCGATGGACAAGGTCGGCAAGGAAGGCGTGATCACCGTCGAGGACGGCAAGAGCCTGGAGAACGAGCTCGACGTGGTCGAGGGCATGCAGTTCGACCGCGGCTACATCTCGCCCTACTTCATCAACAACCCGGACAAGCAGACCGCGGTGCTCGAAGATCCGCTGATCCTGCTGCACGACAAGAAGATCTCCAACATCCGTGACCTGCTGCCGGTGCTCGAAGCCGTCGCCAAGGCCGGCAAGCCACTGCTGATCATCGCCGAGGATCTGGAAGGTGAGGCACTCGCGACCCTGGTGGTCAACAGCATGCGCGGCGTGCTGAAGGTGGCCGCGGTGAAGGCGCCGGGCTTCGGCGACCGTCGCAAGGCGATGCTCGAAGACATCGCGATCCTCACCGGCGCGACCGTGATCTCGGAAGAGACCGGCCTGCAGCTGGAGAAGGCGACGCTGGCCGAGCTGGGCCGCGCCAAGCGTGTCGAGGTGCAGAAGGAAGCCACGCTGATCATCGACGGCGCCGGCGACCAGGCGAAGATCGAAGCGCGGGTGAAGACGATCCGCGCCCAGATCGAGACCACCACCAGCGACTACGACCGCGAGAAGCTGCAGGAGCGTGTCGCCAAGCTCGCCGGCGGTGTCGCGGTGATCAAGGTGGGTGCTGCGACCGAAGTCGAGATGAAGGAAAAGAAGGACCGCGTCGACGACGCGCTGCACGCGACCCGTGCGGCGGTCGAGGAAGGCATCGTGCCGGGTGGCGGCGTGGCGCTGCTGCGTGCGCGCAGCCGCATCGAGTCGCTCAAGGGCGACAACGCCGACCAGGAAGCCGGCATCCGCATCGTGATGCGGGCGCTGGAAGAGCCGCTGCGCGCCATCGCCGCGAATGCCGGCGACGAGCCCTCGGTGGTGGTCGCGAAGGTGCTCGAAGGCAAGGGCAACTACGGCTACAACGCGGCAACCGGCGCCTACGGCGATCTGGTGGAAATGGGCGTGATCGACCCGACCAAGGTCACCCGCACTGCGCTGCAGAACGCCGCCTCGGTCGCCGGCCTGATCCTCACCACCGACGCGACGGTCGCCGAAGCGCCGGCCGACGAGAAGCCGGCCCGCTCGCCGGCTGACATGGCCGACGCCGACTACTGATCCATGATGCGGCCGCCGCCCGGCGGCCCGTCATTCGCCCATTGGCCACCGTTCGCGGTGGCCTTTTTTACGCCCCTGCCGGGATCAGACCTCAGGTAGACACGCGATCACGGCGCTCGCAAGCCCGAACTCAGCGATAGCGTTCAAGCAGCCGGCTCATCGCTTGCTCGGCCACCAGATCGGCGGCTGCGCGCTGGATCTTTGCGGCACTGATGCGTGAGCGCGGCGAGATGCCGCAGGCCGGCTCGAACACCGGTTGCATCAGCGGCGGGTGGATCGCGGCCGTGCTGCCGCTCTGCTTCAGGAAGTAGCGGAAGCTCAACTCGTTCACCAGCGCGTAGTCGTTGTAACCGCGAAGGAATTTTTCGATGTTGGCGCGCATCGAGGGCGCATCGTCGCGTTCCAGCCGCGCCTGCACCTCGGGCGACGGATCGACGTAGACATAGCCCTGCACCATGCCGACCCGCTTGCCGGCAAGCTCTTCCATCCGCCGCACCGGCGGCTGGTTGCTGCGCACCACCAGCCAGCCGCGGTCCTGGAACAGCGGCACGGTCCAGATCAGCGCCGCGCTGCGCCATTCCGGCGTCTGGTTGCAGGCGACATCCACCTCACCGGCGGTCAGCGCCGCGTCAAGCCGCTTGCTCGGCAGCACGCGGTACTCCGGCCTGCGCCCGAGGCGCGCCGCGAGCGCGTCGCCGATGTCCTTGAGCAAGCCGCTCCTGAGCGTTTCGCCGTGAATCTCGGCAATCGGCAGGTGGTTCTCGGCGGTCACGGCGAAGACAATCGGCTCCGTCGCGCACGCCGGCGCAGCAAGGGCACAGCACGACAGCAAGGCGGCAAGAGGCCTGTGCAGGCTCAACGGAGACTCCCGGAATGAGGGATGCGGCACCGCCAAAGTGCCACGCTGCGCATGCTAACGCAGCCAGCAATCAGCGCCACGGCAGCTTTGTGCTGCGATGCGGGGCGCTATTCCGGCGCGGCCACCACGCAGTTGCGGCGCTGCTTGGCAGCGCGCGCCAGTGCGCTGACGCGGTCGAACAGCTGCAGCGCGGTGGTTTCCGACCCCCGCTGCACCACGCCGATGCTGGTCGTGACGCGCACCAAGCGACCGTCGCTGGCGACGATCTCAAGCTGTTCGGTGTGCTGGCGAATGCGCTCGGCCACGTCCACCGCCTCCTGCAACTCGGTGTCGGGCAGCACCAGGCAGAACTCCTCGCCACCATAGCGCGCCGACCAATCGATCGTGCGCACGCTGCGTTCGAGGACACCGGCGAAGGCGCGCAGCACGCTGTCGCCGGTCGGCCAGCCGTAGGTCATGTTGATGTCGTGGAAGTGATCCAGATCGAGGAACACCAGCGACAGCGCGCGATGGTTACGGCGTGCCGCCTCCAGTTCGCGCTCGACATGCTCGTCGAGGTAACGGCGGTTGTGCAGCCCCGTCAGCGCGTCATGGTAGGCGTCGCGCGTGGCTTCGCTCATCAGCCGGCGCCCCATCAGCGTGATGAGGCTGGTCACGCGCTCGGTGACGACGCGGGTGACGTTCTCGAAATGATCAATGCGCAAATCCTTGCCTTCACGCGCAAGGCTCTCGGCCAATTCGTCGGCCACCACCAGCTGGCCTCGGCCGTCGCCCTTGGCGCGATACAGCGCTTGGTCCGCTGCTTCGAGCAGTTCCTCCAACCCCAGCGATGCGTGCGCAAGCGCGAGCCCGCCGCTGATCGACAGCGGCGTCACGTCGCGCTGCGCCTGACCGGCCGGCCCCGCCGCACGCCAGAACTCGCGGTGCCGCAGGCGGGAGGATTGCGCATCCTGCGAGCCGCCGGTCAGGATCGGGAAGCGGATCGTGCAGAAGTGTTCGATGAAGCGCCGCGCGTCGCGGGTGACGGCCTTTTCGTCCTGTCGCTTGAGCATCACGACGAATTCGCCGCCGCCGAAACGCGCGATCAGGTCGTCCGGCGCAAACCACTCGCGCAGGCAGTCGGCGAGGAAGACGAGGATCTCGTCGCCGGCCTCGTGGCCGTAGCTGTCGTTGACCTGCTTGAGGTGGTCGACGTCCAGCAGCAGCACGCCGATCGCGCCCTCGCCATCGACCTGGTGGCGCGCAAGTTTCTCGGCGCGTTCCTGCCAGGTACGGCGGTTCAGCAGCGCCGTGAGGCGGTCGTAGTACACCTGCGCAAGCTGTTCGGATTCGCGCCGTTCCAGCCGCAGCAAGCGTTTCACCCGCCACGCCAGTTCAACCGGCGCCGCACTGGCCGCCATCACGTCATGCAGGCTGCCGGAATCACCCCGTTCGTCGAGAAACCGCTGCACCAGCGCGGCGTGCTCGGCATCGCGCATCACGATCAGCGCCGGCCGGCTGCCGGCGTGCAGCGTGCGCCTGAGGCCGTCCACGCCGTCCATCAGATCGGCGCGGATCACATAGACGACTTCCGGGTGCTGCGTCTGCAGCCCCGGCGCGATGCACTTGACCTCGTGCCCGGCCAGTCGCAGCAGATCCGCCCTGATTTCATCCGGATGTTCGACGCCGTCGGGCGTCACCCAATACACCTTGGCCTGCACTGCCGTTTTCTCCTTCCGAGCCCGCCGGTCGCCCGACACGGCTTTCGAAGTCAGGGTAACGGCATCAGGAGCGCGCGACTTGATGCAAACCATGCAAGGCGACAATAGTTATTCACTTGTCATAGCCCCGGAAAGCATCTCGCGCAGCCAGGTCTGCGCCGGATCGGCGTGGGCGCGGGCGTGCCAGCCCATCAGCACCGAGAAGCCGGCGACTTCGCAGGGCGGGGCGAGCACCGCGAGGCGGTCGCGCCAGGCGTGGGCGAGCCGGGCAGGCACGGTGGCAATGAGGTCGGCGCCGGCCAGCACGCCGGGCACCAGCAGGAAGCTGTTGAGCGAGATCGCGACGCGGCGGCTGCGCCCGAGGGTGGCGAGCGTGTCGTCCACGGTGCCGTGGAAGCCGCCGCCTGACGGGGAGACCAGCACATGGTCAAGCGCGCAAAAACAGTCGAGGTCTAGGGGTTCGGCGGCGGCGGGGTGGTCGCGCCGCATCACGCAGAGAAAGTCTTCGTCGTAGAGCGGCCGCGCGCGCAGCGTGGCGGGCATGGAGGGGCGCGCGGCGAGCATCAGATCGATCTCGCCGGCTGCCATCAACTCCACGGTGTTGCGCGCATCGAAGCCGATCAGCGCGAGGCGACAACCGGGCGCGATTTGTGGCAGTCGTGCCGCCAGCCGCGCGGTGGCAACGCTGTGGATCGCATCGCTCGCGACGATGCGGAAGGTGTGCTGCGCGCTGGCAGGTTCAAAACCGCGGCCAGCCGCGACCAGGCCTTGCAGCTCGCCGAGCAGGTTGCGCAAGGGTTCGCGCAGCGCTTCGGCGCGCGCGGTGGGGGTCATGCCGCGCGCGGCGGGGATCAGCAGCGGATCGCCGAAGGCGTCGCGCAGCTGCCGCAGTTGGGCCGACAGCGCCGGCTGCGAAAGGCCGAGGCGGTTCGCGGCGCGGGTGACGTTGCACTCGGCGAGCAGCACGTCGAGCGACAGCAGCAGGT
>JADHEF010001854.1_pt1 | contig 11337 bp, 5 predicted proteins | sample 8952391 | NCBI WGS metagenome assembly JADHEF01 (sample SAMN16124439, study PRJNA663245) | bioreactor sludge metagenome | isolation source: sludge (nitrite) | place: India:Bengaluru | collected 2019-02-28
CCTCCTGATGAGTCTGGGCGCCGGGGCGCCCAGCGGCCATTCTAGGACGGAAGGGTCCCGACGACGGCGGCGGGGCAGGCGGTCGGGGCCGCGCGGAGGAAATTGGCCGGGCCGCTCCCCGGGTCACTCCTCCACTGCGGCCGTGTCGATCATCCCGGGCGCGAGGTACTTCCGGGTCTCCGCGGCGAGGACGCCGCTCAGCGCGAGGAGCGAGATCAGGTTCGGGATCGCCATGAGGCCGTTCGCGATGTCGGCGAAGGACCAGACGACGGGGAGCGTCGCGACGGAGCCGACGAGGACGGCGACGACCCAGAGGAGGCGGTAGGGGCGGACGACCTTCGGGCCGAAGAGGTACTCCGCGGCCTTCTCGCCGTAGTACGACCAGCCGAGGATCGTCGAGAAGACGAACGTCAGGAGGCCGACGGTCAGGACGAGCGGGCCGACGTGCGGGATGTGGCTGAACGCGGTCTTCGTGAGGGCGCCCCCGGCGAGCCCCTCGTGCCAGTCGCCCGAGTTGACGACGACGAGACCGGTCATGGCGCAGACGACGACGGTGTCCCAGAACGTGCCGGTGGAGGAGACGAGAGCCTGCCGCACCGGGTTCTTCGTCATCGCGGCGGCGGCGACGATCGGCGCGCTCCCGAGGCCCGATTCGTTCGAGAAGAGGCCGCGGGCGACGCCGAAGCGGATCGCCTCCTTCATCCCGGCGCCGAGGAACCCGCCGAGGGCGGCCTGGCCGGTGAACGCGCTCGTGACGATGAGGCGGAACGTCTCCGGCAGCGTCTCCGAGTGGAGCGCGAGGAGGTAGAGGCAGCCGAGGACGTAGAAGCCCGCCATGAACGGGACGAGGAGCTCGCAGACGCGGGCGATCGACCTGATCCCGCCGAGGATGACGACGGCGGTCAGGACCGTCAGGACGCCGCCGCTGAGCCAGGGCGAGATGCCGAACGTCTCCTTCGCGAGAACGGCGATCGAGTTCGCCTGGACGGTGTTCCCGATGCCGAACGCGGCGACGGCGGTGAACGCGGCGAAGAGGACGCCGAGCCACCTCATATTCAGGCCGCGCTCGAGGACGTACATCGGGCCGCCCGACATCGTCCCGTCGGCGTCCTTCACGCGGTACTTCACGGAGAGGAGCGCCTCGGAGTACTTCGTGGCGATTCCGAAGACGCCCGTGAGCCACATCCAGAGGACGGCGCCCGGCCCGCCGGCGGCGATCGCCGTCGAGACGCCGACGATGTTCCCGGTCCCGATCGTGGCGGCGAGAGCCGTCGTGAGGGCGCCGAACTGGCTGACGTCGCCCGCTCCCTCCTTCTCGCGCCGGAGGGAGATCCGGATCGCCGTGAAGAGGTGCCGCTGCGGGAAGCCGAGGCGGAACGTCAGGAAGACGTGCGTTCCGAAGAGGAGGACGATGAGAGGCCAGCCCCAGAGGAAGCCGCTGACGGTCCCCAGGAGCTGCTCGATCGACGCCATCTCATCCTCCTCAGCCCGCGTCCGTCCCGCGCCGCTTCGCGAGCTCGGTGACGGCGGTCAGGGCCGCGTGCCGGTACATGTCGGACAGGGTCGGGTAGTTGTAGAGCGACTCGGCGATCTCGGGGGCCGTCGCCTGCATCTTCATGTAGGCCTGCCCGATGTGGACGAGCTCGCTCGCGGAGTGGCCGACGATGTGGGTCCCGATGAGCCGGCCGCTCTTCGCGTCGAACAGGAGCTTCAGGAGGCCGTCCTGGTCGCCGATGATCTGACCGCGCGGGTTCATCCCGTAGTGGCCGCGTCCGACGACGTAGTCGATCCCCTTCTCCTGCAGCTTCTCCTCCGTCTCGCCGACGTAGCTCACCTCGGGGATCGAGTAGATGGCGAAGGGGAGGTTCTCGGTCGAGGCCGAGGGGCCGGTCAGGCCGAAGGCATGGCGCATCGCGCGGCGGCCCTGCTCCATCGAGGTGGAGGCGAGGGCCGGGTAGCCGATGACGTCGCCGACGGCGTAGATGTGCGGGTGCGTCGTCTGGAGGTCGAGGTTCACGGTCAGGAGGCCGTACTTGTCGGGGACGAGGCCGATCGTTTCGAGGCCGAGGTCCCTCGTGTTCCCGTCGCGGCCGACGCAGTAGAGGAGGACGTCCGAGGTGAGGCGCCGCCCCTTCCGCGTCTCGACGGTCACCCGCGCGGGGGAGCCCGGGACCGGCTCGACCGTCGCGTAGCGGTCGTCGTGAAGCAGCTCGACGTGGAGCTCCCCGAGCTCGCGCTCGAGGATCCCGACGACCTCGCGGTCGAGGTAGGGGAGGAGCTGGTCGCGCGTGTCGACGAGCGTCACGTAGACGCCGAGCGCCGCGAAGATCGAGGCGTACTCGATGCCGATGACGCCGGCGCCGAGGACGGTCATCGTCTTCGGCATCCGGGGGAGCTTCAGGATCGTGTTGCTGTCGAAGACGCTCTCGGCGTCGAACGGGACGTCCGCGGGGCGGTTCGGGCTCGAGCCGGTGGCGATGACGACCACGTCGCCGCGTACCGTCCCTTTCCGCCGGCCGTCCTTTCCCTCGACGGCGATCGTGTGCGGGTCGAGGAAGCGACCGTGACCCCGGAAAACCTCGATCCGGTACCGCCCGAGCGAGGCGTTGATCATGTCGAGCTCGCGCTGGACGACGAGCCGCTCGCGGTACATGAAGTCGGCGACGGTGACGTCGTCGGTGACCTCGGTCTGGAACCCGTGGAGGCGGTGGCGCGTCATCCCGAGGAAGAAGAGGGCGCTCTCGCGGAGCGTCTTCGACGGGATCGTCCCCCAGTTCACGCGGGTGCCTCCCACGACGGGGGCCCGCTCGACGAGGGCGACGCGCTTCTGCGCCTTCGCGGCCTGGATGGCGGCGCGTTCGCCGCCCGGGCCGCCGCCCAGGACGACGACGTCGAAGTCGGAGGAGGTCGGTGCGGGAGTCACGCGCGGATCGTAGCAAGGGGTTCGCGTCGAGACATCCCGGCCGGACCCCAGGTCGCTCGTGCCCGGTGCCGTGCGCGTTTCGCGGTCGGGCCCGGCACCCGTCGACGTCGCCGGCAGAAGGAGTATCGTCCGCGGCGCATGTCCGAAGCCCTCCCGGCCGCCGACCCGCGCCCCCTGCCGCCGACCGCCTACCGCTGGCTCGTCCTCCTCTCGTGCAGCGTGGCGATGTTCGGCAACTACTACGTCTTCGACGCCATCTACCCGGTCACGCCGCTCCTCGAGAAGGCGTTCGGGTTCACGGGCGCGCAGGTCGGGCTCCTCGACACGGCCTACAACGTCGCGGCGCTCCTGACGCTCATCGCGGGCGGGATCCTGATCGACCGGATGGGGGTCGCCGCCTCGGCGGTCCTCTTCGGCGCGATCGGTGCGGCCGGCAGCATCGCGATCGCGGTCCTCCCCGCGCTCCTCCCGGAGACGCCCTGGTTCGGGATGATGCTCGGCCGCTTCCTCCTCGGCGTCGGGTCGGAGTGCTTCATCGTCGCGGCGACGACCGTCGTCGGGCGCTGGTTCAAGGGGAAGGAGATCTCCTTCGCCCTCGCGCTCCAGCTCCTCGTCGGGCGCCTCGGGTCGTGGGCCGCCGACAAGTCGCCCGACTTCGCGAAGTCGCTCTTCGACACCTGGCAGCCGCCGCTTCTCCTCGCGGCCGGCCTCGGCGTCGTCTGGCTCGTCTTCGCGGTCCTCTACGCCGGCCTCGAGAAGCGGGCCGCCCGCGTCTACGCGGTGAAGAAGGCGGGGGCGACCGACAAGCTCGTCCTGTCGGACCTCGTCCGCTTCGACCTCGGCTACTGGTGGGTCGTCGGCCTCTGCGTCGCGTTCTACTCGACGATCTTCCCGTTCCGGACCTTCGCGAACCTCTACTTCATCGAGGCGAAGGGGCTCTCGCCCGAGGACGCCGGGAACCTGAAGTCGATCCTGCCGCTCCTGTCGATGATCGGGATGCCGCTCTTCGGCCTTCTCGTCGACAAGATCGGCAAGCGGGCGCTCCTGATGGCGGCCGGCTCGGCGCTCCTCGTCCCGCCGTTCTTCCTCCTCTTCTCGACGTCGGTCCCTCCGATCGTCCTGATGGGGATGCTCGGCCTCGCTTTCGCGCTCGTCCCGGCCGTCCTCTGGCCGGCGGTGACGTATCTCGTCCCGGAGGCGCGCCTCGGCTCGGCCTACGCGCTCATGACGTTCTGCCAGCAGGTGGGCTGGGCGGGAATGAGCTGGGGCCTCGGCCTCCTGAAGGACGCCTCCGGCGCGAGCGCGGCCCACCCGGCCGGCTGGACGCCGGTGCTGGTCGCGCTCGGCACGCTGGCGTCGGTCGGGTTCGTCTTCTCGTTCCTCCTCTGGAAGAGCGAGCGGAGCCCGAAGGGCCACGGCCTGGACGCCGTGACGCCGACCGCGGCGACGGAGACGAAGCCCGTCTCGCCGGCCTGAGACTCCTCGCGGCTCTCGCGGATGCTCCTCGGCCGGGTCCGCGGCCTCGGTCGGCCAGCCCCGACGCTCCGGGGCGGGCGCGTGGCCGAAGACAAACCCGGCGGAGCGAGCGAGAATGGGGTCATGAGGGAGAGGGACGGCGGAACCGGTCGTGCTTCGACCGCGAGGTCGGTCGCAGGCGCTGCGGAACGGGGCCTGCCGTGACGACTTTCCCGCCTTCCGCAGGTCCCGGAGCGCCGGTCGAGAGGATCCTCCTCGTCGACGACGAGGCGCCGCTCGTCGAGCTGCTCACGCTCTACCTCGGAGAGCTGGGATACCGGGTGACGGGGTTCACCGCAGCGCCTGCGGCGCTCGAGGCGTTCCTCGGCGCGCCGGAGACGTTCGACGCTCTGGTTTCCGACCTCTCGATGCCGCACCTGCCGGGCCTCGAGCTGGCGAGCCGTTTCCTGCGCGTGCGGCCCGGCCTGCCGGTGGTCCTGACGTCCGGCTGGGTCCGGGAGGAGGAGGAAGCCGCCGGCCGGTCGCTGGGCGTTCTCGGGTTCGTGGCCAAGGGCTCCTCGGTCGAGGAGATCGTCCGCGCGATCGACCTTCTCCTGCGCGGCGGCTCGGGCCCGGGCGCCTCCCCGTTCGCCGCCGGGGCCTGACGCCCGCCGGGGAGGAGAACGATGGCAGGAACCGGCCGCGTCCCCGCCCCCGCCGAGCCCGGTACCGCGCCTTCCGCGACCGCGGTGCTGCCCATCGCGGGGATGACCTGTACGAGCTGCGCCCGGTTGATCGAGTGGAAGGTGGGCCAGCTCGCGGGTGTCCGCTCGGCGCGCGTCAGTGTCGCCACCGACGCGCTGCACGTCGACTTCGATCCGGCCCGGCTCGACGTCGACCGGATCGCCGCGTGCGTGAGGAAGGCGGGCTTCGGCGTTCCCGGCGTCGGCGAGCCCGAAGGGGACCCGGGCCTCGAGGGTTCCGGCCCCGCGAGGGCCCGGCTCGTCCTCGGCCTCGTCCTGACCGGACCGCTGATCGTCTACAGCATGGGCCGCGACCTCGGCCTCCCGGCCCTTCCGCACGATCGCCTCCTCATGCTCCTGGCCGCGACGATCGTCCAGCTCGTCGTCGGGGCGCCGTTCTACGTCCGCTCCCTGCGGAGCCTCCGGTCGGGCGCCTCGAGCATGGACGTCCTCGTCGCGCTCGGCTCGACGGTCGCCTGGGGAGCGAGCGCGGGCGTCACCCTGGGGCTCGTCCCGGGTTCCGACGTCTACTTCGAGACGGGCGCCGCGATCGTCACGTTCGTCACGCTCGGCAGGTTCCTGGAGGCCCGCGTTCGTGGACGTGCGTCGATGGCCCTTCGCGCGCTCCTCGACCTGAGCCCCGTCCTGGCCCGCGTCCTCCGGGACGGCGTCGAGGTCGAGGTCGGCGCCGCGGACGTCCGGGTCGGGGAGACCGTCGTGGTCCGGCCCGGGGAGCGGGTGCCGGTCGACGGCATCGTCCGCGAAGGACGGTCCGCCTTCGACGAGTCGATGGTCACCGGGGAGTCGAGACCCGTGGCGAAGGGACCAGGCGACGAGGTCATCGGTGCGACGGTGAACCGGGACGGGCTCGTCCGCGTCGAGGCGACGCGGATCGGTGCGGACTCGGCTCTCTCGCGGATCGTCCGCCTCGTGGAGGAGGCCCAGGCCCGAAGGGCCCCGACGCAGAAGGTCGCCGACGCGGTGGGCCGCGTCTTCGTCCCGCTCGTCCTCGCCGCCGCCCTCGGGACGCTCAGCCTCTGGCTGTTCGTCGCGCGGATCGACCTGCCGGGAGCGCTGATGAACGCCGTCGCCGTGCTCATCATCGCCTGCCCCTGCGCGATCGGCCTCGCGACGCCGATGGCCGTCCTGGTCGGGACGGCGCGGGGGGCCTCGCGCGGCATCCTCTTCCGGACGGGCGAGGCCCTCGAGCGGGTCGGCGAGGCCTCGGTCGTCGTCCTCGACAAGACCGGCACGCTCACCCGGGGCGAGCCCGGCCTCACCGACGTCGTCGCCGCGAGGCGGGGCGAGGAGTCGGAGGTCCTCCGCCTGGCGGCGAGCGCCGAGCAGGGATCGGAGCACCCCGTCGGGCGGGCGCTCGCGCGGGCCGGCGCGGCGCGCGGCCTCTCGCTGACGCCGCCCCGGGAGCTCCGGGCGGTGAGCGGCGCGGGAATCCGCGCGAGCGTCGAGGGTCGCGACGTCCTCGTCGGGTCGGTCTGGCTCATGCGCGAGGCGGGAGTCTCGTTCGAGGCGCTCGAGGCCGAGATCGACCGGCTTCAGGCGGAGGGGAAGACCGCGATGGTCGTGGCCGCGTCGCCGCCGGGCGGCGGAGCGCCGGAAGCGGTCGGCGTCCTGGCCGTCGCCGACGCCGTGAAGCCGGAGGCCCGGCAGGCCGTCGAGGAGCTCTCGCGCCTCGGGCTCGACGTCGTGATGCTGACGGGGGACAACCTGGGAACCGCCGAGGCGATCGCCCGAGAGGTCGGCATCACGCGGGTCCGCGCGGAGGTGAGGCCTGAGGAGAAGGCGGCGGCGATCCGGACCCTCCGCGAGGCCCCGCGGCCGCCGGGCGTGCCGGCGCCCGTCGTCGTCATGGTGGGCGACGGCATCAACGACGCGCCGGCCCTGGCCGAGGCCGACGTCGGAATCGCCCTCGGGACCGGGACCGACGTGGCGATGGAGGCGGCCGGCGTGACGCTGATGAGCGGCGATCTGCGGGGCGTCGGCCGGTCGATCGTCCTTTCCCGGGCATCCCTCCAGACGGTCCACCAGAACCTCGTCTGGGCGCTCTTCTACAACGTCGCGCTGATCCCCGTCGCCGCCTACGGCCTCCTCAGCCCGATGGTGGCGGCGGGCGCGATGGTCTTCAGCTCGCTCTTCGTCGTCACGAACAGCCTGCGGCTGCGGGGAACGCCGCTCGAGGCGTTCGTCGCGCCGAAGAACGCCCTGCGCCGGGGGCTCGCCCTCGCGCCGCGCGTCCTCGCGCCGACGGCGGCGCTCGCGGCGCTGATCGTCGTCCCGATGCTCGCGATGGCCGACGGGGCGGAGATCCGCGGGGCCCTCCCCGGGACGATGACGCCGGCGCTGATGATGGTCATGGCGATCGCCAACGGCGTGATCGCCGTCTCGTACGCCTCGATCCCGGTCTTCCTGGTCGTCTTCAAGGTCCGCCGGAAGGACCTCCCGTTCTCGTGGGTCCTCGTCCTCTTCGGGCTCTTCATCCTCGCGTGCGGGACGACGCACTTCGTCCACGTCCTGGGCCTCTGGTGGCCCGTGGACTGGTGGCAGGCGACCGTGGACTCGATCTGCGCCGCCGCGTCGCTGGCGACGGCAGTCGTCCTCTGGCCGCTCCTCCCGAAGATCCTCGCGCTTCCGAGCCCGGAGCAGCTGCGCCTCGTGAACCGCGCGCTCGAGGAGGAGAAGTCCTCCCTCGAGAGGACGCGGGACGAGCTGGAGCGGGCGTACGCGGAGGTGGAGCGGCGCGTCGAGGAGAGGACGGCCGAGCTGGCCGCGGCGAACGCCGCGCTTCGCGTCGAGGTGTCCGTGAGGGAAGCGGCGGAGGAGGAGCTGCGCCGGAGCCGCAACATGCTCGCGCACGTGATGGACGCGATCCCGCAGTCGGTCTTCTGGAAGGACAGGGAGAGCGTCTACCTCGGCTGCAACCGGCAGATGGCCCGGCGGGCCGGCCTGGCGGATCCGGCCGAGATCGTGGGCCGAACCGATTTCGACCTCCCCTGGGCGCGAACCGAGGCCGAGGCCTACCGAGCGGACGACCGGGCGATCGTCGGTTCCGGGCAACCGAGGCACCACTATCTCGAGACCCAGCGGGCGGCGGACGGGGCGCCCGCCTGGATCGACACGTCGAAGGTCCCGCTGACGAACGGGGGCGGGGAGATCTACGGCGTCCTCGGCATCTTCGAGGACGTCACGGAGCGACGGGAGGCGGAGGCGCGTCTCCTCGAGTACAGGAAGGTCATCGAGAGCTCGACGGACCTGATCTGCGTCCTCGACGGCTCGCGCCGCTTCGTGCTCGCGAACGGCGCGCTCCTCTCGTTCCGCGGGGCGCCCGGGGAGCCCGTCGCCGGGCGCGGCGTGCGGGAGGTGCTCGGCCCCGAGGCCTTCGCGCAGCTCGCGCCGGAGCTGCAGGAGTGTTTCGCCGCGAAGGAGCGCGAGTTCGGGATGACGATGGAGTCTCCGGGTAAGGGAACCCGAGAGCTCTCGGTCCTCCTGACTCCGATCCTCGAGGGCGAGGACGTGACGCGCGTGGCCTGCGTCCTCCGGGACGTCACGGAGCAGAGGAAGCTGGAGACGCAGCTTCTTCAGGCCCAGAAGATGGAGGCGATCGGCCAGCTCGCCGGGGGCGTCGCCCACGACTTCAACAACCTCCTCTCCGTGATCCTGGGCTACTGCCACCTCCTGGGCCGCGGTCTCGCGGGGGACGCGAAGCAGGCCGAGCGCCTGGGGCAGGTCGTGGCGGCCGCGGAGCGTGCCGCCCAGCTGACGCGAGCTCTCCTCGCGTTCAGCCGAAAGCAGGCGATGTCGCCGAAGGCCCTGAGCCTGAACGAGGTGGTCCTCCGGGTCCAGAAGCTCCTGCAACGGATCATCGGCGAGGACGTGCGGCTCCGCACGGTGGCGAACGACGCGACGCTCTCCGTCTTCGCCGACGGCGGCCAGCTCGAGCAGGTGCTGATCAACCTCGCGACGAACGCCCGGGACGCGATGCCGAAGGGCGGGCTGCTGACGATCGAGACGGGCCTTCAGGTCCTCGACGAGAGGTTCGCGGAGGTCCACGGCTGGGGTGTTCCGGGGCGCTACGCCGTCCTCTCGGTCGCCGACACGGGCTGCGGCATGGACGAGGAGACGCGAAAGAGGATCTTCGAGCCGTTCTTCACGACGAAGGAGCCGGGCAGGGGGACCGGCCTCGGGATGTCGATCGTCTACGGGATCGTGAAGCAGCACCGGGGATTCCTGAACGTCTACAGCGAGCCCGGCGGCGGGACCGTCGTTCGGGCCTACCTCCCCGTCCACGAGTCCGGCGCGGCGGCGGAAGAAGAGCCCCGGCCGGCGCTGCCCGTCCGCGGCGGGAGCGAGACGATCCTCGTCGCGGAGGACGAAGCGAGCGTACGTCACCTCCTCGCGACCGTCCTGACCGAGGCGGGCTACGACGTCGTCCTCGCCGAGGATGGCCAGGACGCGGTCGAGAAGTTCGCGGCCCGGCGCGACGCCGTGCGCCTCGTCCTCATGGACATGATCATGCCGAGGAAGGGAGGCCGGGAGGCCGCCGACGAGATCTGCGCGCTCCGGCCCGGGGTGAGGGTCCTCTTCTCGAGCGGCTACTCGCCCGAGCTCGTCGAGCGCCGGGGGGCGAAACACGAGAGCATCGAGCTCGTGATGAAGCCGGTCTCCCCTATGGACCTCCTGCGGAAGGTCCGGGAAGTCCTGGACCGATAGAGGCGGAGCGGCGGGGTCAGCCCTCCCGGGGGCCGAGCGTGAAGTAGAACGTGGCGCCGGCCCCGGGGGTCGCCTCGGGCCAGATGCGTCCCCCGTGGCGGGTGACGATTCGGTGCACGGTGGCGAGGCCGATCCCGGTCCCTGGAAACTCGCTCGCCTGGTGGAGGCGCTGGAACGGCAGAAAGAGCTTCGACGCGTAGGCCATGTCGAACCCGACGCCGTCGTCCTTCACGAAGAAGACGCTCTCGCCGTCCCGCTCCTCGCGCCCCATCTCGATCGTCGCCTCCGGTCGCGAAGAGGTGAACTTGAGGGCGTTCCCGATCAGGTTCTCGAGGAGGATCTGAAGGAGCTGGGGATCCCCTTCGGTGGCCAGCCCGTCCGGCACGAGAAGTCGAACGGCTCTCCCCGGCTCCAGCGCCATCCGCTCGGCCCCGACCCTGCGGGCGAGAGCCGAGAGGTCGACGGGGGCGACGGTCAGCTCCTGCCGGTTGAGGCGGGCGAGGCTGAGGAGGCCGTCGACGAGGAGCGCCATCGTCCGGGCCGCGCCCCGGATCCGGCCGAGGTAGCCGCGTCCTCTCTCGTCGAGCCGGTCGGGGTACTCCTGCGCCAGGATCGCGCTGAACCCGTCGAGCGCCCGGAGCGGCGCGCGCAGGTCGTGGGAGACGCTGTACGAGAAGCTCTCCATCTCCCGGTTCGCGGCCTCGAGCTCGGCGGTCCTTTCCCGGACGAGCTCCTCGAGGTGCTCCCGGTAGGCCCACACCTCCTCCTCGGCGTGCCGGCGCTCGGTGACGTCCATCGCCATCGTCGTCACGAGGCGACGGCCGTCGGGGAGGCGCCCGACGGGGCTCGAGCTGAAATCCCAGAAGCGGCGTTCGCCGCTCTTCGTCCGGATGGCGAACTCTCCCTCGCGGGAGGCGTCGGCGAGCGAGAAGCTCGACTCGATGTCGGCCCGGGCGAGGTCCCTTCTCTCCCCGTAGGCCCGCGCGGCCCACTCGCCGATCGTCCGGATCTCCTCGGGGGCGTACCCGGTGATCCGCCGCCAGGCCTTGTTCACGAGGAGGATCTCGCCGTCCTCGGCGTAGAGGCCGATGGGGAACGGGGCCTCGGAGACGATGCGTCGGAGACGCTCCTCGCTCTCCCGGAGGGCTTCCTCCGCCTCTCGGACGCTCGTGATGTCGTGGCAGGTCCCGACCATCCCGGAGAGCCGCCCCTCCCCGTCCACGGACACCACGCCGCGGCCGTTGACGAACCGGAGGCGGCCGTCGGGGAGAACGACACGATAGGAGGTCTGGAAGAGCGCGCCGTCGCCGCGAAGCCGCGCCTCCTCGAGAGCGACTCGCACGCTCTCGCGGTCGTCCGGGTGGAGGCGCTCGATGACCTGTCCGAAGCTCGAGAGCCCTTCCGGAGGAGCTCCGAAGAGCCGGTGGAACTCCGCCGACCCGCGGATGACGTCCCGCCGGGCGTCCCACTCCCAGCTGCCGAAATGGGCGA